>Ga0335072_10007185_pt1 | contig 16244 bp, 8 predicted proteins | sample Lox_Sample_21_FD_206725 | JGI IMG/M metagenome (GOLD analysis project Ga0335072, IMG submission 206725) | Soil microbial communities from Loxahatchee National Wildlife Refuge, Florida, United States - Lox_Sample_2.1 | ecosystem: Environmental > Terrestrial > Soil > Wetlands | place: USA: Florida...
GATAGACCACATGGTGCTTCCAGACTCTATTGTAAAGCACGAGGACCTCGAGAGGCTGGGGCTCTCTGTGATAAAGAGCTCTGGAGACCCGGATGACGGCACGGTTTACAAGCACAGCGGATCCTACCTTTTCCCCATCATAATCTCGAAAAAGAAAACCTTCGAGATCGCGATCAAGCCTGAGGAGATCGATCATCTCCTCCAATATCTCGCTGCAGGAATTGAGGTTCAGGGAGAACCATATTCGCAGTACAGGAAGGCCATACTAAAGAAAGAGGGAGAGTACACCCTCTCGGCTGTGGAAAGGCGAGGGTATGACGGCTTTGTGGTTCAAGAGCCCGATGACACAGAAGAGTATCTTGATGCCATGAGCGGTTTCTACAACAGGCGCCGCTATTTCGAAGATGACGGCGAGGGAATGGACCACTTTGAGAGGCTTTTGGAGAGAATGCTGAAGGGCCTCGCCCCGGGCAGGGTCTCCGATGCCTTCTTCAGGACCGAACGCGCGTATTGGCAGATGAGAAACCGCGCCGGCCAGGTCCAGAAGTCGAGGCAGGACACCCTTGGTCTGGGCTGGGGCAACCACGACCACCACACCTACAGATCATCGAGGTCCAACTTCACCAGAATGATAAAGATATTCGAGCAGATGGGCTACGGCTGCAGGGAGAGCTACTATGCAGGCGAAAGGGCAGGCTGGGGCGCGCAGATAATGGAGCACAAGGCTTGCGACATAGTCGTGTTCACTGACGTGGACCTGAACCCTGACGAGACGGACATAGACTTTGCACACGAGGGCTTCAAAGAGGGCGAAAGCAGGCTCGGCACAGTTGGGTTGTGGATCGGGCTGCATGGAGAGAGCATAATGCAGGCCGGCATGCACCACCTTGAGGCAAGGTTCGACCATGTCAGACTGGCGAGCGACCTTCCCAAATACGGAATAAGCATGATGCCGCCCTTTTCCAGTTTCGATTTCCTGAAGCAGGCGTTTACCGTGGGGGAGAGGTGGCCTGTTGAGAAGAAGAGGCTTGACAAGCTGCTTGAAGAGAGATACGTTACGAAGGAGCAGTACGATGATTTCCTAAAGAATGGGGCGATCGGCAGCCACATGGAGAACCTGGAGCGGGACCAGGGCTTCAAGGGATTCAACAAAGCGTCTGTCACAAAGATAATACTTGAAACAGACCCGAGGGCGCAGCACGCCCCAGGCGCCTAGTCGAATATCTTCCCCTTGTTCAGTATTTCTTCTGGGTCGAAGGCCAGCTTTATCCCCTTCATAAGCTCTATGTTTTTTAGCGTGCCCCTCGCCTTGAACTCCTCTTTTAAAAGGCCTTTCTTCAGCACGCCTATGCCGTGCTCCCCTGATACGCTTCCGTTGTGCCTTATCGCTATCCTGGCAAGGCTCTCCTCAAATTTCAGGACGATGCCGCCCTGCCCTCTCTTGTACAGGACGTTTGCGTGTATGTTTCCGTCGCCTATGTGCCCGAAAAGCACTGCCTTCAACCCGGATCTTTTAACTACCGCCTGCATCTCTGGAAGGGCGCCGGGCAGCTCCGATACAGGGACGACAACGTCTGCTATCATGAGGCTCTGGCCGTTTTTGATGGAGCCCTCCTTCATCACCGTAAAGATGCGCTTTCTTGAGGAACGGAGCCCCTCTATTTTCTGTTTTGTTTTTGCCAGGTCGGATTTGATTGCACCGCACCCGACCATCAGCTTCTGCACCTTTGCCAGCAATGCCGGGATTGACTCCCTTGTTGAGGCCAGCTCTATGAATATTGCGCAGTTCGCCTCGTTGGGAAACCTTAGGCCTCCAGAGCCCTGCATTATGCCCAAGGCCTCCCTGTCAACAAATTCTGCTGAGAGAGGGGTGATCGCGTTCCTGTTCAGCCTTGCCATCGCATTTGCAGCTTCCGCGACTCTTTCATAATATGAGACAACCATTCCCGTCGCCTCTGGTTTGGGCCAGATCTTCAATATCGCCCTTGTGACTACCGCTAGAGTCCCCTCGCTGGCCACGAGCAGTCCGGTCAGGTCGTAGCCCATGCTGCGCTTTTGCACCCTTTCGCCTGTTTGTACCATGCTGCCGTCCGGCAGCACAAGGGAGAGGCCGAGCACCCATTCTTTTGTGGTTCCGTAGGTGACGGCTCTCAGGCCGCCAGCGTTGGTAGAGATTGTTCCGCCAACTGTCGCAACTCCAGAGCTTCCCGGATCTGGCGGATAGAAATAACCGTACTTTGAGAGGCGCCTGTTAAGCGTGTCGATGGCCACCCCAGGCTCTACAACCACATACCTGTCCTCTATGTGGGTCTCAAGTATTCTGTTCATGCCAGACATGTCAAGAACTACGCACCTGCCTTTCGGCACAGATGATCCGCTAAGAGACGAGCCTGCGCCACGCACCGTCACCCCTATCCTGTTCTTGAAGCAGAATTTCATGAACCTTGATACCTCTGCGGTGCTTCTCGGCCTTACAATTGCGATCGGCGCGGATCCCTGATATGGAGATTCATCCCTTGAGAAAGCGGCAAGCCTGTCCTTTGAAGAGATCACAATTCGTGGGAACTTTTTTTCAATCAGGTCTAATGTCCTCACAGCAACTTATAGCCATCAAAGCATATTAAAAGTGTTGTTTTCTAATATCAATCGATAGGATGGCTGAGAAGAAGGTCGAGATGCGCGACCACGTCATCGTCTGCGGCTACGGAATGGTTGGCCAGAAGGTCGTTGAGATACTCCTGGAGCACAACATAAACTTCGTGGTGATCGAGGTGAGGCCCGAGACGGTCAAGAGGCTTGAGGAGCTCGGCCACAAGGTGATAAACGGCGACGCAACCTCATCGAGGACCCTGAAGAACGCCGGGATCGCTACGGCGAAGGCGATTGCGGTGGTGATGGACAACGATGCGAAGAACCTTTTTGCAGTTCTGACCGCAAGGGACCTGAACAAGAAGATATTCATAGCTACAAGGAGCAACGACGACTTCGTGAGGGAGAAGCTTGTTGACGCTGGCGCTGATTACATAGTAATGCCGCAGAAGACCGCAAGCAAGGAGATAGTCAGGGAGCTGCTTAAGTAGGTGCGTCCTTGGTAAATGTACCGCAAGTTGAGAGAAGAAGCGTTGCAGGAAGGACTCTTGCCGTCCTTGCCGCTGTCGCGGTCATACTCTTCGTGCTCACGATATTCATAATCTACAACATATCCCACAACTTCTATGTCTCGGCCTACTACACCGTCTCGTCCCTTTTCGACGCTATTGGGATAAACGTTGTGCCCATACTGGAGGCCTCTGCGCCGCCCTTCTCCGCGAACTTCGACGCGCTGATACTGATATCTGTTGTTGATGGAATTGCAAAGATTGTTGCGATAGGCCTTGCGCTCGCCGCAATAGTGGAGATGCTCACCGGCACAACGATACTCTCGAAGGTCAGCCAGTTTGCCGCGCGCAGGCTGAAGGACCATGTAATAATATGCGGCTACTCAAGAATGGCGGAGCGCCTCTTTGCAGACCTTTCTGATAAGAAGATAAGGTTTGTTGTCATAGACAACGACCCAGAAACTGTCGATGTGCTGCGCAACAACGGCCACATAGTGATAAAGGGCGATTACGCTGACGAGGAGGTGCTGAAGAGCGCCGAGATAGACAGGGCGCGCGCCGTTGTATTCGCGCAGAAGAAGGACCTCGAGAACCTGATTGGGGTGATAACGGCAAGGCACCTCAACAAGAAGGTGAAGATCCTCTCTAGGGTCGCAAACGAGGATTTGATGGTCAAGATGCAGAGGGCAGGTGCAGAGCTCTGCGTCGTCCCAGAGATACTCGCGGGTGTCGACATAGGCAGCAATATAAGATCTAGGATGTGAGCATGGCAAAGGTCAAGACAAGCAATGCGAACTACACCATTGTGGTAGTGGCAATGCTCCTCTTCGGGGTGTCGATCGCGCTAACCCTGCTGGCAGGGGTCAGCCCGGGAATTGCGCTTGTGTGGAACATGCTTTCGGCATTGTACATATCCTATGACATAATACCGACAAACATCCTCTCAAACCCGCTCATACTTGCATCGAGCTTCCTCGATGCGATAGTGTTCGCGCTCTTCGCGGTCTTCCTCGCAACGTGGTTCATAGACGTGATAAGGAGCATCAACATAGAGGAGTACTTCACGCTCAGGAAGGTGAGGGCGCTCAAGAACCACATAATAGTCGCGCCTTACAACAACTTTTCGAAGGTCCTTGTTGAAGAGCTGCGCAAGGAAAAGTTCAGGTTTGTGGTGATAGTTGAGAACCCCTCGCAGGCCGCCCAGCTCTATGCGAAGAAGATACCTGCGGTCGTTGGAGAGCTTAGGGGAGGCGAGGTGCTGAAGAGCGCCGGGATTGAGAGGGCGTCATCGGTCATCGCGTGCGACGACGATGATGTCAAGAACGCGCTGATATCCATAGCTGCAAAGGATGCAAACCCAGGCATAAGCATAATATCGAGGGTCGTGGCCGAGGAGAACATGCAGAAGCTTGGAAAGGCAGGTGCGTCAAGGATAGTGATACCGGAAGTTACCGCAGGCACAAATGTCGGGGAAGAACTGCTGAAGAGGGTCGCCTGACTTTTTTACGGTGTCCATATAGGAGGTGGGCTGGGTTTTCTGTATCTTCTCTGCGCCCACTGATGGTAAAGTTGGTGGCCGCTGGTTGCTCCTGTCCCTGCGCCATGCTGCAGGGCATATGAGTGGAAGCCCTGTCGTACGGTATAGGTAGTACTGGTATGAAATGGTGTAACTTTTGGTGCAACCCTGTAGACAAAACGTTGGACGAGCCCTTTAGGAGCTTTTGTGGTGCTTGGCGATGTCGTCATGACCACATGATCCTCAAGCTCCGATCTCACTATAGCGTTGAATTGCTTCCTCGCCTCTGGAGAAAGTGCTCCAAGAAATCCTCCCCCTACTTTCGGAGGTGTTGGCATTGAAAAGGCACGCGTACGAGATCCGTATATGTTCTGCCTGCTTGCTGCCAACACTTGGCTTTGATTTCTTTGCGCAGTTGCCTGGGCTTGCCTCGTCGCTTGGGCGTTTGCAAGTCCCTGCCTGTAGCTTCCGAGCCTTGAGGCGAGCCCTTTTCCCACCAAAGGTCCAAAGGCTCCGGCCGTGAGCATTTGGTCCAGCACGCTCTCCGCCTCAGTTATCGTCATTCCTGGGTTCTTAGCTAAAACCTCCTTTCTCAATGCCTGATATCCATCAGTAATTTGCTGTATGTTAAAGCCATCTATCGTCTCGCCCGGCTTGATTTGCAATATGTCATCGCTAGTTATCCTTCTGCTCACCACGAAGCTTGCTTCAGGGTTTTTGACATCGGCTTTTAGCTTCTCGCCAAGAACAGCGGTAACGATCCTGTCTCCGGCCCAGCTGCTGCCTGCTGCTATTGCTCCGATAACCCCTCCGCTCTTGGGGCCCAAAGACGACTGGACGATGGAGCCTGCCGCCGCTGGGATTCGTGCAGCACCCATCGGTTTCCTGCGGGCAGTATACCAGGCTGGGTTTTTGGCGCCTTTTTGTGGTGCGCCAGGAATGATGGGGACAACAAGAGTCACCGCGCCCGCCTTGATTGGGCTAGCAAGTCCGCCGACGGCCTTTCCGCCAGTGCTCTGATTGAAATGATCCAGCAGCTCGCTTTGAAGTTGCGTGAGAGGGATGCCTGCGTTTCGGTTCTGAATTGCCTCTGCAACCGTTCTTTCATATACGCCCTGCTGCACTACCGTCCTCGCATCCGCCTTCGCCTTCGCTTCTGGTATTTTTTTGGCATAGCCCACCACGCCCCCGGCGCCTTTCTTTATGTTGCCGCTTAGCGCAGAGGTTGCAGACCTGGAGGGCGTTGCTCCCTTTACGAGCCCCTTTCCCACTCCGGACTTCGAGCCAACTCCTCCACCTATGCCCACCAGCGTCCCTATGCCGAACATCTGGAAGATGTCGGTTCCCCTCGTCAACCCCACGGCAGCTGCGATGAGTATGATTATTATCACAATTGGTATGAAGGCGTAGATCGCACCTATGCTCATCACGAACTGCAGCATGCTCTCATCATATGATATACGTCGCTCTAGATATAAATAATTACTTATCGGTACGTCGTAAGAGCATGTACGCCACCGCCCCGCAGAGCAGGATCACGATCAGTATCGTCGGCACGCTTCCGAACGAGAGGTAGTAGGTGCCTATCGGGAACGAGGTGTACGTGGAGTTTGGAGAGATCGTGTAGTTGAATTCGGTAGTGTAGAGGAAGGGCGTGTTGCTGGTTATCAGGCCGGAGCCGCAGAGGTCCGGCTGGGTGCACGGGTACTGGAATGGTCCCAATTTTATGTTCTGCGTGCTCGGGGTCTGCAGCGGTGGCTGCAGAACAACGGTGGGCTGCCCTGGCGGGTATCCATAGTAGGACGCCTCCACCCTTGCGGTTCCGGTGCCGCAGACGTTGAAGGTGTCGTTGAAGTATCCAGAAGAGTCTGTGCTCGCTACCTTGATGAGGCCGAGCTGCGAGGTCAAGACGCCAGAGCCGTTGGTGAAGTCCGGCACGCAGTACTCGTAGTTGCCCTGCGCAGATATCCCATATGTAGGCAGGCCGAAGCTTCCGTATATGTTGCACTCGTTCGTGTTGGCTGACACCCCCAAGAGCAGGCTGTTCGGCTCAAGGGAGCATGCGCCTATAGAGTTGTACTGGGTCGCAAAGGTTATCACATTCGCCTCTGTCGGGCCTATGCTGCCCTGCCCCACCGGCGGGGCTGTTGAGAACTCCGGGTTTGCATACGAGCACGGCGCGCTGCTCGCCCCGAATGCGCATATGTCGCCGTACTGGAAGTACGAGACCTCGCTTGGGCTGGGCTGCTGCGGCGGGTAGCTCCACGCAGGCCACGGAGGCGCGTACGAGGTGTTGTAGAAGTTTATGTCAGTGTCGTAGTAGATGTATATCGGGCTGTTGGCTGGCACTGGCGAGGGGGCGGCTGCGTATATGTTCGGATAGTAGCCCGCGGTTCCGGAGACCGCCACCTGAGTCTCGTTCGGGTTTGAGGAGTTGAGGGTTGAGTCCACCGTCAATTTTATCGTCGTTATGTTTGCAAGGTCGATATCTAGAGGCATGTTTATCTTGTTGTTGAATTCGTCAACATACGTGTAGTTGATCCTGTTGTATCCAAGTATCTGGGGGTTGTATTCAAGGTTCAGCTGCAGGCTGTCCACATATGCGCTGAGCTTGAGCTGGTCGAAGAGCTGCAATAGCGTTGGGTTGGTGCTGGCAGAATATAGGAGTATGCTGTTGCCGCAGAATAGCCTTGTGTAGCAGAGCTCGCTCACCGCGACGTGGTCGCCCAACTCCGGTGTGTCTATGGCGCACTGGTCGGGGGCCGTGCAGAAAGCCTCTATCGTCACTATGGTTCCAAGTGTGACGTTGCTGTAGGGGCCGGGAGTTATCTGTATGATCGGCGCGAGGGAGGTGCAGCCAGGGGGGGTGTACGATGAGCCGTAGAACTGCTGCGGCCCGCCAGGCCCCACGGTAAGGTTCTGGGAGGTCCAGCTGCCCTGGCAGAACCCGCTTACGTCGCTGGCGTAGAAGGTGAAGGAGCCCTTGCCCAGGTACGATGTGTTGACTACGTAGACCGCTGTGGAGCTTCCGGTCGATGTCCCGTTTGTATAATAGAAGGAGGGGGAGCAGAGGAGGTAGCAGGGCCCCTCGGGCTGCGTTGCGCTGTACTGCTGCGCAAGCGGTATCGGCCCCAGCCCCTGGTATTGGTATGTTATCACCTGGCCCGGGCCGCCGCTGGTTCCGCCAATCTGGCCGTTGACGTCGTAGCTTCCGCTGTTCGTGAGCGAGTTGCCGTATGCGAGTATGAGGACTCCGCTGCCTCCTGCGCCTGAGTCGGTGTCTCCGGAAAGGCCCTGAAGGTCTATGATGCTTGCTGGTCCGAGCGCTATCACGTTGGCCTGCATGTACAGGCCGTACCCGCCGCTGCCGCCTATGCTGCCCGGGCCGCCGGATGCTCCTCCGGCTCCGCTAAGGTAGTCTGGCGCATCATAGGCGAATTCCGAGAGTATTGTGTTGTTGAGGTTGGCCGGCGGTGTGGTGCCAGCCCCGTTCATGCCCTTTGCCCCTCCGGGAACCAGGGTGTCCCCTCCGGAAGAGCTCCAGCTCTCGTTGGCAGACCCGCCGCCAGACCCTCCGTATGAGAATGGGAGGTCTGCGCCGTTTGCGCCGTACGCGCCCTGGTTGCCAACGTAGCCGCTATCTATGGTGCCCTCGCTGGTTATCGTGTTGACAGCTATCAGAGAAAAGCCGTTTGTCGTCAGTGTAACCCCCTGGTTTATGTTGATGCTGTACGCCCAGACGTCTCCCAGCAGCGTGGTGTCCTTCGTGTAGCTGACAGTCCAGCTGGCGTTGAGCGCGCTCTCCGGGTTGCGGTGCACGGTCAACGGGTTGAGCCCGGGAGCTACCGCCTCCTCTACCGAATAGCCGGGGGTGCTGTACTGCACGCCGCCTATTGCGTAATTCTGCGTGAAGTTTACCTCGGTGTAATTGAGGTTGTGCGTTGAGTTTATCACCAGCCCGCTCGGGGTGTAGTAGCCGTTGTCCAGGTCCAGGGCTGCAAAGCCGCCCGGGCTTATCGTCTGGTTTATGTATATCTCGCCGAATATCCTGTTTGCAAAGATGTTGAGGTAGACCTGCGGGGGCGAGATGAGGTACTGGTCTGACAGGTTGGCTATGTAGTACTTCAGCCAGTTCTGGTACTGCGGTATTATCTCTCCGCCCTGAACGGTCTCGTTTAGAACGCTGTCAGCGTAGACCGGCTCTGCGGCATATACCTCGTATGTGACCGATGAGGATGATGGGAAGTTTGATGGCAGGGGCGGGCACGATGTGGGGATCGTGGTTGTCGAGGTTGATGTGGAGGCCGCGGTGGTTGTTGATGAAGTGGTGGTCGTTGACGATATTGGTGTGCTGAAGACCCATGCTGCCAGCGAGACCGACTGGGAGTCCCCGGTGCCGAGGAAGCTTGCGGAGAAGGTGCCTGTGGTGGAGAATATGCAGTTCGCAACCCAGACGTTGTAGTTGCCGCCCTCTGAGAGCTGGTCCGCCATCTCGCACCCTGCCGGCAGGCTGACGGTTCCTCCAGAGAGGGAGGCGCTGCCCGACCCTGCTATGTATGCGGTGTCGCCCACATGCAGGACATCGAAATCTAGAGTCACCCCGGAAGAGCCCTGGGCGCCTGTCGAGGCGAAGCTCTCGACATTCGCAGGCCCGAGCGTGCTCGCCAATCCGACAACCCCCTCTGCCGTCGGGGGCGTATCGTATGAATATGATATTGAGCCGGTGAGGGCGTTGCCCACAGCGCTGCTGTTCATTGCAAGGTATTCTGTTCCTGAGACCTTCTCAGACCATGTCTGCTCCTCAGCCTTGCTCGCTGGGGTGAAGGTGCTGTATGCTATTGTGGGGGTGTTGGTGCTCAGGGGCGTGATCCCGGCCAGCGCCCAGATGTAGCTGTTGTACCCTGCGGGCAGCGTGACCTGGTTCGACTTTGAGGTTGAGAAGGCCGCGCTCGTCGTTGTGAATGTCGACGGGGGGTCGGGCTCGCTCTCTACGGGGAGCTGCTGCAGCGGGCGTGCCTCGGTCACCAACATTGGCATAGTATACGTCTGTGTAAGCGTGTATGTGTAGTTGTACGGGACGAGCAGGTATCCTGCTATCTTCGTTTTCAGGTACGTCGGTATCACGAAGCCCGGCGGGGTGGACAGCCCTATCGTGGCATTCTGCGCCTGCGCCACAACCTTTGTAAGGTTGGTTGCCGTCGTGTTCTGTATCGGGCTGCCTATTGTGAGGTATGCAGAGGTGAAGAGGTTGGGGTTGCTCGTGAGGTCAACAGCGTAGAAGGTGAACTTTCCGGTCTTGCCGGGAAGCGGCGAATCCATCGTATTTATCGTGTATGTCACGGTGTCTGCAGGGCTTACCGAGCTGGCGCGTACCGTCCCGTTCGGATATTCAACAGCGCACTCGTCGGTGCCGTAGCACTGCGCTGTTATGTTTACAGTCTGCCCCAGTATCACCGAGGAGCTTGGAGAGAACGTTATTGTCGGTGCCAGAGGCGGATCCTGCTGCACGGCTGCGAAGCTCATGAACCTGGTTGTGTGGAGGCTTATCCCGCTGCTGTTTGGGGATGCTGCAGGCGCAGGGCTGTACCCTATGCCGCCGGTGTACGCCGATGCCAGATTCGGCAGAGAGACGTAGTTGTCTGCGCTGCCCAAACTCTCAACATATGCGAACGGGTTCGGCATCCCTATGAATGGGGGAGGCGCTGAGTTGAAGACATTTGGCACCATTGTGCATGGCGACCCGCTCTGCGCTGCAACGGAGAGGTCTGGATTCTCGCCTATGTAGCAGGTGTATGATGAGGGGTTTGGAGAGAGCCCGCTGTTGAGGGAATAATTGTTGTTCAGATAGCCGCACGTTGACTGGCTCGGAGCGCCGTAGCAGGAGTATCCCGAGGTGGAGCCGTTGGAGAGCTTTGTGTAGTTGTCTATGTTGACGTTCAACGAGAGGAGCTCCCTGTAGGCGTCGCATATGTACTGCGGCACCACCACCGGGCCCTCGCCAGATTCAGTGTATGTGGTCTGGCACGCGCTGTTGCAGTCTCCCTTTGACGAGCAGGCGTTCTCCCATATCGCCATCACGTCTATGTAGAGGGTGCTGTTGAAATCAGCTGTCATAGATATGGGCGATGAGACCGTGTATGGCGGATACGGCGGGCTCGGGTTTGTCGATCCGCCGCTCGCCGCCACGGTCGGCCCTATTGGCGGATATCCGCCGTAAACGGAGTTCACCTCTCCCACCGGCAGGTACGGCGTGTCTGTGCAGAGGTATGTGCAGTAGCTGATGTACGAATATGGGGTTATTGGATATGTTGTGAAGTTCGCGGAGAGCGGCCAGCCGTACGGCGGGTAGAGGACGTTGGCCTGGTATCCTGTTGTCAGCGAGAGGTCGCTGTTTGGTATTACGTCTACAATGCTGCTCCCGTGTATTGGAATCTCCGTGCCGTTGAGGTAGAAGGCCCTGAGCATCAGCATCGTTGCGTAGTCCTCAGATTCTGGGCAGCCCCTGTTGTCATAGGGGCCGAAGTTCCAGTTGTCGAGAACGTAGAGGGCGCTGCTCGACACCGCGAGGCCCAGCGGCATGTGGTAGTCATACAGTGTGTTTGGGCTGTCGTTGTAGTAGACCGGATACCCGTTGCAGTCTGTTGCGAGGTACGTTGACGCGAAGTTTGCAAGGCTCTCGCTGTTGAACGGGCCGCCGTCCTCGAGGTACTTGACTATGCTGAGGTTGTACTCCTTGTTTGAGTACGAGAGATTTATTGGCGAGATGTATGTTGCGTTGAGGGTGTTGTTGCTTATCGATATCTTGTAGATGTAGACGTACGGGAGGGTCTGCACGCTCACGTACATGTACTCCCCTCCCGGCGATACCGCAACAGAGGGCTGGACCGGCGGCGTGTACGTGTAGGTGTAATCCGTCTGTGCGCAGCTTCCGGATATCTGCGTGTTGAGGGCCTGCGGCCCAGAAGTGACATTCGCGCCCAGCACCACCCCGTTAGAGGATATGTATAGGAGGTGGAAGCCGGTTCCTGGCGTGCTCTCCGGGCACTGGCGGTTTGGCGTCGATATCTGGTTGCTCGCTATCACGTACAGGTCTCCCGCATAGTCGGAAGCGAACGCAACCGGAGGGGAGGGATAGTTTGTAGCTGTGGAATAGCTCTGGAACCAGCTGGACTGGCCCGATCCAGCCAGGACGTTTCCTATCTCGGTCAAGTTGTATGCCTTTACTATGTAGCTGGAGCCCAATTGTATAGTTGACATCTCGGTCCAGTAAGACTCGATGTTGCTGGCGTACTGCTGGTAGGTTTCGGGTGACGTGGCCGTATAGTTTGCAATGTCAGAGATCGGGGTGATTGATGCGTTGTAGTTCCCCTGCGGGACGTACTGTATGTCGTAGAGGTAGTAGTCTATCTCGTTGCCTGTGCAGACGTTGAGCCCGCAGGTGTACTGCGCGTTCATCGGGGAGTTTGCGACAACGAAGAGGTTGTCGTTGTTAGACTCCGATAAGAACATCGGGTTGGATATGCTCGTTATTGCGTAGTTGCCGATGTCCTGCGCATTGGTCAACCCATAGACTGTGTTTGCGACAACAGCATTCTCTCCGATCACAAAGTCATCGCCCTGGTTGTTCAGGCCTGGCGGAGGGCTGTTCGCAGAGTAGTCGGAGCCGCCGTAGAAGGAGCTCGATGAGAGCTTTGTCAGGTTGCCGTTTGCGTTGATGAAGACACCGGGCTGCCCGTCCAGCGGGACGGGATCGAGATATGTGGAGGGCGATTGGAGGTTGTGGTAGCTGTACAGGTAGTAAGACTGGTTGTAATAGGAATATGTCTGGCTCAGGCTGCTGTATGCCGCTGGGATTGTTGAGTTGTAGTAGAAGGCGGGCAGCTCGTAGGTTGTGCCGAACGATGCGATTGCATTGGCCTGCGCAGATACAAGGAAGTAGTTGTCCTGTGTGACCGAGTAGGTATAGACGGCCCAGTATTGCGGCAGGTCCTGATACTGGTATACGCATGTGTCGGGGTGCGGGGCGGAGCCAGAGTTGGCGAGTATGCCGTCGGAGCCCAAGAGGTGCCACCCGCTCGTGAAGTCTGGCAGGTAGCAGTCCGCCATTCCGATTATGTTTGCATCGTAGGGGTTCGTTACGCCCCACTCCGTTATCTGCGTGTATGTCTGGTTGTCGAACTTCAGCCAGCTGTTCGCCAAGGCCACGCTCGATGCGCTGGGCGGCAACGGAACCGGTATCTGGGTGTTGTTGAGCTGGCTCACGGTTGCCGATATGGTGTAGTTGTAGCTGTACTCGCACGAGCCGCTGTTGAAGGTCAGGGAGGTGAAGGTGACGTTTGGTATCGATGTTGGAAACTGTGCAGATACCCTCAGCTGCTCTGGTATTGCCGGGTTCGACAGGTTTGCCACGTCAGCGCTCCATGTCCATATGCCGTGCTGTGACGAGGGCGGGACGCCGCTGAATATATTTGAATAGGAATCGTAGCCGTTTGATATGTTGGCCGAGCCTATCCCTGTCTTTCCGTTGTACGCCTCTCCCGAATATGCGAGGTTCTGCACGTTTAGGTCTGCTATGTTGGTTACATTTAGGGTGACGTTGGCGCTTGCAACCGAGTTGGGGCTCCAGCTGACTTGGGCCTTGAGATTTGCGAGGGAGATGAGCGGCGAGCTGTTCGCCATGCACTCGTCCCCTCCGATGAGCGGCGTTGTCCCGGGGTTTATGTAAGAGAAGGCATTTACCGTTGAGGGATCGTACGGGCAGGTTATGAGATACGGGACGCTCTGCAGGTTTGACGACAGTACATTTGGAGTTACCGGAACGCTCTGTATGGGGGAGCTGCTTTGGTAGAAGCTGCCGCCATAGCCGTACTGCGCAAACGGCGCAGAGGTTCTCACTGGCACGGAGACTATTGCGGAGCAAGACCCCTGCAATGACGAAACGCTAGAGTTGCACGAGACCGCTGTGGCTATTATGGGGCCTATGGGAATCTGCGGCGTTGTCTGGGAGGGCGTCGCGTTGGACGCAGCGTGCGCGGTCGCCCCAAGAGAGAATAATAGAAAGCCCGTCAACGATAGAAAAAAGAGTATCCTACCGGACTCTGGGTTTGAAAGAAGGCCTTTTCCCACAGATGCACCTTGATAGATATCCTCATCAAGATTTAATATCTTTCGTGTGATTATGTATCGGTGGGAGGGTGGATATCGAAGAGGTTCTTTTCTGGGTAGGGCATGCATGCTTCTATGTGAAAGCGAACGGAATGAACATATTCATAGATCCGTTCAGGGTTCCGCCCCACATAAAGGAGAAGGCGGACCTTCTTCTAATAACCCACGCGCACCAGGACCACTGCAGCAAGGACGACATAGGCAAGGTCATCAAGAAGGATACAATCGTGGTGTCATCGCCGGGCTGCCTTGAGGAGAAGAGCTACAAGGACATGATAACCGCGAAGCCAGGTTTCAAAAGAACATTTGGATCAGTAGGCGTTGAGGCCGTGCCAGCGTACAACAACAAGAGCGAGAGGCTCCAGTACCATCCAAAGGCGAACAACTGGGTCGGCTACGTGATCGACATCGGCTCCGCAAGGATATACCATGCGGGAGACACGGATTTTGTGGAGGAGATGAAAAGGCTGAAGGGGGTGAGCGCAGCGCTCCTGCCTATCGGCGGAACGTACACGATGGACGTGAACGAGGCGATAGATGCGGGCAGGGCGATAAACGCGGGCTCGACTGTGCCGATGCACTACAAGAACCTTCTCGGAAGGGATGGATCGAGAATTGCCGAGGAGAGGTTCAGGTCTGGGCTGGGAAACGCCCTCATAATGAAGGAGGTGGCGGAGCCCACATATTCTTTCTAGAGCCTGCTGGCGAGCTCCTTTGCAACATCGAGCAGCTTCTGCGGGCTGAGCTTCGACACCCTCATCTCTTCGTTTGCAATCCCTTTCGCCTTCGACCTCGCCTCCTCCTTCGAGAGCCCGAGCGCCTTCGAGGAATCCTCTATGGCGTTCCTCACCTTCTTGTTCTTGTGCTCCATCATCAAAGTAAGAAGCGTCATCTCCTTCGCCCTTATCCTCTGCTCCTTTGGCTTCAGGTAGACAAGGCACGAGTCTACCTTCGGCCTTGGGAAGAAGGCGCCTGCTGGAACCCTCATTATCTTGGTTGCGCTGAAGCTGAGCGAGGAGAATACGCTGAGCTTTGAGTACTCCTCAGTCCCCTCCCTTGCGAGCATCCTCTCGACAAACTCCTTCTGCAGGCAGAGGACCGCCTGCATCTTCCTTCCATAAAGCCACGAGAGGACCTTTGAAGAGAGGTTGTAGGGGACGTTTGAAGCCATTATGTCGGCCCTTATTTTTGAGGTGTCTGCATCAAAGAAATCCGATATTATCAGGTCGAGGTTATCAAAATGTAGGTTGTGCTTGAGGAACTCGTAGAGCTGCGGGTCGACCTCTATCGCGGTGACGTGCTTCGCAACGCTGCAGAGCTCGCTTGTAAGTATGCCCAGCCCGGGGCCCAGCTCGATGACGTTTTTGCCTGCGCAGTGGGCCGCCTCCGCGAGCGCGACGTTCCTGTTTATCAGGAAGTTTTGGCCGAGCCTCTTGTGCGGCCTGATAGATTTTATTATGCTTGTGTAGTAGCCGGCGTCCATGATGAATCTTGATTACAAATAAATTTAAAGGTGACATGAGCACCATTAGCATGATGAAGGGCCAGAACGCGATCGAGTTCCTTTTCACCTACGCGCTTCTCGTAATAATATTGACAGCGGTGATAGGCGTTGTCTTCATACTCTTCACTGCGGCCAACAGCCAGATTCCTCCAACGTGCACCTTTAACGGCGGGTTCACCTGCAGCTACGCGGTCTACACTGTAAACGCGACAAACGGCGGGAAGGGATCGCAGTTTCTCATAATCGCAACAGACACGCAGCCCGGAATCATAAACGTGACGAACGTGATCGTTGCGATAGGCAACTACCAGAGCTCTGGGGGCTACTGCGTGCCCAACATCGCAACGGCCGGGCAGAACATCTACTGCGTGGCAAGCCTGGGGTACACGCCCACCATAGGCTCTGTCTACGTTGGAACGTTCAACATCACGGCAAACTACTGCCCGCAGAAGGCTGCGCAGCTCTACAACTACAGCTGCCCTGGGGTTGGCAATTACACATACGGCGGGCTGTTCCAGGCGCAGGCGGCCAACCTGTCCCTAGGCAGGGGAGGATATTTCCTTCCGATAAATGTCATCAACACGGCCCCTCAGCAGGTCAACGCTCGCACAGACCTACTTGTCAACTTCCCTACAAGCTCCTACACCGCATACGAAAGCAACGACCTCGGCAACATAAGGTTCTACGATGGGGGCAGGGAGCTTGACAGCTGGTGCGACTCAGGATGCTCCTCCGGCTCATCCAACACGGTCTTCTGGATCGCGACCGACAGGATAATACCTGTAAACGGCCAGATAACGATAGATGCCTACTTCCTGCCTCTCGATGTGGAATACGACGGGGTGTTTGCAGGGGAGGCACCGCAGCTCAGCGTTGATTACGGCGTGTACGACAACGGCGGGAACGTCTTTCCTTTCTATGACAATTTCAAAGGAAATGCGTTGGGCAGCAAGTGGACGAT
>Ga0335072_10007186_pt1 | contig 16242 bp, 10 predicted proteins | sample Lox_Sample_21_FD_206725 | JGI IMG/M metagenome (GOLD analysis project Ga0335072, IMG submission 206725) | Soil microbial communities from Loxahatchee National Wildlife Refuge, Florida, United States - Lox_Sample_2.1 | ecosystem: Environmental > Terrestrial > Soil > Wetlands | place: USA...
GTGCGGTCGGCGGCGACCGCGTTCGAGCAGCTGGTCGAGGCGGTCCCGTTCTACGCCGGCCTGTCGGTTGAGGCGATCGGGGGTCGTGGGGTGCGCTGGCAGGAGCGCGAGGCGGCGTCGGCGTTCCCGAGCGGCGCGGACGCGGCGTCGGCCGCGCGACCGTCGCAGGCCGCGCCCGCTAACGGCGCCTCGAACGGCGGGCTGCGCCTCGGCACCTACCGCTCGATCTGGGCCGCGCCCGAGGTCGAGATCTCGCCGGCGCTCCTCTTCACCATCGCCCGCCAGCAGGTCGAGCTCTCGCCCGAGGACGCGCGCCGGCTCGGCATCGCCAACGGAGACGCGATCGACGTGGCGCAGAACGGCACCCGGCTTCACGGCACCGCCCACGTCCGCTCCGGGGTCCCGGCCGGAACCGTGTTCGTCGCCGACGGGATCGCCCACCAATCCGCGAACGCGCTCACCGAACCGGTCGTCGAGGTGCAGAAGCGATGACGGTCCTGCTCGGCGACGTCAACTACTTCGAGCCGTGGTGGGCCCAGATCGTCAAGTCGCTGCTGATCTTCGCGGTGATCTTCGGGATCCTGCCGGTGCTGATCGTGTACGAGCGCAAGCTGCTCGGCCGGTTCCAGGCGCGCTACGGCCCGAACCGCGTCGGGCCGTTCGGGCTGATGCAGCCGCTGGCGGAGATCGTCAAGTTCGCGATGAAGGAGCCGTTCCGGCCCACCACGTCGGTCGGCTACCTGTTCCGGGCTGCCCCGGTGATCTCGATCGTCACCGCGGTCGGCGCGCTGGCGATCATCCCCTGGGGCGACGTCCAGCACGTCTTTGGCGAGAAGATCGGCCTGTACGGGATCGACGTGTCGATCGGCCCGCTGTACGTGTTCGCGCTCGCCGGCATCTCGTTCTACGGGATCATGCTCGGCGGCTGGGCGTCGGGATCGAAGTACTCGTTCATCGGAGCGATGCGCGGCGCCGCGCAGCTCATCTCCTACGAGGTCTCACAGGGCCTGTCGATCATGGGCGTGATCATCACCGCCCAGACGCTGTCGCTGACCGGGATCGTCCACGCCCAGGAGGGCATGTGGTACTTCATCCCCCAGTTCGTCGGGTTCCTGATCTTCCTGGTCGCGTCGTTCGCCGAGACCAACCGGGCGCCGTTCGACCTGATCGAGGCCGACGCCGAGCTCGTCGGCGGCTACTTCACCGAGTACGGCGGCACGCCGTTCGTCGCCTATCTGTTCGCCGAGTACGCGAACATGATCGTCGTGTCCGCCATGGCGGTGACGCTGTTCTTCGGCGGCTGGCTACTGCCGTTCGGGATCCACCCGCCCGGCTGGGTCGACCCGTTCGTCGTACTCGCGAAGATCTTCCTGGTATTCACCTTCTTCGTCTGGATCCGGGCGACGCTCCCCCGGCTCAGGTACGACCAGCTGATGTCGTTCGGCTGGAAGATCCTGCTCCCGCTGGCAACCCTCAACCTCGTGGTCACCGCGATCATCGTCGCCTCATGAGCCCGTACGACGTCTCAGACGATGTGATCCAGGTGATCCGCTCGCCCGCGCGCGGACCCGTGGCCGGCGCCTACCGGGCGTTCGGCGAGACGCTCAGGGGTCTGAAGACGACGCTGGCGCGGGTCGCCGAAGGACCGGTCACGATCCAGTACCCCGAGGAGAAGACGCCGGTCTACCCGCGCTTCCGCGGCCGCCATCGCCTGCACCGGTTCGAGGACACCGGACTCGAGAAGTGCGTCGGCTGCTCGCTGTGCGCAGCGGCCTGCCCGGCCGACTGCATCCGCGTGGTCGCGGCCGAGAACACGCCCGAGAACCGCGTGTCGGCCGGCGAGCGTTATGCGGCGGTCTACGAGATCAACCTCAGCCGCTGCATCTTCTGCGGCTACTGCGAGGTCGCGTGCCCGTTCGACGCGATCACGATGGGCCACGACTACGAGATGTCCGACTACACCCGGTCGGACCTGATCTTCACCAAGGAGATGCTGCTGGCCGAGCCGATCGAGCGCACGCCGCTGCGCCGGGAGGGCGAATAGCGGTGGTGTTCACCGCGATCGTCTTCTTCATCGCGGCGATCGGCGCGATCACCGGTGCGTTCGGCGTCGTGCTGCTGCGCAACCCGTTCTACAGCGTGCTCGCGCTCGCGGTGCACCTGGTCTCGCTCGCCGCGCTGTTCCTGCTCCTGCGCGCGGAGTTCGTCGCCGCGGCCCAGGTGATCGTGTACGCGGGCGCCGTGATGGTGCTGTACGTGTTCGTGGTCGCGTACGTCGGTGGCGGCGAGCAGCTCGCGAGCGGCGGCGTGCTCCGGGTGCTGGGCCCGCTGTTCGCGCTGGCGCTGGCGATCGAGCTGTGCATCGCGATGCTCGGCGCCGGGCTGAAGGGCGTCAACTCGAAGGGCGCGCCGTTCGTGCCGGGCTTCGGCACCCCGCGCTCGCTCGGGGAGCAGTTCCTGACCAAGTTCCTGTTCCCGTTCGAGGCCGCGTCGATCCTGCTGCTCGTGGCCGCGGTCGGCGCGGTCGTGCTCGCGCGGCGCCGGCGTGGGCTCGAGCCCGACGAGGAGTTCGAACGCCAGGTCCACATCCCCCGGCCGGCGTGGACGGGGACGATGGCCGAGGCCGGCGGACTTACGATGCCGGCGCACGCGGAGGAGCGCACGTACGTCGAGGGCGAGCCGGTCGCGACCCCTGGCAGTGATCGCCCCGATCAGGAGGGCGGTTGGTGAACATCGGCTGGTACCTGGCCGTGTCGGCGGTCATCTTCTGCATCGGCGCCGGCGGCGTCCTCGTCCGGCGCAACCCGCTCGTGGTCCTGCTGTGCCTCGAGCTGATGCTGAACGCCGCGAACCTGGCGCTGGTGGCGTTCGCGCGCATGTGGGGCAACGAGGACGGCCAGGTGTTCGCGCTGATCGTGATGGTCGTGGCCGCGTGCGAGGTCACGGTCGGGCTCGGGCTGGTGGTCGCGATCTACCGCCGGCGCCTGCCGATCGACGTCGATGAGCTGAACGAGCTACAGGGATGAGCGCCACCACCTTCGGTTGGCTGGTCCTCGCATGCCCGCTCGTGGGCTCGATCCTGATCGGCTTCGGCTACGCCCGGTGGCCCGGCCGCCTGGCGGGCTGGATCGCGACGTTCGCGATCGCGCTGTCGTTCGTGTTCGCGGTACTGACGCTGATCAAGCTCCTCGGCATGAGCCCCGACCACCGCCAGCTCACCTCGTCGCTGTGGAACTACGACGTCTCGGCCGGCGTCGACGCGAAGCTCGAGATCCTCGTCGACCCGCTGTCGGTGTTCATGATCCTCGTGGTCTCGGGCGTCTCGACGCTGATCCACCTGTACTCGGTGTCGTACATGACGGACGACCGGGGTTACTCCCGCTACTTCAGCTACCTGAACTACTTCGTGTTCTCGATGCTGTTGCTGGTGCTGGCGGGCAACTTCGTGCTGCTGATCGTCGGCTGGGCATTCGTCGGCGCCGCGTCCTACCTGCTGATCTCGTTCTGGTACCGGCGGACGACCGCCACCCGCGCCGGCATCAAGGCGTTCGTGATCAACGTCGTCGGCGACGTCGGCCTCGTGATCGCCACCTTCATCATCTTCGGCCACACCGGGACGGTGCAGTTCCTGCCGGTGTTCCACTCCATCCATCAGCACTTCGCGTACAACGGCGCGCCGATCGTGGTGGCGTGCCTGCTGTTGCTCGTCGGCGCGTTCGCCAAGTCCGCGCAGGTGCCGCTGCACACATGGCTTCCCGACGCGATGGAGGGCCCAACCCCGGTGTCGGCGCTGATACACGCGGCGACGATGGTCACGGCCGGCGTGTACCTGATCGCGCGCATGCACGTGCTGTTCGAGTGGGCGCCGACAGCGGCCGACGTGGGCGCGATCGGCGGCTGCCTGACGCTCGTCCTCGCGGCCACCGTCGCGCTCGTGATGACCGACATCAAGCGGGTGATCGCGTACTCGACGATGTCCCAGATCGGCTACATGATCATGGGCGTCTGCGTCGGGGCGTATTCGGCCGGCCTGTTCCACCTGATGACCCACGCCTTCTTCAAGGCGCTCCTGTTCATGGCCGCGGGCTCGATAATCGGCGCGATGTCGGGCGACCAGTCGCTCGAGCACATGAGCGGGTTCCGCAAGGCGCTCCCGTTCACGTTCGTCATGTTCATCGTCGGGGGCCTGGCGCTGTCGGGCATGCCGCCGTTCTCGGGCTGGCTGTCGAAGGACGACATCATCGGATTCCTCGACCACCGCGGCGGCGGCTTCGAGATCCTCGGGATCGTGGGGTACGCGGGCGCGCTGCTGACCGGCATCTACACGTTCCGGATGATCTTCCGCGCGTTCTTCAACGAGCCCTGCGAGGAGGCGCGCGAGCTCGAGCACGGCCACCTCCACCACGCGGACGTACCGCGCAACCCGATGACCGGCGAGGAGGAGGACACCGACGTCGGCTTCCCCGGCCCCGGCCACTTCATCGCCGAGCGCGAGATGCCCATGAAGGTCGCGATGAGCGCGCTCGCGGTGCTCGCGGTGATCGGCGGGGTGGTCCAGATTCCCGGCATCGATGATGCGATCACTCGTTTTCTCGAGCCCACATTCGCCGATTCCAAGTACGTGCACGTCGAGGTGAGTGCGGGCCCGGCGTGGCTCGGCCTGGTGATCGGGGCGCTGATCGCGATCGCCGGAGTCTCGATCGCGTACCGCATCTGGGTCCGCCAGCGCGGCACGTCGGCGCGGCTGATCGAGCGGTTCCACGGCGCGTACGTATTCCTCTCGCACAAGTGGTACTTCGACGAGATCATCGACTTCCTCATCGTCCGGCCGACGCTGTGGACCGGACGCCTCGTCGCCACGACGCTCGAGCGCGGCGTGATCGGCGGGGTGGTGACCGACGGCACGACCAGCGTCGTGCGCGCCGGCTCGGCGGCGGTGCGCCGAGCCCAGACCGGGTTCCTGCGCTACTACGCAGCCCTGATGATCGTGTGCGTGTTCGGGGTCGCCCTCTACTTCCTGGTCTCGAGCACGTAGGCCGATGCGGTTCCGAGTCCCCAGTTCGTCCCTTTCTCCCGAAAGCTTCAGCCGATGACGCTGTCGATCCTCATCTGGCTGCCGCTCGTGATCTCGCTAATCGCCGCGGTGTTCCCGCGCGACGTCGTCGGGCGTTTTGTCGCGGTGGCGAGCCTGGCGAGCGTGGGAGTCGCGATCTCGTTCGTGGCGCGCTTCAAGCTGGGTCACTCGGGGCTTCAGTTCGTCACCGACAAGGTCTGGATCTCCGCGCTCGGAATCCACTACAAGCTCGGGCTGGACGGGCTCAACCTCGTGCTGGTGCTGCTCACGACCGTGCTGTTCAGCGCGTCGCTGTGGTGGTCGTCGTTCCGCGAATGGGACCGCCCGCGGAGCTACTACTTCCACTTCGGCCTGGCCGAGAGCGCGGTGCTCGGGGCGTTCTGCGCGCAGGACCTCGCGCTGTTCGTGGCGTTCTTCGACCTGATGCTGATCCCGTTCTACTTCCTGGTCGGGATGTGGGGCTCGGGCGAGCGCGTGCGGGCGACCACCAAGCTCGTGATCTACACCCTCGTCGGGTCGTTCCTGATGCTCGCCGGCGCGGTCGCCACCGGGGTGCTCGTCTCGGACCAGACCGGCGGGTCGCTGAACTTCGCACTATCGGCACTCCAGCAGGTGCACCTGTCGCACAGCTCGCAGGACTGGATCTTCCTGTGCTTCGCCGTCGCGTTCCTGGTCAAGATGCCGCTGGCCCCGTTCCACGGGTGGCTCGCCGACGGGTACAAGTCGATGCCGATTCCCGCGGTCGCGGTGTTCAGCGGCGTCGTCTCGAAGGTCGCCGCCTACGGGTTCCTGCGGATCGTGCTCCCGCTGTTCCCGTACGCCTCGGTGCACTTCCAGATGCCGATGCTGGTGCTGTGCCTGATCTCGATCGGGTGGGGCACGATGGTCGCGTTCACGACCAACGACGCGCGGATGGTCGTCGCCTACTCGAGCGTCGCGCAGCTCAGCTTCATCACGCTCGGCATCTTCTCGCTGAAGACCGCCGGCGGTCAGGGCGCGCTGCTCAACATGGTCAACCACGGCCTCGTGACCGCGCCGATGTTCTTCATCGTCGCCGCCGCCGCCGCGCGCGCGGGCGGATCGGAGGACCTCCGCGAGATGGGCGGGATCGCGTTCCGAGCGCCGTTGCTCGCGCTGCTCGCGCTGATCGTCGCGCTGGCCACGCTCGCGATGCCGGGCTCCTCGAACTTCATCGGCGAGTTCATGATCCTGCTCGGGACCTTCCAGGCCAAGACCGCCGTGTCGGTGATCGCGTTCCTCGGAGTGATCGGCGCGGCCGTGTACGCGCTGCGGCTGTTCATCACCGCGTTCCACAACCGCGTCGGGCGGGGTGTGACCTCGCGTGAAGTCGTGGTGGGCGAGGCGGTGGCGATCGTCCCGCTCGTCATCGTGATCCTCGTGCTGGCGTTCTATCCGCAGTTCGGGCTCAAGCGCTCGGAGCCCTCCCTGCGGGCGACGATCGCGCCGGCGCAGGCTCAGGTCGCGGCAGGTCGTGCGGCGAAGCTGGCCGCTTCGGCGCGTGGGGTCAGGGTGGTGGCGAACCGATGACTCTGTTGCTGCTTGCGGCTGCCCACATCAAGGGCCCGCACATCGACTGGAAGGCGTTCTCGCCGCTTCTGTGTCTCAGCGGCGGCGGTCTGGTCGTGCTGCTCGTCGGGTTGTTCCGGCCGGCCGTTATCCGCGAGACGGTCGTGCCGGCGCTCGCCGTGATCGCGTTCGCGCTGACGATTGCGGCGTGCATCTGGCGCTTCCACCACACGACTTCGATCATCGCCGGCGCGCTCCGGATGGACAACCTCGCGCTCGAGCTCGACATGCTGTTCTCCGCAGCGGGCATCGCGACCGTGCTCATGTCCTGGCGCGCGGTCGCCCCGCGCGAGTCCGGGCACGGCGAGTACTTCGCGCTGCTGCTGTTCAGCGCGTTCGGGATGGCCGTGTTCGTCTCGGCCCAGAACCTCGTGACGCTGTTCCTCGGGATCGAGCTGCTGTCGATTCCGCTGTACATCCTGTGCGCGTCCGAGACGCGGCGCGAGAGCTCGCTCGAGTCCGGGCTCAAGTACCTGATCGTCGGCTCGGTCGGATCGGCGACGCTCGTGTACGGGTTGGCGCTCGTGTACGGCGCCACCGGCTCGACCGACTTCGCCGCGATCGGGCAGGCGATGTCGCTGAACAAGCTCTCCGGCGGCGTGCTCGGCAACGCGATGGTCTTGACCGGCCTCGGGCTCACGATCGTCGGATTCGCGTTCAAGGCGTCGGTGGCGCCGTTCCACCAGTGGACGCCCGACGTGTACGAGGGCGCCCCCACCCCGATCACCGCGTTCATGGCGACCGCCACCAAGGCGGCGGCGATGGGCGCGTTCATCCGCTTCTTCGACTTCGCCGCGCTCGGGGCGTCGAACACCTGGGCGCCGCTGCTGGCGACGATCGCGGCGATCACGATCATCGTCGGCAACGCCGGCGCGCTCGGGCAGACGTCGCTGAAGCGGATGCTCGGCTACTCCGGCGTGGCGCAGGCGGGATACATGCTCGGCGGCGTGATCGTCGGCACGCGCCTCGGGGTCCAGGCCACCGTGTTCTACCTGATGGCGTACCTGTTCATGAACATGGCGTCGTTCGCGGTGATCGCATGCGAGGAGCACGAGCGCCCCGACGGGGACTACCTGAGCGGCCTGTCGGGCCTGGGGTCGCGCAAGCCATGGCTCGCGTGGCCGATGACGATCGGGATGCTCGGCCTCGCCGGCATCCCGGCCACGATCGGGTTCATCGGCAAGTTCCAGCTGATCGAGGCGCTGGTCTCGGGCGACTACACCTGGCTCGCGATCGTGCTCGTGGTCGGGTCGATGATCTCGCTCGGGTACTACCTGCGCGTCGTCGCGACGATCTGGATGCGGCCGCCGGTGGCGGTCCCGGTGGTTTCTGTGGCCGCCGGCGGTGGTCCCGGGGCCGCGGGGCTGGCGCCGATCGCCGGCGGGTCGCTCGAGGCCGACGAATGGGACGAGGGTCCGGGGGCCGCGGGCGCTGCGTTCCGCTACCCCGAGGTCGTGTTCGTCGCGGTGGCGTTCGCCGCGGCGACGGTCGTGTTCGGGATCTTCCCGTCGCCGCTGTTCCATCTGGCGACGCACGCCGCGAACGCGCTTAGCGGGTTGATGTAGCGGCTCCGGTGCGCAGCGCGGTGTGCGGCGCGCGGTCCGCGGTCCGCGGTCCGCGGTCCGAGGTGCGCGGTCCGCGGGGCGCGGTCCGCGGTGCGCGGTGCGCGGTGCGCGGTGCGCGGTGGCGCACATAACCGGTCCCGGACCTGTAAAACGCAGCAAAGCGCATGCGGTCGCACTTGGTCGGCCACCTAAGCATGGTCACCATGCTTATGTGGCCGGTGGTGCCGCGCCGGGGGCGATTTGCTGCGTTCTTCAGGTACGCGCCGGCTGAACGGGCCGCGCTCTGCTCGCCTAGCCGTCCGGAGACACGCTAGTCGGTCAGCGAGAACTGCTGGGAGGCCTCTAGGAGGCGATCAGCGGTCGCCGCGAGGTCGGCGAGCGAGACGCTCAGTTCGTGCGACTGCGCGCTGGTCTCCTGCGTCGCGGAGGACATCTCCTGCGCGGAGGCGGACGACTCCTCGGCGACGGTGGCGATCTCGGTCGAAGCTTCGGCCATCCCGTCCACGCTGTCGGAGATCGCGGCGATCGCGTCGCCGATGTCGCCGAACGCCCGCTGCGCGAGCTCGGAGCTCTCGACGCCCTGGTCGGCGAGCGTGGCAGCCTGCTCGACGAGGTCGACCACGCGCGCGATCTCCTGCTGGATTTCCTTGACGAGGTCGGCGATCGTGGTGGCCGACGCGCCTGACTCCTCGGCAAGCTTGCGGACCTCCTCGGCAACGACCGCGAAGCCGCGACCGTGTTCGCCGGCCCGCGCCGCCTCGATCGCCGCGTTGAGCGCCAGCAGATTCGTCTGGTCGGCGATGCCGGTGATCGTCTGGAGGATGCCGCCGATCTCGCTCGACTTGCGCGCGAGCTCGTCGATCCCGGCCTGCGCCTCCTGGCCCGACACGCGGACGCGCTGCATCACGTTGTTGGCCTCGACGGCGGCGTCGACGCCCTCGTCGCCGAGCGACCGCGCCCGGGCGGTCGCCGCGGCGACCTCGTCGGCAAGCTCGCGGCTGCGCTGCAGCATCAGCGCCTGGCGCTCGGCGCCCGACGCGACCTCGGCGCTCGCCGCGGCGATCCCGTTCATCGCGTGGGACGTCTGGTCGACGTTGTCGCGCACCTGGCCGAACACGTCGTGCATGCTCTGGGAGGAGTCGATGAACAGGCGGAGCGACTCGTGCACCGTCGACTTGAGCTCGGACGTGCGGTCCGACAGGTCGTTCACGACGCCGCGCGTGCTCACTCCGCCCAGATCGACGCCCATCGTCGCGAACGTGTCGAAGTAGAAGGCGTCCGTGATTGCCTGAACGTCGTAGTTGAAGACGATGCCGATGGCGCGCTCGGCGTCGGCGAGGAACGCGGGATCGGGGCTCGCCTCGCCGCGGCGGAGCAGCCCCCGGCGCGGGACTTCGTCGCCGGCGATCACCGGCGGGTTCTCGCGCAATTGCCGGCGCACCGCGTCGAGGTACGCCGGATACCGCCCCAGGTACCACTTCATCGGCAGGTTGATCCGGTTGTAGCCCGCGCCGGCTTCGAGCAGCGTGGCGAAGTACTCGATCCCGTACGGCTCAGGCTGGCCGGGCTCGGCGAAGATCTTCCGCCAGTGATCGGCGCGCGCCTCGTGCCACTCGGCTCTGAGCGCCTCGAACCCGATCCCGCGCTCGACGGCATAGTCGCGGAAGAAGTCCGCGGTGCCCGGGACCCGGAAATGGTGGTCGGTCACCTCGGACGCGACCGCATCGGCGACCTCGTCCGCCCATGGCCGAAGGTCGGCCAGCAGCGCCACCACCTCCGCGTCGAGACCGATGAACTTGCGCCGGAGCGCGAGGTTCTCGGGCGTGATGTGGTACAGCGCGGCCAATGACTCCATGAATGCGTTCTCCTCTTACTCACGAGAGGGCAACGCAGGACGCGCGGCCCCCCGGTCCATGGCCGCTAGATCGTCCGTTGCACCAGAAACCTTTAGTCATCGGAGTGCAGAAGTGCCCGCGAGCGACCGGGGCGCTCGCTACCCTCCGACGCCCGTGCAATATCCGGTCGAGAGCTTCACGGAGGCCGAGCGCGAGCGCCTCCGCCCCCATTTCACGAACCTCGACCGGCCCGTGTTCGCGCTCGTCAACCTGCCCGAGACGGTAAAAGCCGCGCTGTTCGCGCGCTATTCCCGCTACCCGGGGACGCTCCGGCGGCTGTTCCTCGACGAGTTCGCCGGCGACCTCCCGGACGCGGCGGCGCTTGTCGACCAGGACGAGGGCAGGCGCGCGGCGGAGCTGTACGAGCGGATCTTCCTCGGTTATGGCGATGACTCAGTGGCGCAACTCGGGGGGGCCCACGTCGCCTGCGAGTGGGTCTCGAACGTGCTCACCAAAGTCCTACAGCGGCCTCGCCTGGGCGGCTACCTCGAGCAGTCGACCCGCTACATCGCCTACGACGCGCCGATGCCGGCGCCGCCCGGCGGCTACCGCTACTACCGCGACGACTCGCTCGGCCCCGACTACGCGCGCGCCATGGACGAGCTGTTCGGGATCTACTCGGCCTCGCTCCCACGGGTGTGCGCGTGGGCGGAGCGCGAATTCCCTCGGGAGGCCGACGAGCCCGAGGCCGCGCACGCCCGCGCGATCAAGGCCAAGGCGTTCGATCTGCTGCGCGGGCTGCTCCCGGCCAGCTCGCTCTCGCACATGGGCATCTTCGCCACCGGCCAGACCTACGAGCAGCTGATCCTCCACCTGCTCGCCCACCCGCTCGAGGAGGCTCGAAGCTACGGGCGGATGATCCTCGAGGAGCTGAACACCGTGATGCCGAGCTTCCTCACCCGCGTCGAGCGCCCGGACCGCGGCGGCCAGTGGATCAGCTACCTCGAGTCGCGCGAGCACGCCGGCAAGCGGTGGGCGAGACGGCTCGGGGTCGACGCCGCCGGGGAAGCCCCCACCGGTCCGTCGGTCACGCTCCTGCGCGTCGACGGGGACGAAGACGATCTGCTCTCAGCGCTGCTGTTCGAGGCCGGCGCCTCATCGGAGGAGCACGTGCGCGAGGCGATTGGCACGCTCGACGGCGACGCTCGCGCCGAACTGCTCGCCGATCTCGCCGGCGAGCGCTCCAACCGCCGCTATCGCCCCGGGCGCGGGCTCGAGGCGCTTCGCTACCGGTTCGAGATCGTCGCGGACTACGGCGCGTTCCGCGACCTCCAGCGCCACCGGATGCTCACCGTTCAGTGGCAGTCGCTGACTCCGGATCTGGGCGCCGACGTACCCGACCAGGTCGAGCTCGCCGGCTGTGGCGACGAGTACCGCCGTGCACTCGAGATCTCGCGCGGCGAGTACGAGCGCCTGGTCGACCGCGGCCTCGCCACCGCCGCGCCGTACGCGCTGTGCCTCGGCTACCGGATCCGGTTCGTGCTCGACCTCAACGCGCGCGAGGCGATGCAGCTGATCGAGCTGCGCTCGGGGCGCGAGGGGCACCCGAGCTACCGCGCGGTGGCGCACGAGATGCACGCGCAGATCAGCGCCGTGCACCCGTCGGTTGGCGCGCTGATGACGTACGTCGACCGCGATACCGAGCCGCGCCTCGAGCGGATCCTGGCCGAGATGCGCACCCACGCTCGCATCGGCGCCGGTTCCTGACCGCCGGCGCCGGTTCCTGACCGCCGGCGCCGGCGCGACATCTCCCTTGGCGCACCGAAAGGTCCGACGTGCGGGGTTGCGACGTGCATGACGCGCCACTGGACCCCAATCGCCACGGCCGTGGCCCGTTAAGCACGTGGGGCGTGCCTGACGCGCCACGGTCACGGTCACGCGCGTCGAATGGCGCACTACGCATGCGATCCTGGGCTCGCAAGCCCGACCCGCGCCCGGCACCGCGCCCCGTCCCCCTCTCGCGCCCGGCACCGCGCCCCGTCCCCCTCTCGCGACCGGCACCGCGCGCCGTCCCCCTCTCGCGACCGGCGACCCCACCCCCGCCCGCCCGGCTGGCGGGCGGACGGGGGCGAAGTGCGAACCGATGCGAGCTACCTCACGCGCACCGGCAGCGTCTGGGTCGACGCCACCTTCTGCACCGTCTTCGAGAAGACGACCGTGATGTCCCATGCCCCGTGCGTCCGGGTGCGGAGCTCACGCATCGTCAGCGTCGCGCGGCCGTGCGCGACCTTGGCGTTGCCGAGGGCCACGAGGTGGCCACCGCGGCTGATGCTGACCCGCAGTGTCCCGTTCTTGCTGTGGGACTTCGGGAACGTCACCGTGCAGTCGATCTTGTTGTGCTTGGCCAGCTTGCACGAGATCTTCGGCTTCGGCCCCGGAGGTCCTTGCGGGCCGCGCGGACCCTGTGGCCCCTGTGGCCCCTGTGGCCCCTGGGCGCCCTGGGGACCTTGGGGCCCCTGGGCTCCCTGGAGCGCGGACTGCTCGACGAACCGCGTCGTCAGGGTCCTCGTGTCACCGTTGGCGTCGGTGACCGTCCAGGTCGCATCGTACGTGCCCGGGGTCAAAGCCGGCACAGCGACACCGTTGTCAGTGTCGGTGTTGGCGGTCTCGAACACCGGAGCGCCACCCGACGCCGGCGCGATGCTGACCGAAATCGGCAGCGCCTCGCTGGTCGACTCGGACAGCGCGGTGAACGCGCCGTATTCCGTCTCACCCTCAATCGGCGAGGTATCGGCGACGTCTGGCAGGTTCACCACGGTGGACCCGCCGCTGAGGTCGTCGGTCTGCGCTACCGGGGTTGCCATACCCGCGGCGTTGTTGCTGCCTGACGGACACACCGTCCCGGTGAGCGCCACACCGGCGTCACCGGCCGAGTCGTTGGTCGGCTCCGAGCTCAGCGGACCGCCCCAGTAGAGGCCCGCCGAGCAGATGCCGCTCGTGACCACCCCGGGGTTCGCGTCGTTGAGCGCCACCTGGAGGTTGGCCACGTTGAGCGTGGTCAGCGTCCGTGAGCCGTTGGACAGCGCGATCGTGTCGTTGCGATGGATCGATAGCGAGGCGACCGCTGTGCCCGTGTCATCGGCCGTCGGATTCGCTGTCTGGCCGCCGTCCGTGACCGTGTACGTCTCGCCCGGCACCAGCCCCGTGCAGGTCGCCGTCTGCGCCGCCAGGTCGGCGGTGCAGGTGGGGAATCCGGTGGTGGGGAACTGCGCTGCCGGGAACGCCGAAACTGAGTCCGGCTCGCCGACCGGCACGCTCAGGCTGACGAGTGACCCGACCAGGTTCGGGTCGGTCGTGTCCTGAGGCTGGAACGCGCGGTTGTCGAGCGATGTCACCGTGAACGCCTGCGCGAGCGTTGGCGGGGAACCCAAGGTGACATCAGCGATATCGCTAGCGGTGCCGCATGTGTCCGTCAACGTCCCTTGGGGCGGCGAATTCGACGGCGTACCGTCGATCGCATAGTTCAGGACTCCCGTCTGGAAGCAAGGCCCGTTGAGCAGCGCCGGATCGCCCGAGTTTGCGAAGTCCGACGCCGGGAACGGGTTGCTGTCCGTCAAGTAGTTCCCGTTGTCGAGAGTCGTCCAGCCGGTCCAGCCTGACTCGGTGAACGGATTGCCGCCGTTTCCGGTGAGAATCACCGCAGGGTTCTCCTGCGGGTCGGTCGGCGCTCCGTTGCCGCTATAGGAGACATCGATCTCGTCCCGATCATCGCCTACGGCGTACGGGGCAAGCGAGACGCTCCAACTGCCGTCGGCGGCGATCGGACCGGAGGTGTGGGTGACCTCGACCGGGTTGCCCTGCGCGTCGGTCGATCGGTCCAGGGTCACGGTCACTGTTCCGCCACCCGCGCTCGGGACCTCGGTGTTGCCGCTGACGGTCGAGCTGAACTGCGTCAAGTTGACCTGCGGCAGCGGCAGCTCGTTGGAAGTGTCAGTCGTTGACCGAACGCAGCCTGGAGCGCTGTCGCCGTCCCCGCCGGCGTTAGACCACATCTCTTGGATCAGGTATTTGTGGTTGTTGATCACCTGGTTGTACGGCGAGCCGTCGGCGGCGAAACCGAGCGGCGGACCGTCCTGGGGTCCGAACTCGCACATGTCGGCAACTTCCCAGCCGTTCGGGTTCATCCAGCCGGTTCCCTCCGGATCGGTCATCGCCTCATTGGTCTCGTGTCCGGCGATGTCGACGACCACCTCGGCGTCGGGGTTGCCCTCCGGGTCTGCGCCCTGATCGATTCGCGTCTCGATCGTCGGATCGATCGTGACCGCATAGATCGTCAGGCCATTGGCCGAATTGACGTTCGAGAGCGAGTGATACCCACCGAACGCGTTCGTCCCGCAAACGTCGTACGAGATGCACTCATCGACGTCAGGCGGCAGGAACACGTACCAGATGTTGCTCAGACCGGCAGCCGAGCTGCCGCCTGCGGCGGTGACGATGTTCGCCACTTCCTGCTGCACCTGCGAGTCCAGGATGCAGTACTTCGCCGACAGCGGCGAGGTGCACGGCGTGGCGCCGCCTGGGACCGATGGGACCGCGTCCGTGTCGTTGATCACATCATCTGCCGGGGTGAACCCACTCGGGTACGTCGTTGGGGTGTCGTTGAAGCTGATCGCGTTGTCACCACTGGTAATGCCGCCGGACGTCAGACCCCACCCATATTCGGGTTCGACCGTGAAGATGTTGCAGGCGGTCGTCGTGCAGGTCTGACCGGATGTACCGGTGCTTGCGGTGCTCACATCGTTGAAGAACTGACTGATCAGGTCCTCGTTGCCGATCGTCACGCCCCCGCCGGCTACTGGGAACGATGTCCCCGTCCCGGCCGGCGTCCAGAAGATCGCGTGAACCGTCACGCCGCCCGTCATCGTCTTACCGCCGTGGTACACGGGCGGCGTAAGGAAGCCGCCCTCGTTCGGCTCCTGAGTATTGAACTGCCCGTCGCTGGTGACGGTCGGCATCAGACCCATCCCGTTCCCGATTCTCGGACGGAACGGGATGGCACCGAGCGCCGTCGACGCCGTGGCGCCTAACACCACGCAGACGCCCAGGGGCAGCAGCGCTGCCCGCAAACGCAACTTCACAGCAACCCTCCTATGTTGGACCGGCCCCCCAGAAAACCGGGGGCACCCTATACCGGCGCCACCCGAAGCTCAAGCGTTTGTGGTGACTCTAAGAGCCTTCACATGTGTCTTCACACAGGCTCAACCCGAGCCGGTGACGCGCTCGTGCTCGCGCTGGCGAAGCTCGATCCGCCGGATCTTGCCCGTGAGGGTCTTGGGGAGATCGGGCACGAACTCGATCAGGCGAGGGTACGCATAGGCGGAGTGGCGATCGCGCACGAACGCCTTGATCTCCTCGGCCAATTCGTCGGATGGATCGTGCCCGGACGCGACCACGACGAACGCCTTGACCACGTTGCCACGCCGCTCGTCCGGTGAGGCGACCGCCGCCGCCTCGGCCACCGCCGGGTGCTCGAGGCACGCCGACTCGACCTCGAACGGGCCGATCCGGTAGCCGGCCGAGATGATCACGTCGTCGGCGCGGCCCTCGTACCAGACGTAGCCGTCGTCGTCGGCGCGGGCGGCGTCCTTGGTGTGGAACCAGTCGCCGCCGAACGCCTCCTCGGTGTCCTCCTCGGGGCGGTTCCAGTACCCGAGCGGGTAGTGCGGGTTCGACCGCGCCTTCAGACAGATCTCGCCGCGCTCGCCGGCGGGCACCGGGCGCTCGTCCTCGTCGAGGATCGCCACCTCCCACCCGGGCATCGGGCGGCCCATCGAGCCCTCGCGGACCTCCATGAACGGGTAGTTGGCGCACAGCGGATAGGACTCGGTGAGGCCGTAGTAATCGAGCACGGTGAGGCCGTACTGCTCGCGGAACCAGCGGATCGCCTCGGGGTTGAGCGGCTCGCCGGCCGAGCACACGATCCGGAACTTCTGCGGGTAGCGCGTGCCGGCGTCGGGGATCGACATCATCGAGCGGATCGCGGTCGGCGTCCCGAACACGTTGCTGACGCCATGACGCGAGAGGAAGTCGAGTTGCTTGTGCGGGTCGAACCCGCCCTCACGCTGATATACGGCCTGCACGGCGCCGAGCCGCCACGGTCCGATCAGCGGACAGATCCCCG
>Ga0335072_10007187_pt1 | contig 16242 bp, 14 predicted proteins | sample Lox_Sample_21_FD_206725 | JGI IMG/M metagenome (GOLD analysis project Ga0335072, IMG submission 206725) | Soil microbial communities from Loxahatchee National Wildlife Refuge, Florida, United States - Lox_Sample_2.1 | ecosystem: Environmental > Terrestrial > Soil > Wetlands | place: USA...
CTGCAGGGCGCGCTCTTGAGCGCGGACGGCGAGCACATCCGCTGGCAATACTTCACCGACCCGGCGCAGACCGCGGCCATCCTCCAGCCCGAGTTTCTGCGCGACCTCGACCGGGACCCCTTTGCGCCGGTCAAGCGCTGGTCCGCGCAGGCGCCGCGTGAGCGCGGCCTGCGCGAGCAGTACGTCGAGCTCAACACCGTGCTGCCCGACAGTGTGCTGATGAAGGTGGACAAGATGTCGATGGCCTGCGGCCTCGAGGTGCGGCCGCCCTTCCTCGATCACCGCGTGGTCGAGTTCTGCTACTCACTGCCAACCCGCGCCAAGCTGCGGGGCCTCACCACCAAGTGGCTGCTGAAGAGCGCCATGCGCGAGCGGTTGCCGCACGGCATCGCGATGCGGCCCAAGCAGGGTTTCAGCATCCCGATGAAGAACTGGATCCGCGGCGAGCTGGCGGCGCTCACGCGCGATGAGGTGTTTTCCTCGCGTCTCATCGGTGAGCACTTCCGCCGCGAGGCCCTCGACCGCCTGTGGCGGGAGCATCAGACACGGCGGCACAACCACAGTCATCTTTTCTGGACGCTCCTCAACCTGGCGCTCTGGGAGCGCATGCTGCTGCGCGGCGGCGTGCCTGAGGAGGACGCCAGCGCCGCGGAGCCTGCCGCCGACTTATCGCCGCGACCTGCGCCCCGACCGGTGTTTCAGGCCGCGTATTGATGCTGAAAGCGCTCTACCGATCGGCGTCGCTGCGCACCGCGGCGGCGATGGGAGTCGGAGGCATCGGCTTCAGCCTGGGGAGCCTGCTCTTCGCACGGCTCCTGCCGACGGAGCAATACGGGCTCGTCTCGCTCTTCCTCGGCATCGTCGCAGTCGCGGGCCTGACCGCGCCTCTCGGTCTCGATCAGGTCGTCGCCCGGCGCGGTATCAGCCTCGATGCCCGCTGGCGGCGTGCAGCCTTGGGTGCGTGCGCCCTGACGGCAATGGGTGCGGCGGCGGTCGCGGCTCTGGTCTATCACCTCTCGATGGCGCTCGTAGCGGACACCGCGCTGGCCACTCTCGCCCTCGGGATCGCGCAGGCCGCCGGCGGTCACTTCCAGGGCCAGCAGCACCTGCGCGCGGCCGTTTGGGTGGTGCAGTTGCTCAACGGAGCGCTCGCTCTGGTGGCGGTACTCGACGTCGGACTCGGTATCGCCAGCGCGAGTGCGGTGTGTCTGCTCGTTGCCGCCGTGGCAATCGTGGGCGCAGCCGCCATCTGGTGGCTCGTTCGTCACCGCCAAAGCGTGGGCGATGGCCTGTCGAAGCCGTGGCGACTGCGTTGGGAGGCGGTGTCACTTCTGACAGTACAGGCCTGCAGCGCCGGGTTCATGCAGCTCGAGCGTCTGCTGCTCGGGCCCATCGTCGGTTTGCACGACCTTGCGGTCTATAGCGTGCTCGCGGCGCTCGTGAGCTCGCCGTTTCGCCTGCTGCAGGCCGCGGTGCAATTCACGCTCATTCCGACGTTGCGCGGCGCGGGCGGGGCCCACGCCCGACGCGCGAAGGTCGCGCGTGAGGCCGCCCTGGTCTTCGTCACCATGGCGGCAGGGTCTCTGGCCATCTGGGTGCTGGCGCCGCCGGTCGCGCGCTGGATGACGGCCGGGCGCTACGCTCTGTCGCACGCGTTGATCGCGGCAACGCTGGTCTCGGGATTCCTGAAGGTGCTGAGCGGCTTCACCACTGCCGTGGTGGTGTCATGCGGCGAGGAGCGCCGCCTGCGCATCCTGAGCTTCGGCTGCTGGGGCTCGATCGGCATCAGTGTCGCCGGCGCCTTCCTCGCCGGCCCGTGGGGCCTGGTCGCGGTGTTGTATGGCATTGCGGCGGGCTGGGTGGTGCGCATCCTCTTCACCGGCTGGCTGGCGCTGCCGTATTTGAGGCCGACCCGCGACAGCGATTCGCGCGCCGTGCAGCCCGAGGTCAGTTTGCGGCCGAGTAGCCCGCGATGACCGCGCGCGCGCCGCCGGAAAGATCGGTCTTCGGCTCGAAGCCGAGCGACTGCCGCGCCGCGCCGATGTCGAAGGCGTTGTCATTCTCGAAGAAGGCGAGCGTGCGCCTCGAGACCGGCGGCTCCGCCCCGACCACGGCGCTCACCTGCTCCGCCGCCCAGCCCACCGAGAGCCCGAGCCAGCGCGGCGCGTGAAACGCCGGCGGCGGCACGCTGAGCGCCCGCGCGAACTCCCCCACCATCTCCGCCACGGTCATCCAGCGGGGGCCCGCGATGTTGAACGTGCGTCCGGCAACTGCGGGCCCGGCCGTGGCGGTGAGCTCGAGGGACGCCGACAGGTCATCGATGTAGATGGGGTGACGGAGATTGTTGCCGGAGCCGATGAAAAAGAACCGCCGCCTGCGCAGTGACCGGATGAGCTTGGCGGTGCGCGGGCAGCCGACGCCGTACACCCACGATGGCCTCACGATGACCAGGTCGACTCCCGTGCGGCGGGCGGCCGCGCGCGCGGCCTTCTCGCCGGCGGCCTTGGTCCGCTCGTAATCGTTCTCGGGGTTGAGCGGCGCGTCCTCCGCGGCGGGCGGGTGCGCGACGTGGCCGTACACCCCGACGCTGCTCACCTGCACCACGCGGCGCACGTGCGCCGCGGCGCTGAGCTCGATCAGCTGCTCGAGGGCCTTGACGTTGACGGATTCGAACTGTTCCGGCGTCGCATGCACATCGAGATGCACGCTCGCGAGATTGAACACCGTATCGACGCCTTCCAGCGCAGCCGCGAGGCCGCGCGCGTCGCGGATGTCCTGTACCCGAAACTCCACCCCGCTTCCGGCGGCTCGGGCCGGCGGATGGACGTCGATCGCTCTGAGCTCGAAGCCGCGCGCCGCCAGATACGGCGCGAAGTGCGAGCCCACGAAGCCGGCCGCGCCGGTGACGAGCATGCGCCGCCTCATTTGCGCGCCGAGACGGCGACCGCGTAGCCGCCGCGGCCCGGAATCAACCTGTCGAGCAGCGAGAAGAGATACATGAAGGGATAGATGAGCGAGTAGATGCGGTACTCCTTGCGCACGGCCTCGAGCTCCCTGCGCGAGGTCGGAGCGATGGTGCCCTCGATCACCGGCGGGTGCTCCTTCTTGCGTGCCAGCACCTTCACGTAACCGAAGTTGATGACGAGCTCCGCGAGCTCGGTGAAGAAGCGCGAATAGCCACCGCTCGCCACCGGGTGCATGCCGACCGAGCGGAACATCCCCTCGAGCTCGCGGACGCGGTAACCCTGCACGACGTGCCCGTAAGTGGCGGGCCCCATTCCGACCACGCGCTTCAGCGCCGCAACGGGCAGGCGCGTGTCGCCGTTCGGCGTGGTGATGATGGCGAGTCCGTCGGGCGCGAGGACCCGGCGAATCTCGCGGTTGATGCCGCTCGAGTCGGCGAAGTGCTCGTGCACGTCTATCACGATCACGGCGTCGAAGGCCTCGTCGGGAAAGGGGAAGCGGTTGATGTCGACGTGCGCCACCGGATCGCCGAGGAACTCCGCCATCTCGCCGATCCCCTGGGGATAGACCTGACCCCAGCTCCACTTGCCGCCCGCGGCGCGGAAGTGATGATTCATCGCGCCGTTGTTGTCGTGGCCCGAGACGAGGAGGCACCTCTTGCCATCCACCGGGCCGAGCAGACGCAGCAGCAGCTCCACTTTCTGCCGCTTCTTCAGGGACTTTGCATACATCTGCAGCTGCCACGGCGGGTTGCTGCTGTCGTCGCTCCGGGGCTTGGGCGGCGCGGTAATGGGGGTTCCGGCAACGGGGCTGGTGGGGGTCATGGGAGAGGCTCCTCAAATTCAGGCTGCGGCAGGCTCGAGGTCGCACATGAGGGGCCCGCGAAAGGCCGCGAGCTCGCGCGTGGCCTCATCGAGCTGGGCGCCGGTCTCCTTCGTGCTCCAGCGCAGCTCACGGGCGAGTGTCGCGGCGCAGGCGCTGAGCGCCGGCCGATCCAGCGCACGGCTGAGATAAAGCGGGGTACGGCGCATCACCACATCCGCGAGGCGCACGGCCATTTCCGCGCGCGCCGCATACGCGACCTGCGCGAGCACGACCGGCAGGTCCGCCACGACCTGCGCCGCCAGCGCGGGCTCGGTGGCGATGAGAGCGAGGACGTGGCGGTGCGCGGCGCCATAACACTGCTCGAGGTGCGCCACGACCGCGCGGTCGAGAGTCGGAACGCCACGGGGACCTTCGAAGAACGCGCTCGTCATGGGAGCGAGTTTGCGCGGGCGCCGCACGACCTGATCGCCGATGCCGAGGGGCTGACAGGCCATGCTCACTGCCTTGGAGGCGACGGCGGGCGCAATGGTCCATTTGACCCCGACGATGGACAGGAGGCCGCGCAGTCCGGCCGGCTCGTGATCGATCACCTGCGGGTCGCGCTCGAGCGCAACCTCGGCGCCCGAGTTGTCGTCTTCCTCCGGGAGGAGACCGGCAAACACCCCGTGCACGTCGGCTGCCGTCAGCCGGTGGCTGCCCAGCACCGTGTTGAGATCGTTGACGAACGCGAGCGCTTCCTCGCGCGTGACATCGGTCGAGCGGGTGCTGGGATCGCAGCGCAGGTGGCGCGTGCCGATGAGCGAGTAGCCGTTCCACGGCAATATGAAATACGTGGTGTCGCTCCTGCCATGGGCGCGCACCGTCAGCCCGATGCCATCGCGGAACGGCAGCGGCCGGGTCAACAGGTTGAACGCCCGCGAGGCGCGGAACATCGGCGCCTTCGGCCGGCCGGCGCCGGCGGGCAGCCAGTCCTCCACCCAGGGTCCCGCGGCGTTGATGACGAACCTGGCCCGCACCTCCATTTCACGTCCCGAGAGCTCATCTCGGGCGTGCACGCCGCGGATGCGGGAATGACGTGCCAAGAGCCCTGTTGCTCTAACGTAGTTGACTACGTGCGCTCCAGCGTCCGCGGATGCGCTGATAACCGATAGCAGCAGCCGCTCCGTATCCAGGCAGACGGCATCGTGCCAGGCGGCGGCGCCGTTACAGCCTCCCAGGTCGATGCCTGGGAGCGCAGCGCGCGCCGCCGCCTCACTGAGGAGCACTCCGCGCGGCAGCCGGCGATCCCCGCGGACGCCGCGATTGCGATCGGCGCTCACTACATCGTTGAGCCAGAGCGCGGTCCGCATGACGAGCGGTCCGCGCAGACCCTGTCCGCGAGTGGGCAGAATGAAGCGCAGCGGGCGGGCGAGATGCGGCGCCAGGCGCAGCCACTCCCGCCGCTCGCGAATCGACTCCCGCATCCGCTTGAGGTCGAGGCGCTGCAGGTGTCGAAGCCCGCCATGCAGGGTACGCAGGCTGTTGCCCGAGGTGGCGCCGCCGAAGTCGGCGGCTTCGATCAATGCCACTCTCAAGCCCCGCAGCGCTCCTTCCCAGGCGGCGCACGCGCCGTAGATGCCGCCGCCGATGACCAAGATATCGTAGGGCGTCGCCGCAAGCCGTGTGATGTTACGCAGCATCGACATGCACTCCCGGCAGCTCGATGCCCGCCTGGAACCGGTCGCGCCAGAGCTGAAAGACGATGAGCGCCCAGAGCAGATGGCTGTGGTTGTGCGCGCCGGTCTCATGCTCGCGCATGAGCTGCTCCACGTAGCGCGCATCGAAGAGCCCTTCCACGGCGAGACTGCGCGGACTCAAGAGCTCGTGCATGAGCGCGTTCCATTCGTGGGCCAGCCAATGCTTCATGGGCATGCTGAAGCCTTCCTTGCCGCGCTCGAGCACCGCTTCGGGCAGCGCGCCGGCGAAGGCTCGCTTGAGGATCCACTTGCGCTCGCCGCTGCGCACCTTGAGCCCCGAGGGAATGGCGAGCGCGAGGTCCACCACCTCGTTGTCGAGGTACGGCACACGCGCTTCCAGCGAAGTCGCCATGCTCATGGCGTCGACCTTCGCGAGAATGTCCTCCGGCAGGTAGAGCCTGAGGTCGCAGCGCATCTGCGCCGTCAGCCGATCACTGCCCCCGTCCTCGAGAACGGCGCGGACCAGACCCTCCGTGGCGCCCGTGACATGCGCGCGGAATTCGCGGGTGTAGAGCCGCGCACGCTGCTCCTCCCGCAGGAAGACCATCCAGCGAAGGTGTTGCCAATCGGACGGCAGTCGCGCCCCTTCGAGAAAACGGCGCAGCTCGTTGACCAGGCCGCGCTTGCCACGGCCGAGCGGCAGGCCGCGCCCGAGCCACTCCGCGGCCGCGCGCACCGGCGCCGGCTGCCAGTCGAGCAGGCGCGCGCTCAGCCGGTCGGCGCGATAGGTGTCATAGCCGCCGAAGAGCTCATCGCCGCCATCGCCGCCGAGGGCCACCGTCACCCGACGCCGCGCCAATCTCGCGACCAGCAGCGTCGGGAAGACCGAGAAGTCGGCGATCGGCTGATCGAGCTGGGAGATCACCTCGGGCAGCAGTGACAGGTAGTCCGGAGTCAGGATCTCCTCGTGATGCCGTGTGCCGCAATGCTCCGCGACGGCGCGCGCATGGCGCAGCTCGCTGTAGGTCGGATCGCCGAAACCGATCGAGAAGGTGAGCGGCGGCGATGGCGAGACCTCCGTCATGGCCGCCACGAGGATGGAGGAATCGATGCCGCCGGAGAGGAAGGCGCCGAGCGGTACATCGCTCGCGAGCTGTCGGCGCACAGCGGTCAATAGCGTATGGCGGACCCGCTCGGTGAGCTCCGCCACGTCCGTGACGGGACTCGGCTTGCTGCTCGGCAGCGACCAGAACCGCCCGCGGTGCACCTTCCCGCCGCCCACCGTGAGGGAGCTGCCCGGGGGAAGCTTCTTCACGTCCTCGAAGAGCGTGGTGGGGCTGGCCGTGTACTCGAACGTCAGCAGCTGATCGACCCCGAGTGGATCGATGGCGCGTGCCGTGCCGCCCGCCGCGAGGATGCACTTGACCTCGGACGCGAACCAGACGTTGCCACCATGCACGCTGTAATAGAGCGGCTTGATTCCCATCCGATCGCGCGCGAGCAGCAGGCACTGCGACTCGCTGTCCCAGAGCGCGAGCGCAAACATGCCGTTGAGCCGCGAGAGAAACGCGGGACCGTGCTCCTGGTAGAGGCGCGGGATCACCTCACTGTCGCCGGTGCCGCGGAAGCGGTGCCCCTTGGCGGCCAGCTCGGCGCGAAGCTCGCGGTAGTTGTAGATCTCGCCGTTGAAGACCGCGTGCACGGTGCCGGCCTCGTTCGCGACCGGCTGATCCCCGGTGACGAGATCCAACACGGCGAGCCGCCGCATGCCGAGACCGATTCCGGGCGCGACGAGCACGCCCTCACCGTCCGGCCCACGGTGGCGCATCACATCGCACATCGCGGCAATCAGCTCACGCGGCGGCGTGCTTCCGCGGGTGGCCACTCCGGCGATTCCGCACATGAGCGTTCCCGTCAGGCGTGGAGCCGTTTACGCAGCTGCATGCCGATCTGATTGCGCACGAAGCGCAACGGCGGCTCGAGGGTGGCGAACCGCTCGAGCGGCGCACCAGCGTCCGACAGCGCGCGCAGCAGGCTCGCTCCGGGACGCGCCAGGTCGAGGTCGACCGCAACCTTGAGACCCATTCGGCCCACCTTGTCGACATCGTGGGGGAACGGCAGCGGGTCCGTGCCGGGCAGATCGCGCACCCCCAGCCGCGCAGCGTGGGCGAAATGCTGCGGGTATCCCCAGAAGGCGGGTCGTCCGCCCTCATCGCCCAGGAACAGCGTCGGCTTGCGGAATTCCGCGACCAGCGCATTCAGAAGCCGGCCGCGACGAAAGAACCATTTGCCGGGTCCCCATGGAATGACGCGCGGCACTCCCAACGCCTCGGACTCACGGAGGATCTCGCGGATCGGTCGTCCGTCTTCGAAGCGATGCGTGGTCCCGAGTACCAGCACTTCGAGGCCCTCCCGGCACGCTACCTGCCTGCCGGCGACGATGAAGAGCTCCCGCTGCCCACGCCGGGCCACGACACTGATGGTCTCCCCCGTTGCAGCGACCGCCCAGCGCCGCAGGTGCAGGCCCGAAGCGCCGTTCGATGCCGCCAGTCCGTCCGCAAGCGCGCGCAGCGAGCCGAAGCAGTCGTCCGGCCGACACTCCGCAAGCAAAAGGAAGTAGGCTTTGCGTGCCGCAGCGTCGGCGCCGTTACTCGCTGCCGCCAGATTGTCGTAGGCGTTCTGCAGCAGCTCGTCGGGGTCGTAGCACGAGTGCAGATGGACGTGCGCGTCGACGCAGGCGATGACATTGCCCATAGATGCCCCTGCCAAGCAAGCTTCGGACCCGCTGAAGGCCAAGAAGCCCGGGGTGATCGGCCCGGGCGGAGTTGCCAGCGCGGCACCGCATCGCCGATACTCAGGCCTCTGGAAAAAATAGTGCGGAGGTGCTTACCCGTGTCCCTGCCCAAGAACAAGCCCGATCACTCGCGCCGCTCCTTCCTCGCCGGCGCCGCCGTGGCGGCCTCGGCCGCGCTCGTTGGGCTGAAGCCCCCCGCCGCCCGCGCCGCGGGCGAGAATCTGCCGCATCTTTCGGAGAGCGACCCGCTTGCCAAGTCGCTCGGCTATCAATCGGCCGCGAAGAACGTCGACCAGTCCAAGTTCCCGACCTACAAAGCCGGCGAGCACTGCGGGCTGTGCCGCTTCTTCCAGGGCACCTCCGGCGCCAGCTCCGGTTTCGGCGGCTGCCAGATCTTTGCCGGCTACTCGGTCAACGCCGGTGGCTGGTGCGCTTCCTTCAACGCCAAGAGCTGATTTCGCGCACCTTCGGGGCGCTCGCCCGTCGCTCGGGGAGCGCCCCTGCTTGTTGTTCTTCCTGGGCGCATCGCTCTGCTGCCGGCCGCGCTGACGCCGTCATGCCTGCCCGATAGGCTCACATTCCTCGCCCGTGCTCGCGCCCCGTCGCGGCGGGACTAGAATAGCGCCCATCGAAAGCTCGATGTCGGAGGCTTGCCATGGCATTGCGAATCGGCGACCAGGCTCCCAACTTCACGGCCGAAACGACCCAGGGACGAATCAACTTTCACGACTGGATCGGCAATGGCTGGGCGATCCTCTTTTCCCATCCCAAGGACTTCACCCCGGTGTGCACCACCGAGCTCGGCTACATGGCGCGCCTGAAGCCCGAGTTCGAGGCCCGCAACACCAAGATCGTAGGCCTCAGCGTCGATCCGGTCGAGGATCACCAGCGCTGGTCGAAGGACATCGAAGAGACCCAGGGCGCGCCGGTCTACTACCCGATGATCGGCGACCCGGAGCTCAAGATCGCGAAGCTCTATGACATGCTGCCGGCGGAGACCGCCGGCGAGGCCAAGGGGCGCACGCCGGCCGACAATGCCACCGTGCGCTCGGTGTTCATCGTCGGTCCCGACAAGAAGATCAAGCTCACCCTCACCTACCCGATGAGTGTGGGCCGGAATTTCGACGAGGTGCTGAGAGCGCTGGACGCCATCCAGTTGAGCGCGAAGCACAACGTGGCGACGCCAGTCAACTGGAAGCGCGGCGATGACGTCATCATCCCGACCTCCATCCCCGATGCCGAGGCGAAGGCGAAATTCCCCGCGGGCTGGAAGGCGCTGCGACCCTATCTGCGGCTCACGCCGCAGCCGAAGTAAACTGTGCGCCGGCGGGCTTCGATCCGCCGCTCCGACCTCAACCGTCAGGGCGATCCGGACCGCTGCCCGCTACGGTTCCCGTTCCCTTGGGGCCACAGCCAACCGTCCACGCCACCTTCCTGATGATCCCCGCGGCGTCGGTGTGTACCGTGACCGTGCAGCCGGCGAAGTTGTATCCGTCGAATTGCCAAGTGGCCTTCTGACCCGGGCCCTCACGTGCGATGTCCCAGGGCGCGCTCCACTTCATCTCGAGGTCGAGCAAGGGGCCGCCGACGTAGCCCGCAACGATCTCGGAGGGATAGCGCTTGGGCGGCGTGTCGTCGAGCACCGCGCAGCCGGCGAGCAGCAGATCGGCAGCCAGCAACAGGAGAAGACCCGCGCGCGTCCGCTTCACCGCAACATGGCCTTCTGCGCCGCCCACGCGGTGAGGAGTGCCAGCGCGACACTGGCGGCCAGCGCCAGCGCGGCACGGTGCCTCTCGTGCGTGACGAGCCGTTTGCCATCGAGCGGAGTGATGAGGAATGGCTCGCCGTGAGTGGTCTGCCCGACGACGCTCACCCGCGCCTGCGCGGAGCCGAGACTCGCCTCGACCTGCTGCCTGGCGGCGGCACGCGCCGCTTCCCATTCCTCGGCATCGAGCTGGCCGTCATGGTTGCGATCGAATCTCGCGAGCAGTCCGGCCTGATCGTGCTACCACACGACCACGACCTTGCCGAACTCGCGCTCGATCGATTCGACGACCGAGCGGGAGCGCAGCTCCCCGAGCACGGTCAGATGAGTACCGGGGCCAATGACTCGCTCCGTATAGCGGTAGTCGCATTCGGGGCGCCAGCCTCTCCCCTCCAGGCCCGGCAAACAGGGGGGCCGCGGCGTGTCGCCGTACCATGTCTCGTGCGATGTCGGCGTCACGACGGCGCCGACAGGTCCGACCAGACACTCGCCGTCCCCATCGCTCAGGGAAAATGGCGCCACGCTGCTGGCGCTGTCGACGACGTGCCATGATTTGCTGCTGTTGCCGTTGGTCGTGCGGTGCTCGATCCTGTAGTCCCACCAGACACAGGGCAAGCCACTCAGGGGAGCGGTGACGGGCCCTTCGGGAGGCGGCCCCGCTCTACCCTGAAGGTGCACGTAGCCCTGTGCGGCGGAGCGGATGTGCGCCACGGGCGTATCGGCCGCGAACCGGTCACGGCGCAGGCTCACGAAAACCCAATAGACGGCATAGACGGTGCCCGCGGCCAGCAGCAGCGCCAGCACGAGGAAGTGAGGCTCGAGTCCCTGCGCGGTCATCTACTGAACGCGAGCCCCACATCGACGTCGGTCTTCTGCGCGGCATCGAACTTGAGCAACCGCTCCGGCGCGAAATTGAAGAGACCGGCGACCATCGCATCGGGGAATGTCTCGATCCGGACGTTCTGCGCGTTGGCCGCATCGTTGTAGATCTCGCGACGGTCGGCGATCGCGGTCTCGAGCGCGCTGACGCGCGCGGAGAGATTGCGGAACATCGTGTCGGCCTTGAGATCCGGATAGCGCTCGGCAACGGCGTAGAGGTTGGCGAGGCTGCCGCGCATGGCGCCTTCCGCCGCGCTCACCGAGCCGACATCGCCGGAGTGACGCGCCGTGTCCACCTGGGACCGTGCCTGGGTGACGCGCTCGAGCGTCTCCTGCTCGTGCTGCATGTAGCGCTTGCAGACGTCGACGAGCTTCGGCAGCTCATCGTGCCGCTGCACCAGCAGCACGTCGATGTTGGACCAGGCGAGCTTGACCTCGTTGCGGGTGCGCACCAGGTTGTTGTAGATCGTGATGACGTACCCGACCAGGAGGACCAGGAGCAACAGGAAGATGATGCCGGCAACCATATCTCACCCCGAACGCCGCCGCAGGAGCGGTCGCAACCATCGCGCAGTCTCCCAGAGAGGTCGCGTCAGCCGCCATCGGCAGCCGCTCGAACTGTGCGCACGGTAGCACTTCCCCTGCTCGGAACGTGACCCCGGAGCACTTTCCGCGCGCCCGGGCGCGCTGGAGCGGCGGGGGAAGTTGGCGCACAATAGCGCCGGCGGGTCAGAACTTCGCACCAGTCGGGGGGGCGCGCTCATGCTGCTCCGGCGATCCATCCGGTCCCAGCCTCGGGCGGAGGCACGCGGACCGTTTGCCCCGTTCGGAGTCCCCCTGGCCCTCAGCTGGGCGCTCCTCGCCTATGCCGCAGTGGCGGTGGCCGCCGGCAGCGCATTCGCCGCGCTCAGAATCCACGCCGACTACCTGCAGGTGATGCAGGATGAGGCCGAAGGCCTGCGCGGGGTGGTGGCGGCATTGACCAGTGCGGCTCTGGCGATGCTCGATGATGGCATGGGGGCCGCCCGCGCCGCGCTGAGTGAGGTCCGTGCCGCCGGAGGGCTCGATCGCCTTTCCGGAAGCGCGGTGGGACGGGCGCTGCAGCGTCACCTCACGGGCGGCGCCTATGTGCGCTCCCTGTTCCTGGTGGACGCCGGTCATTTCGTGCTCGCGAGCCGCACGCGCGTGCTCGATGGCGCCAGTGCTCCGGGCTACCTGGCAGGCTTGGCCAGCGCCGATGACGTGTGGGTAGGCGCCCCGATGCGCGATCCGGAAGATTCCGCCGGCTGGGTCGTCCCGGTCGCGCGGCGCTTGCAGACCGGTCCGAGCTCCAGTGGTTGGGCGGGTGCCCTGATCAGCTTCGCCGGCCTCGAGCAACTCAAGCAACGGTTCGGGAGCGTGGTGAGTGAGCAGGGGCTGGTCGGATCCGACGGCATCATCCTCGCGAGTGTCGAGAACCGCTACAACGGCCGCAGCGTCTCGCACAGCGCGCTCTTCCGTCAGGGCGTCGCGACCGGACAGCGCGGCGGAATCGCCCAGGGCCAGGGCGAGTTCACCCGCAAGGCCATGATCTCCGCCTACTTCCCCTTGAGAGGCTATCCCGTCCTCGTAGTAGCGGGTCAGTCCGAGGACAGGGTGCTGGCGGGGTGGCGCGGCCGGCGCGCGCAGATGATTGCGGCCACGGCCGCCTTCAGCGCGCTCATCCTCATCCTCACCGCCGTCCTCAATCATTACATGAGCGCGCTGCGCACGCGGGAGCGCGACTACAACGCCCTGGTCGACAGCGCGCGGTTCGGCGTATTCCTGCTCGAAGGCGATCGCTTCGTGGACGCCAATCGCACCGCGGCCGTCATGTTCGGGCTCGAGAGCGAGCGCGCCGCCATCGGGCTCACGCCCTGGGCGCTCTCTCCCGACTTGCAGCCGAACGGGCGCCCCTCGGAGGAGCTGGCCCGGGAGCGGATTCTCACCGCGGCGCGCGAGGGCGGCATCACCTTCGAGTGGATGCACAAGCGCGCGAATGACGGCAAGAGCTTCCCGGCCGAGGTCGATCTCTCGAGCCTCAGCACCGAAGGCACCACGCTCGCACTGGCCCTCGTTCACGATGTGACCGCGCGCAAGCGCGCCGAGGAGGAGTTGCGGCGAGTCACCGCCGAGCTCCTGCGGTTGCAGGACGAGGAGCGGCGGCGCATCGGCCGGGACCTGCACGACTCCACCGGCCAGTCGCTCGCGGCGCTCGAGATCGATCTCGCGCAGCTCGGGCGGGAGGCGGCGAAGCTCTCCGCCGAGGGCCGCGAGCAGCTCGAGCAGTGCGTACGCCTGGCGCGGCAATGCTCGGCCGAGATTCGCACCGCCTCTTACCTCCTGCATCCGCCGCTGCTCGATGAGCTCGGGCTCTCGAGCGCGTTGCGTTGGTTGGCCGACGGCCTGCGGGCCCGCAGCGGGCTCGAAGTCAGGTTGGAGCTGCCCGAGCAGTTGCACGGCGTCGCGCCCGAGGAGGAGCTCGCCCTCTTCCGGGTGGCGCAGGAGGCGCTCACCAACGTGCAGCGCCATTCCTCGAGCCCCTGGGTCGCCATGCGCCTGCGGGCGGAGCCTGGGAGTCTCGTCCTCGAGATCGAGGATGCCGGGCGTGGCATGCCGGCGGCCGAGGCCGGCGACCCGGAGTCCTCGGGACGGTTTGCCGGGGTCGGTGTCGCCGGCATGCGCGAGCGCATCCGCCAGCTCGGGGGCACGTTCGCCGTCGAATCGACTGCCGCCGGGACGCTGGTACGCGCGTGCATACCGCTCTCCGGCCGAGCCAACGCGGGACACGACGCCGCAAGGGCTGCCTCGTGACGCAGGTTCGAATTCTCATCGCGGATGACCACGAGGTCGTGAGGCGCGGCATTGCGGCGCAGATCTCACAGCGTCCCGGCTGGCAGGTGGTGGCGGAGGCGGTGAACGGACTGGATGCCGTGACGCTCGCCCTGGACCTCAAGCCCGACCTCATAGTGCTCGATCTGACCATGCCCGAGCTCAACGGACTTGCCGCGGCGAGCCGGATCCTGGCTTCATGGCCCGAGGCGCGCATCCTGATCCTGACCGTCCACGAGTCCGAGCAACTCGTGCGCGAGGTGATCGCGGCCGGCGCGCGCGGCTACGTCCTCAAGTCGGATGCCGGCCGCATCCTGATGGCGGCGCTCGAGACGCTGCTCGCGGATGGCTCGTTCTTCACCCCCAAATTCGGCAGGATGGTTCTCGATGGCTATCTGCGCAATCCCTCCGCGGCCGAGGAGCCCGGCGCCGGCGGGCTCTCCGCCCGCGAGCGCGAGATCGTGCAGCTCCTCGCCGAAGGCAAGAGCAACAAGGAGGTGGCGACGGCGCTCGGGATCAGCGTGAAGACCGCCGAGACCCATCGCAGCAACATCATGCGCAAGGGCGGATTCGGCTCTCTCGCGGAGCTGGTGCGCTACGCCATCCGTAACCGCATCATCGAGCCCTGAGCCCCACGGTGGGCCGCCCGGCCGCGCCCGTACACACTCTCCCCTTGGGCGATACCGACAATCCTCGATTCGCGGCGCGCGCTCGAGGCGTTATGGTGGCGGATTACATACGATCCGAAGCGCCAACCCTCGCCTGCCGTGACGCACCCTGTCGATCCCGTCATCGCCGCATTTGCTACCGGTATCACGCTTCTGGCGTGCTACGGCTGTCTACCAGCCGCCATCTGGGTTTCGAGCGCGCGGCCGCCGGGCACGGCCGTCCGGATTGCGGGCAACACCCTGGCTCTCGGCGTGGGGCTCTGGTCAGCGTGCATGCTGGAGGCGTTGGCGCTCGGCCCTCACGGCTGGCCTTTCCCCACCTTCGCCGGCGGTCTGACACCGCTCGCGATCGCGTGCTCGGGCCAACTCTGCGCCCTGGCCTTCATCGCCGGCCGCGATCCTGACCTGCCCGCCATCGTCGGCAGCGCCTTCAGCTTCTCGGTGGCACTCTGGGGCATGGAGTGGTCGATCGCCCAGACCAGCGGTGGGCTCCTCGGCTCACCGGCCGCGGCGGCGTGGACTGCCGGCTGGCTGATCCTCGCATTCGGCGCATTCGCGGGCGGTCTGTGGCTGGCGTTCGGCCGCCACCGGCCCTTGCGGGTCTCGAGGAGGATGCGCGTCGCGCTCGCGGTGGCGATCGCGATTGCCGTTCTCGGGCTCGGCGCGGGAATGCCGTCGCAATGGCATATTCTCGGTGCCCGCTGTTGCACCGCGACCCCTGTCAGCAGGCGCCTTCTGGCCGTTACGATCGCCGCGCTCGCCGCCGCCGCGCTCATCGTCAGGCAGCTGATGGCGACCTTCCGAGAGAAGCTCGAGGAGCACGCGAGCCGCAGCCGGCACGATCTGGCGGAAGCCCACGCCCGCCTGCACCACATCGCCACCCACGATCCGCTCACCGGGCTCCCCAACCGCAATCTCTTGAAGGAGCGGCTTGCGAGATCGCTCGCCGAGCGGCATCACCCGGGGCGAACGATCGCCGTCGCCGCCATCGACCTCGATCGGTTCAGCTCCATCAATCAGTCTCTGGGTCACGGCGTCGGCGATGGCGTGCTGATCGAGATCGCTCATCGCCTCGAGTCCGCGGTGCCGCTGCCTCACACCCTCGCGCGCGTCGGCGGTGACTCTTTCGGGCTCCTCATCGACGGCATGACTGCGCGCATGGAAGCACACGCGATCACGAGCGGGATGCTGGCGGCTCTCGAGCAGCCGTTTCTCGTAAATGGGGAGGAGATCCGGGTCCGCATCAGCATCGGGGTGAGCGTATTCCCCGACGACGCGCGTCGCGGCGATGATCTGCTCGCGCACGCGGAAGCCGCGCTCGTCAGCTCCAAACGGCACGGCGGCGGGCGTGTGCTCTTCTTCGATCCGAGCATGTCGGACTCGATGCAGGAGCGCCTCGCACTCGAGAACGACCTGCGGCGCGCGCTGGCGGCGCGCGAGTTCGAGGTCCACTACCAACCGCAGATCTCGACTCGCACCGGCAGGATTCTCTCGGTGGAGGCGTTGCTGCGCTGGCGCCATCCGCAGAAAGGGCTCATCGCGCCGAGCTCCTTCATCCCGCTCGCCGAGCAGACCGGGCTCATCGTGCCGCTCGATGCCTGGGTGCTGGAGGAAGCCTGCCGTCAGGCGCGTCTCTGGCTCGCGGAGTCCGGCATCCACTTCAAGATCGCCGTCAATCTCTCGATGATGCAGTTTCGCTGCCCGGATGCACTGGAGACCATCGTCTCGGCGGTGCATGCCGCGGGCATTGATCCGCGCAGCCTGGAGATCGAGCTGACCGAGAGCGCGCTGATGATCGATCCGGAGAAATCGGCGACCGTT
>Ga0335072_10007188_pt1 | contig 16239 bp, 16 predicted proteins | sample Lox_Sample_21_FD_206725 | JGI IMG/M metagenome (GOLD analysis project Ga0335072, IMG submission 206725) | Soil microbial communities from Loxahatchee National Wildlife Refuge, Florida, United States - Lox_Sample_2.1 | ecosystem: Environmental > Terrestrial > Soil > Wetlands | place: USA...
ATCTGGTCGAGCTGTTGGCACGCGTCGGGTCCTGGATCTACCCGCTCCTCTTCGCCGTGATCTTCGCCGAGACCGGCCTCGTCGTGACGCCGTTTCTGCCGGGCGACTCCCTGCTCTTCGGCATCGGCGCGCTGGCCGCGGTCGATACGAGCGGCACGCTCAGCGCGCCGGTCATGTTCATCGTGCTCGCCCTCGCCGCCGTGCTGGGCAACACCGTCAACTACTCGGTGGGCCGTTACGTGGGTCCCGCCGCCTTCAGCGGCCGCTATCGCCTGCTCAAGGTGGAGTACCTGCGCCGCACGGAGGAATTCTTCGTGCGCCACGGCGGGCGGGCCGTCGCGCTGTCGCGCTTCGTGCCCATCATCCGGACCTGCATGCCTTTCGTCGCCGGCATCGGCCGCATGCCCTATGCGCGCTTCCAGGCTTACAACATCTTCAGCGGCGTGGGCTGGGTGCTCCTCTTCCTGTGGGGCGGCTACCTCTTCGGCAACGTACCGGTGGTGAAGCGCAACTTCGGACTGGTGACGATCCTCATCATCGTCGTTTCGCTTCTCCCCATGGCGCTGGGCCTGCTCAGGCGGCGGCGCGCGGCGCCGGACACCGCGGCGCCGAGGTGACCCGATGAAACCCTGGGCGACGACGGAGCCGAAGCTGCGCGAGATCCTCGAGGAGCTCCGCGGCCGCGAGCCGATCTTTCACCGGCCGGAGCTGGGCACCACCCGCGCGGACTTCGAGGGAATGACCGACGAGCATTTCTGGGAAGTCGGCGCCTCGGGCCGCCGCTACAGCCGCGGCCACGTTCTCGACGTGCTGGAGGATCGCCACCAGGTCGCGAGCCACCTCGCGCTCGAGGACACTTGGGAGGCGATCGACTTCGCCTGCCGGGAGTTGGGAAGCGACACGTACCTGTTGACGTACACGCTGGTGCAGGGACAACGCAAGACGCGGCGCGCGACTGTCTGGAGGCGCTCGGCCGCGGACTGGAAGATCCTGTTTCACCAGGGAACGGTGGTCGAGGACGACACTTCGGAATAGGTGTCATCGAGCACGCGGCCGTAGCGCACCGTGTCGATGGTGACATGCCAGATCTGCCGCGCCCGGTGCGCCTCCTCACGGATCCAGCCGTCAGACCGGTAGAACTGCTCTGCGCGGGCATTGCGCGCGGCGACCCACAGCACCGCCGTCCTGAAGCCCATGCGGTAGAGCTCGGCGCGCGCCGCCGCCGCCAGCGCCTTGCCGATCCCACGGCCCCAACAATCGGGCTCGACATACAGCGCGCAGAGCTCGCCCTGACCGGGGGCATCCTCATCGCGCGCGGGCGAGATCGTGGCGAAGCCGAGAATCGTGTCCGCTTCGACCGCCACCACCGTCCTCGGCCGCGCCGGATCCCGATTCGCGAAGTCATAACGCTGCGCGCGGTCCTCGGCGCGCAGCCCCGCCAGATAATCCTCGGGCATCAGGCCCCGGTAAGCCGCCTGCCATGCGCGCACGTGAACGCGTGCCACCGCCATGGCGTCGTCAGGTACGGCCGCCCGGAGGTTCATGGCCTTTCCACGGCCCGATGGCGGTCTCCCAGCGCCTCTTCCAGCGCGCTGGTCAGCGGCTTGAGGAAGAAGGACTCCTCGGGCATCAGCCGCGCGTCGATCCCATGCCGGTGCAGCGTGTCTGCCACGACAGGCCCGATCGCCGCCACCAGTGTGTTGGCGAGCGCCGCTCTCGCGGCTTCCTCCGAGACGACGGCGATCAGCCGCTCGACCTGCGCGGAGCTGGTGAAGGCGATCGCATCGACGCGGCCGTCGCGCAGCTGGCCGACGAGGTCGCGGACAGCCTGCTCGTCAGCCGCATCGGCGTAAACGTAGGGCGCCACTGTCGAGACGATTGCGCCCGCGCCCTCGAGGAAGTCGACGAGCGGCCGGTTCGGTTCCGTGCCGTAGAGCTGGACACCCACGCGGCGCCCGCGCAGCTCCCGCGCGTGGAGGCTCGCGATCACCCCCTCGGTGGTCGGCCGCTCGGCGGCTATGTCCGGCTTCATTCCCAGCTCGCGCAGGACCTTCGCCGGCTTCGGACCCCGGACGATCTTGCGCACGCGCGCCAGCGCGCCGACGAATTGCGGCCGCAGCGCCGGCTCGTGCTGCTCGATGCAGGAGAGGATGCGCCGCAGTCCCTCTCCCGTGAGCAGAATCAGGTCGTCGAGCTCATCGCCGGCGAGCCGCCGGCTCCAGTCGAGCACCGGCGCCCAATCGGGCGCATCGCGGATCGCCACCAGCGGGCAGCGGATGACGGACGCTCCGCGGCGCTCGAGCAGGCCGGCGAACACCTCGATCTCGCGGCTCTCGGGAACGGCGATCCGGCGGCCGGCGAGGGGGTGGTTCATGGGCCCAGTGTACCGAGCGGACTCCGCGCCCGCGAAGAGCGTCCAGCGCTACCGGGACCCGGAACGCGGCGGGGATTCGGACGGCAATTGGGGTAACGATCACACTCTATACCGCAAAGCGCGCTATGCTGGCCGCCGGGACACGCCAAAAGGCGGCCCTGGGGGTTTTTTGTCCATACATACCGCTGCGCGGCCGCGCGCCGGCCAGGCTCCCGGCTGGAGCCGCATCCTTGCGCCCCAGTACTGGCCGACCTGGATCGGCATCGGCTTTCTGCGGCTGCTGGCGCTGCTGCCGTTCTCTCTGATGCTCGCCGTCGGGGCGGTGCTCGGCGCGATCCTGCGCCGGCTGCCGCTCAACTGGGTGCGCATCGGCCGCCGCAACATGGAGCTGTGCCTGCCGGAGCTCGGATCGCAGGCCCGTGAGCGCCTGCTCAACCGGCATTTTGCAAGCCTCGGCATCGCGCTGCTGGAAGTGCCGCTCGCCTGGTGGACGCCGCCCGCGCGGCTCGCCCGGATCATCAGCGTGGAGGGCGCCGAGCACCTGCGCGAGGCGCAGGCCCGCGGCCGGGGCGTCATCCTCCTCACCGCCCACTTCACCCCGATGGAGATGGCCGGGCGGATGCTGTGCACCGTCACGCCCGTGAACGTGCTCTATCGTCCGACGAAGAACGCGGCCCTCGCCTACGCACTCGGCCGCTGCCGCTGCAATCTCGGCGTGCGCCCGATTCCCCGTGACGACATCCGCGCGCTGATCGCGGCCCTGAAGAACAACGAGGTCGTCTGGTACGCGCCCGACCAGAGCTATCGCAAGAAGGGAGCGGAGATGGTGCCGTTCTTCGGCATCCCGGCCGCCACCAACACGCTCACCTCCCGGATCGCGCGCATGACCGGGGCCGCCGTGCTGCCCTATTTCGTCGAGCGGCTGCCCGGCAAGCGCGGCTACCGCGCGGTCATTCATCCGCCGCTGGAGGATTTTCCCAGCGACTCCCCGGGCGCCGACGCGGAGCGCTTCCACCAGCTGATCGAGGCGCGGGTCCGAGCCGTGCCGGAGCAGTACCTCTGGATCCACCGCCGTTTCAAGGGGCTGTGCGCCGACTATCCCGACTACTATGCTCGGCAGGTGCCGCGCCCGGTGCAAAACCAGCCGCAGCCGTCATGAAAAGCAGAGCCCGCAAGAGCGCACCGGGGTCGTCGACCGCCGCGCGGCACATGATGCGGACGGAGTCGGCCGCGACTTCGCCTGGCATCCGCTTCCGCGTCGATTTCCGTGACCAATGCTCGGTGGGAATCGGCAAGATCAGCCTGCTGGAAGCGATCGCGCAGACCGGCTCGCTGTCGCAGGCGGCGCGCGACCTCGGCATGAGCTACCGGCGCGCGTGGCTGCTGGTCGACAGCATGAATACCGAATTCGATACCCGCGTGACCAGCGCGATGGTCGGCGGCAGCGGCGGCGGCGGTGCGCAGCTCACTGCATTCGGACAGGAGCTGGTCCAGGCTTATCGCAAGCTGGAAGCCCGCCTCGCGTCGCTGACCATCGAGCACATGAGTGAAGTCGTGACGCATGTAACCGGTTCGCGCCGCCGTCCCGTGAAGCGTCAGAAGTTGAGTGTGCCCCGCACCCAGTAACACGGGGCGATGCCTCACTTGAGCCTGCTGCAGTCGTACCACACCGCCTCGATGTTGTGTCCGTCCGGATCGCGGACGAAGGCGGCGTAATATCCCGGCGAATAGTCGCGGTAGCCCGGGGCACCGTTGTCCCCGGCGCCGGCGGCGAGCGCGGCGGCATGGAACGCCTTGACCGTGGCTTCGTCGCGGGCTTCGAAGGCGAGATGGGTCGGTGAGAAGACGTCTTCCCTGCTGATCCAGAAATCCGTGTTCCTGCCGTCGTTGAATCCCGCCGACTCGCCGTGCTCCATGTTGTTCTTGTAGCCGAGCGGCGCCAGCACCTTGCCGTAGAAGGCCTTGGATCTGCGATAGTCGCCGACAGGAAGGGTGGTGTGAGCAATCATGGCCGTCGCCTCCGCGTGAGAAGCCGCAAGGCCAGCCACGCAGCACCCGCCGTGCCGGGCGTGCCCGGCTAGCGCACTCCGGCCATCAGGCGCTTCACCGGCGGCGTGACCAGGAGCATCACGACTCCGCCGGCCGCGCTCCACCAGAAGAGCGTCAGGTAGAGCGCAGGCAGTGTCTCGAGGTGCTGGGCGTTGTAATTGCCGGACAGCAGTCCCGCGAGGAAGCTGCCGAGCGCCAGCGTGAGGAAGAAAAGACCCATGGTCTGGCCGGCGAAGCGCGCCGGCGCCAGCTTGGTGGTGGCGGAGAGTCCGACCGGCGACAGGCACAGCTCGCCGCAGGCGGTCAGGAAGTAGGTGGCGATCAGCCACAGCGGCGAGACCCGGCTGCCATGGCCGTGCAGAACGCGCAGCGCCGCGATATACATGACCAGCATTCCCGCGGCCATCAGCAGCAGGCCCCACGCGAACTTGGCCGGCGAAGACAGATCGCGGTTCCGCTTCCCGAGCCGCACCCACAGCGCCGCGAAGACCGGCGCCAGCAGGATGATGTAGGTCGGGGGCACCGTCTGCATGTCCCCCGCCGGCATCTTCCAACCGAAGATGTCGAGATCGGTGTAACGCTCCGTGAACAGCGTCAGGGAGCCGAAGATCTGCATGTAGGCCATCCAGAAGAGCGTCGACCCCGCGAACAGCGTCATCATGGCGAACACGCGGCCGCGCTCCGCGGGCGTGAGGCCGCCGAAGAAGGCCATGTAGAGCAGACATCCCGCCAGCAACAGGCCCACCGCCCACGATACGCGGGAGGCGAGCGTCACGGGATCGATCGTGACGGCGCCGCTCAGCATGAGAGCCATGACCGCGACGATCACGGCGACGACGGCCCAGAGGGCGAGCCGCGCGCGCGCGCTGGTGCTGACCGGAGGCGCGCCGGCGGACCCGAGATAACGGCGCGTGAGCAGGAACTGCGTCACGCCGACCAGCATGCCGAAGGCAGGCAGGGCGAAGCCGGCATGCCAGCCGTAGTTGCGCGCCAGCACGGGTACGAACATCGGGCCGAAGAAGGATCCGATGTTGATGCCGACGTAGAAGATCGAGAAGCCGGCGTCACGGCGCGAGCCGCCTTCCGGATACAGCGCGCCGACCGTAGTGCTGGCGTTGGGCTTCAGCAGTCCGACGCCGAGCACGTTGCAGACCAGCCCGACGAAAAAGAGCCGCGTGCCGCCCGAGGCGAGCAGGGTGTTGCCCACCGTGATCAGCACGCCGCCCGCGGCGATCGCGATGCGCCCGCCCGTCAGCTGGTCGGCCACCCAGCCGCCGAGGAGCGAGAGCAGGTAGGTGCCGCCCAGGTACAACCCCCAGATGGCGCTGGCGCTCTGGTCGTCGAAGCCCATTCCGCCGCGGCCGCTGGCGGCGACCAGGAAGAGGATCAGGATCGACTGGATGCCGTAGTAGGTGAACCGCTCCCACATCTCCGTGAAGAAGAGGGTCGCGAGACCGCGCGGTTGACCGAAGAGCGTGCGCTGCGCGGGAATCAAGATGCCTGGGGCTGCTCGGCGTCCTGCTTCGAGCGCTGCAGTATGCGCGCCATGATGAGACCGCCTTCGAAGAGGAGATACATCGGGATGGCCAGCAACGATTGCGACACTGCGTCCGGAGGCGTCAGGAACGCCGCCACGATGAAGACCCCCAGGAGGACATAACCGCGATAGCTCTTCAGCTTGTCGAGCTCGACGATGCCGGTGAGCACCAACAGTACCACCGCCACGGGCAGCTCGAATGCGGCGCCGAAGCCGAAGAACATCAGCAGCACGAAATTCAGGTACTGCGAGATATCGGTCATCATGGTGACGCCCTTCGGCGTCGTGCTGGCGAAGAAATGGAACATCGCCGGGAAGACGAAGAAGTAGGCGAACGCCATCCCGCCGTAGAAGAGCAGGATGGAGGATACGAGCAGCGGCAGCGCGAAGCGCTTCTCGTGCCGATAGAGCCCCGGCGCGACGAACGCCCAGATCTGATAGAGCACGTAAGGCATCGCCAGGAAGAGCGCGACGAAGAAGGACAGCTTGAAGGGCGTCGTGAAGGGCGCCGCGACGCTGGTCGCGATCAGGGTCGTACCCTTCGGCAGCCGCTGCAGGAGCGGCTGTGAGGCGAGCGTGAAGAGGGGATTGGCGTAGAACGCGCACGGCAAGAACACGATCCCCACCACCACCAGCGCCCGGATCAGCCGGTCGCGCAGCTCCAGCAGGTGGGAGATCAGGGTGCCTTCGGCGAGCTTCTCAGGTTCCTCGCTCATGTCCCGGGGTCAGAGGCTCAGGTGGCTTTTCGCCGCCCGCAGCGGCCGCGTCGGATTCAGGGGCGGCTGCAGTCTGCCACGGGACGTCCATTCCCGGTACCGGCTCGGTCTGTTCCGGCGCCGGCGACGACGGGCCTGCCCCCGGGGTGCCCCCCACCGGCCGCACGGGCTCCGGCCGGACGGTGCGGGTGCGATCGGCATCGACCTCGTCCTCGAGCTGCTCCTGGAACTGCCGGGCCATGGCGCGCGCGCGGCCCACCCAGCGGCCGACTTCGCGCACCACGCGGGGCAGCTTCTCCGGTCCGAGCACGATGAGCGCCAGGACGAAGATGACTACGATCTCGGAGAATCCGATGTCGAACATTCAGCGTGAAACGATGTCGCAATGGAGCGGAACGCCGGACCGCAGCGCCCCGCTGGCGCGGCTCACCGCCGCGCCGGCGCCGCTGTCCGAGGTCACCGGAGGCTCAGGCGCTCCGCTCGGTCTTGGCAGCCGCCTCGGCTTTGGGGGCGGCCTTCGACTCCGGGAACTCGGCGTCGGGGGCGTCGGACCGGATCTGCCGGCGTTGCGATGAGGCGGACTCTTCCTGGTCGCCCTCGTTCATCGCCTTCTTGAAGCCGCGCACGGCATGGCCCAGGTCCTCACCGACGCTGCGGAGCTTCTTGGCTCCGAAGACGACGAGCACCACGACCAGGATGATCAGCAGCTCCTTCATTTCCATAGCGCTTGGACTCCGCTCCGCTTACGCGTGAGAGAACATAATCAGGTACGGAATCATAAGATAAATGACCGTTTCCGGCCGGGAAAATTCGCAGATTTGTGGACTGGGCGAAAGTCGCCTGCGGCGCGTTGCGCGGCCCGTCCTGGGCCTCGGCCTTGGCCCGCTCAATTGCACCCCCACGCCTGCCCTTCCGCCCCGCGCCTAGCCTTCCAGCCAGAACGTCACCGGTCCGTCGTTGACCAGCTCCACCTGCATGTCCGCGCCGAACTCCCCGGCCGCCACCGGCGAGTGCGCGCTGTGTGCCCGCTCCAGCAGATAAGCGAAGAGCGCCCGCGCCTCCTCCGGCGGGGCCGCGGGGCTGAAGCCGGCGCGCGTGCCCTTGTGAGTATCCGCCGCCAGGGTGAATTGCGGGACCAGCAGCAATCCGCCGCCCACGGCCTGCAGTGACAGGTTCATGCGGCCGTCCGCATCGGGAAAGATGCGATAGCTCAGCAGCCGCTCGAGCAGCCGGTCGGCCGCGGCACGATCGTCGCCCCGGCGCACCCCGATCAATGCAAGAGTGCCCCGGCCGATCTGGCCCACGCGCCGCTCCCCGATGCTGACCGAGGCTCGCGCGGCCCGTTGGATGAGACCGATCACGGAGTGCTCCGCGCAGGGCCCGGGCCGGCCGCCCGAGGCAGCGTGGGCTTCGGTTGACTGGCGCCCGACGCGGCGGGTCCGATAAGATGCGCCGCGGCTTTGCACACCGGGGCGGAGATCACGATGGCGGGACGTTGGTTGGGTTCACAAGTGTGTTCCAGCGGGCGGGTTGCTGCGACAGCCCTCAAGGTAGGTGTGGCGTTCGGCCTCGCGTCGCTCGCGGCGTCTGCGGCCTTCGCGCAGCAGCCACAGTCGACGGGCGATGCGCAGCGCGGCCAGACCGTCGCGTCCACCTGCCTCGGCTGTCACGGCATCGAAGGCTACCGCAATGCCTATCCGGATTATGCGGTGCCGCGGCTGTCCGGTCAGCACGCCCAGTATCTTCAGGACGCCCTGAAAGAGTACCGCAGCGATGCCCGGCAGTACCCCACCATGCATCTGCAGGCGCTGTCGCTCTCCGATCAGCAGATCGCGGATGCGGCCGCGTATCTCGCCGGCACGCCGCTCGTCGCCGCCGGCAATCCCGACCCGGCGAAGATTCCGCAGCCGGCGCTCGTCTGCACGTCCTGCCACGGCCAGGACGGAATCGGCGTAGCGCCGAATTACCCGTCACTCGCCGGGCAGCACGCCAGCTACATCGAGCGCGCCATCCAGGAATATCAGACCGGCTATCGCAAGAACCCGATCATGAACGGCATGGTGGCTTCCCTGAAGCCCGCGGACATCGTCGTCATCGCGGACTATTTCAGCAGCCTGAAGCCGGGCGTCCACACCGAGGAACGCCCGTTCTTCACCTGGACCGACCACCAGAAGCCCAAGAACAAATGAATGAGCGGCCCAGGATCGCCCCTGGGCCGCTCATGACTCCGCGCATCCCTGCGCCAATCAATGACCCGTCTCAGTGACCGGTCGGCGTGACTTGTACCGGGACGAAGATCCGCGTGCCGCCCCGCTGGATCAGCAGCGCCACGTGACCGCGGGACTTCTCCACCGCGGCGCGTAGCGCCTCGACCGTGGATACTCGCAGGCCGTTGGCCGCGAGCACGACGTCACCGGGCTGAATGCCGGCATCCTCCGCGGGGCCGGTCACGCCCTCGACCAGAAGCCCGCCGTGCGTGTGCGCCTCACCCTGCTCGTCGTGAGTGAGCGGCCGCACCGCCAGCCCGAGGCTGCCGCCCTGGTGCTGCGGGTTCTGGGCGGAGGCCACGGTCTCGTTGCCCATCGACACCAGGCGGACGCTGACGTCACGCTTGGAGTGATTGCGCCAAATCGTCAGGCGGACGGTCGTGCCGGGCATCATGCTGGCAATCTGCACGGGCAGCTGGCTCTCGGTCTGGATCGGCTGTCCGTTCAGGGCGAGGATCACATCGCCCGGCTGTACGCCGGCGCGGGCCGCCGGTCCATCCTGCTCGACGCTCGACACCAGCGCGCCCTCGGGCTGCGGCAGGCCGAAGGAATCGGCGAGCCCCTGGTCGACGTTCTGGATGATCACCCCGAGCTTGCCGCGCTCCACGTGCCCGGTGCTCATGATCTGGTGCGCCACTCCCATCGCGACATCGATCGGGATGGAGAAGGACACGCCCATGTAGCCGCCGGTGCGGCTGTAGATCTGCGAGTTGATGCCGATCACCTGGCCCTGCATGTTGAACAGCGGTCCGCCGGAGTTGCCCGGATTGATCGGCACGTCGGTCTGGATGAAGGGCACGTAGCCCGAATCCGGAAGCGTACGCCCCTTGGCGCTGACGATGCCCGCCGTGGCGCTGTTCTCGAAGCCGAACGGTGCGCCGATCGCGAGCACCCACTGCCCCACCTGCAGCGAGTTGGAATCGCCCAGGTTGACGGTCGGCAGGTTGGTCGCCGGAATCTTGATCACCGCCACGTCCGAGGTCTTGTCGACACCGATCACCTTGGCCGTGTACTCGCGCCGGTCCGTGAGCTGCACGGTCACGCGCGTCGCGCCCTCGACCACGTGGGCGTTGGTGAGAATGAGGCCGTCGGGCTGGATGACGAAGCCGGAGCCTTCGCCGCGGATCGGCTCCTCGGGCGGCGCCTGGAACGGCAGACCGCGGAAGAAGGGAGCGAACGGACTATTGGGGCCGAAGGGATTGCCGCTGCCCTCGTCCTGCGCCTTCTCGATGACGCGAATGTTGACGACCGCCGGGCCGTACTTCTTCACCAGCGAAGTGAAGTCCGGCAGCAGCACGGCCGTGCCGCCCCGCGACGTCACCGCTGCGGGCGGTGGCGAGCCTTGCGCGTGCGCTGGCGCGGCAATGGCGTAAAGGGCCCCCAGGGGGGCGGCGCCCAGCGCGACGCCGAGCACGCCCGCGATCAGGGGATTTCGAACTGCGGTCCTGACTGTCATCACTCAACTCCCGCGCAACGTTCCGGATGTAATGCGCGAAGAGTAGGCGCGGGACCCTTAAGTGACCCTTAAGAGGCCGGCTAGCGGCCGGAAGCTCAACCCCGGCGCCGGTCCAGCCACGCGATGAGGCCCTGGGTATTGAGCTCCAGGTCCCCCTCGAGCAGAGCCAGCACGCGTGCCGGCGGCAGCGCGCAGCCGTGGCGCACGGCCAGCTCCTGCCACAGCCGGCCCATGCCCTCGCGGATCGCCGCGGCGCGGTCCGGCAGCGCAGCGCTTTGCTCCGCGATGCGCGTCAGCTCCCGGATCTGTCCCTTGAGTGAGGCTCCGAGCCGGGGCACGTCCGTCACCCGGCTGAAGTGCATCAGATACATCGCCTGCGGCGAGTACGAGAGCAGCCGGTCGACGGAAGCGGTCAATTGCTCCGGGTCGAACTGCGTCGGGGTCGTCGTCGGGATGATGAACGCTCCCCGTGGGGAGTCGAGTTCCCGATAGGAGAGGCCGAAGGTGTCGCCGGTGAAGATGCACGCGTGTGCCCGGTCGACGAAGACCTGGTGATGCAGCGCGTGTCCGGGCGTGTGCAGGATCTCGAGCTCACGCCCCGCGAGGCTCAATGTATCGCCGTCCCGGGTCACCCGCACGCGCGCCGCCGGGATGGGCAGGATGTCGCCGTACAGCCGGCGGAAGCGCTCCTCGCCATACACCGCCCGTGATCCGGCGATGAGCTTCGCCGGATCGACCATGTGCGGGGCGCCGCGCGGGTGCAGCACCGCGGTGGCATGCGGCAACTCCCGCATCAGCCGTCCGGCACCGCCCGCGTGGTCCAGGTGGACGTGCGTCAGCAGCAGGTAGTCGACCGCATCCCGCGCGATGCCGAGCGCATCGAGCGCGGCCAGCAGAAAGGGCACGGAGTCGTTGGTGCCGACGTCCACGAAGGCTGCGCGGCCGCCGTGTTGAACGATATGCGCCGCCGCATGTCCCGGGTGAACGTATTCCGTGTCGACCGCCGTGATGCCGTCCGGATGGCGGAACAAGCGAGGGGTCGGAAGTATCGATGAGCCTTGCATGTCGGATAAGTTACTCAGGCACGGGGAAAGTGCCCGCCGCCGCAGGCGCTTCGTACAATGGTAGCAAGGTGAGCTGGTGTGCACTCCTCCGGATCGACGAATTCAGGCAAGCTTCGGCACATGATCCGATTTTTCCTCTCGCGCCGGGTGGCGCTCATCGCGGCCTTGGCGTCATCGCTCTTCTCCTGCTGCCTCGCCGCCCGGGCGCAGCCCTTTACCGTCCCCACCCACCGGATCGACGGCAAGCTGGTCTTCGACGGCATCCCGCCCCTCGATGCAGCCCTGGCATCGCAGGTGAAGCGCTACCAGGCGTGGCGGCAGGCGACCTTCCTCGACTGGCTGCCCGACGGCGGCATGCTCGTCGCGACGCGCTTCGGGACGGACGAGCAGGTGCATCGCATCACCTCCCCCCTGGGCATGCGCGAGCAGCTCACCTTCGGTGACGGCCCGGTGATCGAGGCGCGCGCGCCGCAGAAAGGCAGCGGCTTCGTCTTCGTCAGGCAGATCGACGGCTACCCGCAGCTCTTCGACTACCCGGGTCCCGGCGCGGCCCGGCAGATCACTCAGGGCAACTATCAGCACGGCAGCCCCGTCTGGTCCCACGACGGCAAGCGCGTCGCTTTCTTCGGAACCGACCGCACGGGCGTGAATGACGACATCTACGTCGTCAACATTGCCACGGGAGCCCGCCCTCAGTTGGTGGTCGCCGGCGCAACCGGCAGCTGGCGTCCGCTCGATTGGTCGCAGGATGACAGCAAGCTCCTGCTGTTGAATACGTTGTCGCCGGAGAAGAGCGCGCTGTTCGTCGCCGACGCGGCCACCGGCGCCCTCACGCCGGTGGCCGTGCCCGATTCCCGGATCACGGCCGCGGGCTTCGCGCCCGACGGCGTCGGCTTCTACCTGATTGCCGACGCCCAGAGCGATTTCGAGCAGCTTCTCTATTACAACCCCATCACCAGGCTGACCCGCCGCGTCTCCGCCGACGTGCCGTGGGATGTGGAGGAATTTGCGGTCAGCGCGGGCGGCCACTACGTCGCGTATGTCGTGAACGACGACGGCCAGAGCCGGCTGACCGTTCTCGACACGCTGCGCAACCTGGAGTTCAAGCCCCCCGGACTGCAGGACGGACGCATCGAGGACCTGCGCTTCGATGCCGCCGGCCAGAAGCTCGCTTTCTGCTATGAGGCGGCGCGCTCGCCGCGCGATGTCTATGTCTATGACGTCGCGCAGGGCAGCCTGCAGCGCTGGACGCAAAGCGAGATCGGCCCGCTCGATCCGGCGGCCCTGGCTTCCGCGCAGCTCATCCATTATCCGACCTGGGACCGCCTCGGCCTGAGCCGGCGGACTCTCGCGGCGTATGTCTATCTGCCGCGCGGACCGTCGCCCTGCCCGGTGTTGATCGTTCTGCCCGGCGGCGAGCAGCTGCATTCACAGTCCCGTCCGGACTGGAAGCCGTTCATCCAATTCGTCGTCAACGATCTCGGCTACGCCGTGATCGAGCCCAACGTCCGCGGCTCGACCGGGTACGGCAAGGCGTTTCGCGCGTTGGATGGCGGCAAGCTTCGCGACGATGCGGTGCGCGACGTCGGCGCCCTGCTCGTCTGGATGGGCCTGCAGCCCGGTCTCGACTCTCACCACGTAGCGGTCATGGGCCGCGGCTATGGCGGCTTCCTCGCGCTGGCGTCCCTGGCGACCTACGGCGATCACCTGCGGGGCGCCATCGACGTGGCCGGCATCGCCAACCTGGTCGACTTCGTCGGCAACTCGCCCGCGGGCGAGCGGGCCCAGCGCGTGGCCGAATTCGGCGACATCCAGGACACGGACATGCGCGCCTTCCTCGACCGCATCTCGCCGCTGGACAACGTCGCCCTGATCCATCACCCGGTGCTGATCGTCCAGGGGCTGGACGCGCCGGGCTCGCGCGCCGCCGACTCGCAACAGCTCGTCTGGCGTCTGCGCTCCGAGGGGGATCAGGCCTGGTATCTCAGCGCCAGCGACGCCGCCAACGACTTCACGACCCCGGCCGACCACGAGGCCTATCTCGACACCGCGGCGCAGTTCCTCGAGATGCTGGTGAAGTAAGCGCGCGCCCATGGACCCCGCGACATGTCGCTATATCTGCCTATAGCCTTCCTGTCACTGCAGATTGTCGTTTTGACGTGCTTCGGGCCGTCGGTGAGCGGACCGGCGGCCTACATCCTGATGATGATCGCACCCCTGCTGGCCGCGGCGGCGGCATTCCGGCGCGGGCGATTGCATGCCCCTGCCATCCGCTCCAGCTGGTACGCCATCGCCTGGTCGCTGGCGATCTGGGCGGCGGCCGCCTTCGTCAATCTGTGGCAGGAGATGATCCTGCACCGTCCGGACGAGGTGAACCGCTGGGCCATGCTGGCATTCAACCTGGCGGTGGTGCCGACCACCTTCATGTTGGCAACCGACTGGCAATTGCGCGGGCGGCAGCTGCTGCGCGTCGTCGATGCGCTGGTCGCGCTCGCGCTGGGCTACGCCTACTTCCTCTATACCTGGCACGCGATGACCGGCCAGGCGGGGAAGCTGGACGCGGGTGTGATCGATCTTGCGTGGCTGCTGGACCTGCAGAATCTGTATCTATCGGCCGCGGGCTGTGCCCGCTGGTATGCGGCCGAAGATCGCGATGAGCGCGACCTGTTCCGCACCTACGCGGCGTACAAGCTGCTCTATTTCGTCATCGTGCTCATCAACGATCATATCTTCGCGCCCAATCCGGCCTATGGTCCGGAATACGGCACGATCATCACGTTGGCTTTTGCGGTGCTCGCCGGCTTCGCCCTGCGCAGCCCCTCGACCTCGCCGGTGCGCCCGGTGAGCCCTCTCGTGGTGAACGTGGTCCGGGGAGGCAGCCCGATCCTGCTGGCGCTGGCACTGCTGGCGGCGTCGTTGTTCCTGGTTCGCGTGGATTATCTCTGGGGCTGCATCGGCATCCTCATCGCCGTGCTCGGATTGGGGGTTCGGGTCACGCTGAGCCAGGTGCTGCAGATGGAACGTGACAACGCTCTGCGACGGGAAACCTCGGCGCTCAAGACCATGGCCTGGACGGATGCGCTGACGGGGATCCCCAACCGTCTTTTCTTCACCGAGGCGCTGGGACGGCTCTGGCGCGGCGAACGCAGCCGCGAGCGCCCCGCGATCCTGATGATCGACATCGATCATTTCAAGCTGCTCAATGACCGTTACGGCCATCCGGCGGGCGATGGCTGTCTGCAGTCGGTCGCCCAGGCGCTGCGACATGCGTTGGTTCGCCCCGATGACGTGTTGGCGCGTTATGGCGGCGAGGAATTCATCGTGCTGCTGCGGGACAACCCGGAGTCCGGTGTCCGGGTCGTGGCGGAGAAGTTGCGTGCCGCCGTGGGGAGCCTGGCCATCGAGAATCTCGACAGCCCGTATCACATCGTCACCGTCAGCATCGGCGCCGCCAGCGCGGAGCTCACCGACGAGAACACGGCCGTGCGGCTGGTCGAGAGCGCCGACCGCGCCTTGTACGAGGCGAAGTGCGCGGGACGCAATCGAGTGCGGTTGGCGACGGACCGCGCCTATGATCCGGATGCCACCGACACCGGCATCACGGCCCGCCGGCGGCGCCTGTTGCTGCCGGGAACGAAACCGTGACCGCGAGCCCGCGCCCCGCCGCGCCTTCTCCCAACTCCACGGCGGCGTCGTGCGCCGTGGCGATGGCCTGGACGATCGCGAGGCCGAGGCCGCTGCCCGGCGCCGCCGTTCCCGGCCGGCGATAGAAGCGGTCGAACACCCGGACCCGCTCCTCCGGCGCGATTCCCGGCCCATTGTCGCTGACCTTCAGTATCGCGCGCGGGGGCGTTTCCGCCGAGTGCGCCACCGAGATATCCACGCGCCCGCCCGATGGTGTGTAGCGGACGGCGTTATCCACGAGGTTGCGGATGAGCGTGGCCAGTGCGTCCCGTTCTCCCCGCACGAACACGGCTCGCGCCTCCGACATCCCCAGATCGATCCGCCGCGCATCCGCCAGCGGCACCAGCTCTGCCACGACCTCACGCGCCAGCTCATCGAGCGCGAACCGCGTGCGCACCGGCTCCGCGCGCGGCTCCTGCCGCGCCAGCGCCAACATCTGCTCCACCAGCCGGATCGCCCGCTGGACGCCTGCCGACAGCTTGCCCATCGCCTCGGCGCGCTCCGGCTCCGTTCCCGCGCGCGCCAGCGCGCCGAGCTGCAGATGCAGGGCGGTCAACGGCGTGCGCAGCTCGTGCGCCGCGTCCGCCATGAACGCCCGCTCGCGGTCGAGCGCCGCGGTCAGGCGCTCCAACAGGTCGTTGAGAGAGCCGACGAGCGGCTGGACCTCCTCCGGCAGCTTCTCGTCCGACAGCGGCTCGAGTGCATGCACCCGGCGCGCCTTCACCGCCTTCGCCAGGCGTTGCAGCGGCTGCAGCGCATGGCCCACGGCCAGCCAGACGATCAAACCCAGCAGCGGCACCAGCAGCCCGAAAGGCTCCAGGGTGCGCAGCGCGAGCTGCGCGGCCTCCTGGCGGCGTACGCTCATCGGCTGGGCCACCTGCACGACCTTCGTGGGTGACACGGCGCCGTACACCCGCCACTGCCCGACGCTGCTGTTGACTGTGGAGTATCCCAGGGCCGTGGAATTGGGCAGCACGGCCTGCTCCGGGCCGATGTAGATCCGCCGGCCGTCGATCGTCCAGATCTGGACGACGAAGTCATAGGCAACGTCGTTGGGTGGGATGGGCGTCGGAAACTGATACTCGACCGGCT
>Ga0335072_10007189_pt1 | contig 16238 bp, 11 predicted proteins | sample Lox_Sample_21_FD_206725 | JGI IMG/M metagenome (GOLD analysis project Ga0335072, IMG submission 206725) | Soil microbial communities from Loxahatchee National Wildlife Refuge, Florida, United States - Lox_Sample_2.1 | ecosystem: Environmental > Terrestrial > Soil > Wetlands | place: USA...
CGCGGGCACCGCGGCGCTCTCCGAGGCCGAACGTGAACGCCAGCAGGACCGCGGCAAGGCAGCCCGCCGCGCCGACGCCGAGCGAAGCTCGCGGGCCGAAGACCTGGCCGGCGACACCGACCAATGGGCCGCCGATCGCGGTCGAACCCATGAAGGCCATGATGTACAGCGCGACGACGCGGCCGCGCATCGACGGATCGGCCCGGATCTGCAGCGTGCCGTTCGTGCTCGAGGAGTACACGACGCTCGCCGCGCCCGCGAACGCCAACCCGACGCCGCAGCCGGCCGGGCCGGGCGCCGCCGCCGCGGCGGCCAGCGCCACCCCGAAGGCCGCGGCCGAGATCACGAGTGTCCGCACCCGACCCGGCACCTTGCCCGCGAGCGTCACGCCGGACACCACCGCGCCGGCTCCCATCGCCGCGTACAGCAGCCCGAACCCGGTAGCGCCCAGATGAAACGCCGAATGCGCCATCAGCGGGATCGAGACCTGGAATTCGTACGCCAGCGTCCCGACGATCGCCATCATCAGCAGCGGGACCAGCAGGTCCCGGCGCCGCTTGACGTAGTGGAGGCCGGCCCGGACGGCCCCGGGCGCTCGCGCGGCGCGCACTTCGGGCCGGTACAGCTTGGTCACGTCCATCGCCAGCAGCGCGACCAGCGGACCGACGAACGACGCCGCGTTCAGCAGAAAGCAGACCCCGACCCCGAACACCGCGATGATCGCTCCGCCGGCCGCAGGGCCGATCATGCGCGCCGCCGAGACCACCGTCGAGTTGATCCCGATCGCCCGCGGCAACGATGGGCCCTGGACAAGCTCGGACACGAACGCCTGACGCGTCGGCGTGTCGAACGCCCGGGTCGTGCCCAAACACAGCGCCAGCACCCACACCATCCAAAGCTGCACGACGCCCGTCAGCGCCAGGATCCCCAGCACCAGCGCCAGCACACCCTGCGTGGCCTGTGTCGCCACCAGCAGCTTGCGCTTATCGACGGCGTCGGCGACCGAACCGGTCCACGCCCCGAGCACCAGGACCGGCACCGTCTGGAGCGCCACTGTCACCCCGAGCGCGCTGCCGCTCGCGCTCAACTGAAGGACCAGCCACGCCTGCGCGACAGTCTGCAGCCAGGTCCCCGGAACCGAGATCAACTGACCCGAGAAGTACAGCCGGTAGTTGCGCGTACGCAGCGGCGTCGGGTGGGCGGCGGATCGAAGCGGCACCCCTAAAGGAATAGCGGACCGCCGCAAATCGGGCGCGGGCTCCGCTCATCGGCTGCGCTCACAGTGCCCGATCATGTTCGGAGTGGTCCACGGGCTCATATGATCCGGCTCGTGAGCGACGGAACCGCGACGACCACGGAACGGCGATGACGCTCTCACAGGCGCTCGCGGACGACCGCTTCGTCCTCACGGCCGAATTCGGTCCCCCGCGCGACCCCGACCCCGCGCCGGTTCGGGCGGCCGCCAGGCTCCTGGGACGACTGGTCGACGCCGTCAACGTGACGGACAACCAGGCTGCGACGGTCAAGGTCTCGGCGCTTGCCGTGGCCGCGTTGCTGGCGGCCGAGGGAGTCGATCCGATCATGCAGCTGACGGCACGCGATCGAAACCTGATGGCGCTACAGGCGGAGCTGCTCGGCGCCTGGACGTTGGGTGTACGAACGGTTCTGGCCCTCCGCGGTGACTCGCTGGACGTCGGTCCCTACGGGTCGCGCGCGACGCACGTGCGAGATGTCGATGCGGTGGCGCTGATCGAGCTGATTCGCAATCTGAACCACGGTCACCTGGCAGCGGGCGAGGAGCTGAAGACCCCTACGAACTTCCTCATCGCGGGCGCCGCCAACCCGTTCTTCGACACGGTCGAGCGTCTCGAGCGCAAGCTCGACGCGGGCGTCAGCCTGCTTCAGTCGAACGTCGTCTATGACATCGATCGCTTCGTCCGCTGGCTCGCGCCGATCGCCGACGCGGGCATCGTCGAACGCGCCCCACTGCTCGTCGGAGTGATGCCGCCGCGCTCAACCCGGATGCTGCGCTACATGCACGACAACATCCCCGGTGTCGAGGTCCCCGACGCGGTCTTCGCCCGTATGGACGGGCACCGGGATCAAGCCGCCAAGGACGAGGGGACGCGGATCGCCGCAGAGGTCATCGATGCTCTCCGCAACGTCGAGGGCGTGTCCGGTGCTCACTTGATGGCTCCCGGCTGGGAGACCGAAGCGGTGCCCCGCATCGTGGAGTCGCTGGACGGAAACCTGGCGCTCCGTGCTTGTTCTGAGCCCTAGAGCGATCGCGGTTCAGAGGAGCTCTGCGATCATCGCGGCGGCGTGCGCCGCGCCGTCGGGGGAGACGGGTTGGTAGTCGACCTCGCGGCCGATCTCGTTCGCGATCGCGGCGGCGATCGTTTCGGGGGACGCGTCGTCGAAGTCCATCCGCACGCCGGCTTGGTAGCGCCGCAAGCGGTGGTGGACGTGATGGTTTTGCTCGAAGTGGTGCTTGAGCGGGAAGTAGATGAACGGTCGGCGGTTGGCGGTGAGCTCCATCGCGGTGGTCAGGCCGCCCTGGACGATCGCGAGGTCGCAGGCGGCCAGGTGCTGGTAGAGGTCGTGTACGTAGGCACGGACCTCGAGGCCGCGATGCGTGGGCAGCGAGGCTGGGTTGATGCGCGGACCGGCGACGACGATCATGCGCAGCTCGGGGACGAGGCGCTTGGCCTTCGGGAAGCTCGCGATCACCCGCCGCAGGAGATCGGCGCCGACGCCTGAGCCACCGACGGTCACGATGCACACCCGCTCGTGCGGCTTGTATCCGAGCTCCGTCCGTAACGTCTCGCGGTCGGCGAAGCGGGCTGGGTCGAATCCGGTGACATAGCCGGGGAAGCTGAAGTGCCGTTCGGTCCAATCGCGGATCGGCGGCAGGTCGGCACCGAAGCTGTCGGCGACGATGTCGTCCGGCTCGCCGATGAACAGAGCCCGGTCGCGCACCCGCGGGTATCGGGCGATCTGCTCGATCATCTCGGCGTTGTAGTCGGCGGTCAGGAATGCCTCGTGTTCGCCGCCGTCGGGCATCGGCAACCATCCGACGAAGTCGGTCAGCCACGCGTAGGCGGCGCTCTTGAGCTCCGGGTTCTCGTGCAGGTAGTAGTCCAGCTCCCACGCCTCGTCACCGATCCACAGGTCGAACCGGTCATCCATGATGAGGTCATGGAACACCATGAAGTTGGCGACGAGGATCTCATCCATCCGACGCCACGCCTGGAAGCAGTGCAGGTCGTGCTCGGCCGACTCGGACTCGATGTGGGCGGACTCGTTGGCCAGGTGGGCGCTCGCGGGGTGGATGCGCTCGCCTCGTGCTTGCAGCACCTCGGTGACTGGGTGCTGCGCCAGCCATTCGATCTGAAGGTCGGGGTGAACTTTCCGCAGTTCGTCGGCAATGGCGACATCGCGCTGCGCGTGCCCGAGGCCGATCGGTGAGGAGATGTAGAGCGCGCGCCGGCCGCGGGCCTTGGCGCGCGCCCAGGCCGAGGTGGGATGCCGCCGGGCCACGAACTCGCGGATCAGGAGGTTGACCTTCACCGGGTCTCGCGCCAGGGGAATGTGCCCAGCGCCGTTCAGCGTTACGAGATCACCGCCGGTCGCCCGCGCCAGCGCCTTCCCCTGAATATGCGGGCGGATCAGGTCACGGTCGCCATGGATCACCAGCGTGGGGCAGCGCACCCGCGCGCACGTGTCTCTGAACAACTCGTCCCGCGGAATGCCCGTCCCGAGAATCGTGTCGAGGATCGTCTGAGGTGTCGTCTCGAGCGCCCAGCCGATGCAATCCTCGATCTGCTTGCTCGAATGCGGCTCGGTGAAGCAACGACCGAAGAAGAACTCCAGGAAGGCCAGGAAATCGGACTGCAACAGGCCGCCGGCCTTGCCCCACTCCGGATCGTTCTCGACCGCATCTTCGAACGCCGAAACGTCCCGCTCAGGATGGTTGGACACGAGTGTCACCGCTGGTCCGACATAGACGATGCCGTCTACGCGTTCAGGGTGATCGGCAGCGAGCACGGTCGCCCACAGCGCGCCAGACGACAGCGCTACCAGCACCGCGCGCTCCGTGGCCGTGACCTCCATGACCATCAGCGCGTCCTCCGCGAACTCGGTCGTGCTGTACTCCTCTGCGCCCGCCGGACGGTCAGATCGCCCGTTGCCCCGACCGTCGAAAGTGACCACACGGAAATGCCGCGCCAGATACGGGATCTGCGCCTTCCAGAACCGCGAATGGATGATCGACCATGTCGGCAGCAACAAGATCGTCGGCTCGCCCGACCCGTAAACCTCGTAGAACACGCGCACCCCACCCCGCTCCGCGTACCCCTCCACGTCGGGATAACGAGCGCGTGTCTGTTCCGGCCGCTCGGTACGCTCCGCGCGGCTCGAAACCGGCGGCGACGACGCCGGCGCAGTCACCAGTGCACCTCGAACTCGATAACCGCCGGACTCATGATGTGCCTCCTAAATCGCGCCCCGCGAGCCTAGATCAACAACCCGCCCAATCGCATCAGGGGACCACCTAATCAACGCTCACGCGCCGCGTATGCAATCGTGAGGGTCTGGCGTGACCAACGGCGAGCGGAGCGGCTTATGAGTGCGGGCGAGATTGGCCAGGTGGAGCCCGGAGCGGGCGAGAGGACCGACGGATCGTCGAGCCGGAGCACGGTGACGGTGATCGACAACCGCACGGGAGAGCGGTTCGAACTTCCGATCGAGGACGGGGCGGTGCGCAGCGCGGAGTTCGGGCGGTCGGCGGGTGGGGTCCTGCTGTACGACCCGGGGCTTTCGAGCACGGCCGTCTGTCGCAGCGCGATCACCTACATCGATGGGGAGGGCGGGATCCTCCAGCACCGTGGTTATCGGATCGAGTCACTGTGCGAGCGCTCGAACTTCCTGGAGTTGGCTTATCTGTTGATCAACGGGGAGCTGCCCACCGCCGCGCAATACGAGTCGTGGTTGCACGAGATCGGTACTCGGAACTTCGTTCACGAGAACGTCAAGGGGTTCATCGAGGGATTCCGGTATGACGCCCGTCCGATCGCCATGGTGGCTGCGTCGGTCGGCGCACTTTCGAGTTTCTATACCGACGCTGACGAGGTGTACGACGAAGCGGCCCGGGAGCGGCAGGTAGCTCGCCTGCTGGCGAAGTTGCCGACCCTGGCGGCCTTCGCCTACCGCCACATGCGGGGGATGCCGTACGTGCATCCCGAGGATCACCTCAGCTACACGGGAAACCTGCTGTCGATGATGTTCCGCATGAGCGAGCTTCGGTATACCCCAGACCCGGTCATGGAGCGCGCGCTGGACGTGCTGCTGATGGTGCATGCCGACCACGAGCAGAACGCGTCGACGACGGCGGTCCGCGCGGTCGGGTCCACGCACGTGAATCCATATGCCGCCGTAGCCGCCGGTGTCAGCGCGCTGTCGGGGCCGATGCGGGGCGGCGCCGCCCAGGATGTGCTCGAGATGCTCAGGGGGATCGGGTCGCCCGGCCAAGTTCCCGAGTTCCTCACCCGGGTCAAGGCGGCGAACGAACGACTGCTCGGGTTCGGGCATTGGGTCTACAACACCTACGACCCCCGGGCGCGTGTGCTGCGCCAGCAGCTCGAGAAGCTGTATGAGCATCGCCGGCCGGACCCGCTGTTCGCAATCGCCGACGAACTCGAGCGGCGGGTGCTCGAGGACGAGTACTTCACTTCCCGCCGGCTATACCCGAACCTCGACCTGTACTCCGGGCTCACCTACGAGGCGATCGGGATCGAACCGCCGATGTTCCCCGTGATGTTCGCGCTCGCGCGCAGTGCCGGGTGGATCGCGCAGTGGGTCGAGATGGTCAAGGACCTCGAGCAGACGACCTTCAGGCCGCTTCAGATCTACACGGGTTCGCTCGACCGCGAGTACGTGGAGGTCGGCGGGCGCAGCTGAGGACGGCCCCCGCGGCGGTGGTCAGTGAATCGTCTGGTGCTTCGGTTGCCCGCCGTTGCTCCACCGGAGAGTTGACCCGGCGAAAGACACCGAGGTGATGTCCTGGCCGCGATCGATCACCGCGACGTGTCCCGAGAGTCCGCGGCGATCCTTGGGATGCACGACGATTGCATAGAGTGCCGAGCTCGGGGAGCTTGACGGGCTCGGTGCGGGCGTCGTCACCACCCAGGCCGCCGCACCCGCGGGCGACAGGGCGAGCGTGTTCACCGGCCCCGACAGGGCCACCTTCGCCGTGCGGCGCGCGGCGACGTCGGCGATCTGGACCCAATAACTGACGATGTTGTTGCACTCAGGGCCTGGGTCGTACTTGCCGCACGCGGCCGCGGACGCGAAGCCGGCGGCTGACTCGTCGGTGACGAAAGTGCCGGCGATCCGCAGGTCCTGGATCGCGAAGTTACCCGGATACTCCCCGCCGCTAGCCGCGGTCTGCCCGATCGCAACGGGTCGCCCATCAGGACGTAAGCACGCGTAGTACGTCGTCAACGCACCGCCGCTGTAGGGGTCGATCCCGGTGTACTGGCCGTACACGATCAGCTGGGAGTCGTTCGCTGCCACGTCCCTGTGCCGCGGGGTGCATGAGGCGGCCACCGCCGTCACGGCGCTCGGGCGTGCGACCGCTGGCTCAACGCTGATGGCCGCTGCGCCCCACACGCAGGCCGCCACCATCGCGCCGAGTACCGCGCGCCGCGCTGCTACCGGCCAGAGCCCCATAACTGCGAAACGTAGACGCGGCAGACAGCGGCTGTCAACACCCAGGGCTCGCAGTCTAGGATGCGGCCGTGCGCGAGCTACGGGCTGGGGTTTGGCACTGGCAGGCGCCTCACCCAGAGTGGACGCCGCAGCAGCGTTGGCCGCAGAACGTGTCCTCATGCGCGATTGACGACGGCGAGCGGCTGCTCCTGTTCGACCCGCTCGCGGTGCCGGACGCCCTGCTGACGCTTGCGGGGGAACGTGAGCCGGTGATCGTGCTCACTGCGCCGTGGCACGAGCGAGACGCGCGAGCGCTCGTCCAACGGCTCGGAGCCACTCTGTTCGCGCCGCCGCCCGACGCCGCTGGCGACCTGATCGATAAGTACGGCATCACTGCCGAGCAGGCAGGTGACGGCAGCCCGGACTTGGAGTGGCTTCGGAGCCGGCCCGTGACCGTCCACTGGTACCACGGCGGCGACCGGCTCCCGGTCGGGATTGAGGCGTACGCCGGGCGCGAGCACAACGACCTCGTCCTGTGGGTCGCTCGTGTCCGCGCGATCGTTGCCGGCGATTCGCTCGCCGATTTCGGAACCGGCCTCGCGCTGAACGACTGGTTGCGGGGCGGCGTCACTCGCGAGCAGGTCCTTGAACGACTACGGCCGCTGCTGGGGCTCCCGGTCGAGGTCGTGCTCCCGGCACACGGCGCAGCGGCAGACCGAGCCGCCCTCGAGCGCGCGCTGTCCTGAGCGACGAGTTAGTCAGTGAGACCGGATGAAGCTGATCACGGCCGGCCAGTCACTCAGGTAGGCGGCCTCGTCGGCGGCCTCGGATCCGCCGAGGTTGAGGAGGTATGTTCGGCCGTGAGCGCCCGCGATCGGTTGCTCGGTGGGCGCGGGCGTGGACGGGATGCCGAACACCAGGTGTCCGGCGGCGGGATAGTTCAGATGCACGTGGTCGGCGGGAACCCCGTGAACCGCGGCCATGATCCGGTCGGCGAACACGGTGGACGGCCACAGCTCGTCGGCGCCGCCGCTGATCAGCATCAGCGGGCCTTTGAAGCGCTCGATCGGGATGCGGGCCGCAGCAGCGGACGGGCCGGTGAGTCCGGATAGGAAACCGGCGCGGTCGCTGAAGGAGCCGTCGGCGTTCCGGATCGCGCTGCCGGAGGAGGCATCGGTGTTGAGCGGCTGTCCATGCAGCGTCCACGCGGTGAGCCCGAGCGATTGGCACTGTCCCGAGGCGGTGCCCCAGACGACCGAGCTGGGGGCGGTCGCGATCACGCCGTGCACCAGCGTCGGCCAGTGGGCCGCGACCAGCAGGTCGGCCTCGCTTCCGCGTGAACCGCTCAGGATCCAGACGCGTCTCGGGTCCACTTGCGGCTCTGACCGCAGCCACTCGATCGCCTTCTCGAAGTACTCCAGCGGGATGTTTTGCAGCGCGCAGGGCAGCCCAGGCTCGTCGAAGTAGGCGATCGCGAGCGCCGCGATCCCGTGCGAGGCGAGCAGCGCGGTCCGTTCGGGGCTGTCGCCGAGGCCGCCTTCAGAACCGCCCCACACGATCACGGCCGGATGGCGCGTCCGTCCCGGCGGCGTGAAGTACCGGCCGACGAACCCGACTTTCGCGAACGCCTCCACGTGCTCGGTCACGCCGGGGCCATTGAGAAGCTGCGTGACCGTCCCGGACCCAATCCGCCTCCCGTCAGCGGTGACGCTCAGCGTGGTGACGGTCGGGCTCGGAGCGGCCGCGCCCGCTCGCACGAGGTGCTCGGACCACAGCAGGCCCATCGCGGACACTCCGCGGTAACTGCCGGAGGTTGGCGCGGTCCGCGTCAGGTCGAGGACGCCGGCACCATTCGCCTTATACGTTGCGCGCGCCGACCACAGCCCGTCCGGCCGGGGCGTAGAGGCCGAGACGGTCACCACCTCTCCGGGAACCAGGCGCGACACGACGATCGACCTCGGCACGTCATACAACCCGCTCGCCGGGGCGACCCTGACCACGGCGGTGGCGGCTCGGGTCGCGGACCCGCACCCGGCGACAAACACTGCCATGACGGCCATCGGCCACCACAAGCGCCGCAGACCCATGCGTGAAAGTTAGACCCACGTTCAGCCGCACGCGCCGGGACTGAGGTCGACGTCGACGTCGTGCTGTTGCCGGGCGTGCATCCGGCAAGAGAACCGGGCGCTGACCCCGACGCCCCGCATCCAAAGATCAGGGTGAAGAGGTCAGTGGTCTCATGGACGCGAAGGCGTCCGTGAGACCGGACACTCGTCGCCATGTCCTTTCAACTTAAGGAGCAAACGATGAGACGAGTACTAACCGGCCGTCTCGCGGTGATGACCACGCTCGTGGTCGGCGCACTGGCGGCGCTCGCGCTGAGCGCCCCGGTAGCGAGTGCGGCCACGTTCGACCACTGGCCGGGCAGCGTCGCGATCAACTACGACTACAACGGAAAACCGCAAGCGCCGGACCTGCAGAATCTGCTGATGGCGGTTGATCCGTCGGCTCTCCCGACGCCGGTCGGGACGACGATCGAGAAGCTGTGGCAGAAGAGCTCGAGCGGGAAGAATCCCCCGATCTGCGACGACATCCAGACCGAAGTCGCCAAGGTGCTCAGTCAGTCGACTCCGCTTGCGAACTGGAGCTGCTCGTTGCCGGCGAGCGGGGACGTGCAGGGCGAACTTGAAGCCGGCAATGTCCTGGGCGTGGACTTCCTCGTCCACGGAATCGCGCTCACCTTCGATGTCAACGACCCGTACGGGAGGGCGACCGCAGAACTGACGGCCGACATCGACTTCCATGTCGACCTTGACTTCGCCGCGACCGTCGACGGGGCATCGAAGTCGACGACAGCCGCCCTGAGCATCGGCTCCTCGTCGGTCAGGGTCACCGGCGGCAAGCTGTCGGCCCAGCAGTTCGGCATCACGCAGTCAGCGTTGGAGCCTTACGCCCATGAGATCGAGAGCCTGGACGTTCAGAACGTCGCCGGTTGGGTCGGGCTGCCGGCGAAGGTCGCTCAGGAGAATCGCGACATCGAGTCGGGCGCACACCTGATCTACTCGCACTACGTGCAGCCCTCCGACCCCGACGCCAACCAGATGTTCAACCTGTCGATCGGGGTCAGCCAAACCAACCTGACGCTGACGTTCGACCGGGACTCGCTCGAGCCGGCGCCGAAGGACTGCACGTTCTATGCCGACGCTGGTCCGAGCGGGGGCGGCGTCGAGGCGATGTGCTCGCCCGACCAGCCGAAGGGTGTGACCGAGCTCGTCCTCCAGGACCACGACAACGGGAAGTGGGGCGACAACCCGCAGGACTCGACGATCGAGCCAGGCGCTCCGGGCGGTCCGGAGCGGGCGACGCTGGTGCCAGGTCCATATCCGACCTGGGAGGGGAACGCCGGGGCCGATCTCGGCTACGCGCCGGAGCTCGTGGACTATCCCATCACCAAGCCAGGGGTGACCACGGTCGAGATGCGAGTCTGCAGCTCGAACGCGTGGGGCCTGAACTGCGACGCTCCCGTGAAGGTCACCGGATACACGGCCGGAGGCAGCGGAGCCGGCACTGGCGGTAGCGGCGGTGGCGGCGGCGGGGGTGGCGCCGGCGGCGGGAGTGGCTCCAGCGGCGGATCCGCGAACCAGGGCAACACGCACAACAAGACGTGATGCTCGACTGAGGATCGGCCGAACGCGGCAAAGGGGTGCTGGTCCTTATGGGCCAGCACCCCTGACTCGTCCGGGCGGACGGGCGCGCGGGCGGCGATCTCGGCTAACCCGATCGCGAGGCCCCGGCCAGCAACCCTCGGGGACCGCCCGGAGAGAGCGTTTCCTGTGAGCTCGGTCTGGTCGAGGTGACACGACGGTTACCGCCTCTTCAGGCGGCAGATCGCGCGCCAGCGTGCCCGTTGCAACCCGCAACCGGCGGGCGGCGGCGGCCGCCAGGAGATCAGCCAGCGCCCGTGTTGCCCGAGCCGCCCGAGCCTGGGCTGCCGGTGTTTCCTGTCCCCGTGCCCAGGGGGTCGCTGGGAGGGTTGCCGGAGTAGCAGTAGACCAGGACCCAGGTGCCCGCGGGGACGGTCGAGTAGATCGTGTAACCCGGGCCCGACGACGACCCCGCCGACTGGACCCACTCGCCCTTCCATCCCGGCGGGACCGACGAGCAGCTTGGGATCGACGACAAGTCCGCACCGGCAGCGATCGACCGCTTGCCGATCTGTTCGATCCCCAGGGCGGCGAGCTTGCGGTTCACCGCAGCGAGTGAGGTCCGGCGGTTGATCTTCAGCGACACCGACCCGTCGTGCAGGCGGGTCACGGCGAACGCCGGCGGCGTAGCGGTCGTCGCGCCGACCGCAAGCACCGTGGCGGTGGCGATCGCGGCCAGCCCCGTGGTGCTGACCGCTACGAGTCCGAATACGCGACGGCTCGACCGGCGCGGCTCCCGGGAGAGGTCGGCGGCGGCGGCCGTGAGTTGCCGACCGATGCGTTCGAGGTGCGGGGGGAGACTGGTGCTGGTCATCGGGAGACTCCTAGTCGGGTGGAGAGAGTTTTCAGGGCGCGCGACACGCGTATTCGGGCGTTGTGCTCGGTGGTGCCCATCAGGGCGGCTGCCTCGTCGTAGTCCATCTCGTCGACGACGCGAAGCTGCAGGGCTTGGCGTTGGGTGTCGGGCAGGGTGTTCAGAGCGTCGGTCAGCTCGGGCGTCTGGATCGCCGCGTCGATCTGGGACTCGATCTCAGCGAGCTCGTCGGGGTCGTGGTCGAGCTGGATGCCGAGCTTCCGGCAGGTCGCGAGTTCAATCCGTCCCCGGCGGCGGTATCGACGCACCAAGTTGCGGGCGATCCCGTACAGCCAGCCGCGCGCCGACTCGTCGGTCGCACCACGGAACCGGTCGAGGCTGACCAGCGCCTGGGCAAAGGTCTCGGCGGTGAGATCGGCCGCCGTGGCCATATCGGGCGTCTGAGCGCGGATCCAGCGTTCGACCGCGACCGCGTGTCGACGGTAGAAGTCGCCGAACGCGTTGGGATCGGTGCGCGCCGCACGGAGCAGCTCGCAGTCGCTATCGACCGGCCGGAATTCGTTCATCTCAAAGGGAGTGCCAGCTGGCGCGAAACTGTGACACTCATCCGCGCCGGGTGCCGATGGCTCTTCCGTGACCACATCGTCCTCCCGGCTTCGGCCGGACCGCGAACAGACCCCGGAGATCTCTTCCCCTACGGGAGAGTTGCAACATCGATGCGGTGCCGCTCCTTACCGGCGAAGCAGAGGATCGCGCCGACGAACTCCGGGAGGCCGAAATTTCCCGCGGCAGCGCGCCCCGAATGTCGACGCTGCTGATCGCGGCGTGGTCCGTCGCCGCTCGGTGGCTTGGTCCGCCGGCCGGTGCTGTTGCTCGACGCCCGTAGCTGAGACGATCACGCTCGTGGAGGAATTGGACAAGTCGTGATCGTCGTGAGGGTCATCGTCGGGTTGCTGGCGGTCCTGGGGGTCGCCGCCGTCCTGGGGTCGATGCTGCGCACGGTCGTGGTGCCTCGGGGTGTGCCGGCGCGGCTCGCGCGCGCCGCCTTCCTTGCTGTCTACTGGCTGCTCCAGCTCCGGCTCCGGCTGACGGGTCGGTCTGACCACGCGACGAGGGATCGGGTATTCGCCGTCGGGGCGCCGTTGGGGCCGTTCGCCCAGCTCGCGACCTGGGGCGTGTTGATCTGGCTTCTGTTCGCCGCGCTGTTTTGGTCGCTGACCGCCTCGACGATCGACGGTCCGTCCATTTCCCACGGGTTAGAGCTGTCGGGGTCCTCGATGCTCACGCTGGGCTTTGATTCTCCGCACGGGCTGGTGCGACAGCTCGCCGCGTTCGCGGCGGCCGCGGTCGGCTTGGCGCTCCTTGCCCTGGTGATCGCGTATCTGCCGACGCTTTACGGCACGTTCTCGCGGCGCGAGCAGCTGATCACCAAGCTCACGGTTCGGGCCGGCGCGCCGTCATCAGGTCCGGCGCTGCTCTCCAGCACGTGGGAACTCGGGCGGTTTGAGCAGCTCGAGGAGGTGTGGGAGCCCTGGGAAGACTGGTTCATCGATCTGGGCGAATCGCACACGTCGTATCCCCAACTGATCTTCTTCCGGTCGCCGCGTGCGAACAATCATTGGGTGCTCGCCTCCGAAGCGGTACTGGACGGCTGCGCGCTCCTGCTCACGGCGTGCGATGTGCCGCGGGCTTCCCGTAGTCAGCTATGTCTGCACGCAGGGCTCCACGCCCTACGCTCGATCGCCGACTTCCTCTCCATCCCTCACCGCCCGCCGGAGCCCGGCGCCGAGATCGACCTGTCCGAGGAGAAGTTCAACGAGGCGTTCAGCCATCTTCAGAGCATCGGCGTCCCGACGCGAGAGGATCGACACGCCGCCTGGGTCGCGTTTCGAGCTCAGCGCGCCCACTACGAGCACCTGCTCGCGGTCCTCGGCCGCATGACCGACGCCCCCCGTAGCGACTGGAGCTCCTGGACTGACGACACCCCGCGCCACACCCCACCACTGAAAAGACCCCAGCAACGGCCGCGCGACGCCACGCCGTTCGAGGCCGGGAGACGATCCGGTGACTCAGGCGGTCCCAATCGCTGACTTCAACCCGCGTCGTTCCCACAGCCCCGAGCACGAGCATCGGTCGTCAGCGCCCAGCGTCGCCTGCGAGCTCGGCGTCACCCGACGCGCTCATCAGGGCGTTTCAGAGCGCTGATTTGTCCGCGATTCATCGCGCCGGTGGCGCGGCGACCACGACCTCAGCGCCGACGAGCTCGTATGTCCCGCGGGCTTGGTTGTCGCGAGTCGCCAGCGTCACGCCGTTCTCGACTGCGGCAAGGCCCACGAGTGCGTCGTAGACCGCGCCGCCGGCGATGCCCAGTTCGCCGAAGATCGCCGGCAGCCGCCTGGATGTCCGCCTCCCAAGAAGCAGGGGAGCGGCGAACCGGTCGTGGATCAGGCGAGCCGCGTCCGCGGGCGTGAGCCGGAGATCCCCCGGCAGACGCGTGAGCACCGAATACGTTTCGGCCAGTGCGTGCCCGCTCAACGCGACCTCGCGGCCGTTCCACCACGCGGCGACCTCCGCGTGGGCAACGTGCGTCTGCACGAGCAGCGGAATCGCAGCGCTTGTGTCGAGCCCAAGCTCGGTCAACGGCGGCCGCTGTCAATCAGACCGAAGACGTCTTCGTCGTCGATCCTGGTATCGCCGGTGGCGACCAGCACTCCGCCCTCCTCAACCAGGCGCGCGACCCTCCCGGCTGGACTGACCTGGAGGCCCGATCCATAGCGACTGACATCCACCGTCGAGCCCGGCCTGAGCCCAACGGCATCCCTCAGCGGCTTTGGCACAACGATCCGTCCCACGGAATCAACCTTTGCCTTCATTGGGAAGATCGTACCAACGGATCCCCAATCATCTCCGGAGGAGTTTGCTTGTGCTAGCGGGTTGGCGCCCGTGCGCCGGCTACCGACGGATGCCCAGGGCCACGCTTAGGAGACCAGCGTGAATCGCCTGCACCGGTCGTCCTTGCGTCACCCGGATGAGGGTGAACAGCGCACCGATGGACAACCTCGCGCGGGCGCAAAGCCGTGGAGACCAAGCCGAACGAGGCGAACTCCAGGTTCTCAGAACCCGAGCGGCAGCCCAGGCCCCGGCACGCCGGGGCCGGACAGCGCCCAGCGGATGGGCAGAACCGTGTAGGTGATCTGCTGGTTGCTCGACTGACCGTCGGCCGAGGTCGCGGTCACCGTATAGGTGAATGTGCCCGCCTTGGATGTGTTGAGCTTGCCGGTGCCAATCAGCTGCATGCTCGATTTGCTCGCGCCGTTCGAGTCCGCGCACGATGAGATCCCGGGGCCACCGAGCCCATCCAAGCAGGTGAACGTCGTCGGAGCCGGCTCGTTCAGCAGGTACGTCGGGTTGTCGAATGGCCACGCGATCAAGGCGACCGGCGGCCACGCGAGCACGGTGTAGGTGATTTTCGCGGTCGTCGTCTGGCCGTCCCTGGAAACGGCTGTGACCGTATAGGTGAACGTTCCCGGCTTGGAGGTGTCGAGCAGGCCCTGTCCGTTGTGCGAGGCGCCGGAACTCGTGCACGACGTCAGCCCCGTTCCATTGGCTCCCTCCGCGCAGCTGAACTGGACCTGAACCAGCTGGGCGACCCGGTAGGTCTGCCCGGTCTGCGGGTGCTGGATCGTGACCACCGGCGGCGCCGCGACGGCGATCGTCTGCTGCACTTGGCCCGCGGCCTGGTAATCGGCGTCGCCGGCCTGGTTCGCGTCGATCACGCACGTGCCGGCCGCGTTGAAGGTCACCGTCGTCCCCGAGACCGAGCAGACCTCCGAGCCGGAGGAGACGTCGATGGAGACGGTCACCGGCAGCGCGGAGGAGGCGGATGCCTTCACGGCATAAGTGCTGCCGACCGCCACCGGCAGGCTCGCCGGGGAGCTGGTGATCGACACCGTCTGCGGAGCCGGACCGATCTGGAAGGACTGTTGCTCCTGAGCGGGCGCCCAGGAGATGTTGCCGCCCTGGTTGGCGTCGATCACGCACAGGCCTACGCCGGTGAAGGTCACCACGCCCCCGGAAACCGAGCACGCATTTGCGTCTGAGGAGGCGTCGATCGAGAGCGTCACCGGCAGTCCCGAGGTTGAGGTCGCCGACACGTCGTAGCTGCCGCCGTAGACCGCCCCGGCGGGGGCGGACGAGGTGAAGCTGATCGTCTGTGCCGGCAGGGAGATCTGGAAGTCACGTCCTAGGTCCTTCTGCAGGCCGGTCGGCAGGCCGCCCTTTGAGGTCGCCGAATTGGCGTCCCCGTACCAGGGGGCGTCGCCGTCGTCCTGCACCAGTTCGACCGAGGAGCCATCGGCCAGCGGATCCGGCACCGAGACGATGCCCTCCCACGCGCCCGTGTACGGGGCGGTGGCCGCGAATGTCGCCCCGCTGGGCGGCGGCGTGTCGGATGGAATCGTCTGGTTGGACGGCACGGACGTGTTCGTCAACGTCGGCTGATCGGACGGGTTGCCGTGCCACGTGTAGAGCTCGAACTGACTATTCGAGTCGTCCGCGGTGCCGGCGACGATCAGGTACTGGTCGTCGGCGTTCTTCCGGAGCTCGCGTATGCCGAGACCGCCCAGGTTGAGCTCGATCGGCTGGCCGAACTGAGCGGTGCCGTTGGGAGCGCCGATCAGGCTGGTGAAGTTCGTCACCGGGACGATCAGCGCGTCCTGGTTCCCGTTGACGGTCTCGAGCGGGGCCCGGAACGCGAGGTACCCCGTCGTGGTGGAACCCGGCGCGAACTCAAACCCCTCGATGTTGAAGCCGTTGTCGGCCTTCGGCTGACCCATGGAATCGGAGGCGAACCCGAGCGGGCTGCCGTTGTCGGTGTCCCAGTTGATCAGGTCGTCGCGCAGGCCGCTGTAGCTGCCCACGTAGCTCATCGTGGTGTTCGCGCCCGAGCCGCTGACCTGCGTCTCGAACACCGTGTCGGCCGCGGGCCGGGAACCACCTGAGCTGCCGTTGGA
>Ga0335072_10007191_pt1 | contig 16233 bp, 19 predicted proteins | sample Lox_Sample_21_FD_206725 | JGI IMG/M metagenome (GOLD analysis project Ga0335072, IMG submission 206725) | Soil microbial communities from Loxahatchee National Wildlife Refuge, Florida, United States - Lox_Sample_2.1 | ecosystem: Environmental > Terrestrial > Soil > Wetlands | place: USA...
CGAGTTGGAAGAGCCAGGCGCGCCAGAACCCGGGGATTTGTGGTTGCGGGATGGTGACGCCGCAGAAGAGAGCAAATGTGATAATGAGGAAGGGATTTAGGAGGGCGCTGATGACTGGTAAAGGTTAGAGATGGATAGATATTCACGGACAAGCACCTTACATGGAGATGGCGTAATGGCAGCCACTGCTTGGCCCAACGTTACAGAAAATAGCTCTGTGATCATAATCATCAAAAATTGATAACCAGCGCGGTCAGGAGCTGTCTGAAATCCTGGCAGGTAATATATAGGAAGAAAGAAACAAACCCCACACAAAATACTGTAAGGCAACTCGGCCACCACAAGGGAGGACGCGAATGCGAATTGCCCATACATCTTGCTTGATGACTCGCGGTAGAAGATTACCCGCGAGATGGCATATTTTGGCTCGACTTGCGCCAAGATCAGAGCTGGCAAGACGGTAACCTGGAAGATAACAAATACCCTAATCAATATTAATGACTAATATCTGCATGACTGATCCTAAAAGGCGGATGTTACCTGTACTGTAAGGAGGAACGTGAATCGTTGAGTTGTAGGTAACATAGTCCTGTAAGTAAAGCAATGGCCACATGATTGAAAAGTCGGGTAAAGCCATAGTTAGGTGACCTCCAGAATGCAATATTGGTACGCTTCTGAACGACTTTGAGCTGATGCATTAAAGGCGTTGCAAACTCTTTCGCTTCAGTTTTGACATGACCCCCGACTTCTTTGAAACGAACGGTTTTCATCTGAGTAATTTGATCCTTCACATTTACCAGTTCCGGGGACTCAGCGAAGATGTCTGCCCAGTCCCTATTGCCAACTCTGGGTGCTTGACCAGCACCGATAGCATCTAGCATTGCTTCTGCAGGATTTGCATCGGCCGGAAAGTCTGCTCCATGGCGGTGGAAGTAGTCTAGGAGTACACTGGAATTCTCGCCGATGTCACCAAAGTAAACACATCTACCACCCCGCTGCAAAAGTAATAATCGATCAAAGCTTTGAAAAAGTGCAGCATTCGGCTGATGAATCGTACATAAGATAGCTTGGCCTGCAGCCGCAAGTTTCTTCAGAAAACGAACGATATTGAAAGCAGACTGGGAATCCAGACCGGAGGTGGGTTCATCCAGGAATAGCAACAGCTCTGGCTTAGCAGCAAGTTCAACACCGATCGTAACACGCTTTCGCTGCTCGACAGCAAGTCCTGCCTCAGCGCTACCAATGATTGCGTCTGCCAGATCCTCCATTTCTAACAAGCTAAGAATCTCTTCGACATAAGCATACTTCTCAGACTGAGGAACATCAAGGGGTTGTCGAAGATCGGCGGAAAATCTTAGAGCTTCGCGAACTGTCTGCGTAGGCTCATGGACATCGAGCTGTTCTGCATAGCTGGTTCCACGTTGGAACGCGGTTCCTGGCTTGGTTCCGTCAATTAGGATATTACCGGTAATCACTCCTATGGTTTTCCTAGCAGCCAGGACGTCCAAGAGCGTCGTCTTCCCGGCACCTGAAGCGCCCATAAGAGCGGTCAATTGGCCAGGAATCACGTAACCATAGATGCTGTTTAAAAGCCGGAGTTCGCCACTTGGTGTTGGCACATCATAATTTAGTCCTTCCCAAGTTAGAATAGCCTTCGAGGCAATGTTGAGTTTAGACCCTTCAGCGTCCTGCTTAGATGCACGCCTCTTATCTCGCCGTTGGATAAGTTCCTCGTTGAGCTTTTTCCTTTCCGCATTGGGTTTCAAGTACGTCTTGGCTACATTCCCACCAGCACTAAACATAAGCTTTTCACCCAAAACAACATTCGCAACCAGGAAGCCAATAATTAGAACGACGATTATACCAAAGTTTCTCCATAGGTCTCCGGGGTTGTAGGAGAATCCACTTGTAATATAAGAAGATCCAGGGACCACGTCAGTGCCCGGCGAGCTTCCTGGTAGTGTACAGACTTGATTGGCAACATTCCCATATGTTGGACCGTTGGGTATCAAAGACGCTCCTGTGCAATTCAGATTGATACGAGAGAATTCATTTGACATCAAAGCCGCAAATCCAAGTCCTAGAGAGTTTATCCAGAATATCCATCGTAGCCAAATCTTCTCGCTTTGGTATTGGATGATGTAGCCACAGGTAATCACAAAAAGTGTGATAATTATAGCTACAAACTTGATGGCATAATCGAAATCCGGGCATGCAGATCCTATGGTCCGAAGAAAAAGCTAAGAAGGAGTTAGTATTGGTTGATCTATTGATAAAGAGTCCCAAGTGACGAAAATTAGCATTAAAAAGCGCCAGGTGACAGGTTCCTATCAGATACATCCAGATAAAGAACTCATAATCCACCAGAGGTTCACAGAGATCACAGAAAGCCTTAAGTGTGATCTAAATATCAAATGCTCTCTCGTAAACGCGATAGGAGTGGGAAGGAGTTTTGATGCTTAAAGAGAGAGCTACCAGAAAGAGCACATACCGTCATTGCCAGATATCCTGTGATAATTATTAGGTAGAAGGTGAAGAAGGCACCAGCATCGAGAACCAGCCCGCACATGAAATAGACAATGATGGAAAACATCAAAATCTGTGCAGCTCCAAAAGCCATATCTACCATAATTTGAGCTATCCATAAAGCCGACGGGCGATAAAATGTGTAGGCACGATGCTTATTAACAATGGGCCTCCCTAACATAGTTGACGCCAGTTCCCCGAAAGCTTGGAATGCATTGAATAGAAGACTAATGAACAAAAGTCCGCCTCTGGTGAAAGCGCCAGCACTATAACCATTAGCGACCGTTAAGAAATATATAGATAGTCTAAGGAGCTCACGAGGTCTGTGGTAGTTTAAACCATACTGTTCCGAGAATAATTGCAATGACTAGCGACGTAAACCACGAAACTCTAAGAGAAAACTTATCTTGCCACTTGATAAGGAATTGGCGTCGCATTAAAGCCCAAACTTGTAGATGAAATGGTATGGAGTAAACAGATTTCTTAGAGGCTCCTTTCTGCTTGCTTTCCCTAACGGCGATTCGGAAATCCTGATAGACATGTTGTTCCTCAGCTAGAGTTTCCCGGTATGCGGCCATCTCTTGATCTAATAACCGGGTATATTTCGAGTCTTTGAAGGCTTGTGCGAGAGTTTCTGGGCTGTGTGGTGCATTTTTGGCACTACGGCCTTCAGAATAATCCCGTTCGAATTCGTCCGTGCAGCCAGTGAGGTAATCCGGGGTGGTTTGTCGTGGTTTCTCCTTAAACCCAAGACCTTCGAAATAACTTCTTGCCTCTGCTGCTGGGCCAAAGTAGACTTGTCTTCCGCTATCTATGACCATAACCTTGTCAAATTGTTTATAGATATTTTCGCTAGCCTGGTACAATGACACGAACGTAGTCGTTTTGTATATATTCGTCATCACACGTAATGATTTGGTATAGTCGAGAGCGGTTGAGGCGTCTAAACCTCTGGTGGAATTGTCCCAGGCGCAGACAGTTGCGCCTGTGACCATCATCTCAGCAATGGAGACCCGCTTTCGTTCTCCGCCTGAAATCCCTCTTAAATAAGGATCTCCAACGATTGTGTCTCTTGTATGCTCAATGTTGAACATTCGCAACAGGGTGGTAATAACCTTATCCTTGAATTCCTTCTTCGATATCCCAAGGGCTCTTTTCCCAGGCGTTTTGGTGTCCAAAGCAAATCCTAGTGTTTGTGCAACTGTTAGGGTAGGGTGGTGAATATCGTCTTCCTATGAAGTTAATTAGCCCATGCTATCTTTTACGCCAGGGACATGTGCAAACCTGGTTATATACAGCTTCTCCACGATATTGTTTTGCAAATGTCTCTGCATCGAACGGCCCATATAGGACTTCGCCGGTAATGGAAGAATAGCCAAACCGCTGGTTGGCAATGACCTTTAGAAAGGTAGTACAGCCACTTCCTGGTCTGCCAAGGACCAGTACCATCTCTCCTGGTTTTGTCACGCCCCGAAAATCCTTCAAAATGTTACAGTCGCGCCCCTTCCGACCAAAACCAAAAATATGCATAGCCGTCTCGAACACATTGAAGAAGGATATAAAGGCATCTGGGAATGTCTTGACAAAATCAGTAACGCCGCCTTGTCCTGTGACTGTGAGACCCTCCCATATAATCCCAATTCGTTTCGATCGTATGCCGGATTCCTCGTCCGTAGCCTTGTAGCCTCTTAATGTGCTCTCCAAATCAAAAGGGACTTCCTCCGACCCAAAATCGGCCACAGCGCCCCCTTCCACATCCGTTTCTTTGTTGTGCGCTAAGTGGATGCTCTGCCTTCTACTCCGCCGTGACTTTTCGGATAACCCTGTCAGCTCTCGTTGCAGTTCAGCGAACTCCGCTTCCGCGCCCTGCACGGAGACGCCCCTAGTAAGACTCGTGAAGCCATTGGGGTTATTGTGTCGAATAATCTCTCTCTGGGCTTCTGTGTTGGTTACTGTATCCTCTGAAACTCGAGGATTGGGCGTAATAGGGACTATGTTGAGGGACTTGGAGTCGTGTGTAGAGTATACTGCCTTTTCCGACATGCCGTCACTGGGCATCGGTCTGCAGTTCGCTAATCACACTTCAACCAATCGCCAGGCCGTCGCAGTAAGATGGAGTCAAACTATTGACATAGAAAAATTGAACATCGAAATGCAACTACAAAGGAGTGCAATAGGGAAAAGGAGTATGGAGAATCGAAGAAATGGCATCATGATCTTTTATTACAGGCCATAGACCCTAAGTCCATGTAAGCCGCCACTAGGATGTCCTTGAAAAGGCGGTAGAGGCTTTCTAGAGTATTATGGTGGGGTTAGAATAGCTTTGGGGAAGAGGCGTGTGGTCGGGCTCGTAACTCTGTATGGGTAACTAGTCAGGTGGGTCCTCGTCCAAGATTGAGGTCTTCCCCCAGCGATATGACTCAGAAGAAGAGATAGTAGAGCATATTCCGATAGACTCGCATATCTACTTTTATCCTCGAATCCTGATTGCTGGAGAGGAGAATGCATTTGCCTGATCATTTCCCTGCGATAGGACTATAAACAGTATTAGGAATGTCTAAGCGGAGGCGTCAGTCATTGGTGATGATGGCTACAAAATTATCGGGGAATAGGGATAGAGTTCCTGAGAGGAGCAGTTGCCGGGGTTTACCCAGCGACGCGGCAAGAGGGGTATGGCTACGTTAGACCTATTTAGGAAAGGCTAAAGAATCTTGATCCGTCGACTAGTTGATTTCATGACTCACGTTCATCAGTCTGTTCAAAAGATCGGCGGCGAAGACGTCAGCTTACGACCTAGAAGTGCTTGACCTATTTCGTGACTTGATGGGATTATCTAGTCGCGAAAGTATGCCATAGAAACTCTTGTACAGACGTACCTTCAGTGCTAAACTCGAGAAAAGCTTAAGAAATTTTTTCATGAAATTCCTCATAATTGATGTCCTCTTTGCCATATACTTCAATATCTACTAAAGGGGAATACTGACTATATCAGAAGTATATTAGATACTTAAAGAGAGCTGCAGGAGACAAGAAAGAGACGAAAGGGGACTCTGTAGGGCCAGAGAAGGAAGAGAAGCCACGTTTGAGATATTTATTGTTGCTGAAGAATTAGATGTAGTTTAAAAAGCAACTATTGCTGAGATATTAGCTGTTGTTGAAATGAGGCTATTGTCAAGAGGGGTATGCTGGTTTTCAACGAAAATGTATCTAGTTTATAACTGAACTAAAATGGGTCTATAAGCTGACTGCTTAGCTTATGGCTGCATTTGATAAATCGCGGGTGGAGCAGTCCAGCTGCGATTGTAAGATCCGTTTCATGAAGAGACGTGGTCCAGTCATAAGCCGACGATCTCACGAGTAGAGCGAAACAAATCTGGGATTAAATCAATGCCAAGTGATGAAAACCATCAATGCGATATTGTCGAGTGTTTAAATACAGAAGTGGCAAAGGCAAAAATTCCTTTTAACGCCTATGCAATTCCCATCTATTCTTCCGCCTTTCCATCATCTATGCAGGCTACAGCGACCGCCGCTCCTAGCAATGAGCTCTCCGTTGTCGACGTCAACTCCAATGACCCAACACTACCTCCAGTCATCTCCACCAGCATATTAAGATAGTTCTGACACGTTTTTCTGAAATTGGGATAGTTCTGGATTACAGATCCATTACAGGCCATCACAGTGTGATCTTTCAGATGAGCTATTCCGTTCTCTGCTTCGTTCCTTAATTGCCACAGGGCGTGAATTGCCGCAGCCAGGATAGCACAGGCACGCGCCGAGACAGCAACTGCTATGCTGCGTAAGATCCTGATGTCCGATTCAGTAGGAAGCTTCATGGTTGGATGTGACGTATAGAACATGTCACGAGCTTCGCGATACGTCGAACTACTTTGGATGTGTGCCAGCAAGGCTGTGTCCAGAGAATAAGGCTGCTCTAGCGATGGAGGTACTTCACCATTCAGAAGGTTGACATCTCGGATCCCATCCAATAGTATCAGACGGGCTATCTCTCCCAGGTAACGGCCGCTGACAAGGTGCTCGAATGGCTGGAAGTCGGGTAGAATATGGGTTGCATTGAGATGAGTGTCCCATCGCGTCATTGGCAGTAACCCTTTCCCGAACATTCCAAGCTCAGTATTGACGATTACATGCTTGGCGGCATCGTGCCAGCTGGATGGTCGCACCCCAAACTTCTCTGAAGGAAAGACGCCAACTGGAAGGTGGACGGCAATGTTCACTCCTGTTCCAAGAATGAGCCCATATCGAGTTGACGGATCAGAATAGGCTGTCGACAGCAGGGTTGCAGACGAGTCGTTAACGATGGCATTCAATTGGACGTTCAGTTCTCTTCGAGCGCATGCCTGCTGGATCAAATCCCCGAGATCCTTTCCAAGGAGGCCATGTGATGCCAGAAAGCCCTTACCCATACCCTGCAGACGTCCGCTCCGCAAGGAAGTTTGCCTGCAAATATCAGCGTAAGTCTAATATATTGGACCGTGTTATAATACTCTATAGGAAATGACCAAGCTAGGCCCATTGACAGGACATCATCTTTTCCTCGTGTATGCCCAGATATGGTTTCCCCAATCTTTCCTGCCATCCAATCGAAGAACGCTTCACCCTTTAATTGCTTGATCGCGTTGTTGATCTTGTATGATCTCAAAGCGTCTAATTTTATCCCGGTATTATTTTCCTTGGAACTCGATAACTCCACTAATGCAACACGAAATGTCGATCCCCCAACGTCAAGGGCGAGATATGTCCCTCTTTCTTTGCCATGCGGAAGTTGGTGATTGTATGATGGGAGCATACATCTTGCGTCCGACCTCAAAGCTTTCTGAAATTGCCGTTGTAGTCCAATAGACAGTTGGAGGAGCTTCTGAGGGTCCAATATTTCTCCCAACAGTTGCTCTACATCGTCAGCAAATATGTCGATAGACTTTGTGGACGGCCGGCCTGCGACATGGCTTTCGCGGATAATCCGAATATACCAAGAGGTCAAGATGCGCTGTATAATAGAAGTACTTCTCGCCAGAGATCTGAAGGCAGCTAGAAAGGCTGCCGTGATTCTGAGCATCACGTTTGGGCAATATCGGCTTGTAGCGCTAGAAAATATATCAAATAACCAATGCACTCTGCTTATAAGGGACGAAGCCATCATCCATTCCATATAAACTTTGGGGCTGGGCTAATCCTGGCTGACTGGCCGGGAGGTCATTGAAAAGCCTTTTCATGAAACAGTCATGCTGCGATTGGTTGTAAAGGTAAGAAGAGAAGGATTGCGCCATAAAGGTTGGGCACAGGAACAGTCCAACAAAACAACAGTAATCAGACATAATTTTAGCAGTGGAGGCAGATCAGATCTTAGGCGCCGGTAGCATGAGCATTTTGCCAGCAAAATTTGTTAGAGAAAGGTTATGCGATTGTATGAGAAAGACTTACCTTTTTGGCCCGAGAGGTAGTGCGGGTCTACGATACGAAGGCGGTTGTAGATGATGGACGTCCGACACTACGTTACATCACCTCGCTACGGCGAGTTTAGGTTGGTTTAGCTGCCGAGCACGCGCGTTTCACCCACAAGTAGCGATCCTAGCTTATGACCATACTGGACAAGTAAAAAACCAAGGCGAAATTTATCGATCAACGCCGACTGTCCAGTGACGTTCCATAACCTCAGAGGCTCGCCGTCATGGATGAACTTACACATCACAGGGCCTGCCACCTGTGTAATGGCCCGGGCATGAGTGTACGCTGGGCGTCAGGCCACCTATATATGAGCTTCTACGCTATCTTTCGTCATATATATAGATTTTTCTCACAGAAAGGAAAACGCAGATTTGCTTTTTCAATTAATCAAAAGCATCTTATATAGGAAACACCATGAGACTTATTATCAGGGAGAATCCGGAGTCAGCTTCGGCATACATTGCCAACTACATCATAAGTACGTCATCCGAACCCCTCCTAAGGACAATTCTGAAGAGTTGACCCGTGCAGACCGGATCAAAAACTTTGCACCAACACCAGAACATCCGTTTGTACTTGGTTTACCTACGGGCTCTAGTCCAGTCATCATCTACAGGATTCTGGTGGAAAAATTCAAGGCCGGTGAGATATCGTTCGAAAATGTGGTCACATTCAACATGGTCAGTAGCCAAATATCAGCCCAAGGTACTCGATATATCTTAATATGCTACAGGATGAATATATTGGCATCCCCCGAGAACATCCCGAAAGTTACCACACATTCATGTACAAGCACTTCTTCTCGCACGTCAATATTCATCCCTCCAACATCAATATCCTGGACGGGAACGCCCCGGATCTCGAAGCAGAATGTGTAGAATACGAGGCTAAGATCAAGCGCGTTGGAGGAATTGACCTCTTCCTAGGAGGCATTGGACCCGATGGGCATATTGCATTCAACGAGCCAGGCTCAAGCCTTGCGTCACGGACTAGAGTCAAGACGCTCGCATACGATACAATAATTGCAAATTCGCGGTTCTTTGGAAACGACTTGGAGAAGGTCCCGAAGATGGCATTAACGGTGGGTGTGCAGACGGTGCTTGAGGCTCGCGAAGTCGTCATAATCATCACCGGCGCGCACAAAGCCCTCGCCCTCCAAAGATGCATCGAAGGCGGTGTGAACCACATGTGGACGCTCTCCAGTCTGCAGCTGCACCCTCATCCCATGATCGTCGTTGACGAAGATGCCACCCTCGAACTGCAAGTCAAGACCGTGAAATACTTCAAGTCTATCGAAGCGGTAGCCGCCTCCCAAGGCTTCGAGCAGATCCTGCCCTCTGCCATTCGCACCGGCACTCGCCGCAAGTCTATACAGCCATCCCTGGAGATTGAAACGATCGTCTCCAGTCCCACAATCCAACACCCGCAACCTACCACATCAAGATATCTGCATGCGCCAGCGACGGAATATCCGATTAGGTCCACTACACCGGAGCTGGTGGTGGATAATATGGCATCGAGGCTTGTAAAGACGCCTGTCAACGGCCAGGCGGGGGAGGTGAGGTTCGGGCATGTAGGGAATGCGGTTGGTGCGGTGGGAGCCTGAAAATGTATTGATAGGGCGGTTGTGTAGATTTTGGGAGCTATTTGAAATTGGCCAATTTTTGAATCGGATTGGGATTTTGCAAAGCGCGACTTTTATGAATTATTTCATACTCTATGAACACAAAGCAAGTGCTCCTATAACGCGATCCGAGACGCTTAGAAAGCTTCTCGCTCCAGTGTAACTTCTCTGAAGCAAGCTTCTTCCTCGAAGAAACATCGTCTTACCATCGGATCTTCTCACGCACAAAGCTGCAAGCGCGAGTTGCATCTAGGCCGTTGCTTTCCATCATTGGGCACCTCTCCAGCATGCTCCTCGTAGTAAGTGCCGCGACGAGTTGAAATTCGACAACGGTTTGGTGTTCAGCGGCGGTTTGCAAACCAACGACACCTATTAGTTCGGCGGCGGGTTCATGGTTCCGCGATGAATGCTTGGTGTCAAAGATTCTGTGAGAGGCTTGCGCTCTTCTGACTACTGTTTTGCAATCATAATTTCTGATGTTGGTGGACTGCAGTTTGGAGCAGCGGCACAAGATCTCCTAGTTAAGGAAGAGTTGCGGATTCTTCCATTTCATAAAGGCGTGATATTCAGAGTTTGCTTGATAACAGGAACTTTGTACCCAAATGGTCAAGAATTGTATATCCAGATCATCATTATAGTACAAGATTTATGTAAATAGAGATTTTCTACTTACATTGCTGAGCTAGGGGTATCAACCTACTGCATATCGAACACTGTACCATATTTAACCATTGCCACGCCTGATACATTTTCAGTCCCCGCTACTCCCCGTCCCCTATCTTTCATCCCATACAAAATTCCCCAAGAGATCCTTTCCCCACCTTCTGTATGCGGATTGGCTATCTATTTAGCCATCCTGGCTCAATATACTAGCTTCGGCTAAACGGATCTCTGCCTCATCTGATATAAGCGTCTGAGATATGTTTCCATCCCGTGAAAGCCATCGAGAGTATACAGATCGTGTACAAACCGTAGATATCCCAAATAGGCAACTATTGGATAGATTTTACCTCATTTTTCAATCGTCGGCAGAAAAATATCGCTTTGGCTTGGTTCGGACAAGCTGTGCCTTCAAATCTGGTGGTACACGTAAATGATGCACAACATGCGGGCGGTATATGGCATCGACAGGTGGCATCCAATCATCTAAGCTTAATGGAAAGTATTCATAGAGATGATCAGCGGACTCCACTGGACTTGTGACAGTAGCTTGAGATGATTTCTTATCCGATGGAAGAGTTGACGCCAGACTGCCAGACACGCTCCTCGTTGATTCCTCATCCGATAGAGACAGACCCACCGGCAAGCTTGGCGGAAGAAATGACCCTTCTTGTGGCTCGGTGTCCCATTGAGTCTGTGGGACTGGCGGTCGACGTCGCTGAGTCATTGGAGAGGAAGTACTTAATTTTTTTGAGCGATGTTCTATGGTGATGGGCGAAGGCGACGGAGCCGTCCAGCTGGGTATATCAAAAGGCTGGGAATAAGGTGTTAGTATTATCAAACAAGCAGTGGTATTTTGTGGAGATTGGCATTGACTCCCAACTGATCTGAACTCATAATTTGACGTCCTTAAGTGCGTTTTTAAAATCACGTACCTGGACAGGCTTAGCAGCGTAAAACTTTTGTGATTGTGCAAGGGCTGGTTCGATCCACTGCGGTGTACTCGTAATGCTATTCCCCCTCATGCGATTACCGCTGTCAGCCTTACGTTCACTTAGTGGGACGTCCTTGCTGCTGTCAAAGTTCTTTGGACTTCGACCCCTAACAACGATAGGGTTGGATTGGATTTCCGCTAACTTGATGGGCTTGCCGTCTCCCTCCAGCTTTGCCATCAAGGTGATCTGAATCCGATAGTGTTGCTGTAGACCTTTTCTTCTACCATTATTGGCAGTTGCATACTTGAACTGTAATCGTCCCCACGCTATAGGTATTGAGACAAACATTGGATCGGTCTCTTGATTTGAGGACAAATCAATTTGGATTTCAGAAGGTGCTGCCCCGGCTTTGTCCTCGTTGTTTGCCCCATTTGAGCCTCCTGTCTTCCATGGCACTGCTATGATGTCTGTAAACTTTCCTTCTATAGATTCAGTTGCGGATAACGTAGCCACCAGGTCATATATTGGCACACGTCTAGATTGGTCGAGAAGGACGTGACTTGCGGCTCGTGATAGTGTGATAGTGCCCGATATTTGGAAGAGGTTCCTACGGTAACATGTTAACTCCAGCGGTCGTCCAGCAGCGTCCCCTTCGAAAACATCCTCCGCAACACAGAACATGCCATTCAGTTCTGCAGACATTCGTGGCCATGTCTGCCCTGATTGATCATATACTGGAGTCTTGTGTATTGGAGCGCCAAAGCCTAGCAGTTTTCCATTATCCATCTCCACCGGAGCTGCCTCGGCAATGGGCAGGTTATCATCCAGAAAAGTCTCGAACATATTCGACTGATATGACAATGGGTCGTCGAAGGTAGTTGCAAATTCATCCAACTCATACGATGGTGTATATGGCATTTGAGGTAGGCTATCTTGGCCATTATCACTGCTTGACCCGGCAGTTAGCAATGACATCCTAACAAGTCTGCATTTCCGGTTCATACAAGAAGTGGTCGCCCTGAAAGTCAAGGTCGTGTGGGAAAGTTTGCGGGCCGCTGTTGAGTTCCGACGGCGTTAAACGCATAATGTCGAGCGGCGCCGCGTGCGACGATACTGTCAAAGTGTCGTAGCTCGCCATATCCTCATTGAGAATGATTGTTCTTAGGTGGAGTCATGATAGTCCCGGACTGAGAGATTGTCCACATCGGAGCAAGGGGGATCCCATGATAGTCGATGGGACGGGATGATGTGGGAAATAGGGCCGAGCGAAAGAATTGCGGGGGTATGGCTGATGTACCATTTGCCATCAGCCACCCTAACCGAGAGTACTGACCTTCCTCGATAGGAACCGCAGGGGCGACCTCGCTGGCGAGCATCTGCAACATTTGATTATTAGCCCCCTCTACTTTACATAAATCCAGCACATCTGCTTGTGCCTCTTGAAGATTTTTCTGGCTCAAGATGTTTGTATCTCGGCATATTTGATCCATCCGGAGTGGGAATCGTTCAGTTTCATGCGAAATCGTGGTGTCAATCAAATCTACCTAATACTCTACTTTCCTTGTCAATAGTTCCCTGGCCATGATCTTCGCTACTTTTGAGAGTACCAGCGTTGGCTAGCATGCGTATTGGCCAAAATGGCGGAGCATCTAGATGAGTTGGATCCGATATGGGACGACTTGGACAGGTAAAGCGTCAAGAGCAAATCGCAGCATCTGTCCACTAACTATGAAACTAGGGCCATGGGCCAGCTTTTCATGATGGGATGGGAAGGGCAAGAAGTCACGCCGCAGATCAGAAGTCTGATCGAGGACCACCATTTAGGATCCATAATATTGACAACAAAGAACCTCAAATGTAGGTTTACAGCGTTCAAAGATTCTTTTTCCCTTTCGCAGAGCACCTTTTGGGACGCTATCATCAAATAAAGGAATCTTTTGGATTTCAATCATTCCCTTCCCATCAAATAGCCGCTTGTGCCTCCTTTGAGAGTGTTTTTGGCTTTAAATTTTCATTGGTGCTCTCACCCATATTTTCGCCACCGGGAATGAAATATTGCTTGCTTACTGATACGCATCTTTATTAATGACTAACCGCTGGCAGCGGCACATGATGCGGCAAAGCTTGTCCAAGAGCTGCAGACAATCGCTCATCAAGCAGGCCATCCAGTCCCATTGCTTATCGCGCTGGACCAGGAGAATGGAGGTGTCAACAGTTTGTATGATGAAGAGTATATTTGTCAATTTCCGAGCGCAATGGGTTTGGCAGCGACCGGCTCTCTCGAAATGGCATTTGATGTAGCGAAAGCTACGGCTATGGAAGTCTCAGCAGTTGGGGTCAATATGATTCTCGGCCCAGTCCTTGATGTTCTCAAGAATGCTAGGTATCAGCCCCTGGGCGTAAGGGCAACCGGCGACGATCCCCAAGAAGTCTCGCAGTACGGAATTGCCTCCATGAATGGCTACAAGGATGCAGGTATATCAACTTGCGGAAAGCACTTCCCATCTTACGGTAATCTAGACTTTCTTGGATCCAGTTTAGACATGCCTATCATCACCGAGACACTTGAACAGCTAAGTCTAAGTGCTCTAGTCCCGTTTCGCAATGCAGTGGCCGCGGGTGTCGACGCCATCATGGTTGGTGGCTGCGCGATTGCAAATACTGGCATGAATGTTATGCATGCGTGCCTCTCTGAGCAGGTTGTTGATGACCTTCTTCGTCGAGATTTGGGCTTTGATGGAGTTGTAATCTCTGAGTGTCTCGAGATGGATGCTCTAAGTCATGATATAGGTGTTCGTGGTGGTACAGTGATGGCTGTAGAGGCTGGGTGCGATCTTGTATTGCTGTGTCGCTCGTTCTCGGTTCAACAAGAGGCTATATCGGGCTTGAAAATTGGGATCGAGAACGACATGGTATCTACCGAGCGACTTAGGAAGTCACTTAGACGCGTACTCCGCTTGAAGTCAGCTTGTACCTCTTGGCAACAGGCCCTCAATCCTCCGGGCATCAGCCTCTTATCAACGATTCACGAATCACATCTGGCGCTATCGAAAAAGGCCTATGATAATTCTATTACGGTTATGAGAGACAACAATCGACTTTTGCCACTTTCAAATACGTTACGTGCGAACGAGGAGCTGCTCCTACTTACACCTCTTCTGAAACCCTTACCAGCCTCAGCAGCAACTAAGTTCTTATCTGAGCAAAAGTCTGTGTCTGCAGAGAATGATCGATGGATGGATCGAAGCGCCATCATGAGTGGAGAGGGCATGTTTCGCGAGCTTGGACGTTCGCTAGCAAAACGGCGACATGGGAAATTACTACATACTTCATATACCGCAAATGGCGTGAGACCAACGCATGAACATCTAATCGAAAGAGCTTCAGCGATCATAGTTGTTACTGCCGACGCGAACCGGAATCTTTATCAGAGTGGTTTCACCAAGCATGTGAACATGATGTCTTCAATGATGAGAGCTACAGGAAAGAAGAAGTCGTTGATCGTTGTTTCCGTCAGTTCACCCTACGACTTTGCGATGGACAAGTCTATCAGTACATATCTATGCACTTATGATTTCACAGAAGCGGCCATGGCCGCTCTTGTTAGAGTATTATTTGGTGAATTTGTGCCCCAAGGAACACTCCCCGGCACGATTCGCAGGAGTAGAAAGGTTCAGAAAACTCGCCAAAACTGGTTGGTGGAGACCTGGAATTCAGAGCGAGATAGTAGGGGACTTGATGCTCTTATTGCAGCTGTTAGGAAGGCTGCACCTCCGGACACACCACCGCCGCTGTCCGGTGCGACGGCTCTTTCCTTTGAACTCTTTAATCCTGCTATCGAAGAAGCACACTTCGTGTATCGAAATAGCAGCACTAAGGCTCTCTACGGTTTCTGTGCTACTTACTTCAGAGACAGTGTAGGATATATTGGGGCGATATTCGTCGATCCAGCAAAACGAAACCTCTCCATTGGACATTCCTTATACCAAAGGGCAATTCGAGGTTTACAGCAAAAGAATGGCATCAGGAGAATACGTTTAGGCATTGGATTCCCTCACATATATCCTGGTGTACCAGACAAGGCTCTAGTCAACTGGTTCGCAAACAATGGGTGGACAACCCAAACATCGATGCAATCGCACAGCTGCGTAATCCGCAATCTTCTCGACTGGTCGCCTCCTGATGTGAAGCAAATCCAGCGAATCGCTGTAGATTTTGACCTTGTTCATGGTCTCGAGCATTTCGATGAACTCGCCCAACACGTTGGCGCATACTCCACCTGGGAAACATTAGAACTCTACAAGATAGCATTGAGTGACTCCGATGCATGTGGGGTTGTGCGTGCTAAAAGCCGCACGGATGGCACGTTGATTGGAAGCATCATAATATGTCGACACGGCTCAAAGTTATCAACATATGTGCCATTCCTCCAGTCAAGCGATGGCCTGGTAGGAGGTGTTCTGTCACCAGTTATTTCATCAGCTGCAGAGGAACCCTTCCTGCTACTTCAAGGTTTATTAACTTTGGGTGTACGCCAAAACAGGGCGCACAGAGCGAGCACTTCTTACTTGAACAAGGTAAGTGAACTTGAATTTCTCAAGTCTTGTGGCAGGATCTATCATTCGTATCCTAGGAATAGCACATCCGGGTTAATTTAGATTCGCCGCTGACTATGTGTTCAAGATCGATAGTAAGAGCCTTGAGGCTGTATCAGCCCTTGGATTCCAAGTCCTGCATAGCTTTGAAGAGTTATCTTGTGTATCGTAAGAGATTCGTCTAAGATAAGACCTAGCGTGCACTATCCATTTATCCTCCACTATGAAAATGGAGGCTATCGCTGAATTGGGAATCGTCACTGAACTAAAAGCTGTCAGCGAATTGCGAACCGTTGCTGGAGAAACACCAACCATGGCCTTGGTCGACGTCATGCTTTAGATAGACACTCCAGATCTTTTCGCTCGGCTTCTTGAACTTATTTGCAAGAACAAAACAACCAATGCACGGCAGAAGACATATGCGCTT
>Ga0335072_10007192_pt1 | contig 16233 bp, 9 predicted proteins | sample Lox_Sample_21_FD_206725 | JGI IMG/M metagenome (GOLD analysis project Ga0335072, IMG submission 206725) | Soil microbial communities from Loxahatchee National Wildlife Refuge, Florida, United States - Lox_Sample_2.1 | ecosystem: Environmental > Terrestrial > Soil > Wetlands | place: USA: Florida...
CGCGGCTGCTGAATGGCGGACGAATGCTGCCAGATACTACATTGTCATGCTGCCGTCGGCACCATTTCGGTTTCGCGGATAATCGGTCGAAGCTTGCCGTCCCAGAAGCGTTTACCGGGAAGTAACTGACGTATGGCCGACTAACCGGACATAACCCGAAATTCAAGGGCACTCGGCGTCTCAATGAGTGACTTGGCGCCTGATATCGCAAACCAAGAAGTTAAGGATCGGTGTCTGAGATCAGACGTAATCAACGAAGGTGGAGCGGCCTCTAGTGGAACTAGAGGCCATCAGAATTCCAGCCGGTCAACGTGGCACATTGACGCCGTGGCCATACGTCGTCATGGAAAATCTACTGCGAGTTGCGGCTCGCTGGCGGAACAATGCTGTTCATTCGCAGATACACCGCCATTTGACCGTAATGATCGAGAGGATGTCCGACTATACCGAACGCTAAATCCAGCCTCGTGACGATCATGCCGGATAACGGATGTTTAAGGGGAAGCCGCGCATTGCTGTCATCGATCGAGAGGCAGGCCTCGCGTGCGAATGGCATGGTGCTGTGGAGATACTGCAGCACAGCCGCGCGAGTGATTCCCTTGTCGGATGGGGCTGCGAGAGCAGCGTCCTTTGAAATATCCTTTCCAACGATCGCTCCGGCAAGCGCGGCATTTACCTGGCAAACATGCATGATTTGTTCTGCGAAATTGCGCACGCCCTCGAAAGCTCCGGCAGATGGCGGAGGGGCCCAGAAAAATCTGGCCTCGGGCATTGCCTCTGCCGCAGGCACAAACTGTTTCTCCATCCAGTCGAATGCAAGCGTCATCGCCGATGGCCAGCTGAATTGCCCAGCATTCGCCGCACTCTGACCGACGAGCAGCTGCGGAAGAGCACCGCCGGCCATAACGCACATATCTCGTCGCGTCCAAAGACTCATCGTGGCCCTCCTTGTGCGGCCGAATCCGGCAAGCCTACGCGCTTCCTAAGTTCCGCAAAACGCGGGTCAGGCCGAATCTGCTTCCAGCGCGGGTCGCGCCCCAGCCAGACCAGCCAATGGCTGCGTCCGTCATATCCGCGGTTCAGCCAGTCGAATGCGCGATCGTTGTCACCCAGAGCAGAGTGAACAAGCGCCACTCCGTAGTGAGTGACAAACTTCTGCCGCGATAGCCTGTCGAGACGGCACAGGATTTGCTCTGCTTCGCTTCTCTTGCCCCATTCGCCATAGGCGTTTCCCATTGCCGCTACGGTCACAATCCAGTCCGGCAGTGCTTCATCGGCTTTTTCAAACTCTTCGATCGCTTCGGCAAACATTCCCTTCTGCTGATAGGAACGGCCCAACCAAAGCCGCGCAAGATAGAAGTTTGAACTTATCTCAAGCGTGGACCGGAGCTGCGAGATTGCTGCGTCGTAATTACCCTGGTAGTACAGGTTGTACCCGACATCGTTGCCGATAAGCACAGACAACGGGTCCAACTCGCGCGCACGGCTAATCTTCTGCCAGGCCTCATCGGTGCGTCCCATCGCGAGCAGGAAGTAGCTATACCAGTCGTGTGCCATCGCATAATTTGGATTAAGCTCAATGGCTGTATCGAATTCACGCTCGGCTGCGGCCCAGTCCCAGGCGTGGTAGAGGTAATAGTAGGCAAGCGAAGCATGAGCTTCGGAAAGGCTTGGATCACGCGCCAGGGCTTTGGTGGCGGCCCGGTAGGCAGCCGGAAAAGCATCGAGCGGCGAGGTATAACCAAGATAGCCAAGGGTGGTATAACAGTCAGCCATTCCAGACCACGCTGATCCATACCCGGGATCAATCTCGATCGCCTTATTGAACTGGCCTATAGCCTTGTGGATCGCGCCTTCGCTGCGTTGGTTCCAATACGATCTCCCTCGCAGATAGAGGTCATACGCCGTGGGGTCCACCAATCCAATCGAGACTGTCTCACGCGCCGGCGACGACACGGCAGCTCTCACCTGGTGCGCGATTTCAACCGCCACCTCGCGTTGTAGACCGAGAATGTCGCGCAAGGGCCGTTGATAGTCTTCCGCCCAGAGGTGCTCATCGCGCGGCGCATAGATCAACTGCGCAGTGATCCGAACTTCGTCGCCCGAGCGCATGACCGAGCCCTCTACCACGGCATCGACCTGCAACTCGCGCGCAATCTGCGGCAGAGAGCGGTTAGTTCCCTTGTATCTGGTCACCGAGGTATATGAAGTGACTCGTAGCGAGCAGGTTCTCGCAATGCAGGTGATAAGTTCGTCCGTCATTCCGTCGGCAAAATATTCGTCATTCGAAGCCGAGGAAAGGTTTCTTAGTGGAAGCACCGCGATGGAACGGATCGTCGGGCGCGTTGAAGAGGTTGCGATTCCGGCCGTAGCGTGATTGAGAACACTCACCGGCCCCACAAAGCGATAGCCCTTTCCCACGACTGTCTGCACAAACCGTGGTTTTTCCGAGTCGTCGCAGAGCGCCAGCCTGACTTTCCGGACCGCAGTATTGATGCCCTGTTCCGCATCAAGAAAGACATCGCGCCCCCAGAGGCGCTCGACGATTGCTTCACGGCTGACCAGCTTGTCCTGATTCTCAACCAGCAGGATCAGGAGCTGCATCGGTATGCGTTCGAGCTGCACAACGTTGCCCTCCACCCTGAGCTCATAGCGCCCGAGGTCGAGTTCAACCGCAGTTTTATGTATCGGTGCGGACATAGGATGTCTCCCGTCCCTGGTCGTGGAGAGCATGTCCCGATCGTGGCTAGAGTGTAAGACGCAATCAATTCTTAAGACAAGCTTGAGATGTTCTCCATTCACTTCTCCTGGCCGGGCGCGTAAAAAGCGAACAACTCTCAGGGCGGGCGCCCGGAAAGGAAGCAGAAAACTCCGCTTAAACGTTCTCAGTGGCTTTTGCTTGATGAATAAAGCACGACCGAGTGAAAGTCCCGGTCATTCCCATAGGCTTCGTTGCCTAAAAACCCCACCAGGAGGAAACCCATGAAGTCAGTCACGAGCCTTACTATCGTATTCGGTCTGTTTATGGCGGTCGCAGTGATCCCCGCCATCGCGGCCTCACATGATACCAATGCCCAGACCGCTGAGTTGTACCAGCTCCAGGCGGCTTTCCACAGAGCTGGCTCGGTCCACGACAACATTAACGGCGATCCAGACGACGTAATCACCCAGCGTATTCGCTATATGCTCTCGCTGTGGACAAAGGATGGGGTCTTTGTGATCGCGACCGGCGGCGCTGTAGACGGCAACTACATCGGCAACGGCGATCCAGAGGATCCGGAGACCTGCCCCGAGCCTTCCAGCAACAAAAATAACCGTGGAACTCTTTGCACGCTATTTAAGTATGTTGCCGGGTCGTTCCAGCCGGCGAATAAGGTGATCTCACTCTCCCCGTCCTACAAGACATCTTTCGATGTCGAAGGAGATTTTGCCGCGCTTTACTTTGAGTGCCATTATTTCAACGTCGCCATCGACCCGACCACGGGCAAACCGCTCTGGACCGCAGTCAGCCATGTCAATTTCGACGGTCTCGCACAGAAAGTTCATGGACAGTGGAAATTTGCGTACAGCGTTGCTGCTGTACCGCCGGTTCCCCTGCCATAAAGGGAACTGCTGCAGCAAGCGGCTGATGCCGAATCAGACCTGAGACAGCGGGATGTTTTGTGACTCACGTCACATACATCCCGCCATGAGATAAAGCGGGAATCATTCATGCTCCGCTTCGCTTACTTAACTCAGTCTTGAGGACAGTTACAGGGAGGGATCATGACTGTGACCACTCGAAGGATCTATTCATTGTTGGCAACAGTAATGTGTGTTCACTATTGTCATCATTGACTTCGGTCAGAGGCACGACTCCCATGTTGGGCGCGAGGTAGCGATACCTGTGCATTTGCAGGATGGCCCTAAACGATGGGCCTCAAGACTTCTGGCAAGGTGAACCATGATACGAACGGAACGAAGGATTTCTTGTTGCAGATGAGAAAGAATTCTCTCCGGAGAAGACCCCGATTAGAGCATAATCGCCAATGCACTCACCGAGGATAGCTGGAAGAAATTCAGAAGCGATTCTGCATTGCTTCAGGTGGTGACTCTTAACTCGATAAAATCCATTATCGCGGTTTACTGGGGATCGCCGTGCCTAGGCGTTGTCGGTTCGAACGCCGCAATATCATTTTCGCATTCAGAGGCGTTCCGATTTTCCTGAAACCGTGTGCTACCAACCATCGGCCTTGTCTTAACGAACTGATCTCTCAAAACAAAGGAAAGCGGCACACATATGGCACACGCGGCCGCCGTTTAGAGTTGGTTCATCGGTTGATTAGGGAAGGGGGTACTGACTTAGTATCCTCGTCCGAACCGGCTGGGCTCTGGCATTGTACGGACAATCCTCGATATCGTTGTCCTTGCCATTTGCATTACCTTCACAAATGAGGTCTCGATCTGCGGCTTTGGTTCTCTCCAGCGAGTGAGGTTCCGATCTATCGCCAATTGGTCACCCAAGTGGCGCTGGCCATTCTGAGCGGCGATCTTAAACCGGGTGATCGACTGCCGAGCACCCGCGAGCTGGCGCGCCGCTTCAGTATTCATCCGAATACCGTAAGCGCCGGTTACCGGCAATTGGCCCGAGAAGGCTGGGTCGAGTACCGGCATGGCAGCGGCGTCTATATCAAGGGCGATGCGGCGCCTTCAACTCCAGAACAGATTCTTGATCAGCATATTGTCGCGTTCTTCAGGACCGTGCGCGAACTTCGGCTGCCGGGCGCAGCCATCAGGCAACGCGTGGCGGAATGGATCGCTGCTCCACCTCCCGATCACTTCCTGTTGATTGACCCGGATCCCGATGCCCGGGAGATTCTTCTCACCGAGATCCGGCAACTGACCGATTGGCCAGCCCTGGGGATCTCGATCGAGGAAGCGGCGAAGCCGGAGGCCCTTCTGGGAGCAGTTCCCCTTTGCCGGCCAAGCAGAAACAAGCTCGTCCGTGACGTCTTGCCTGCGGGGATTGAGCTCGTCACTCTGCCGATTCGGTCGGCAAACAAGTGGCTCGATCCCGAGCTTCCGTCGCTCAAGGGAAAGTTGATTGGGGTCGTCTCAAACTGGGTTGATTTCCGCGAAACTGCGAAGACGATGCTGGCAGCCGCCGGAATCGATCCCGATCTGCTGGTGGTTCGCAACCCGCGCCGGCCGCGCTGGCAGCGGGGACTCGACCAGACCGGCGGAATTATCTGTGATGTACAGACGGCCGCTGGTCGCGGCCTCCCTGAAGGACCACGGGTATTCGTCTTTTCCGTGCTCGCGGATGCCGCCCGCGAAGAATTGGGCCGATTTCATGAGAGCACCTGATTTTTGTGACACTCGCGAAACTGTCTGGAAGGGCCATTTTCGAGTAGCAGCAAGGGCTAATCTCCATCCATCAGTTGTCCGGAGGAGGTCGAATCGATGGGTTCGCTTTTGCATGATTTCCCAGTGATTGATCAGGCGGTTCCCGCCACGATAGACGCGCCGCGAAGCCGGCGGGGATTCTGGGCACTCATCGCCACGCAGTTCCAGGGCGCTTTCAGCGACAACATTCTCCGCAACCTGCTGCTCGCCATGATTGTCGGCATGAATCTGGCGAAGACCGAGCGGGAAACCTTCGTTTCTGTGGTGACATTCCTTTTCTCCCTGCCGTTCCTGATTCTCAGCATGCCTGGAGGCTGGCTGGCAGACCGGTTCAGCAAGCGGCAAGTCACCATCTGGACAAAGGTAATGGAGTTAGGATCGATGCTGCTCGCTACGGCAGGATTGGCAACGCACACGCTGAGCCTTTCGCTGATTGCACTCACTCTGGTTGCGAGCCAGGCAGCGCTCTTCGGACCGTCGAAATACGGTTTGCTGCCTGAGTTGCTGCCCGAAAAGAGCTTGTCGTGGGGCAACGGCGTAATCGAGCTGGGAACATTTCTGGCGATCATCGTCGGCACAGTTGCCGGCGCGTGGATGGGAGAGCACTTCAGGGCGCACGAAATCTATGCCGGATATGTGCTCATGGGACTCTCGGTAATTGGTTTCGCTACAAGCTTTGCCATTGATGAAGTTCCTGCCGCAGCGCCGAAAAAGCCCTTCCGGATCAATATCGTTGGCGATCTGTGGACACAAGTCGGGAAGATGCGCCAGGATCGAGCCTTGTTTCTGGCCGTACTGGGCAACACCTATTTCTGGTTCCTTGGTTCTCTGCTCTTTTCAACGATTGTGGTCTACGGCCCCGATGTCCTCCATGTCGGGCAGTCGAAGACCGGATATCTGAACGCGGTGCTGGCCGTGGGCATCGGGCTGGGTAGCATGGCAGCCGGATGGGTGAGCGACAACAAAATCGAGTACGGCCTCATCCCGCTTGGCTCGATCGGCATGACGTGCACAGGCCTGGCGCTCGGCCTTACCCCACACGGAATGGCTGGTTCGGCAGCGCTGCTCGGCTTGCTGGGTTTCTGGGCGGGATTTTTCGCGGTGCCCGTGAACGCCCTGATTCAGCACCGGCCGCCAGAACAGGACAAGGGCGGGATCATTGCGGCGGCAAACCTGCTGTCGTTCGTAGGCATCGCGATTTCCTCTGGCGTCTATTTTGTTTTTACCAACTTCATCCATCTCGATCCTCGGGGCGTGATCGTAGCCTCGTCGTGCATCACTGCGGTCAGCACAGCTTATGTGTTGTATTTGCTGCCTGAGTGGTTTGGCCGGCTGATTCTGTTTTTCGCAACGCGAACCATCTATCGCGTTCACGTCATCGGGCGCGACAACTTTCCGGAAAAGACAGGCGCACTGCTGGTCTGCAACCACATGTCTTTTGTGGATGCGGCTCTGTTGGTGGCTGCAACGGACCGGCCAATCCGCTTCATCATGTATCAGGGGATCTACGACCACCCGCTGGTCAAGCCTTTCGCCAAAATGGTGAAGGCCATACCGATCTCAAGCGAGCAACATCCGCGTGAGATGCTCCACTCGCTGAAGGTAGCGAGCGACGCACTGCGCAACGACGAAATCGTGTGCATCTTTGCCGAAGGGCAGATCACGCGTACCGGACAACTGCTTCCCTTCCGCCGCGGCCTCGAACGCATCATGAAGAACGTCGGCGTTCCGATCATTCCTGTGAACCTGGACGGCGTATGGGGAAGCATCTTCAGCTTTGAACACGGGCGCTTTCTGTGGAAACTGCCGAGGAGGATTCCCTACAGCGTAACGGTGAGTTTCGGCGATCCCATGCCGGCGACGTCGACAGCGGTCGAGGTAAGAGCGGCGGTTCAAACCCTGAATACCATCGCCTACGAGCGGAGAAAGCGCCGCATGAAGCCCTTGGACCGCGCCTATGTGCGCACAGCGCGGCTGCGGCCATGGCAGTTCTTTATGGCAGACGTTAAGACTCCGGCGGTCTCGTTCGGATCGGCGCTCAACAAGACCATGTATATCGCACGCAGATTGCGGGGGCAGGTAGGCGAGCAGCCAATGGTCGGAATGTTGCTTCCCCCTTCAGTCGGCGGCGCACTCACAAATTATGCGCTGATGCTGATGGGGCGCGTGCCGGTGAACCTGAACTACACGTCGTCAAACGAGGTGCTCGCGAGCTGCGCGAAGCAGTGCGGAATTGAAGTGGTGATCACCTCGAAAGCTTTCCTGGAGCGGTTCCCGAACATGACGATTCCAGGGCGCACAGTGCTACTCGAGGATGCGCTCGCGAAGCCGCGGCTTGGCGAGAAGCTGAGTGCATTGGTCCTGGCGTGGCTGATGCCGACGGGACTGCTGAAGCGGGCGCTGGGCTCGCACCAGGTGAGCCCCGTCGCGGAAGATGCGGCCCTGGCCGGTAAGGGCAGAGCATCGCGAATGGATCGGCTGGCAACCGTGATCTTCTCAAGCGGAAGCACCGCCGATCCCAAGGGTGTGATGCTGACGCATTTCAACATCATGGCGAATATGAGTCAGGTGAGCCAGGTGTTCATGCTCGGAAGCCATGACAAGGTTCTGGGCATTCTCCCGTTCTTCCACTCCTTCGGCTTCACGGCGGGCCTGTGGCTGCCGGCGGTGCACGGAGTGGGCGTTGTCTTCCATGCGAATCCGCTGGACGCTCAGGTGATCGGCGGCCTTGTTGAGAAATACAAGGTGACCTTCCTCGTTGCGACCCCCACATTTCTGCAGGGATACATGCGGCGGTGCACTCCCGAGAGCGTCGGCTCCTTGCAATATGTGTCGGTCGGAGCCGAGAAACTGCCCGAGCGAGTGGCCTTGGCATTTGAAGATCGATTTGGAATCCGGCCGCTCGAAGGATACGGCTGCACGGAGTGCTCACCGGTAGTCACGGTCAATGGCAAGGACTTTCGCGGGCCGGGCTTCCGGCAGGTCGCCGCGAAGCGCGGAAAGATCGGGCATCCGCTGCCGGGAGTCTCAGTAAAAGTCGTCGATATCGACACCGGCGAGCCGGTGGCGCCGGGAAATTCAGGGATGCTGCTCGTGAAGGGGCCGAACGTGATGCGCGGCTACCTGGGCAAACCGGAGAAGACGGCAGAGGTTCTTCGCGATGGCTGGTACACCACCGGCGATATCGCAACGATGGAGGAAGATGGGTTCCTCACCATTACCGACCGGCTCTCGCGCTTCAGCAAGATTGGCGGCGAGATGGTTCCCCACATTCGCATAGAAGAGAAGCTGCATGAAGTGGCCGACACAACGGAGCAGCTATTTGCAGTGACCGCGCTGCCTGACGCAAAGAAGGGCGAGCGAATCGTCGTGTTGCACACCGTGCCGGAACCAAAGCTCACTCAAGTGCAGGAGAAGTTGGCGCAATCTGACCTGCCCGCATTGTGGAAGCCGAAAGCAAATCAGTTTGTTCATGTGGATGCAATCCCCATCCTCGGAACCGGGAAGATGGACCTGCGGGGCATCAAAGCCCTCGCAGCTTCTCTGTCCGCTGATCTCGACGCACGGGCTGAACGGTAAGGGCGGATATCTATGGAACTCATTGTTGTGTTTGCAATCCTGGTTTGCTTTGGTATTCCGGTGATCGCGATTGTCGCGCTGATAAGAAACAGAACCACGGCGCGGCAGGTCGAAGAGAACTGGTACAAGACCCAGGACCTGCAGGGAGAGATCGCCCATCTGCGCAGTGAACTTGCCAGAGTAAGTGATCGATTGGCCAGGGTAGAAGCTGCTCCCGAAGCTGTGCCGCCAACCCAGGCTCCATCGGCACAATCGAAGCCGGCGACTCCCTCGCCCTCTGTCGTTCCACAATCCCCGCAAAGGGCCGCAGTTGCTCCTCAACCCGCCATGCAGCCTGCCGTGTCACCGTCCCGGGCGAATGACTCCGTGGCTACCAGGTCTTCCGAGCAGCACGAACCGGCCGCTAAATCCCAGGCCCAACCACGCCCTGCAGCCTCGCCGATTGCCGCCTTTGAAATTCCCGCACGGCCGGAGCCCCAAAGCGAGAGGAAGCCTGCTCCCCCAGTGCCACCACCGCCGCCACGTCCGCAAGCACCCCCAACGCCCCCGGAGTTTGCAGCTAACGAGGCGGAGCAACCGCGCGAAAGCTTTGTTCAGCGATTGAGAACCAATTTGCCCCTCGAACAATTCCTGGGCATGAATTTGTTCGCCAAGATTGGCATCGTCCTGCTGGTCCTCGGTTTCGCGTTGCTCGGCAGGATCGCACTGCTTTCCATGGGACCTGCGGCGCGTGTCGGACTCATCTATGCCATGGCCGGAGCAATGCTGGGCGGCGGCATCCGCCTTGAGCGCCGCGAGCGCTACCAGTTGGTTGGCCGTTGTGGCATCGGTGGCGGGTGGGCCTTGCTGTTCTTCACCACCTACGCGATATACCACGTCGCTCCCATGACTGTGCTGTACTCTCTCACCGCCGACTGCATCCTGATGCTCATCGTGGCGGTTGGCATGGTTGCGCACACATTGCGCTATCGTTCGCAACTGGTCACCGGACTCGCTTTCCTGCTCGCTTTTTCGACGGTGGCGCTCAGCCAAGACAGCGTCTACGCGCTGGTCGCGGGTGTGATCCTCGCGATCGGTATCGTTTCTATCGCCTTACGAATGAGCTGGTCTGAACTCGAAGTCTTCGGAATTCTCGCCAGCTACGCCAATCACTTTTACTGGCTTTACAAGCTTTACCCCGCCGGATTCGCAGGCCACGCCTTCCCGCAGTTCTGGCCGAGCTCCATCATTCTGGTTCTTTACTGGGCTGTCTTTCGCATCTCCTACGTTGTTCGCAGGATTCAATCAAGGCGCCAGGAATCAATTTCAACCGTAGCAGCGCTCGCCAACACGATGCTGCTGCTTGTGGTAATGAAATTCCAGTCGACGCATCCCGAACTGGCCTTCTACGCACTGCTGGTGCTTGGTGCGCTTGAATTCATCTTTGCTCAACTCCCGGTAACGCGGCGTCGTAACGTTGCCTTTACCTTGCTCACCGTCGTAGGCACACTCTTGATCTTCGCCGCAGTTCCCTTCAGGTTCAGTGGCAATAACATCGCTCTGTTCTGGATGATCGCCGCCGAAGCTTTGCTCATCGCTGGAATTATCCAGCGCGAATCCCTCTTTCGCTGGCTGGGCCTGCTCGCTGGCTGCATTACCGGTCTGCTGATCGTCTTCGAAGCGCGGAACATCGTTCGCCTTAGGCTGACCTCCGAAGCCCCGCTTCTCACGAGCGGAATACTTCTGCTCACATCGAGCGCGTTGTTTTATCTGAATGCTCTATTTCTTCGCAATCGTTGGCGGGAAATCTTCCAGGAGTTCGAAGCCGCGCTGGCTGTATCCCAGAACTACCTCGGCTGCATCACAGCATTCCTCGGAATCTGGGCGATCTTTACCTCCGGCTGGACCGCAGTTGGGTGGGCCGCCCTTCTGTCAGGTGCAGCGCTCGGTGTGCGGCGGCTCAGGAATAATCACCTTCTGGCACAGGGCTGGCCGCTGGCCGTCGCTGTGGCGATTCGTGTCGTTGCCTTCAACTGCCATTTCGAGCTCACTTATCCACACCACGTTACGCAACGGCTACTAACGCTGCCGCTGCTTGCAGTGATCTGTTACCTTGCAGCATGGCTTCTCACCGGAGTGGAGGACCTCCCACTCTCGCTGCGTACCGTTTCTCTCTGGATCGGATCATCATTGCTTGCGGTGCTTGCCTGGCTCGAGCTTCCTCAGTGCTGGGTCGCACCGGTATGGGCTGCAATGGCGATCGCGCTCTGCTTCGCCGCGAGACGCTTGCGCCTGCCTGCTCTCAATTACCAGGAGCACGTGTTGGCGGTTGCTGCCACTGTGCAACTACTGGCGATCAATCTTCAAGACGCACATTCCCTCGAACGCTATCTTCCTCTTATCAGCTGTGCAGCGGTTTGGTACACGATCTCGCGGTTCTGCACACAGCCGGATGCCACCTACCGGCGCGAGGCCGCGTGGCTGCACACATGGACAGCGACCGCGCTGCTGGCAGCTCTCGCATGGCACGAGTCTCCACAACCATGGCTTACGGCGATCTGGATTCTGTTTGCCCTGGCCCTCGCCGTGATTGACCGCATACGCACCGTGGAAGAGCTGCCTTGGCAAGCACACGTTCTGGCAGCTCTTTCGGTGGTTCACGCGGTCATGGTGGACTTCTACGCTACAGACACCTGGCACGGCCTTCACATCCGCCTCATCTCCGTGTCGATTCTCGTGGTCTGTATGTACCTCCTTGCACGCTTGGTTCGACTGCCCGCACCGTTTCAAAGCTCCCCCGTTCGTCACATCTACACATGGATGGGAACCTGCTTTGCGGCATGGCTCATGTGGAGTGAGCTGCGTCCGATCTACGTTGCCGTCGGTCTTGGCGTATTTGGGCTGGGCTTGTTCGAGATCGGCCGGTGGAGCAGGCAGAAGCAACTCCGTCTGCAGGCCTACGCTCTGTTGAGTTCTTCATTTGTACGCATCTTCTTTGTCAATCTGAGCGCAGCAAATCTGCCGGGCGAACTTGTCAGCCCGAGTATCCACACCGTGGTGCCCCTGGCGCTCATCTACTTCTACGTTTGGAGAAGGCTGTCGAGCCAGGTGGAGTCGGACTTTTACGGATGGCCGATCCGCAATCTCATGGCTTACTTCGGAACCGGCTCAATTGTTGCGCTTCTCTACTACCAGATCGAGCCGGAGTGGATCATTGCAACGTGGGCTCTCGTAGTTATCGCGTTGATAATCGCGGCGCTCGTACTCGACGAGGAAGTCTTTCTCGAGCAGACAGCGCTTCTCACGGCAGGCATAGTCGCGCGCGGACTGGCGCACAATATCTTCGGATCTAGCTATTTTGGCTGGAGCGAATGGCGCGGCAAATTTTTCGCTCCTGCGCTTACGGCAGCTTTGCTCTTGACAGCTCTGCCAGTCGCATTTCGCGTCCGTGCAAAGTTTGCAGACCGGCCACGAGAGTCGTTCGTGAGTTATTGGCTGGCGGCGCGCCGTCCCGAACAGTTTCTATTCTTCGCGCCGCTTGCGCTGGTCGTTTTCACGATTGGTGTCAAGATGAATCCCGGAATGGTTACCTTATCGTGGGGTATCGTGAGCGTGGCCGCCATTCTGCTCGGTTTATTCGCTTCTGAGCGAAGCTACCGGCTTACCGGTCTCTTTCTGCTGCTACTCTGTGTCGGCAAAATCGTCTTTCGTGATGCCTGGCAACTCGGTGAGCGCGACCGTTACATTACATTCATTGTCCTCGGGGCGGCCCTTACACTTGTTTCTGCTTTATACAGCAGGTACCGGGATCAGGTGAGCCGTCTCTTATGAAGCTCAATCTGTTCCTTCCTATGATAGAAGGATTTCGCGGGATTGTGCAGGCGGAGTGGTCAGATCTCCGTCATAGCTTTCGAGGAACTATCTCCTGCGCCGATAAACTACGTGCCTCGGAGATCGGTCCCAGGCAAACGCGATTATGTTGAGTAATGTACGGTCGGTCGGCTAAACGAACGCTTCGCGGATCCAGCTCTCAATTTGTCGCGGTAATCGCGATGCACTCACAAAGATCCCGATGAACTCAGTGCCATTTTTGGCTCGCTCTTCAAGACGCGACAAAATCCATCATCGCGTTTAGGTACAAATTATTATGGGCAAAACGTTTTGGAACTCCATAGGCTCAGAGGCTGATGTAAAGCGCCTTCTTACGGAATGTGGTTGCTTCCACGATAGCTGCTTGCGCGAGGCACATGTATGGACGGAGCACTGGGTTAGTCCGGATCTGCAGATGCATTGCAGCGGGGATTTGGATACGCGGGTGGCGTCTTTTGGAACAGAGACAGTTCCCAAGTCCGTCTGCCATAGAACTATTGTTCGAGCGAGTTGTTACTTTTCATTTGCAGCCAAGGCCACAGGACTACGATTCCATCATTTTTGAAGCGACTCTGTTGCTCGATGCCGATGTCGTCTATTGGGCCGATACTAGCGACTAGGACATACACTTCTGAGATTCACGATAGCTCCACTTGGGTAGCAGCCCCACAAGTGTTCTGGCGAGATGCCAGTGAGTGGTTGGGAGCTGATCTTCATTATGCAGCGCTCTATCCCCATTAAGGATCATACGGAAGCGGGAGGGGCAGCCGGCGGGCACCGCATGGCGGGCCACCAAGTCAACGTCGATATTCTGGCCGCGAATTAGATGAATCTGGCGCTTACTCGGGAGCGCGCCGGTGTCAAACCAAGGGGTTGGCTGTTCGGCTTGTGGCGTCACCCTCGCCCTTTCGGTTGATGCATGATAAACCGGATTATCGGATTATCACGTGGCTACCCTAAATCCTAAACCTTGTAAGGCTCATTATCTGTGACTGAAACTCGACGGCGAGGTGTGGAAGATACCGCCGGCTGCAAGGCCCGTTGTGGCATTATGGCTTGCGTCAGTAGGTCGCTAGAATTTTCTCTGCTTCCGCATTCATCTTCAGCCCTTTTGCGGAACCATTTGGGTGGTTTGTCCATGCGATCTTGATTCGCTGTTTGTCCTCCACAGTAAAGTTCAGGATTGACCCTAATTGTAGGATGACCACGGCGTTGCTCTGTTCAAGCGGAGTATTGTCTCCGTGAGTGATAAGGTGTTCCAGCTGGGAAACAAGGAAGACACGGAACAACGGATGCAGATCGAGGTATTTGCCTTGGAATGCGGAAATCGCTGCTAAGACTGCCGAGCGTGGCTGGGTTTTCCCCTCAAATCCCGCTACCTGGTTAAAGAGAAGCTCTTTGGTCTTGGCAATGGATAACGCCTGGAGTTCCATCTCTTTGTTCTGCTTGGCGAGGTATCCCGTCACAACCGATGTAAGTACCGATCCCACTATACCTACGCCACCTCCTATGAGGAGCAACCAGTATTTGGAAGGATCATTTTTCAGACCTTTGATGTCGTTCCTGAGGCCTTCAATGGATTTCTGAAGATCCTTAGTGTTTGTTGCAGGCGAGCTTTCTGAGGTCTGCGGCTCCACATTAGCGGGCGGCTGGGTCCCACTAGGAACAGCAGCAGGCGCTCCTTGGGTGAAGGCTATGCAAGGAGTGAAGAGCAACATGGCAGCCCAAAATACGGTATATTTGGTCACTTCCAGCAATCGCTCCTCTCATCGTCGCGGGCCAGTAATCGAAAATATAAATCTATTTTCTTATCTGGATCAATACGTCCCAAAGTTTTAGCGAATTCTAAGACCACAAGATTCAATCTTTACCGGTGCCCGGCTAGCTGACCGGCTGGGTTGCGAGGCCTGTCCGAGTCTAGACTTCAATTGGCGACCCATATTCGTCGCGGAAATGTCGAACGTCATGGACGCGGACCGATTATCCGCCGCGTATTCCGTAATCGGACGTATATAAGGTTAACGAGGGAAAACCGAGCAGACTCGCCGAAGACTCGCCAATCGCCCAAGTGTAGAAAAAAAAAGAGATGCGCACTGTACCGTATTTGTACCGAACGGCGGTCCAAGGATGCGCAGATGTCAACCCGGCATCCTTGTAAGGTGCTGAAACGAATAGGTTTACAGTGGTGCCCGGAGGGATTTTCGACCTTTGTTACCCTGCAAAATCTTTCGATACGCATCACGCGGTCCTTGAACAGCCCCTGCCCTCTGCGCGAAACGATGAGAGACTCCCGTTCGGTCTCCGATAGGCCCGGGGAATTCTCGATGACTTGCTCGATGTGATGTTCCCAGACTTCCATGTCAGCGGTCTCAGCAGGAGGACGTATAAGGTCATCGCGCCCTGCCACCGTATCCGCAAGTTCGGAGGCTTGCCGTCCGATAATTTCAATCAGGACCTGTGCCAAATGCGGAGAGAGTTCCGTCAGATACAAGCCTTGATTACCCCTTTCCGGTCGCCTGCAAAGGCGAGTAGAGTGAAGCACTGATGGCGAATCCTGAACATCTCGCGAAGCTCAAGGAAGGGGTCGAGGCTTGGAATCAGTGGCGAGAAGAGAACCCCTTCGCGACTGTGGACCTCCATCAAGCGGACCTCGATGGAGCTTTCCTCCCTAGAGCGAATCTCTGTGAAGTCTTTCTCAACGGTGCACAACTTTTCGGCGCGAAGCTGAGTGAAGCGAATCTTAGTGGCGCAAATCTTAGTGGCGCGAACCTCCGTAATGCAGATATTGGCGATGCGAATCTTACCGGAGCCAACCTCCGTAATGCGTGCCTCCTTAAGGCGAACCTCTATAAGGCATGCCTTAATAATGCAACGATGACCAATGCAAACCTCTATGGTGCAGACCTTTTTGAGGCTGACCTCACTAAGGCGGACCTCAACGAAGCGGACTTAAGCACAGCAAACCTCCGAAAGGCAATACTCAATAAGGCATGTCTCATTAAAGCGCGTCTTTCTATTGCGAACCTCATTGGAGCAAAAATCATAGAAGGCGACCTTACTCGGGCGAATTTATATTGTGCGAACCTTACTGAGGCGGATCTCACTGGCGCGGATCTCAGCCACTCGTCTCTCACATGTGCAAGTTTGATTAAAACAAACTTAGAAGAATCAGTTCTAACGGGATGTGGTGTCTACGGTATCTCTGCGTGGAACGTCAACCTTAATCAAGCACGTCAAGCGGACTTGATAATTACCCCCGTGGGTCAGTCTCCAATACGGGTCGATAATCTCGAAGTCGCTCAATTCATCTACCTGCTCCTGAGTCGGGAGAAGCTGCGCAATGTAATCACGACCATTGGCGAAAAGGCAGTACTCATCCTAGGGCGGTTCACGGAGCGCAAGGAAGTGCTGGATCGAATG
>Ga0335072_10007193_pt1 | contig 16232 bp, 12 predicted proteins | sample Lox_Sample_21_FD_206725 | JGI IMG/M metagenome (GOLD analysis project Ga0335072, IMG submission 206725) | Soil microbial communities from Loxahatchee National Wildlife Refuge, Florida, United States - Lox_Sample_2.1 | ecosystem: Environmental > Terrestrial > Soil > Wetlands | place: USA...
ACTCATACGGCTTCGGGCAGCTCACCCGGCTCGCAAGTTCCTGGCCGGCCATCAACGGCAGTTGCTTGGCCTCAAAAATCAACTGATCCGCAGCAGTGCCATCCGTGGACACAATGCCCCGCAGCGCTCCCACTTTCCGGATGTGCAGCACCAGCGCCCGCGTATCGATATCCCAAATCACCGGAATTTTGTGCCGGTTCAGATACAACTGCGCGGTCTCGCTCGAACGCCAGTTCGAAGACACCTGCGAAAACTCCCGCACAATTAACGATTCAATGTACGGCCGCGACGATTCTTCGTCGTCCAGGTTCGCTCCCACGTTTCCAATATGCGGATACGTCAGGCACACGATCTGCCCGGCGTAGCTCGGATCGCTGAACACTTCCTGGTAACCGGTAAGGCTGGTATTGAAAACGACTTCGCCGCCGCGGCGCGTGATGGCGCCGGCCGCGCGGCCGTTAAAAACGCGCCCGTCTTCGAGCGCAAGTATGGCGGTTCTGTGCTGAACGTCCGTCAGTGTATCCTCCGTCAATCCTCATTATTTGTCGCTGGCCTCGGTTGTGGACAAGGAACCGAAGTGATCCACCGGCCAATACGCAAATACTGCACGGCCATAAATGTATTGGCTGGCGACCGGCCCAAACACTCGCGAGTCATTCGAACTAATCCGATGATCGCCCATCACGAAGTAACTGCCGGAGGGAACCGTGCTCGGGCCGTAGTCGCTCACGTCCGCATATTGCGGCGGAACGTATGGCTCCGCGATTTCTTTTCCGTTTACATACACAATGCCCCGCCGAATTTCCACCGTCTCGCCCGGCAGCGCGATCACCCGCTTGATAAACGATTTCGAACGATCCAACGGATACCAGAACACCACCACATCCCCGCGATCGATGGGCTCAAATCGATAAACAAATTTATTGATGAAGATCCGCTCCTGATCGGAAAGCAGCGGCGCCATGCTCGTCCCTTCCACCTTCACCGGCTGATACAAAAATACGATAATCACCAGCGCCAGTCCGATCGCGATCAGCAGATCGCGGGTCCATACGCGAATTTCATGCCGCAGCAACTGATGGGAATGTACCGCTGGGGTTTCGGGCGCCGGGCTGCTCGCAACAGCGGCCGGTAACGACGAGGGAGTGGCGTTCGAGGTCTCGCCGGGTGGAGCGGGGATAGGATTCTCGTCGGGTTTCAGCATCTTCTACTGCCTTTCATTTATAGCATGCGTAACCACCCATGACCACACCAATCAGGGGCATCCCACGCACAATCGCTGGGTTTCCGTCTCCCAGGAACCACTCGCCACGATGATTTGGATTCGAGCGTCCCCCGCCACCGTTGCTTGCTGTCCCTAGCGCGTACCGTTTCGCTCGGCCCTCTGTTAGACGATGCCAACAACCATTTGGATACCGCGTGACAAACGAGCGTCTAGCAATGCCGAGCCACTTCTTGGCACGAGCACTGCGAAGCAGACATTGCCTCCGTTCCCTCTGCGGACCTCAGCGGCCTCTGTGGTGAGTCTCTTGCAATAGACTCTCCCCGTCGCTCGTCCGCCTACATTTCGACAGAGCTTTTTCCAAGTGCGAAATTCAGCACGGCAAGAGAAGCAACTACGGCCGTTTCGGTCCGCAAGATCAACCGGCCAAGCGACGCCTCGCGAAACGACGCGGCCCGCGCCGCGGAAAACTCCGCGTCCGTCCATCCGCCCTCCGGCCCAATAGCCAACGTTGCTGCGCCCGCGCTTGCCCCCGAAAGGATCTCGCGCAAAGGTGCGGCCTCGGCCGATTCCGAAAGCAGAATCGGCAATCCTTCGTGGTTCGCCGCAAAAGCAAATTCAGGTTTGGCGAGCGGCTCCAGCACCGGCAGCTGCACCCGCCGCGATTGTTGCGCAGCTTCGAATAGGATCTTCTTCCAACGCTCGGCGCGCTTAGGAGCAGCAGCAAGCAACGCTTTCTCCGAACGCGCCGCGGCCAACGGCACCACGCGGGCAACGCCCAGTTCCGTAGCTTTCTCCAAGGCCCATTCGAAAGCATCGAACTTCACCACCGAAAGCAGCAGCGTCGTTTTCAGCGGAACCGCAAACGTAGGCAATTCCTCGATCAATGCGAAATCGATGCGCTCGCGTTCCACGACGTCAATACGCGCAAGCCACACCGAACTGCCATCACTAAGCTCGTACAGCTGCCCAGCCTGCGCGCGCAGCACCCGCCCCAGGTGATGCGCGGTTTCCCCCTCAAGAGTTGCTCGCTGATTTTCAAATCGATCGACAAAGAATCGCCGGCGCATAGAAAGAAAACTACCACATGCTTCGTGGCACAGGCACTCCTGCCTGTGCTCTTGGGTTGCCCGTAGCACAAGCTTCACAACTCACAGAAAAGGCCCTCCGGTTTGCAGCTCACAGCGTCACAGCCCACGATGCTCTTGGGTCGTTGTGGCACAGGCACTCCTGCCTGTGCTCTTGGGGTTGCCCGGAGCACAAGCTGCCCAACTCGCCGCCCCCCTGGTTAGTAGCGCACCGCTTCACAGTCCACGATGCTCTTGGGTCGTTGGTGGCACAGGCACTCCTGCCTGTGCTCTTGGGTTGCCCGGAGCACAAGCTGCCCAACTCACAGAAAAGGCCCTCTGGTTTGCAGCTCAGAGCGTCACAGCCCACGATGCTCTTGGGTCGTTGGTGGCACAGGCACTCCTGCCTGTGCTCTTGGGTTGCCCGTAGCACAAGCTGCCCAACTCGCCGCCCCCCTGGTTAGTAGCGCACCGCTTCACAGTCCACGATGCTCTTGGGTCGTTGGTGGCACAGGCACTCCTGCCTGTGCTCTTGGGGTTGCCCGTAGCACAAGCTGCCCAACTCACAGAAAAGGCCCTCTGGTTTGCAGCTCACAGCGTCACAGCCCACGATGCTCTTGGGTCGTTGGTGGCACAGGCACTCCTGCCTGTGCTCTTGGGGTTGCCCGTAGCACAAGCTGCCCAACTCGCCGCCCCCCTGGTTAGTAGCGCACCGCTTCACAGCCCACGAAAAAATCAAAAATTTGTCATTCCGAGGGCCCTCTTTGCCCGAGGAACCCGCTTTTTCTTAGGCCTTTTCCCAAACCCCGTTTCAAGCAAGTACGCGGTCACCCAAAAATGTCTTTCACTTTGTCGAACAGTGAAGACCCGCGTTCCGCCGGCTTGTTTTCCACTTTCAAGCTCGCGTGCAACTGCTCCAGCAGTTTCCGCTGCTCTTTCGTCAGTTTCGTCGGCGTCACCACCCGCACGTGATAGTACAAATCGCCGCGCCCTCCCCCATGGGGATCGGGTAATCCCTTGCCCTTCATCCGGAACACCGCTCCACTTTGCGTGCCCTCCGGAACTTTCAGCCGCTCTTCCGCATTCAATCCCGGCACCTGCAGTTCCGTGCCCAGCGCCGCCTGCGCGATGCTCAGCGGAATTGTGCAGTACAGATCGGCGCCACGCCGCTCGAAGAAGCTGTGCTCCTTCACTTCCAGCACCACGTACAAGTCGCCCGCGGGACCGCCATTCGGCCCGGGCTCGCCTTCCCCCTGCACCCGCAAACGCGTGCCCGTATCCACGCCCGGCGGAATCCGCAACTCGATGGTCCGCTCGCGGTCCACCCGCCCCTGCCCACGACAATCGGGGCAGCGTTCTTTCACGATCTGGCCAGCTCCTTGGCACGCCGGGCAAGTGCGGTTAATCGTGAAGAAGCCCTGCTGATACACCAACTGGCCACGCCCGCCGCAGGTCTGGCAAGCCGCCACACCCGTTCCACGCTTTGCGCCCGTGCCGTTGCACGATTCGCAGTATTCCTGCCGTGGCACCCGCACCTTCGTGTTGATGCCGGTCGCGGCTTCCTCAAACGTCAGGGTCATGTCGTAGCGAAGATCCGCACCGCGCTGCACACGACTGCGCCCCCCGCGCCGCCGCCCACCTCCGAACAGGTCCTCGAAGCCAAAAAAGTCTCCAAAAATGTCGTGGAAATCCTGAAAGATCGTTTCGTTGAAGTCCGACACGCCCCCGGCCCGCGCCAGGCCCGCGTGACCATAGGTATCGTAAATCTGCCGTTTCTGCGCGTCGCACAGCACCGTATACGCTTCCGTGCATTCCCGGAAACGCACCTCCGCCTCTTCCTTGTTCTCCGGATTGCGGTCGGGATGCCACTGCATCGCCGCTCGGCGGTACGCCGTCTTAATCTCCTCGACGGATGCGCTCTTGGTTACTCCTAAAACTTCGTAGAAATCTCGCTGTTGGCTTTTGGTCATAGTTAGTTGGCAAACTTATTCGATGCCGAGTCCGCGTGCACCGCTACGCGCACCATGGCCGGACGCAAAACCCGCCCGTGATAAAAATAACCCGGCTGATACACTTCCAGGACCGTGCCGTCGGGATAGTCGGCGGTCTCCGCGCGGTCCACTGCCTGGTGCAAATGCGGATCGAAGGGCTGATCCTTCGGCTCAATGCGTTGCACCCCCAGCCGCGCAAGATTGTCCAGCAGTTGCTTGTAGATCAGCTCGAAACCTTTGCGGTAGTTTTCGTATTGCGGCTCGCGATGTGCAGCCAGCGCATGCTCGAACCCGTCAATCACCGGGATCAATTGCTCCACCACGCGCGCGGTGGCCCGCTGTGACGCTTCGCGATGATCGTTTTCGGCGCGCTTGCGGAAGTTGGCGAAGTCCGCCTGGTGGCGCACCAGCCGTTGCCGCATTTCCTCGAGTTCGCTGCTGACCTTCTTGGCCTCCGCGTCCTCGCGCGCCACCTCTTCCGCCGCCGCTTTCTCTTCGGCGCCTTCTTTCCCTTCCTGATTGCGCATTTTAATTTCCAGTTCCCGGTCCTTCATCATTCCTCGAATCTGGCGGACATGTCCTCTATTCCATTTTACTCAAGGCTTCGCTAAAAAGCCGAGCGACATACGCCACCGCGGTCATCGCTCTTTCATAATGCATTCGCGTCGGCCCGATCACACCCAGCGACCCTTGCGTCTTGTCGTGCGTCGAATACGGCGCGCTGATCAGCGCGATATTCTCTCCCGCCTGCGAGATTTCCTTTACTCCAATCTGCACGAACACCGGCTCGGGTGTATCAATGCAGGAGTTCAGCACAGTAATGAGCCGGTGCTTCTCCTCGATGGCTGCCAACAATTCCCCCAACTGCGACTGGTTGGCAAATTCCGGTGCCGTGGCAATCCGCGCCGTACCTTCCACGTAAATTTGCGACTCCGATTTCTCGCCCAGGATGGCCGGGTCGCAAAGCGTCAGCGCGATTTGCGCCAAATGTTCATAGCGCTCGCGTTCCGTCGCTAGCTTCAGCAGCAGGTCCGCGCGAATGGCCTCCAGCGTCCATCCGCTGTACTGCCGGTTCAGAAAGTCCGCGATGCCATCCAGTTCCTGCTGGGTGAACAAACGGGAAGGACGCAGCACCTTATCCCGCGTGTTGCCACCCGGGGACACCAGCACCACCACCACGCGGCCGTCCGGTATCAGCCACATTCGCGCCTGTTCCAGCACCGCTTTCGCCAAGGGCGGCGACACCACGATCCCCAGTCCCTTCGACACTTCTGCCAACACGTGTCCGGCCCGCTCGGTCATCTCCGCCATGTTGGCGCCCACGCTCATTTCCCGGTCGATCCAGTCGCGGTCCCCCGGGCTTAGTGTCGCCTGCGACGCAATTTCCTGCGCAAAAAAACGGTACGCCGCCGCCGTCGGCACGCGCCCCGCGGAGGTATGCGGCTGGTACAAATAGCCGCCGTCCTCCAAATCCGCCATCACGCTCCGCAACGTCGCTGTGCTCAACGCCTCCTCGTAACGCTTTGAAACCGCTCGCGATGACACCGGCTCCCCGGTCTCGATGTACGTCCGCACGATATCCGCTAATACCTGGCGGTTCCGTCGTTCCTGGAGGGTAGGATGACGCATAAGCAGCACTCCTCTTCGGGTGCTAGTTGCTATTCTAGAAAGCCTGTCAAGCCCCGTCAAAGCTGTTTCTAACCCTCCGAGCCTGGCTGGACACACTCGCCACAAAACTCCGCTCTCTCTGCGTCCTCCGTTACTCTGCGTTAATTTCTTCTCTTCTTCGCCGACCGAGTCGCGGCGGCATTCAATTATTATTGTCGATTTGCGCCCGCTGCAGTTTATCCGAGTAGTCGATGTACACCGACTTCCACTCCGTGAAAAAGTCGATCGCCGCGACGGCCGCCTCGCGATGGCCGTTCCCGGTTTGCTTCGTACCCCCAAACGGTAGATGCGTTTCCGCCCCGATAGTGGGCGCGTTGATGTACACGATTCCCGTATACAGATCGCGCAGCGCCGCAAACGCCGCGTTCACGTTGCGCGTGTACACCGAAGCGGACAAACCATAGGGCACCCCGTTGGCCACCTCAATTCCCTGCTCTAGCCCATCGATCGGCATCACCGAAACCACCGGCCCGAAAATTTCCTCCTGGGCAATGCGCATCTTCGCATCGCAATCGCCGAACACGGTCGGTTCATGGAACCAGCCCTTTGCGTAATCCCCCTGCTCTAAACGATGGCCACCTGTCAGCAGCTTGGCCCTTTCTTTTTTGCCGATTTCCACGTAGTTCATTACCGTTTGCAGTTGCTGCTCATTTATGACTGGGCCCATGTCCACCGACGGGTCCAGCCCGTTGCCAACTTTCAGCCTCTGCGCGCGCTCCACCAACCCAGTCACAAATTCCTTATAGACCGATTTGTGCACCCCGATGCGGCTAGCGGCAGTGCATCGTTGCCCGCTGGTGCCGAACCCGCCCCAAATCGCTCCATCGATCGCCAGGTCCAGGTTCGCGTCTTCCAGCACCAGAATAATGTTCTTGCCGCCCATCTCCAGGCTGTAGTGCTTGAACTCCGGCGCGCAAGTTTCCGCGATGATGCGCCCCGTGGAAGTCGAACCGGTGAAGCTGATCACCGGCACGTCCTTGTGTTTCGCAAGCGAGCCGCCCGCGCCGGGACCGTCGCCGCTCACGAGATTGACCACGCCCGGCGGCAGTCCGGCTTCCACCAATGTTTCCACCAGATGATACGAGGAGAGCGGCGTATCTTCGCCCGGTTTCAGCACCACGGTGTTGCCACAAACCAGCGCCGGCATCATTTTCCACGACGGAATCGCCATCGGGAAATTCCATGGCGTGATCAGGCCGCACACCCCGATCGGCTGTCGCACGCTCATGGCAAATTTATTCGGTAATTCCGAAGGCGTGGTCTGACCGAACAGCCGGCGTCCTTCCCCGGCCATGTAATACGTCATGTCGATGGCTTCCTGCACATCGCCGCGAGTTTCCGCCAGCACCTTCCCCATTTCGCGAGTCATGTCTCGCGAAAATTCTTCTTTGCGCTTCACCAGCAATTCCGCGGCACGAAACAGAATTTCCGCGCGCTTGGGAGCCGGAACCATCCGCCACGATTGGTAAGCCTGACGCGCAGCCGCGACCGCCGCGTCGATATCCGCATGGGAAGAAACCGGAAACTCGCCAATCACCTCGGCGGTGTTCGCCGGATTGTGATTCAGGTGCGATTTGCCACCATTGGGAGCAACCCACTCGCCATTGATAAAATTCCTGTACACCCGCCCAGACACCGCCGTACCCATAACTCCTCCCGGAGTCCTCGAGTCTAGCGGCGACCCACACCAGCGTCAAACCACACCCGTCGTAGGGGCGCCGCATTGCAGCGCCCCATGTCCGCACCAACCGCGTCTTGCCTCCCTTGTGTAGGACCCGCCTTCTGTGAGCCGTCGCGATGGCAGGCGGCCCGTTGGTTTTCCGCTGCGTCTTGTCTCCCAACCCAGATTTCGTCACCTGTAGCTCACCCCTTCCAGGGGTGAGGCTTTTCCCCAATTTCCCGCACCAACAAAATTCAAGCCGTCAGTTTTTTCGCTACCTCTTGTACCAGCGGCTTTACGCCGCTGTCCCGCTTTTTCTTCGTACGGGCGCAGCACGCTGCGCCCCATCTCGGCACAACCGCTGCGTCTTGCCTCCTCCTTTGTAGCGGCGGGTCTTCAGACCCGTGCTTTTCTCTTCGCCTCTGTAGGGCCCACCTTCTGAGGTGGGCCGTTGGTTTTCCGCTGCGTCTTGTCTCCCAACCCAGATTTCGTCACCTGTAGCTCACCCCTTCCAGGGGTGAGGCTTTTCCCCAGTCTCGCGCACCAACAAGATTCAAGCCGTCAGTTTTTTCGCTACCTCTTGTACCAGCGTCTTTACGCCGCTGTCCCCCCTTTTTCTTCGTAGGGGCGCCGCACGCTCCGCCCCATCGCTGCGTCTTGCCTCCGCCGGGTGCCCCACCCTCGTTTTTCGAGGCTGGGTCTTGGGTCTTCCGAGGGCGCCGTTCGCCCGAGCAACCTGCTTTTTCCCGCCCTTCGTCCTATTTCTTCAGCCGCCAAAAATTTTGGAGGTAGCGGCGGGACTCGAACCCGCTAAGACTGGTTTTGCAGACCAGCGCCTCGGCCGCTTCGGCATCGCCACCTCAGGCCCGGTGGCGAGCGCCGCCATGACACGGCACTCGCCACCCAAATCCAAAAAACAAAAAACCCATCCACCAAACATTCTGGCGATGGGTTCCAACTGCGTCAGGCTAAACGTTTTTCGCTAGTGGTTTAGCCTCCCACACCAGACGACACCCGCGCGCAACAAGTGCGGCAGCAACATGCGCGAGAGGTGGTGTGTGCAGTGCTAAACATACTCCCACACTAAGCCTGTGGGTGCCCCGTGACAAACGCAATCTTTCGATGAATTCTATCGGATCTTCTGTAGCAGCGGCCGTAGCAGCGCGGCGCAGCTGGCTGTCTTACTTTTCCGGCTGGTTCGACGGCTCCCCCGGCGCGTCTTGCGGCAGCGACGAAATATTCTTCAGACGATTCGCCGAATTCGGCGGCGGCGTCGGCGCGGCCAGTCCCGCGGTTTCCGACCCCAGGCCCAATTTCTGCAGCGTTAACGCATCCAGCTTGCCCGTGGGCGTCAGCCCATGCGCACTCTGGAATTGCTTCATGGCGTCTGCGGTAGAATCATCCCATTTCCCGGTCGGTGTCCCCGCGAACACGCCCTTCTTCGCCAACGCTTCTTGAATTTCAGAAATACGTTCCGGCGTGGGTGCCGCTTGCCCCTTCACTTTTTTCGAGTGCCGCCCGGACTTCCGCGAACCGCTGTGTTTTTTCGAACCGGAAGTGCTGGAACTGGAAGACGCAGCGTGTGCCCCACTCGCCGTGGAAGTCTTCTTGTGCGCCGGCTTCGTCGCTGCCGAGGCAGTGCTCTGCGCCGCCGTCGCCGACACACTCAGCGCGCTCGCCGCAACCACCGCGAGCACCACGCCTTTCACCTTTCGTTTACACCGCCGCACTTGCTGCATAGTCAACGAATCGCTTATCGGTTGTCCGCCGGTACCACTCCGGGCAGAAACACGGTCATCACCCGATCCGTGTTGCTCCGCCGCATCACCTTGAACACCACATTTTCTCCCGCTTTCAGCTTGCTCACGGCCTTGTGGTAGTCGTCCACAGTCACCACCGTCTGACCGTTCACTTCCGTGATCACATCTCCAGCGGAGAAACCCACGTCGTCCGCAAAACTCGTCGGCTCCACTTCCGTCACCAGCACGCCCTTCTGCCCTTCCACCCCAACCCGCTGCGCCTTTTCCGGGGTCAGGTTCTCCACCCGCAGCCCAAACTCCGCCGGTGCGGACTCGTCCGGGGTGCTGTTCACGCGCCCCGCGCTATTGGGGAACACGTGCGTGCGGTCTTCCACCGTCGCCGTCGTTTGTCGCAGCTCTTTGTCGCGATAGTAGTCAATCTTCACTTTGCTCCCGATCGGAGCGGCCGCTATCGGATTCACCAGGTCATTCCCGGTCTTCACCGCGGCGCCATTCACCGCGCTGATCACGTCGCCACCCTTCAGGCCGGCCTTTTCCGCGGGGCTCCCGGGCTCCACCGCTTCGATCACCACACCGTGCGTGGCTCCTAGCGACTTCAGCGTAATTTGATTGGTCCCCAGTTCTTCCTGAAACTGCACCCCAATCGAACCGCGGGTCACCCGGCCATTTTTCACCAGCTGATCATAAACGCTAATGGCCGTGGTCGACGGCATCGCGAATCCCACACCCTCATAACCACGGCTCCCCGTCAGGATCGCCGTGTTGATTCCGATCACCTGTCCCGCCATGTCCACCAGTGGCCCACCGGAATTCCCCGGATTGATCGCCGCATCCGTCTGCAGGAACCGCTGGAACTGCCGCCCCATTCCACCGCGGTCCTTCGCGCTGATGATTCCTGCCGTGACCGTGGCGTTCAATCCAAAAGGACTGCCAATGGCCAGCACCCAGTCGCCCACTTGCACCCCGTCTGAATTGCCCAGCTTGCCGAACGGCAGTTCTTTGCCGGCATCAATCTTGATCACCGCCAGGTCGGTATCTTCGTCCGTGCCGATCACCCGCGCCGTGTACTTCGTCGTGTCCCCATTCAGCTGCACTTGGATCTTGCTGGCCTGATCGATCACGTGATTGTTCGTCAAGATGAATCCGGCCTTATCCAAAATCACGCCCGAACCCAGGCTGCGCTCAGCTTCCGGCTGCTGCTGCCCGAAACCGGGCTGCCCGTCAAAAAAGTGAAAGAAAAAGTCTTCGCTCGGATCGTCGGGATCCGTCTCGCTGTGGTGCCGCTTGGCCTTGCGATCCAGCACTTGCGTAGTGGCGATGTTCACCACCGCCGGCTCTACCCGATTCACGATGGACGAGAAAGAATTCGACGAAGGAATGGGATCCGGAAGCGCCAGAGGCGCCGCATTGGAAGCCCCGAACGAGAAGCCTCGCATGGCCGACACTCGGCCATTCCACAGGGTTCCTATAAAAATGCCGATTACCAGGGTCGCTGCTATGGCCACGGTCGCTACTACTTTTCTACGACGCGTCCAATCCACCATATTCCGTACTTGCTCCATCGGGAATGCTCCTATCTGTCCGTGGCCAGTCCACCTGCCGAGAGTATAACACCGCCATCGGGCCGGGCTTTCTCTCGCTGTTTGATGCGCCTCGGCGTTAACTGGCCATCCGGCCGGGTTCCACTTGTCACCGTGATTGCCTTTTTATTTGACGCACGAGAGTAGCAAATTGTTGTGGCTCACGGTAGCCGCAAACATTGCTCTTGACAATCTCCGCCACTTCTTGCATAAACGTGTTAGCCGTTTATGCGGCAACACGTGGCGATTTAGGGCGACTTGCTCCACGTAAAAAACTGCTAAAGAGCTGGTAGAGTTCATAGGTAGAACCTCTGAGACCCTCCAAGCTTTTTGGCACGGAGGGTTTTTTCTTTTCCTCCCTCCGCGCTGCCCTCAGTCAATTGTCACGTCATTTCACTGACAGGCCCGTTCCAGGCACGTGGCCTAGGCGGTCCTAACGCGAGGTGACAGATGAAGGAACTTTATTTCTTACGGTGTCGCGAATGCGGCAAGAAATACCCCAATAAGCCGCAATCTTTCTGCGAGGAGTGCTTTTCCCCGCTTGAGGTCAGCTACGACTATGATGCCCTCGGACGCTTCGCCAAGCGCGAGGCGCTCGTCCACCGGGCTTTCGACATGTGGCGCTATGCCGAACTCCTGCCTCTACCGGAGGGCTTTACGCCCAAAGCCTCCGTCGGCGGTACTCCGCTGGTCAAGTCCCGCAAGCTCGCCGCGCAATGGGGCATCAAGAATCTCTACTTCAAAAATGATGCCGTGTGCTTCCCTACTCTCTCCTTCAAGGATCGCGTGGTGGCCACCGCTCTAGCCGCCGCTCGACGCTTCGGCTTCAAGACCGTGGGCTGCTCCTCGACCGGCAACTTGGCCAATGCCGTCGCGGCGCAAGGCGCGCAACAAGCCTTTGACACCACCGTGTTCATTCCCGCCGATCTCGAGCCCGCCAAGATTCTCAACACCGCCGTCTACGGCGCCCGCATCATTCGCATCGACGGCAACTACGATCACGTCAACCGCCTCTGCACCCAGATTGCCGACCGCTTCCAATGGGGACTCGTCAACGTCAACCTCCGTCCCTACTACGCCGAAGGCTCCAAGACTCACGGCTACGAAATCGCCGAACAGTTGGGCTGGGAGTTGCCCGATAACGTCGTGGTGCCCATGGCCGGTGGTTCGCTGATCGGCAAAATCGCCAAAGCTTTCTGCGAACTCGCGCATCTTGGCTGGGTGGAACCGAAGCACGTGAAGTTCTTTGGCGCGCAAGCCACCGGATGCTCGCCCATTGCCGAGGCCGTCAAGCGCGGACTGACCCGCGTCGAGCCTCAGAAGCCGAACACCATTGCCCGCTCCCTCGCGATTGGTAATCCAGCCGACGGCCACTACGCCCGCCGCTTGATCACCGAGACTGGCGGCTGGGCTGAAAGCGTCACCGATCCCGAGATCATCGATTCCATCAAACTCCTCGCCCAGACCGAGGGCATCTTCGCCGAGACCGCTGGCGGTGTCACCGCCGGCGTCGCCGCTAAACTCATCGACCAGGGACGCATTCGTCCTCACGAAACCACCGTCGTGTGCGTCACCGGCAACGGCCTGAAGACCACCGATGCCATCGCCGCCGACTTCCCGGCCACCCAAGCCATCGCCCCAAAGCTCGAAGCCTTTGAAGCTCTACTCGCCCAGCAACTGGAACAAACCGAGCGCGTCCAAGCCACCACCGAGTAACCGCATGCGCCGTGTGAACATCCGGCGAAAAAACATGTCCGGCACCGGGGGCAGCGGAGTCTGTAGGAGAACTAGTGTTTTTTGGTCAGCGCAGGCTTCACGGCTTCGGCAAAAATGTGCTTGGCACCGGGGGTCGGAGCTTTAGAGCCTGTGTGACAACTCCTGTTTTTCGTCAGCGCAGGCTTCACGGCTTCGGCAAAAATGTGCTTGGCACCGGGGGTCGGAGCTTTAGAGTCTGTGTGACAACTCCTGTTTTTCGTCAGGGCACGGCTTTAGCCGTGCCGTAACCAGCGCAAAATCATTGCGGCTTCAGCCGCTGAGGGCCTGTTTACGACTTCTCACACAGACTCTTTAGCTCCGACATTAACAGCTCGGCATCAACTGGGCTTCAGCCCCTGAGGAACTGCTGTTCGAGTTTTTGCAAACTTATCTTACACTTGGAGAAACTATGCCCATTACCATTGAAATTCCCACCGCTTTCCGCCGATTCACAGAAGGCACTCCCCGGCTCGAAAGCGCTGCGACCACCGTCGCCGAAGCCTTGAATGATCTGGTCACCCGATTCCCCGGCCTCTCCCGCCACGTGCGCGACGACGACGGTCAGATTCGCCAGTTCATCAACGTCTATTTGAACGACGAGGACATTCGCTTCCTCGGTGGCGAAGCCTCCACTCTCAAGGATGGCGACAAGCTGCTGCTGGTCCCCTCGATTGCCGGCGGCTGATTCAACCACGCCCTTCGCGGCAACCCGGCAAATCTCGACTACGGCGCTAGGCATCGCTTGCCTACCGCCTGCGCCCACAACGCATAACCATCGCAAAATCAGCCTGCTCTCCCGGTATCAGTCGTGCTCCTCTCATGAGTCGCGAGACGAATGAGTCTCTGTGAGAAGCTCGAGGTTCTCGTCAGGGCACGGCTTCAGCCGTGCCGCAGCTAGCCCAGAATCCGGGCGGCTTTAGCCGCTGAGGGCCTCTTCTCACACCAACTCGAATGTCCCGCGTTTACTGCGCCGCCTGGTCCATCAGGACCGCAATGAGCGGCGGGAGGGAGCTTTTATGGGCGTCTTAGGCGTGGCCAGCAGCACCTTATTCAATTACCTCAGTCAGAACGTCAACCTGCTAACCAACCGGCAACAGTTCCAGCAGGGTTTTCAGCAACTCGGAAAGGATCTGCAATCCGGAAATTTGTCAGCGGCGCAATCGGACATTACAGCCCTGCAGCAGGACCTGCCGCAAGGCAGCACCACTGCCAGCTCGCAGACTCCCATCGGCCAAGCCTTCACCCAGTTGGCCCAGGATCTCAAGTCCGGCAATCTCTCCGCGGCACAACAAGACTACAACACCGTTCAGCAGGATTTTCAGAACCTGTCCTCAGCCCGTCAAGCCATGCAGGGACACCGCCATCACCACCGCGCCACCGCCAACTCGGAAAGCAGCACCACCGAAAGCACCACCATCAACCAATTGTTCGCCGAACTCGGCACCGCCCTGCAATCGGGCAATCTTTCCGGCGCGCAGCAATACTACAGTTCCCTGCAACAAGACTTACTCCAGTTTACCCAGGGCGGCTTGACCTCCTCGGGCTCCACCTCGGCTTCCGCAACCGCTGCGGCCACTGCCGTCTCGGTCACCGCTTAGCCGGCCGCATTGCGAATCAACTGGCAATAAAATTCGATAGACCGCGCAAAGTTGTCCGCGCCAACCCGCTCGTTGGTTCCATGAATCCGCGCCACATCCTCCGAATCCAGGATCAACGGAGAGAAGCGGTAAATGTCTTTCGTCAGCGGGGCATAGTGTTTTGAATCCGTGGCCGCCACAAACACAAACGGCGCCACCACCGCTTCCGGATAAACCTGCGCCAACGTTTTTTGCATCAACTTGAAATTCGCGGAATCCACGCTGGACCGTACCGACGCTTCCACCGGCGGTTCCCCGGCCATGGGCTGCAGTTTCACCCGCGGATCATCCACCACTTTGCGCACATGCTCGATCACGCTGGCAACCCTATCCCCTGGCAGCAGCCGAAAATTCACAATGGCAGTCGCTACGCTCGGCATCACGTTATCCTTAGCTCCCGCCCGAAATATCGTAGCCGCCGCGGTAGTGCGCAGCATCGCGTTGGTGTCCGGGTCAGACTCCAGAATGTGCTGCACCACCGGCCCGAACAGCCACATGTTCTTGAACACCAGGCGCATTGGCAAGCTCGCGCTACCTCCGCCGTATTCCAGGAACTCGCCAACGGGACCGTGTACCTGCGCGCGCATCGGATGCTTTTCGATTCGATGGATGGCCTCAGCCAGAATGCCAATGCTGGACGTCGGCGGCGGCACCGACGAGTGTCCCCCGGCCGTCTCTACGGTCAGTTGCAGACTCAGATAGCCTTTTTCGGAAGTTCCGATCGCGGCCACCGGCGCGCTCACTCCCGGCATCATTCCTTTGAACAGGAAGCCGCCTTCGTCCGTAACAAACTCCGCCTGCACCCCGCGAGATTTGAGTAGCTCCGCGATTTTCTCTGCGCCTTCCAGGCCGCCCACTTCTTCATCTTGCCCAAACGCCAGAATTACCGTGCGCTTCGGCTGGAATCCCTTGCTCAGCAGCAGATCCACCGCTTCCAACACGCCCACCACGGTCATTTTGTCGTCCAGCGTCCCGCGGCCCCAAATGAACCCGTCGGCAATCTCCCCAGAAAACGGCGGCCGCGTCCACTTGCCTTCCGTGCCTTCTTCGACCGGCACCACATCCTGGTGCCCCAAAAGCAATATCGGCTTCAGCGCGGCATCGCTTCCCTTCCAGACGAACAGTAAATTGTTGGCGCCCACGGTTTCATGATCGAGCTTTGCATACACTTGCGGAAACGTCTTCGCCAGGTACGCATGAAAGCCCACGAAGGCTTCCTGCGTGGCTTGTCTCTGCGCGTCGCTCCCCTCTTCGCCCCAGGAAATCGTCCGGAATGGAATCGCTCCGGAAAGATCCTGGGCCACTTTTTGTGCGTCCACGCCTTCCGCGGTATGCGGCAGCGGTCCAATCTGTTTCGAAGGCAGCAAGAACGTCCGCCCCAAAACCACCACAACCAACAGCAGCAGCATCCAACCGAGTGCCTTGATGACTTTCTTCATGTGTGTGTTCCGCCGTCGGGAGTGCGCCCACTGAACGCTCCCGTAGCCTATCACACCACTTTTCGCCTGCATGCCTCGGCCCTTTGGTTCACGTGATCTTATATTGTGTTTTCGTCAGGGCACGGCTTCAGCCGTGCCAACTAGCCTAGAGTCGCTGCGGCTTCAGCCGCTGAGGGCCTCCTCCTCTTGCCCCGCCTTGTGTAGGGCCCGCCTTCTGAGCCGGGCCGTTCGTTTTCCCGTGCATCGACCGGCGTTACGCGGGCCGTCCCCCGGTAGGGCGCAGGACTCCTGCGCCCCCCATGTCCGCACGATCAAGTTCTTGGCGAGCCGCGCGCCCAAAAAACGGTGCCGCTACAAAAAGCGTGCAGCGCCACGCCGTGGTAGATTATTTTTGTGTTGGTCCTTTCCAGGTAGAGGGAGGAGAAATGGGCTACTACGCCCTTTTCTATGAAG
>Ga0335072_10007195_pt1 | contig 16229 bp, 14 predicted proteins | sample Lox_Sample_21_FD_206725 | JGI IMG/M metagenome (GOLD analysis project Ga0335072, IMG submission 206725) | Soil microbial communities from Loxahatchee National Wildlife Refuge, Florida, United States - Lox_Sample_2.1 | ecosystem: Environmental > Terrestrial > Soil > Wetlands | place: USA...
CTCCGGCGGGACTTCGGCCGACGTCGCGTTGGCCGCCGCTGCGATGGCGTCGCTGACGACGTTGATCACAAACTCGCCCGTCTCCTCCACATTGCGCAGCGTGTCTTTTCTGTTGTCGCGGTGCGCATCGTCGACGGCGCGCACAGTGGGGCAGAACAGCACTGTCGGCGGATTCGAGCCCACTCCGTTGAAGAAGCTGAAGGGCGCGAGATTGCGCACGCCGGCGCGGTCCACGGTGGAAACCAGCGCGATGGGCCGTGGCACGATGATGCCCACCATGAGCTTATAGACCTGGGGGCGCGGATGCTGCGCGGGATCGATGCTCAGCATCGAGCGGTGTGCGGGCGTTGCTTCGTCCATCCAGATAGCCTAAGGCATTGGGTCCCATCCTGCGTCTAAGACAACCGGGGCACATCCGCGCCGCGCCGGATCGTCCGATCCGCAAAGTGTGACAAAAGTGGTACCGACCGACGCAGAAATTTGCTCTTGATTAACATTCCATCGTGCACAATGGTGAGATACGGAGAATCCGCTGTGCCGCGCATTCACTTTCAACTGCAGCTCGCCGAACTGAAGGACAAGCTCCTGGCCATGGCTGCCCTTGCGCAGCAGGCGGTCGAGTCCGCGGTCGACGCGTACCTGCAGCGCGACAAGGGATTGTGCCAGTACGTGAAGCAGAACGAGACCGCCATCAACACCGCCCAGCGCGAGCTCGACGAGATGGCCTACGAGCTGCTCGCCAAGGAGCAGCCCATGGCGATCGACTTGCGCTTCATCTTGTCGGTCATAAAAATAAACGGCGATCTGGAGCGCATCGGCGACCAGTCGATGGGCATTGCGCGGCGCACCAAGGAGATTCTCAATCAGGAGCCGGTCGACCTGCCCGTCGATTTCGCCGCCATGGGCGAGTTCGCCGGCCGCATGATCCGCTCCGCGGTGCAGGCGCTGCTTGAAGGCGACGCGCGCCTCGCCGACTCGGTGCGCGAGATGGACGACGAGATCGACCGCATGAACCGCCGCGCGCACACCGATCTGCTGCGGCTCATCCAGGAGCAGCCGCAGTACACGCAGCAGTGCATGAACGGCATTCTCGTCTCGCGCAACCTGGAGCGGATTGCCGACCACGCCTCCAACATCGCCACCGACGTGATCTTCTGGATCCGCGGTGCGGACGTCCGCCACCAGCTCAGCATGGCGGTGGATTGAGGGGACTGGCCGTCCAGGCAGCGTGACCGGATCTATCGCAACAATTATCTTTGATATCGCCCCATGAGCTCGCCGTGCGCGAGAATATGGCCTTTCATCGCCTCTTCCACCTGGCTTCGTGTCGCTCCCCCGGGCAGGTTCAGCTTCGTGTCGAGAGCGTAGAGGCGGAACACGTAGCGGTGCGGCGAACTGCCCGGCGGGCAGGGACCTCCATACCCGATTCTGCCGAAGTCGTTGCGGCCCTGCCGCGAGCCATCGGCAAGCTGTTCCTGCGCGGGCAATTCCTCGGGCAGCTCCCGCGCCGCGGCGGGCAGGTCGTAGATCGCCCAATGCGCAAACTCGCCCATGGGCGCGTCCAGGTCGATCATGATCAGGGCGAAGCTCTGCGTGCCGGCGGGCGCGCCGGTCCACGCCAACTCCGGAGACCCATCCTCGGAGTCGCAGGTGCACTTTTTGGGGATTTCGCCGGCATGGATGTTGGAGCTGGTCAACCCGAGTGCAGGCGTGCCCTGGCCCGGCACGGACGAGCCATGGCAGCCAGCCTGCGCACCGAGCCCCAACAGGAACAGCGCCACTGCGCATCTGCGTGCGCTCAGCAGCAGCGAATCATCGCAACGCAGCGCAAAACGAACCATCGCGAGCCTCCGTGGACCTGCTCGACGGTTCATTGTTTCACGCGGTTTTCGACTGCGCGTGCAAGCGTCCGAGGCAATGCCCGCCTTATCGCGTGGTCTCGAACAGGAACCAGGCGCGCCGCTCGGTTTCGTCAATCCAGTTTTCAATGAGGCTGGTGGTTGCGTAGTCCTTCGCGTTGTCGGTCACTTCATGCGCGGCGCGCAGGCTCTCCACCAGAGATTTGTTGTCGGCGTGGAGCTCGTTCAGCATGTCCTTGGGGCTCACGTACTCCTCGTCGTTGTCGGCCAGGCGCTGCAGCTTGGCGATGTGCCCGATGGAGCGGATCGTGGTGCCGCCGATTTTGCGCACGCGTTCGGCGATATCGTCGGTCATGGCGAAAATCTGATCCCCGTGCTCGTCGAGCAGCAGGTGATAGTCGCGGAAATGCTGGCCGGTCATGTGCCAGTGGAAGTTCTTGGTCTTGAGATAAAGCGCGAACACATCGGCGAGCAGCGCGTTGAGCACGCTGGAGATGTCCTTGACTTTCTCGGGGGCGAAGCCGTCGGGAACGAGCAGCCTTGCGGTCTTTGAATCTTTGTCGTGCGAGTGATTGGGCATCGGATTCCTCCTTGTCTGAGAAACGTATCAGGTCACAGCAGCATACGCGAAGATGTGCGGTACACAGAGCTTGGATGCGGTTTCCGGGACAAGAGTTCCAATTCTATTTCGCCGGGCGTTTTGCGGCCGGCAGGCCCCGTGTATTACCGTGCGGGGCGAGCTTGCAACTTGCGCCCCAGAAAATCGGCCCCCGCCGAATAGGCTCGTACCCAGCTTCGACGCAGCAGAAAATCGTGGATCTCGTCGGGGAAGATCAGTTCCTCGAAGTCGACGTGCTGGCGGCGCAGGGCTTCGACCAGTTGCACGGTCTCGGCGAAGGGGACATTGCGGTCGTCGTCGCCATGGATAAGGAGCACCGGAGAGCGCCAGGTGGAAACCGAGGATATGGGCGAGGACTCGAAGGCCAGGCGCGCAAAATCGGCCAGATTGCGCGGGTCGTAACCGGGCACGAACGTAGGCAATTCGAGGTTCCAGTCGTGGACTCCGTGCATGTCGACGCCGGCGGCGAAGAGATCGGAGGCGCGGGCGAGAGCCAGCGCGGTCAAATAACCTCCGTAGCTGCCGCCCCAGCAGCCGATGTGCGCGCCGTCGACGTCGGGGCGGCTGCGCAGGTAGAGTCCCGCGCCCATTACGTCGTTGAATTCGCTGGCGCCGTCGGCGCCGTAGTTGAGCGCTTCACGAAAGTTGAGGCCGTAGCCGATGCCGCTGCGGTAATTCACGCTGAGCACGATGAAGCCTTTGCTGACGAGATATTGGTTCATCGCATAGGCGTTCGAGTAGTACTCCATGTAGTGCCAGCCGAGGAGCATCTGGCGCTGGCTGCCGCCGTGGAAGAAGATGGCGGCGGGGCGCTTTTCGCCGGGCTTCAAATCGGGCGGAAGGAAGAGCTGGCCATGGATCTGGAGGCCGTCGGCTGCGGGAAAGATGACCTGCTGCGGGGTGACGAACTGGGAGCCGGGGAAACCTGCCGGGATGGGCTGCGGGGCAAGATCGGTGAGTTTGCCATTTTCGGCCACGGCAGCGCGCATGGGATCGTGGACATCGGAACGGAGCACGGCGACGGCGCCGTCGTTCGCGACTACTGGCTGGGTTTCGATGCCGCCTCCGGTGGTTAGCGCCTGTGGCTCGCTGTTCGATCCATCGGCGGCAAAGGTTATGCGCCACACGTGACGGCGGTCGGTGTCGTTCTGATTGGAGTCGAAGACCACCGCTCTGCGATCGGCGCTGAGCGAGACGTGCTCGACTTCAAAGTTGTCGCCGGGAGTGAGGAGCGCTGCAGTGCCGCCGGCTACAGGCACTGCGTAGAAACGCAGCCATCCGTCGCGTTCCCAGGGGAAGACGATGAGATCGCCGGCGGTCCAGTGCAACTGGTCTTCGGAATCGGTCTGGCGATAGGCGCTGCCAGGGCCATCGGCGGCGCGGAAGATCTCTTGGCCTTTGCCGGTGGTCACGTCGGCCACGCGAATCGACCAGGGCAGGGCGGTGCGATGGGGAACGAAGAGAAGCGAATCCTTTTCCCACGGGATGCGTAGGAACGCGATATGCGTTGAGTCGGGCGACCAGGCGGGCTCGCTGTCGAGATCGGTTGAGGGGTCGAGATAGACGATCGATTTCGAAGCGAAGGTGTAGACGGCGATGAAGCTGTGATCGTCGCGATCGGTGACAAAGGCCAGGCGCGCGCCGTCGGGCGACCAGCGAAGATGCTCTGCCGTGCCGCGGGTCACGACCAGTTGCGCAGGTTTGGCTTTTGGGTCGTCGAGGCGAATCGTCCACACTTCGCCTTTGAGCAAATAAGCGACGGTCTTGCCGTCGGGCGAGACCGCGGGCGAGTGGCCATCGCCGAGCAGGCGCGGCTCGCCTCCGATCGCGCTGACGATCCATACCCGCTGCTTTGCGCCTTCGGGGAACCACGCGGGATTGGGAACGGGATGGGTCTCGCCCTGCACGCTGCCGCCGCGGTCGTAGACGATCCATTCGGCATCGGGGGTGAACTGGGGCGCGGAGAGTTCCTGGCCGTCGTCTTCGGTGTAGCGCGTGATCTGATGCGAGGTGTAGCCGCTGCCGGAGGCGGGCTCGGCGATCCAGATGTTGCGGCGGCCGTCGATATTTGCCACCCAGGCCAGGCGGCCTTTCGCGGGCGCGGCACGCAGCTCGCTCGTGAATGGAGCGCTCAGCGCCTGCTCGATAGTGAACTCAGCGGTCTGTCCCGCGCCGGCGCCGGGAACAGCGAGAAAGCTCAGCCCCACTGCGATGGCCCAGATCCGATTCATAACCGCACACTTCGTCCCAGAAGCAGTTTTTCCCAAGCGAACCTCCGGAAAGCAAATTGTCCCACACCGGGCCCGCGGCAAAGCCTGTAACCTTGTAAGGCTTGGGATTGTCTTAGCATCAGATTCGTCCAAGTTACTCGAGCGAGCCTGTCAGCGATGGCCTTGGCTTTCAGGCGGTGATGCAGGAGGCGGCGATGAAACAGCTTTGGCAGCCGTTCCTTTGCGCTTTGCTCATCGCCGCGACGGCGCTGCCCATCTGCGGATGTGGGGGAAGCGCCGGAGGCGGCAATCAGAATCTCCCGTCCATTTCCGTCATGCTGGACGAATCGCGCGTTGTCGTGTCGCAGGACGGTATGCCGGTCATCGTCCAGATATTTATCGATTCACCCAGCGAGACGGCGCTGGTGAGCTTTACGGGAATGCCTGGTGGCATACAGGTCAACTACCACGCCTCTGACACCAGTCCCTCAGGCACGCTCACCTTCACCGGCAGCACGAACGCGCCGTTCGGCACTTTTATGCCGAAGGTGACTGCGATGTCGGCGGGGCAAGTGGCGATGACGACATTTACGCTGGTGGTGGAGAAATGAAGACGAGGGACTGAGGGACTGAGGGACTCGGGACTGAGGAACTGACGGACTAACTAAGGACGGAGTTTTGGAGGCTGGCTTATTCCCTTGGCGGCGTCGCGTCAGGGTATGGCATTACGACGGAGACGGTATTCGATTTCACCATCACGCTCTTGCCCATGTCCTGCGGGAAGGTTCTTCGTTCGACGGTGAACTCGTAGTTTCCTTTTATTTTGGTCTCGTAGTAGACGTGGTCCTCAATGAACTCTCCAGGCGCGGCCCGTCCTCCTGAATTGCTTCCGATGCAGGCTCCGCCTTTCGTCTCTGCGCCTTCCAGGCATTCTCGACTCTTGCGGGCTGAATCCGATTCCTGGATCGGACGGCCGTTGAGTGAGACGTCGACTTTGTACAAGCCTCCGCCGAATGAGCATGGGTCATCGAGGATGAATTCGTCTTTTGACGTATTGATCAGTTTCACGACGAGCTCCACGAAGTTAGGTCCGTACCCGACCTTGTCGGCACCGACGGAGAGGCTCAAGCTGAAGATTTCTCCAGTGTCGGTAACGGCATTTGGGTCCGGAAGCTGGGTCGTTAGGGGGTTGGATCTGACGGTCGAGTAGTCGTTCGGGTATTGCGGAAAGGCGGTTCGTTCGAGAATGAATTGATATGTTCCAGGCTTCGTTGTGCGGTATGGAATATCATTCTCGACCGATTCGCCGGGATCGATCATCCCTCCAGAAACGACGAGCGGGCAATCCTGAAACTTCGGTGCCCCGATAGGGCCGCCATTGTAAAGCACTGAAAGCTTATAAGCGCCTTCGCAAACCACGGCAAGGTCGTCGTGAATTGGCTGCTTCGAAATGTTGGTCAACCGTACAATCAGGACCTCAGTTTTGGGGTCGCTCCCTGATTCGTGGGGTAAACGGAAGAGAGCCAACGCGAACGAGGGCTCTGGCTTTTGGACTCCTTGCGTATTCAGCGGAGCTGCCTGCACCGCGAAGAAAATGATCAAAGCCCTCAGGCCCGGCGTTCCCATGGATGAATTATCGCTCCATCCTCAGACCGGTCCCGGAAGGAAAACGAGCGAGTCAACAGCGGCGCCGATCTTGAGCCAGTATTTCCCGGGAGGCAAGATTCAATTCCCCGATAGGCGCTCGCTACCACCCTAGAACGTAGGCGAAGATCAGCGGCGCGACGATGGATGCGTCGGACTCGATGATGTATTTGGGTGTGTGCTCGCCGAGCTTGCCCCATGTGATTTTTTCGTTGGGCACGGCGCCGGAGTAGGAGCCGTAGCTGGTGGTGGAGTCCGAGATCTGGCAGAAGTAGGCCCACAGCGGCACGTTGTCGCGCTGCAGGTCCTGGTGCAGCATGGGGACGACGCAGATGGGGAAATCGCCGGCGATGCCGCCGCCGATCTGGAAGAATCCGAGCGGGGTTTTCGCGGTCGTCTCCGTATACCACTCGGCCAGCTCCATCATGTACTCGATGCCGGTGCGGACGGTGTGGACTTTCTTCACGTCGCCGGAAATGCAGTGGCCGGCGTACATGTTTCCCAAAGTAGCGTCTTCCCAGCCGGGCACGAACATGGGCAGATTTTTCTCGGCGGCGGCGAGCAGCCAACTGTTTTTGGGGTCGATCTGGTAGGACTGCTTGAGCGCGCCGGAGAGCAGAATCTTGTACATGAACTGGTGCGGAAAGAAGCGCTCGCCCGCCTGGTCGGCGCGCACCCACTCCTTCAGCACCTCGTTCTCGATGCGCCGCATGGCTTCCATCTCGGGGATGCAGGTATCGGTGACGCGGTTCATGTGGCGCGAGAGCAGGTTGGCCTCGTCGGCGGGCGTGAGGTCGCGATAGTTGGGCACGCGCTCGTAGAAATTGTGCGCGACGAGGTTGAAGACGTCTTCTTCAAGGTTGGCGCCGGTGCAGCAGATGCCGTGCACCTTGTCCTGGCGGATCATTTCGGCGAGCGAGAGACCGAGCTCGGCGGTGCTCATGGCGCCGGCGATGGTCATGAACATCTTTCCGCCGGAAGCGAGATGCGCGTTGTACGCTTCAGCCGCGTCAACCAGGGCCGCGGCGTTGAAATGACGATAGTGATGCTTGATGAATGAAGTAATGGCGGACATCGTAATCGTGCGAAAACCCCCTATCTAAGCTAACATGGGCCCCGTCAAACGAATGTGAATGCGCGAGGCGCGCAATTGCGCCGTGAGAGAGCTTTGAGGCAAAGTCGGTCGCGTGGGAATCACTCCATCCCAATCCGTTGAGGGCTCGCTTGCCGCCGGCGTTGCCGGCCGACTGGAGACGGGTTGGCTGGACGACTTCTGGTCGACGAGCGATGCGTCTGCATACGGACTTACGCGAGGGGAGTTCGACGAGATTCTTCTGCGCGCTGGCGCGGCGCAGAGCTTCGGCACGACTGCGGCGGACGTTCCGGCGCAACAGAAGGCTGCCTGGCTGCGCACGCTCAGGCTGAATGACCTAGTATTGGCACGGGCCTGCGCGGCGGGAAACGAGCGCGCGTGGGAGCACTTTGTTGCCATCTATCATGAGCCGCTGGTGCGCGCCGCGGTTGCGATCGCGGGCAACGACACGCTGGGGCGCGACCTGGCGGGATCGCTTTATGCCGAGGTTTACGGCATGAAAGTGTTGGAGGGTGAGCGGCGCTGCCCGCTCGATGGCTATCGCGGCCGGGGATCGCTGATGGGATGGCTGCGCACTACGCTCGCGCAGCGGCATGTGGACCACTTGCGGCGCAGCCATCGCGAGCAGCCGCTGGACGATCCGGAGCATCCGATCGATCCTCCTCAAATTGATACTGTAGCGCCGGGGCGCGCGGAGCCGCCCGCGCATCTTGCGCTGCTGGGCAAAGTGGTGGAGCAGGCTCTGGCGCAGCGGCCGGCCGAAGAGCGATTCCTGCTCGCGGCCTATTATCTCGATGGGCGCACGCTGCTCAAGATTGCCCAGGTGCTCGGCGTGCACGAGGCGACGGTGAGCCGCAAGCTGCGGCGCGCGGCGGATGAAGTGAGAAAGCAAGTTCTTCGCAACCTGCAACGGGAGGGATTGAGCCGGCGCGCCGCGGAAGAGGCGCTGGGCGCAGACCCGCGCGACCTGGATGTGAATTTGAGGAAACTCCTGCAATATTCTTTGCCTGAGCCGTTCCAGGAGAAGACGGTGCGATGAATCCGATCTCCCAATTCGATGTTCATCCCGACGCCGAGAGCCTCAATGGCTTTGTCGAGCATCAACTGTCCGAACCGGAGCGCGCGCAGGTGATGGAGCATCTGGCTTCGTGCAGCCGCTGCCGGCGGATTGTGTGTCTCGCGCAGGATGCGATTCCGGCTGGCGAATTGCGCGCGCCGGTGACGACGGGCAGCGAGCGGATGGAAGTCAGACGAAAGCCGTGGCGTTTCGGGCGGGGATTTGCCTGGGCCACTGCGGCGTGCGGGCTGCTCGCGGTGCTGGCGATCTTTGTGTCGACTCGCAAGGGCGCGCGGCCTGCGGAGATGGCCAAGACATCGCCGCCGCTTGCTGTGACTTCCGCTTTAAACGCTCCGATGCCCGCCGCGCCTGTGCCGGCTGAAAAATCGCCTGCACCGAAGCCGCCGGCAGATGCGTTGCAGCCTGCGCCGAGACCGAGTTCGCCGGCTTCCGGCGCGATTGGCGGGCCGCGTGGGCGCGAGGTCGGTGCACAATTGGCTTCGGTTCCGCCCCCGGCCGAGCTCGCGGCCCAATCCGGATTCAAGGCGATTCGAAATGCGAACGCCGGAACAGAATCGGGTGATGACCTGGTGAAATCATTTGCGGCGGGCGGGGGCAACGCACCGGCGCAGAGCCCGTCTATGGCGGCGCGCGAGGGACGATTCCACGGCGTTGCCAGCGCGTCCGGTCCAAACGCTTTGGCCACGAAGACAGCGCCGGTAATGAAGAATGAACTCGCGCCGCAGGCGGCGTCAGAGACGGAGACGGTCAGCGGGTATCAGGCGCAGTTGCAGACCCAGACGGTGGGTAGCGCGCAACTCGAGACCATCGCGCCGCAGGCGGCGGATACAGCGGCCGAGGAGAAGAAGTCGGGACTGGCGATGCTCCCCAGCGGACTGCCGGTGGTCTCGATGGTGGCGGCGGGGCGCAATATTGTTGCAATCGATGCCGTGGGGTCGCTCTTCCTGAGCCGAGACTTCGAAAGAAGCTGGGAGCCGGTTGCACGCCAGTGGACGGGGCGGGCGGTGAAAGTGCGCATGGCGCAGACGCCAGGCGCGCCGGGTGCGCTTGGATCGTTTGCCTCACAGAGCGCGAGTCCGCGCGCAAAGGCATCGATTGGCACTCCGATTCCAGGCGCCATCTTCGAGCTGGTGAATGACGGCAACGCGGTGTGGACGAGCGCGGATGGGAAGACGTGGAAGGCGAAGTGATGGATGGGCCGTTGGTCAAAAGGGCATTTGACTACGCAAAAATGTCCTTGCAGCGTCCCTACGGGACTGCGAGGTTCTATTGCGAAGCCTTCCCCACGCTGAAGCGCGGGGCTAACGAAGGTTGCGCCTCCGGCGCGTCGGAGATCTCAGCGCGGGTGCGGAAACGTATAGCGCCTCAACGCGATTGAAGAAATGGATTGCTCTCTCGCTCTTCGCCGATGGTGGTTGCGGGGCCGTGGCCGGGCAACACCCTCGTTTCGTCAGGCAGCGCGAGCAGGCGGGTCTTGATGGAATCGATGATCTGATTGAAGTCGCCGCCGGGCAGGTCGGTGCGGCCGATGCTGCCGGCGAAGAGCGTATCGCCGGCGACGACCAGTTTCATGGGCGCAAAGTGCAGGCAAACGGAGCCCTGGGTGTGGCCGGGCGTGTGCAGCACTTCGGCGGGAAAGCGATCAAGGCCAATGCGCATGCCGTCGGTGAGGCCGGCGTCGGGAGGCGCGGTTTCGGGCGTCGGCAGGCCGAGCCACGCGGCCTGCTTTGCCATCATCTCCAGCAGGGGAAGGTCATTTTCATTCAGCAGAATGGGCGCGCCGGTGAGGCGCTTGAGCTTGAGCGCTCCGCCTACGTGGTCGATGTGGGCGTGGGTGATGAGAATCTGCTTGAGCTTGAGATTGAGGCCGGTAAGCCGGCGGTGAATGCGCGAAACCTCGTCGCCGGGATCGATAATGATGGCTTCGCCGGCCTGTTCATCGCCCAACAACGTGCAATTGCACTGCAGCGGACCGACAGGGTAGGTCTCGAGGATCATGATTCATTTTAGCTATTGTGGTGGAACTGAGGTTCGCTGAAAAACAGCCGCAGATCCTTCGCCTCAGTTTGGCGCCAAAAGCGCCAAACTGGCTCAGGATGACAGTTCTTATGTAGCGAATTTCGGTAACAGGACCCTACGCGGTTCGCGCGGTTTCGTCGGCCGGCATGAGCTTGCGCTGCAGGGCTTCGAGGGTCTGGCCCTTGGTTTCGGGATAGACGAACAGCACCACGAAGAACTGCACGACGGTCATGATGGCGAAGAAGATGAACGGCGTCGCTGTGCTCATCAAGGTCACCACCACCGGAAACTCGAGCTGGATGAGCGTGTTCATGAACCAGTGGCTGGCGCTGCCAACTCCCTGGCCCTTGGAGCGCACCGAAGTTGGAAAAACTTCACCGATGTAGACCCAGATGACCGCGCCCTGGGAGACGGAAAAGAACGCGATGTAGGTAACGAGCAGCCACAGCAGGTCGCTCTGATGGGAGTTGGTGCCGAAGATCCACGCCACGCCGCCGAGGCAGCTTGCGGTGCCGGCGGCGCCGATGAGGAGCAGGGTCTTGCGGCCGAGCTTGTCGATCAGCGACATGCCGACCAGGGTGAACAGGAAGTTCGTCGCGCCGATGGCGATGGCCTGCTGATCGCTGGAGATCTGGCTGAAGCCGGCGGCGCCAAAGATGTTGTTGATGTAGTAGAGAATGGCGTTGATGCCGGCCAGTTGATTAAAGGCGCCGATGGAGATGGCGAGGAAGAGCGGATAGCGATACTTCCACTGGAAGACGCGCTCGTGCGCAGTGGCGTGCTCCTGGGCCAGGGCGGCGCGGATGTCGGCGAGCTCGGCCTGGGGGTCGGCTTCGCCCATCATCTTGAGTACGGCGAGCGCTTCTTCAATACGATTCTTTGAGGCCGACCAGCGCGGGCTGCGGGGAATGCCGAAGAGCAGGATGAGGAAGGCGATGGCGGGGATGGCGGCGATGCCCACCTGGCAGCGCCACTCGATGGCGCCCAGGTGCATGGTGCGGATGGCGTAGTTCGACGTATAGGCGAGCATGATGCCGAAGACCACGTTGAACTGGAAGGCGGCGACCAGGCGTCCGCGCCACTTGGCCGGCGCCAGCTCGGCGATGTAGACCGGGCCGAGGACAGACGACGCGCCGATGCCGAGTCCGCCGATGAAGCGGAAGACCATGAATGAATCCCAGTTCCAGGCGAGGCCGCAGCCGACAGCGGAGACTACATAGAGCACGGCGGTCACGCGGAGGGTTTCGCGCCCGCCGAGCTTCTGGCCGATCTGGCCGGCGCCGAGCGCGCCAATCACGGTGCCGACGAGGCCGATAGCGACAGTGAGGCCCTTGTCCTGCGGGGTCAGGTGGTAGAGGCGGACGAGGGCGTCGATGGCGCCGGAGATGACAACAGTGTCGAAGCCGAAGAGCAGGCCGCCCAGCGCACCGGTCAGCGTGGCCTTCATCAGGTTGATATTGGGTCGCATCTTCTGGGGTCTCGGAATTGCAGATTCATCGTACAGATTGAGGGTGGATCGGGCAAACCAGGTCCCACCCTTTCCACGTCGCGGGCGGACGCTGAAAGGGTGGGGCACTCGGCATCCCGCACCCCGCACCCGGCAATCGTAAGGACGTGATATTACACGGTTCGCTCGGGGGCCGGCGTTACGGAGAGTACGCGGCAGCGGTGCTTTCCCGCGGCGCTCAGGTTCATGGCCATGGCGCTCTTCAGATAAACGCAGTCGCCGGCTTCGAGCACTTCGCTCAATCCGCCCATGTTCAACTCGAGCCGGCCCTCGAGCACGTACATGAGGCCGGTGGTCTCAGAACTGCTCTCATTGACGGTGCCGTTGGCGGAGGGCGCGAGTTCTATCACCCTGGCCGAGAGCTTGTCGTCCGCGGCAACGGCGTGCAGAGGCGTGATTCTCACCGCATCGGCCCCTCGCCCGTCAACCTGCAGGTGAGCTTTGCGGGTGATGGAGAGCGAGTGCTGGCCGGGCTCGGAGAAGAAGTGGCTCATGCCCACGCCGTAAACCCGGCTGATGGTGGCAAGCGTGGGAAGGGTGGGAACCATGCGATCGGTTTCGAGCTTGGAGAGAAGCGCGGTAGACAATCCGGTTTCGACGGCAAGGCGCGAGAGCGTGAGCCGTTTTTGTGTGCGCAGCGCGCGCAGTTTCATTCCGATGCAATAAGGTTCGAGATACCACTGAGCGTAGGCGGCAGGCTTGGGCATTGAAGGGCCTCTCAAGAGCATTCTCGCGCACAGGTTCTGGGCCTGCCTGGAAGGATGTTGGAAGTTTTCCTGAAGATTTTATGTACTTTGGAACAAGGCCGTGGACTTAGAATTGTTTCGAGAGCCGCGATTCCGCACCCGGCTCATCCGGCCTCATTTGCGTTCATCGCGCAAACCGGGGCATCCTCCCGGATTCGAAGCATGCCGCACAAATCCGCGGCAGCAACGTATCCCTGTCCCAACATCATCGAAGCATACATTGCTCTAACCTGTGCGGCGTTGGTTCAGCCGCAATCCCCGAGAGAGGCAAATACGCTCATGACACGGTCTCTGATTCGCACTTATTTCCCTGCCCTGCCCGCTGCTATTCGCACTTCGTTGTTGATGGGCATCTTAGGCGCCGCTTCAATCTGCGCCGCCCAGGCCAAGCCGCCCGCGCCCCCTCCCGCACCGGACGTGCTGGTGCTGAGCAACGGCGATACGCTGCATGGCAAATTTGTGAATGAAGTGGAAGGAAAAGTCACCTTTCACTCCGACCCGCTCGGCGACGTGGCCATAACCTGGGACAAGATCAAGGAACTGCACACCGCCGGGAAGTTCGCCGTACTGGACAAGACGGTGAAGTTGCGCGGCAAAAAGAACGAGGGGCAGATTCCCGTAGGGACTCTCGAAGTAACGGACCAGGCAATGACCGTGCACACCGAGAGCGGTGCTGCGCCGGCGCCCATTCCGGTCAAGAACGCGCAGTATGTGGTCGACGAGCCTACGCTGAACAAGCAGGTTTATCACGAGCCGAGTTTCTTCGCCGGGTGGAATGGAGCGGCGACTGCCGGAGCGACGCTGGTGACCGCGACCCAGAACCAATACACCGTCTCAGGAGGAATAGGCCTGGTGCGGGTGGTGCCCACATTGGCATGGCTTAATCCGCGCAACCGCACGTCGTTCGACTTCAGCGGATCGTTCGGAAAGATCACCCAGCCGGGATACTTTGCCCCGCCGAGTCCGCCGACGACGACTACCACGACCTACGTGCCGGCGGTTACCACGAAATCGTCAATCATTCACGTGGATGGCGAGCGCGACGAGTATGTGTCCGCGCGCTTCTTTGCCCTGGGGCAGACGGCATTCGATCACAACTATTCGCAGGATTTGAATCTGCAGCAGATCTACGGCGGCGGATTTGGATGGACCGCGATCAAGACGCCCACGCAGGAGACCGACCTGAAGGGAACGGTCCAATACGAGAAGCAGGATTTCATCTCCGGCGCGGCCGGCACGAATCAGAACCTGATAGGCTCGACCTTCTCGGCCAGTTATGTCCTGCACCTGAAACTGGTGACTTATACTCAGGGAGTTGCCTACATTCCGGCATGGAATGTGACCAAGGCGTACTCGGCGAACGAAACGGATACCTTTGCGTTCCCCGCGTACAAGAACTTCAGCTTCTCGGTCGGGACGCTGGACAGCTATCTGAACGATCCGCCGGTCTCATTGCCGCCAACCAAGCGGAACTCGTTCCAGTTCACCATGGGGCTGACGTACGCGTTGAAGTCGAAGTACTGAACCTGAGAGTTCGCTGACGACTTCAGGTAATTGAATCAGTTAGGTTTAGGCGCATCCGCCCATCTATTGCGGAAGAACCTGCATCTCAGCAAGAGTACTTTGAAAGAGCATTCGGCTCTTACATTGAGATAGCTGTTTATCCGAATAGATATGGCGATAAAGAGTGGAAGCTTACAGAACGTCGGGCTCGCTTTTGGCTTGGCGCTGGGGTACGGGACAGTTTGCGCGACCAGCGCCGGCCAACAGGCGCCCTCCGCGCCGCCATCTTCAGCTCAACTGCCGTCGGCTGCCCTGGCGCCCGCGGCGGCAACCACTACTAAAGCGGCCCCGCCAACGCCGATTGCGGTGAAGAAGGTTGAACTGGGCAAGCCGAGCTGGGATCCGGAGTGGGACGCAACTATCGAGAATGCGCTGCCCCAGGCGTTCCTGACGTCGAAAAAGGTGGCGCGGGACGTGCGGCCCTTCTGCCCGCGCTACAGATCGATGAGCGATGTCGACAAGAAGCAGTTCTGGGCGTATTTTTTTCAGGCGCTCGCAGGCGCTGAAGCCGGCCTGGAGCCCACAACGGATGTGCGCCACAAGGACCCGGCGGTGGCCGTTAAAGATACCGTGACCAAGCGGATCGTGCGGCAGGAAGGCCTCCTGCAGCTCACTTACATGGACGCCGACCGCTACGGTTGCGACTTCGATTGGGAGGCCGACAGGCAACTGCCCGAGAAGGACCCCGCGAAGACGATCCTGCAGCCGAAAAACAATCTGCTGTGCGGAGTCAGGATTCTCTCCAATCAACTCATCGTGCGGCGCTGGCCTCTGCTCACGCACAAGAGCTACTGGATAACACTGCAGCCGGGAACGATCAGCTACGAGGTGTTCAGCCGGCAGATGGTCAATGTGCCGGATGTGTGCCGCGAGCTGCAGCCTATGGAAGAGGCTAGAGTGAAGGGCGCCGGAGCGGGCGCAGCGCAAGCGGGAGGCGAACCGGGGAACGACGTGCAGTGAAAATGCACCAATTGCGGCTTGCCGAGCAGCCAATTACCTCTCGAAACCGGGAAAAGTCGTGGCCGTTGCTTCGCAGCTTCCGGTGTTTGGGTGCCCCAAGTCACTCACTCAGAAAATCTTGGCCATTATAAGTTAAATGCATCTGAGTCAGAAGCTTGCAGATGTAGACCGCTATTAACTTAATGGTAACTAAGTAACCTGTTTCGGGATTACTTCGAGAAGAAATTATCCTTGATAAGCACCTTGGGATTCTCCAATACATAACATAATCAGGAACAGAAACTGAGCAGGCTCGCGGTGTTCGTACTGTATTGGGTCGGGATTTGACATCTATCTTCTGGATACAAGAAGGGCCCCGAAACCGAAGCGAACCGGGCCCGATCGCGATTGCAATGGATCGGCCAGCCTGAGTGTTGAACGGAATTTCCGAGGAAACGCGTTGGACGAGAGAGCAGGGCATCTCACCGCAAGTCAGGATCTGCCCCAAACCGGATTCAGCTTCGGGGAATTCAGATTGGAACCCGACGGGACGCTATTTCGCGGATCGGCCGCGATCCATCTGCCCCCCAAGGAACTGGCGGCGCTGCGCATCTTGTTGGCGCACGCGGGCCAGATCGTATCTCCCGCCCAGTTGCGCAAGGAACTGTGGCGCGACACGCACGTGACTGATGAGAGCATTCCCAAGTGCCTGTCGTCGTTGCGTACGCGGCTGGCGCCGGAGGAATGCATCCAGACGGTTTACAAGCGCGGGTACCGATTCTCCGCCGAGGTGCGTGGGCACTCTTCGCGGGGCGCGCAAACGGCGCCGCGGCTCGCCATCGTGCCGTTCGAGTGCGGGTTTGGGTTTCCCGAACATCTTGCGCTGGCCGTGGTCGAGGAGACGGCCGATCGGTTTGTCAACCTTCATCCTGCGCCGGTTTCGGTGATAGTG
>Ga0335072_10007196_pt1 | contig 16228 bp, 17 predicted proteins | sample Lox_Sample_21_FD_206725 | JGI IMG/M metagenome (GOLD analysis project Ga0335072, IMG submission 206725) | Soil microbial communities from Loxahatchee National Wildlife Refuge, Florida, United States - Lox_Sample_2.1 | ecosystem: Environmental > Terrestrial > Soil > Wetlands | place: USA...
CCCGAAGGGCGGCTTCGAGGGGCCACAAAACCCTCATCACACGCACAGCACGACCAACAACCACCCGGCTACACCAAGCGGCCATTGGCCTCGACGCACACTCTCACACCAGTTTGACAGAGAGGGCCCCACGGACATCCAAGATTAGCGGGTCAAGCCCGCTTCCCTGTTTGCCCTTTCCGAACGGCTGGATCCCAGCAGGACCTGTCCCGCAAGGCGGAGCGGGAAGCGGAAGCTCAGGCCCAGGGCCGCCTGGCCTCCTGTGCGGGGCAGGGTGCCTGCCAGGGCGTTGCGTGCGGCATGGGATGACCGAGACGGCAGGGCATCACGAACTCGTGCAGTGACCTGGACCGGCCGGCGCGCAGGTCCCATCAGCGGCTACTGTGCGCAGGGGCGCCCGCACGCGTCAGCACAAGGGCGCGGTCGTGCGGGCGTCGTGGCGGGCGTTTGGTTCGGGACTTCGGAGGGGTCAGGTGGCAGAGGGCAGTCACGGTGCCGGGATGGGTCGCGCGTTCCGCCTGATGGTCACTGGCGGCGGGAGCGGTGGCCATACCTATCCGGCGCTGGCGACGGTGCGCGCGCTGCGGTCCCGGCTGGAGGCGGACGGCCGGGTGCTCGTGGTGGAGTGGGCGGGGACGGCGGGCAGCCTTGAGCAGCGGGTGGCGGGCGGGGAGCTGATCCCGTTTCGTGCGATTGCCACCGGCAAGCTGCGCCGTGCGGGAAACCCCCTGCTGATGCTGACGCCCGCCAACGCCCGGGACATGGCCCGGGTCCCGGTCGGCATCGTCCAGGCGCGGGGCGCGGTGCGGGAGTTCGAGCCTGACGTGGTGCTGGCGACGGGCGGGTACGTCGCGATCCCGGTCGGGATCGCGGCCCGCTGCCGTGGTGTCCCGCTGGTGGTTCACGAGCAGACAACCCGGCTCGGCCTGGCCGACCGGGTGCTGGCCGGGCGCGCGACGGTGATGGCGGTGTCGTCGGAGTCGACCCTGGGGCTGCTCCCGCCGGCGGCGCGGGCCGCTGCCGTGGTGACGGGGAACCCGGTGCGCGCGGAGGTGCTGGCCGGGGATGCCCGGAAGGCTGCTCCGGCGCTGGGCTGGGAGGGGCTGGCACCGGGCCTGCCCGTGGTGTACGTGACTGGCGGCGCAGGGGTCGGCGCAGGTCAACGGGGTGGTCGCGGAGGTCTTGCCGTGGCTTTTGGAGCGGGCGAACGTGCTGCACCAGTGCGGGGCCGGCGCGGTGCAGCGGATGCGCGAGGCGGCGGGCCGGCTGTCGGCCGGGCTGGCGGCCCGCTACCTGGTGACCGGGTTCATCGGGGCGGAGCTGCCGGACGTGCTGGCGCTGGCCGACGTGGTGGTCTCGCGCAGCGGGGCGGGCACGATCGCGGAGCTGACCGCGCTGGGCAAGGCGGCGGTGCTGATCCCGCTGCCGACCTCGGCCGGGGACGAGCAGCGGCACAACGCCCGCCACCTGGCCGCGTGCGGCGCGGCGGTCGCGCTGGACGGCGAGGTGACCTCGGGCGCGCTGAAGGCGGCGCTGGAGCCGCTGCTGGCCGATCCCGGCCGCCGGGCGGCGCTGGCGGCGGGCGCACGGGCACCCGGACGCCGCCGAACGGCTGGCCGACGCGGTCCTGGCCGCCGCGGGCCAGGCCGCGCGCCCTGGCGGCGGCATCCCGGCGGGCACCGCTTACTGAACCGCCGCCGGCTACCCCACCCGGTCAGCTGCGCGCAGGCGGCGAAGGCACGCACGTCGTGTCCCTGCATCCCCGGCGTGCAGGCGCATCGGGGGCGGGAGCGCTCTCCGGGCGAGTTGCGCAGGCTGGCCAGGACGAGGTCTGCCTAGTCCAGCGTCTTGGCGGTGAGCTGGGTGCCGAGGTGCCCTGCTCGGTTGTGGCCGGGGGCTGCGGCGGCGGTGATCTTGGCGGGGCGGGCAGGGTAGCCCTGGTGCCTGTCGGTCGGCCTGGCTGACCGTGCCTCGCTGCCGGGCGGGCCGTGGGGGGTGATGGCCGCTGCGGCGCGTGGCGGCCGACTGTGGGTGCCAGGGCGGGCCGCCAGGATCGGCCGCGGGGCCGGCTGGGTGGCGCTCACCGCAGCGCCTCGCTTAGCAGGGCGGCGACGCGGCCTGCGTCCCGGGGGCCGAGGGCGGGGTGGAACGGGAGGCTGAGCACCTGGGCGGCGGCTAGTTCGGTGCGGGGAAGGGGCCGGTGCCAGGCGGCGAAGGCGGGCTGGAGGTGGCTGGGCGGGTAGTGGACGCCGACGCCGACGTCCTGGCCGCGCAGCCGGGTGAACGCCTCGTCGCGCCCGCTGTGGAGGCGGACGACGCAGTTGAACGGGACGGTGCGGTCAATGTCCAGGTCGGCCAGCGTGACTTCGGCGAGGCCGTCGAGTGCTTCCCGGTAGGCGCGCCAGAGCTGAACGCGGCGCTGTGTCTATCCTGGGAGTTGCCGAGAACTGCGCATGAAAGGTGCGGATCGGGTGGCCGTCAATGCCCCGAGAGTGCTGTACCTCGTGATCAGCGGCGCGCCCGCGCCTGAGGGCCTGCCGTCGCTCGTCACCCTCATTCAGGAGTCCGGGTGGCGAGTCGTCGTGTTCTCGACCCCGATGGGGACGCGGTTCGCTGACCTGGATGAGCTGGAGCGGCTGACCGGGCAGCCGGTCCGCTGGGAGTACCGGATGCCGGGCACCGGCGAGCGGACGCCGCCCGCGGACGCGGTCCTGGCGTGCCCACTGACGTTCAACTCGGTGAACAAGTTCGCGCACGGGCACGCGGACAACTTCGCGAGCGGGCTGCTGTGCGAGATGGCTGGCTACGGGGTGCCGGTGGTCGTGGTCCCGCACTGCAAGCCGCAATTGGCGTCGCACCCTGCGTTCGGGGCAAGCCTCGAGACGCTGCGTGGCATGGGCGTGCTGGTGCTGTTCCATCCGGATGCGCCGTATGAGTCGCGGCTGCCATCATGGGCTGAGGTCACGGCGGCACTGCCGACCACCGCCACGCAGGGGGTGACACGGTGAGCGGGGACGAGAACGCACCCGGCGCGCGGATCGCGCGAGCCAGACGCCGCCGGGGCCTGTCGCAGTCGGTACTCGCGGGCCTGGTCGGCCGGTCAGAGTCCTGGCTGTCGCAAGTGGAGCGGGGTAAACGGGGAGTAGACAGTTACGCCGTGCTGACCCGGATGGCGCAAGTCCTGCGGGTCGAGGTAGAGGAGCTGACCGGCCCCGGAGGGGGTGACGGCGAGGAGGGGCAGCGCGTGTACGAGCCGGCCGCCGAGATCGAGCGGGCGATGATGGGCTACCAGGCGGTCAGCGCATCCATCGGCGGGCGGGAGGCTGCCGCCAAGGCCACCGCGGTGGACCTGCGGGCCAGGGCGTCAGCCGCGTACGCCGGGTACCAGGCCACCCGCTACGACGACACCGGGCGGATGCTGCCAGCGCTGATCCGCGAGACCGAGGCGGCGGGCGGGGATGACCGGGAAGCGTGCTCCGTGCGCGCCCTGGTCTATGACACGGCCGCAGCACTGCTGCACCGGGTCGGCGAGACCAGCCTGGCATGGACTGCAGCCGACCGCGCCCTGGCAGCGGCTGAGCTGTCCGGCCGTCCCGAGCTGGTGGCCCTTCAGGCGTACCGGCTGACGTACGTGATCGCCGGCCGCAAGCACCCGGCCGAGGCGCTGGAACTAGCGATGTCGGCATCCGCCGGACTGGAGCGGGTGATGCGCGCCCCCGATGCCGACACGCTCAGCGTGTACGGGGCGCTCCACCTGGCCGGCGTGCATGCTGCCGCTGCTGTCTACGACCGGGCGATGACCGCGACCTTGCTCGCGCGGGCGCGGGAGATCGCCGGCCGTACCGGGGACGGGAACCGGATGGGCACGGCGTTCGGTCACGTGAACGTGGCGATGCACGCGATCTCCGCCTCGCTTCAGCTCGGAGACGCCAAGACTGCGATCGAGACCGCGGAATCACTCGACCCAGCCTCGCTGCCGGCCGGGCTGACCGGCAGGCGCACCCAGCTCAACCTAGACCTCGCCCGCGCGTACCAAATGCGCAAGCAGGACGCCGCCGCCGTGAACCTGCTGCTGGCGGCCGAACGGCTCAGCCCGCAGCTCGTCCGCTACGACGGACGCACCCGCGAGGTCATCACCAGCCTGCTGCGCCGCGAGCACCAGCCATCGACCCCCGAACTTCGTCCCCTGGCTCGCCGGGCCGGAGTGATCTGACCCGCACTTTCGTACGGGTTCCCCGCACGCATGAAAGTCCGGATTCACAGCGTTCACGACGCTGCGGGTGACGCCTCCCTAACTCGCTTACCGTCTTGCCTCACCAGCGGGAACAGGAAGTCTCGGGAGGCAAGGCGATGGCCACGACAGCAACGGGCGCCTCAGCGGTGCGGGCACCTGGTAACGGCCCTGTCCCCTGCGCAGGCTACGGCTGGTCGTCCTTATGGCAGCCTGGGGCTCGGCCGCTCCCGCTCCCGCGATTCGGGCGGCCATGAGCGCAACGCCGCCGTTCGCCGCGCTGCCGACCGCTCCCGGCCTGGCACGCGGCCATGTCCGCGCCGCGCTCGCTGAGTGGGGCCTCAGCGGGTTCGCTGATACCGCCGAGCTGATCGCCAGCGAGATGACCGTCAACGCCGTGAACGCATCCGCTCCGGTACAGACAGCCGGCACCGTGCTCGTCATCCGCCTGTGCCTGGTTACCCAGGGACACGTACTGACCGTCGAGTGCTGGGACCAGGCTCCCGGCATGCCCGTGCTGCAAGAGGCGCCCGGATTCGCGGAGACCGGGCGCGGCCTGGCCATCATCGACTCCCTCACGGGCGGAGCGTGGGGTTGCCGACCTGCCATCGGTCAAGCCGGCAAATGTGTCTGGGCCGAAATCTCGCTGCGCGATCAGCCCGAATCGCCATTCCCGGCCTTAGCAGCCTTTAGCGGAACCGCTGACCAAGCGCTAATCCACGCAGGCATCAATTGGACAGGAGCATCCCCTTGCTAAACAGGCAGCACAACGAACAGGCGACCATCACGCAGGAGATCCCCGGGCAGGTCTCGTGCAACGCGCACTCGTGACTGGCGCGGCGGGGTTCATCGGCTCGCACCTCGCTGCCGGGCTTCTCGGGCAAAGCTGGCACGTGACCGGCCTGGACTCGCGGTACCCGCCGAGCGATCCGGTTGCGGCCGAGAACCTGGCCGGCCTCACCCCACACCCGCGCTTCCGGCTGGCCAGGGCCGACATCGCCACTGCGGACCTGGCCCACCTGCTAGAAGGAGTCCAGGTGGTCTTCCACCTGGCGGCCCTGCCAGGGGCGCGCCGGTCATGGGGTGACCAGTTCTCCGGCTACCTGACCGTGAACGTTCTCGGGACCCAGCGGCTGCTGGAGGCGTGCGCGGCGGCGGAGGTTCCGCGCCTGGTGTTTGCGTCCTCGTCAAGCGTTTACGGCCCGGGGAACGGAACCCCGTCGAGGGAGACCGACCAGCCGCTCCCCTTGTCTCCGTACGGGGTATCCAAGCTGGCTGCCGAGCGGTTGTGCCTGGCGTACGCGAACCGCCCGTCGGCGGTCACGTCGGTGGTCGCGCTGCGGTACTTCACCGTCTATGGCCCGCGTCAGCGGCCGGACATGGCCTTCAGCCGGATCATGCGCGCCGCGCTGTCGGGCCGGGCCGTCCCGCTGTACGGCTCGGGCGCGCAGTGCCGCGACTTCACCCACGTCAGCGACGCGGTGGCCGCGACGATAAGCGCAGCGTCGTGCGAGGCGCGGGCCGAGGTGGTCAACGTGGCCTCCGGCCGCAGCGTGCCCCTCGTCCAGGCCGTGCGGAGGATCGCGTCGCTCGCGGGCGCTGAGGTGCCGTCACTGCGGCGGGCCGCCCAGCCCGGTGACGCCGACGTGACTGCAGCCGACCTTGCCAGAGCTCGTGACCTGCTCGGCTACGAGCCCCGGGTGGACCTGGCCGACGGGTTGCGCACCCAGTGGGAATGGCTTGCCGCCCAGGAACACCCCGGCCAGCCGGTCGCAGTTGAGGCGGCGCTGTGATGCTCACCGTGACCGCTGGCTCGGCCAGCGACCTGTTCGCCCAGGCGTGCCGTGCCGTGCTCGCCTCGGGCAGGCCGGCCGCGCCGCGCGGCCTGCTCACCGTCGAGGTGCTCGGCGCGTCCCTCATCCTCACCGACCCGCGGCGCCGACTGGTCGACGTCCCGCCTGTCCGGCTGATCAACCCGGCGTTCGCCGCCGCCGAGACGGCGTGGATCTTGTCCGGCTCCGACGCTCCCTGGATCTACGACTACAACGAGCGCCTCGCCGAGTACGCGGACGACGGGCGGCTGATGGGCGCGTACGGGCCGCGCCTGCGCCGCTGGCACGGCACGACCGACCAGCTCGTCCAGGTGCTGGACACGCTCTCGCGCGACCCCGGCAGCAGGCGCGCGGTCATCCAGCTCTACGACCCGGAAACCGACGCGCGAGGCCATAAGGACGTGCCCTGCACCCTGGGCTACCGCTTCTTCCTGCGGGACGGCAGCCTGCACATGCACACCACGATGCGCAGCCAGGACCTGTGGCTGGGGTTCTGCTACGACATCTTCGCCGCGACGATCCTGCACGAGCTGCTTGCCGGATGGCTCGGCGCCCAGCTTGGCCGCTACGTGCTGTCGGTTGATTCCCTGCACCTGTACGCCGCCGACATCCCCAAGGCACAGAGCCTGCCGCCAGAGGTAACGCCCGGCCCGCAGATGCCCTCGCTTGCCACGTCCTCTGCGACGTTCGACCGGCTGCTCGCCGCCGTCATCAACGGCGGGAACCCGGCAACCCCAGGGTGGTCGGAGTTGTCAGCCGTGATGGCCAGCTACCGTGCCCGCAAGTCCGGCGACCCCGGCACGGCCCACGCGCTCGCCGACGTTCCCGGCCCGCTGGCCGCGGCACTGAACCGCTGGTACCGCTACCTTGACGCCGGGCGCACGGCGAGGGAGGCCCGGCAGTGAGCGGCAGCACCCGCACGCCGACCGTGCTCGGGCTGTGCTCGTTCACCCACGACTCCGCCGCTGCCCTCATCAGCGGCGGGTCCCTGACCGGCATGGCGGAAGAAGAGCGCCTTTCGGGCGTCAAGCACACCCGCGACTACCCCGCCGTGGCCGTCCGCTGGCTGCTGAACGACGCCGCCATCAGCGCCGCCGACGTGGACATAGTGGCCTACAACTTCGACCGCAACCGTTACCTCGGCGGCATCGCAGGGAGTGTCCCGTACCTGCTCAGCCCGGTGACCCGCTCCCGTGCCCTCCCGCGCGCCGCGAGCTTCGCCGTCGTCCACCAGCGGTTCCGCGGACGCATGCAGAAGCTGCGGGAAGCCTTCCCGAACGCCCGCGTGCTCGGCACTGTTCACCACAAGGCGCACGGCCTGTACGCCTATGCCGCGTCCGGGTTCGATGAGGCGGCGGTGCTGGTCGTGGACAGCCTCGGCGAGACCTGCACCACCTCCATCGCCGCCGCGTCCCGGATCGGGGACCGGGTCCGGTACCGGGCCGCCGAGACGATCAGCGACCCAGCCTCGCTCGGCTACGCCTACGGCGCGGTGACCGGGCACCTGGGCTGGCGGCGCGGCGACGAAGAAGGCACAGTGATGGCCCTGGCCGCTCTCGGGGACCCAGCCCGGTTCCGTGACCTGCTCGCCCAGGCGATCCCGCTGACCTGGACCGGGTTCGCACTCGACCCGTCGCTGCTCCCGCTGCGCGTGCTCCGGTCGGGCTGGCCGAGGGTCACACCCGCGTTCACCGCCGCGACCTGCCCGGCCCGCGACCCCGCCGAGGAGATCACCCAGGTCCACGCGGACCTGGCAGCGGCGCTCCAGGAGCGCACCGAGCAGGTCATCGCCCACCTAGCCCGCCGCGCCCGGTCGATCACGGGAGCCAAGCGGCTGTGCGTGGCCGGCGGGGTGGCCATGAACTGCGTCGGCATCGGCAAGGTCATCGGCGACGTCCTGTTCGAGGAGGTCTACGTGCCGCCCGCGCCCGGCGACTCCGGCACCGCGATCGGCGCGGCCCTCGCCGCCTACCGCGACGCCACCGGAGTCCTGGCGGGCGGCCCGGCTGGGTCGTGCTACCTCGGCCCCTCCTATCCGAGCTTCATCCCCGAGGCCCCGCCCGGCATGTCAGCGAGGCAGGTCACCCAGCCGGCACGGTTCCTTGCGGCTCAGCTCGCCGAAGGTAAAATCGCGGGCCTCTTCCAGGGCCGACTTGAGGCCGGCCCGCGGGCGCTGGGGAACCGGTCGATCCTCGCGTCCCCGCTCGTGCCGGACGTCGCCGCCAGGCTGAACGCCGCCGTGAAGTTCCGCGAGCCGTTCCGCCCGTTCGCGCCGGTCGTCCTCGCCGACCGCGCCGCCGACTACTTCGACCTGGCCCAGCCCAGCCCGTTCATGTCCGTCGCCGTCCCCGTCACTGGCCTGGCCCAGGACACGATCCCGGCCGTGGTCCACGCCAACGGCACCGCCCGCGTCCAGACCCTCGACCCCGAGCACAACCCGTTCCTCGCCGACGTCATCGGCTGCTTCTTGGCGCTAACCGGCATCCCGGTCCTGATCAACACCTCCCTCAACGTCAAGGGCAAGCCGATCAGCGGCACCCCGTTGATGGCCCTGGAGTGCCTGGCCGCCAGCGGCCTCGACGGGCTGATGCTCGACGGCGGGTGGTGGGTGAGCAAGTGAGGATCGGCTACAGCTTCTGGGGATTCCTCGGCCCCGGAATCACCGACACCCCCGACGGGGGCCGCAGCCACCGCGCCACCCTTATCGACGGCCTGACCGCCGTCGGGCACGACATCGTGTTCCTCCAGCCCAACCGCGACCTTGACGAGGCGCGCTGCGACCTGGCCGGCCGGTACCAGTGGAACAAGGGCCTGCCCGAAATCGACGCGCTGTTCCTTGAGTGGCGCTGGCCTATCAAGGACCGCAACACCACCCGGTGCGGCACTCCCGGCCATACGTGCGACCTGCACCGCCAAGATGAGCTTCTCGCCCACTACACGCTCAGAAACCGGACCCGGACGGTGCTGTGGGACAAGGACCGGCGGCTGTCCGCCATGTCCCCGCTACGCTCCCTTGCACAGGTGACCGTCTGCGAGCCCGCGCTGGCACCCAGCCCCGGCGCTGTCAGCCTGCTGTTCCCCGTCGCCGACGACGCCCTGGACAGCGCCGACCCGGCGGCCCTGGCCGCGATGCCCCGGCCGCTGCCGCTGGTCTACGTCGGCAACCAGTACGACCGCGACGAGGCGTTCGCCGGGTTCTTCGCCCCGGCCGCCGCCCGGCACCCGCACCGCGTCGCAGGCAAGTGGAACCGCACCGCTCATTGGCCGCATGTCACCTTCACCGGCCGAATCGCATTCGCCGACGTGAGGCCGCTGTACCAGTCGTCCCTGGCCACCATCCTGCTGCTGCCCGAGCGATACGCCAGCGCGGGGCAGATGACGCAGCGGATCTTCGAGGCCGCCCTCGCCGGCTGCCTTCCCCTGACCCCGGCGGCGCTCCCGTTCGCCGCCGAGTTCACGCCGGCAGCTCTGCACGTGGACAACGGCCGCCAGGCCGCCGACCGCATCACCGAGTTGCAGGCCATCGCCGGGACTGCCGAGCACGCCGCCCTAATCGGCCAGTGCACCCGGCGGCTCGGGATCTTCCGGCTGTCCCGCCAGCTCACCGTTATCGAGACCATCCTGCGGAGGCCCGCCTGTGTCGTATGAGCGAGTCATCCCGCGCCCCTCGCCGGGAGCCGCTAGTGTCGGTGCCGATGGAACGGATCGCGATCGTCGGCTGCGGGGGCGGCGGCAAGTCCCACCTCACCCGCGTCCTGGGCGCACGCCTCGGCATCGCCCCCACTCACCTCGACACGCTGTACTACGACAGGAACTGGCAGCCGCTGGAGCAGGAGACGTTCGCGGCCCTGCAACGAGACCTGGTCGCCGCGCCCCGGTGGATCATCGACGGGAACTACGCCTCCACTCTGCCGATCCGCCTGGAGGCCGCCGACACGGTGATCTTCCTGGACCTGCCCGGCTGGGCCTGCCTGTTGGGCATCGCCCAGCGTCGGCTCCGCCACGGCGGCGGGCAGCACCAGGCCATCGGCGTCTACGACAGGATCACCTGGAACTTCATCCGCTACATCCTCGGCTACCGCAAGAAGATGGCCCCGCGTGTCCGCGCCCTGATCGCAGCGCACGCCGGGCACGCGCAGGTCACCGTCCTACGCAGCCGCGGCGCCGTCCGTCGCTACCTGGCCGACCCCGCTGCCACCGGGACCCGTCCTCCGGCACAGGGAGCAGCCAGCCATGAGGACCGGCGCTACCCCCTTCACTGACCCAGCCGAAGTACAGGGGCCGCTCTACGCCGCTGCCAGCAGGCTGGCCAGCCGGACCGGTGCACTGCACCGCGCCCGAGTCAGAGGACGGCACGCCGCCGACGTCATCGCCGACCTCGCCGCCGACGCGGCCAACCCGGCACCCGCCGTCATCGCCGACATCGGGTGCGGTCGCGGCACGACCACGCTCACGCTGGCGGACAGGTTCCCCCGCGCCCGGATCGCCGCGATCGACCTGTCGGCCGCCCTGCTCACGGCGACCCGGAACCGCACGGGCAGCTCGGGGCGAGCAGCGGCGCTCCGCGCGGACTTCCACCGACTTCCCCTCACCGACCGCTCTTGCGACCTGATCGTGGCGGCCTTCTGCCTCTACCACTCACCCGACCCGGTCAGCGTCATCACCGAGATCGCCCGCTGCCTGACCGGCGAAGGGACGGCGGTTATCGCCGTCAAGTCGGCTGACAGCTACCGGGAATTGGACCGGCTCATGGCCGCATCCGGGCTCGACCCCGCAGCCGAGAGCCGCCCCAGCCTTTACCAGGCTGCCCACAGCGGCAACATCGCGACCCTCGCCGAAACCAGGCTGGCCGTCCGGCGGGCGGTCCACGAGACCCACCTGTTCGTGTTCCCGGGGCTTGCTGACGCAGCGGAGTACCTGGCCACCTCACCCAAGTACGACCTGCCGTCCGCCCTGGCGGGCTCCGCGGAGGCGCTCGCCAGGGCGCTCGCGGCGCGCCTGCCCGACCAGCCGGTCACGGCGACATCCATCGTCACCTACCTGGTCACCGACCCGAAGCCGGGCACGCCCCGGTGAGCGGGCACTTCGTTAAGCGGTACGCCTCGGCACCGGCCAGGAACCGCGCCGAGGCCAACTACCGCTGGCTGGCCCGGCTGCAAGGCCCGGCGCACCTGCCCGAACTCCGCTACAGCGGCGAACGCCAACTGTGCTTCCAGCACGTCGAGGGCCGCCACGCCGTGCCCGACGACCTGACCATGCTCGTTGCCCACCTCGGCGACATTCACGGAAGCGTCCACCAGGCCGAACTCCGCAAGGCCGAACTGCCAAGGGCCTACCGTGCCGCAGGCGGGCAGGTGCTGCCGTCCTTCCTTGCCGGGCGCCTGGCCGCCGTCGAACGCGAACTGGCCACCGGGCACGTCCCCAACCCGAGGCTTACCATTTCGCAAGCCTGCCGCCTCATCACGAGCGCCGACGGGCCGGCGGCCTTCTACAAGGACGCCAACCCCCGCAACTTCCTCATCACCCCGGACGGCACCCCGGTCACCATCGACTTCGACGACCTGACCCTCGCCCCGTTCGGCTACGACCTGGCCAAGCTCATCGTCACCCTCGCCATGACCCATGGTCCGATCCACGGCGCCGCCATCACCGAAGCACTAAACGCCTACAACTCGGCCGTGGCCGACCACTGCCCGACCCTGCCTCCTGTCACCTGGGAAGAGCTGATGAGCTGGGCCGAGATCCACCACATCCTCACCGCCCGCTACGCCGGCGACGGCCGCTATCCCTTCCCGTGGGACCAGGCTCGCCCCTCGTGACCGCCATCCAGGCCGCGCTCGTAGCCGCCGCCCGCCTCATCGGCCCGTGCGAGATCACAGAAGCCCTAGGCCCCGCTGTCGCGCGCATCTCGGCACGCGGCGGCGACCAGTACGTCGTGAAGAAGCACGCCGACCGCGACAAGCACGACCGCGAAGTCCATGCCTACCGGCACTGGACGCCAGCACTTGGCTCCTCCGCCCCGCAACTCGTCGCCGCCGACGCCCAGGCGCTCACCATCGTCACCACGGCCCTCGACGGGCGCCCGCATCCAGGCCCGCTGACCGCGGCAGCTCACCACCACGCCGGGGCCATCCTGCGCCGCTTCCATGACGCAGAGCCCCCTCGCACTCTCCCGGGCTACCGCGACTGGCTACGGGACCGCGCTGCCTACTGGACCGGCCGCGCAAGGCCCTTCATAAACTCAGCAGACCTCGGCAACGCCACCGCCCACCTCGCCGCGCTCCAGCAATCCACCGACGCGGACGGGGTGCCCTGCCACCTCGACTTCCAGCCCCGCAACTGGCTCCTCGGCCCGGACACAGACATCTACCTCGTTGACTTCGAGCACGCCCGCACCGACCTCCCGCTCCGGGATCTCGTACGTCTCCGCTTCCGCGTATGGCCAGGCCGCCCTGACCTCAGGGACGCGTTCCTGAACGGGTACGGGCGCGACCTCACCGGGTCCGACATCGAAACGCTTCAGCAACTCGGTGCTCTGGACGCCCTCTCCGCCATCGCCAGGGGACACCAGAACAACGACATCCAGCTCGCCCAATACGGACACTCCGCCCTCCGGCAATTGCGGGCATCCGGGTAAACAGCGCGCTCACTCAGGGGGACACAGGCTGGCACGATCAGCCTTGCCACAGCTCGAACCGGACCACCGTCCGCCCGCCGTCGTGCCGCCGCCAGCCCCACAGGGTGGCCAGGGCCGCCACCAGCTCAAGTCCCCGGCCACCCTCTTTCGACGCTTGCCAGGCTGCCGCGGGCGCTTCCCGACTCGGCACGCAGCTCGAACACCATCGCCAGTGCGCGTTCCCGCAGCTCAGCGAGGTTCTGCTTCCACGATGTCACGAGTCTCAACCTTCCTAGAAGTCGCAGCCTCCGGGAAACCCGAGGTGGTCCACCTTCGCCCTGATCATGAAAAACGGCAGCGGGCTTACAGGGATCGCGCCGGCGTGTCTGCGGAGGTTCAGCTACCGGAAAGATCCGGCCGCCATTGGAGGATGTCGTCGTCGTGGTCTCCGCCCTCGACCTCCTTAAGAGCGGCGACGTAGCCGATCTGGAGAGCCCTTTCGACCAGGTCAATCATCTCGGATGTGGCGCTGGTGCTGATGATCCCGCTGCCCGACAGCAGCATCGCAGACGCGTGACGAGCTTGCCGTTCATGCGTGTGGTCCGCGACCTCCAACTCCCACATCGCCCCTACAAGTTCGATGCAGTCACTAAGCCCAGCGTCCGTGGAATCAGTCATGCAAGCAGTATCTCGCCAGGTCCCTCTCGTGGGAGCGCGTAGCCTGACAATCCCTCTCACTGGCCACATAGCCACAGCCCAGCGCTATACCCATAGGAAATGCGCCAGTGCAGCCGGGATCCCTTGCAGCGCTGGTCTTCTCCGGCAGGCCGACGGTCACACCAGGCGGTGATGATGGTGCCGCGTTCGACGGCAGTCGGTGATGCCGAGCAGGGGCGCAGGCCGGTCCAGCGCCGTGGCCAGGCGTCGGGGATGATCGCTTCGCCTACATTGGGTTCCAGATCCAGTCGGACGGGCAACTCGCCCAAGAACAGCCCGTCGCCTTCCTTCCTGATCTGGCCAGCGCGCTGAACAACCAGTCCAACCCGCTTGCAGGTCTGAGGCGCCAAGCGAGGCCCTAAGCGCCATAGAAGAATCCGTCAATATCCGCCGCCAACTCGCCCAGGAACACCCCGACGCATGCCTAACCGTCCTGTCTAACGCGTTAAAAGATCTTGCCGCTAAGCTGGCAGCGCTTGGCCGCAATTTCGAGCATCGGCAGCCGAGGAAGAAGCTGAAACGATCCCGGGTCGGCTCACTACGCCTATAGCCTAGTGCTCACACTAATCCCCCTGGTTCTCACTGCTTCACTGCTGAGGTACGCGAGCGCCTGCCCGCCGCAGCAGGGCATGCTGCACCCCGATGATCGTGATCGCGCCCAGGATCTCACCCAGGGCGATCATCTCCGGTGTCTCGTCAACCGGTACCCACCGCACCTCGGCCGTCTCGTCTACCTCCGGTTCCCCGACAAGCTCGGCACCGTGCGCCAGGTACAAGTCCTGCGGGTAATCGGCGTTGCCGATAAGTGGCTGGCTGGACATGACGAACTCGATCTCGCGCGGGCGCCAGCCCGTCTCTTCCTCAACCTCGCGCGCCGCCGCGGAGGCCGAGTCCTCGCCGTCGTCCACGTAACCGCCTGGCAGCTCCCACACCCAGCGGTCCACGATGAACCTGTGCCTGCGCATCAGCAGCACCCGCTCGCCCGCGTTGTCCAAGACCACGGTCATCGCGCAGCGCCGCATCCGGAAGACGTACTGCGTGAAGCGCACGTGGTTCGGAAGCTCGACATCGGCCAGGCTCACGCGGATGTGAGGGGTGTCGTCCACCAGTCGCTCGCCGTGGATCACCCACTTGCGCGGGTCAGTCACACACACGCGACACTACCGGCTCGCACAGCCCAGGCGACACCGCTGAGCCGGGCCGACCTGAGCCTTGCCACCAGCCCAGGCCGACTGCTAGGCGAGGGAAGGTTCAGCCGTGCCGCAATACTGGCAGAGAGCATTTATTCGGATCGTGCGGTATTTCCTGATGCGGGTGGCTTACCCGTTCCACTGGCGCCGGTGCAGGGGTCTCTATGGTCATGACGGTCTCACCTGAAGGCTTCACGTAGTGCGGGTGGTCCCAGGTTCAGTCCGCTCCCGCGACGTAGTGACCGCTGAGGACGCTGAGCAGGTTGTACAGCCACGGCTTGGGGCCGAGTTCCTCGACGGTCTTCAGATTCGCGGCGACCCATGTGGCCCCGTCGATGACCGCCTCATGCTGGAGCATGAGCGTCGGGTGAATCTCGATTGCAGTTGCTGGGTTGGCGAGCGCTGCAAGGGCCGATTCCGGGGTGTCCCTGGGGAATTCCTCGCCCTGTAGCACGCGCAGCAGCATAAGCAGCCATCTCTTGGGGTTGCGGGCGATGGCCGTGGCATTCGCGTCGACCCACTCCTCGTCGCTCACGGTCAGCTCAACGTCCCCCAGCTTCGGGTCGATCTCGATGGCGTAGAACGGGTTCGCCACCATGGCGGCCACGTCTCCGGGCGTCCAGTTGCCACCGGCGTTCCTGGGTACAGTTGCCACGTCGGTCAGCTCCAATCTAATCGGCCGACACTGGGATGTGCGCAGCGTCGCGTAACAGCGATTACTCGGGCTCTTCGCCATAGAGCGACTCTCGCAAAGAGTAATCTCTTGACCGCTACCTGACAGCCGGTATGGCAGTAATTAGGCAGAACCCGCTATTGCAACAGCCGGGCGACACATCAGCAGGGGGGCGACAATATAAACCAGACCACCGTCCGCCCGCCGTGCTGCTGCCAGCCCCATCGCGTGGCCAGGGCCGCCACCAGCGCCAGCCCCCGGCCGCCCTCGGCGTCACGGCCGGCTGAGCGCGCTTGTGGGACCCCAGTACCGCTCCGGTCTGTGACCTCTACCCGGACCATGCTGTCCCTGGCGATGACCACGATTGTGACCGTCTCCCCAGGAAGGCCCGAGCGGCTGTGCCGGATGCTGTTGCCGAAGAGCTCGCTTACCAAGATCGCAGCGTCATCCCCGCACGGGTGCCCCGGGCCGAGCACCCCGGCCACGAACGCGCGGGCGACCCGCACCCGCTCGGCCCGCCCGGCCACCGTTACGCTCTCCCGAACCGCCACCCCGGCCATCACCGCACCCGCCCTTCCGGCCAACCGCCCAGGCAAGTTCACGGGACACGGCGGCCGACCAGGGCAATGCACGCTCGACTCAGCCGCTGACGTCAAGCCGGAATACGATGCCAACGCGGCCCGTCCGTGGCCGTCCGTGGAAAAGCCGACGGTTACAACGACCGCGCTAACGGCCCCACGCCCGTCCGCTATGCGTCCGTGGACCCCGCAACATGACGCCCTCCAGCGCTACGAGGTGACATATGACGGGACAAGGCAGAAACCCCCCGCCAGCACGAGAATTCGCAGCTAGCGGGGGGTTTTCGCAGCGTGTGGCAGGTGTTGTGTGCAGGTTCAGGACATACAGGACAGGGTGTCTCAAGACATAGAGGACATCTGGTGCGGCGCGCCTCCCCCGGTGCCGATGTGG
>Ga0335072_10007197_pt1 | contig 16225 bp, 15 predicted proteins | sample Lox_Sample_21_FD_206725 | JGI IMG/M metagenome (GOLD analysis project Ga0335072, IMG submission 206725) | Soil microbial communities from Loxahatchee National Wildlife Refuge, Florida, United States - Lox_Sample_2.1 | ecosystem: Environmental > Terrestrial > Soil > Wetlands | place: USA...
CTCGGCGGTGACCAGCGCGTAGCACGGCATGGACACTGGCGCCTCACCCCAGGGTTCCGGGATCACCAGCCCGTAGATGCCCATCTGTTTCATCTGCTCGATGAGCTCTCCGGGGTAGGCGTTAGCGTGTTCCATCTCCCGGACGACGGGCCGGACCTTTTCGTCGATCCATGCGGCGACGGTCTCGACCACCGCCTGTTCCTCGGTGCTCAGCATGATGCGCTGGTCTTCCTCTCCCGTTATGCAGTCACTCGAAATCCACCGTCGCCGTCAGCGAGGGCTCCGCGCCTTCCGCTTCGCGGCCAGCGCACAGCACCGCCAGCCGCCGTCGCGTGCCAGCGTGCGCGCCGTCCTGGCCGAGCTCCGTGAAGACAGTCATTTGACCTTCGCCGGGGTGTGGAAGCCAGGTTAGACAGAATCACCCGGTAATTGTGATCCCAGGAGCCCTCCCCGGACATGACCCTTAGCACGTCAGAGTGTCTGAGAAAGGGAACGTCATGGGAAGACACGCACGGATCGCGCTGCTGCTCACGGCTTCGTCCTGCCTGCTAGCGGTCATGATCGACTGGGTTGTCGAGGAACTGAACAAGGACCAACCGGACCGCAGTCCGCGGAACGACAGCCCGGCGTCCGAGGAAACCGTGGAGCCGGAAGAGGCGTCACAACCCGTTCGGGTTACCTGAAGAGACCCGGCACTGCCGGACGGGCCGCTAGCCCTGGTGACCGGCCCTGAGATGGGTATGGCGGCGGATCTCACCTCCAGGGGGCGATGCGGCCACGGTGCGCCGAAGTGAGTGTTGAGTGATGAACAGGAGGTGACCGTTGAGTGACAAACCAGCTAACGAGCTAGGTGCCGCATCCGAGCATGCCCGGCGGGACGCCGCCGCCCGTCATGCCGAGGTCGCGCTGCGATCCTTCGGGCAGCCGAACTCGGTCGTCAGCCAGTTCGACTTCTGGAACGACAGGTACGAGGGGCGGCGCCTGTTCTCCGAGCTGCTCGGAACCTTTTTCCTGGTGCTGGTAGCGGTCGGCGGCGGCATGGTCAACGCGCGGTTCGGCGGCAGCGCGGTCCCGTACGGCGCACGGGTGGTCGCGCCGGCGCTGATGGTGGCCGCCATCATCCTGTTCATGGGGACGGTCTCCGGCGCGCACCTGAACCCCGCGGTGAGCGTGGCCTTCGCGGCGCGCGGCGACTTCCCGTGGAAGCGTGTCCCCGCCTACATCGTCGCCCAGTTCGCCGGTGCCGTCCTGGCCACGCTGCTGCTGTGGGCGTTCATCGGCAAGCAGGGCAGCGCGGGGCTGACCCTGCCCGGCAGCGGCATCTCCACGGCCACCGCGATGCTGTGGGAGCTTGTCCTGACCGCCGGGCTAGTCAGCGTGATCCTGGGCACCGCGTCCGGTGCCCAGCAGATCGGGCCGCTCGCTGCCATCGGCGTGGGGAGCTACATCGCGCTGGCCGGGCTGTGGGGCTCACCGGTCAGCGGCGCGTCGATGAACCCGGCCCGGTCGCTCGGGCCCGCGCTGGTGCTCAATGACTGGACCTCGTGGTGGGCATATCTGGCCGGGCCCGTGGCCGGCGGCGTCGTCGCAGCGGGCATCGCCCATGTCCTGCGCGGCCCGGGCGGCGGACGGAGCGGAGTGTCTGCTGCCCAGGGGACGCTCGGCGTGGACTGGCATCCGGGCGCTCGCCAGCGACCCTGAGCCCCAGTCAGAAGGAACAACGGAAAGGGGGGCGCGGCTATGCCCGCGAAGACTGAAGGCGCCGTCCGGGAGCGGGCCGGCAGGACTGAGGGCACCGTACGGGAGCGGGCCAGGACGGGAGAACGGCTGACCCAGGCGGACCGGGTGGCCATAGGAAAGGACGCCAGGGACCTGGCCCCGCTTGAGTCGCATGCCGAATTCACGCCAGATGAGTCGCGGGACCCGATCGGCCTGCTGCTCGAGCAGGCGAAGAGCCGGGTGCCTGAGCTGGTGCCGATCCGGCACGGGCGGATGCTGGTGTCGCCGTTCACGTACTACCGGGGCGCGGCCCTGCCGATGGCGGCCGATCTGGCCACGACGCCGACGTCCGGGCTGCGGGTGCAGTTGTGCGGTGACGCGCACCTGTCTAATTTCGGAGCGTTCGCCTCCCCGTCGCGGCGGCTGGTCTTCGATTGCAACGACTTCGACGAGACGCTCCCCGGCCCGTTCGAGTGGGACGTCAAACGGCTGGCGGCCAGCCTGGCCGTGGCCGGCCGGGACAACGGGTTCGCCGGGAAGGACCGCCGTCAGATCGTGCTGGCGGCGGCCGAGAGCTACCGGACGGCGATGCGCGCGTTCGCGGGCCAGCACTTCATGGACGTGTGGTACGCGCACCTCGACGTCGACGACGCCATCGGTGAGTTCAGATCGCAGTTCAAGGCCAAAAGGGTCAAGGCCACCGAGAAGATGGTGGCCCAGGCGCGCACCCAGGACAGCTTCAAGGCGCAGGCCAAGCTCACCACCGAGGCAGACGGGCATCGGCGGATCGTCAGCGACCCGCCGCTGATCGAACCGGTCGAGAACGTCTTCCCCGATATCCAGGCCGACCAGATCTACAAGCTGATCCGTGAGGTGCTGGCCAAATACCAGCGCACCCTGCAGTCCGACCGCAGGCACCTGCTCGACTACTTCAACCTGATCCAGCTCGCCCGCAAGGTAGTCGGGGTGGGCAGTGTCGGCACCCGCGCGTGGATCGTCCTGATGGAGGACGATGACGGCAACGAGCCGCTGTTCCTGCAGGCCAAGGAGGCACAGGTGTCGGTGCTTGCCGCCTACTGCGGGCGCAGCCAGTACACCAACCAGGGCGAGCGGGTCGTCGCCGGGCAGCACCTGATGCAGGCAGAGAGCGACATCTTCCTCGGCTGGACCCACGTCACCGCCCCGGAGGGGGTAGGCCGCGACTTCTACGTCCGTCAGCTGAAGGACTGGAAACTCTCCGCGCCGATCGAGCAGATGATTCCAGCCGGGATGACAGTGTACGCCCGCATGTGCGGCTGGACCCTCGCCCGGGCGCACGCACGTTCCGGCGACCGGGTCGCCCTGGCCGCCTACCTCGGCGGCTCCGCCAAGTTCGACCAGGCGATCGCCGCCTTCGCCGAAACCTACGCCGATCAGAACGAACGCGACCACGCCGCGCTCCAGGCCGCCGTGAAGGACGGCAGAGTCACGGCGACCATGGGGCTGTAGGCCTTCTGCGGCGGCGGGAGTGCTGAGTCGTCCTCCGCTGGCTTCACGTCACCCTTCCGGCTCCGCCAGGAAGCCGCGCAGCAGTGCCCCGGTGCCGTCAAGATGCTCCGCCACCGCCCGGCGGGCCTGTTCCGGGTCTCCGGCCAGGATCGCGGTCGCGATCGCGGTGTGCTGGCGGGCCGTGTGATCGATGTTGCGGCGGAGCACTGGGATGGCGTTAAGCAGGTCGTTTAGCCGCATCCTGGCATCCACGCAGGCGGCTGTCAGCAGCGGAGACCCGGCCAGCTCCGCGATGGACAGGTGAAAGAGCGTGTCCAGGCGCCGGTAGTCCGCCGGGCTGGCCGAGTTGACCGCCGCCAGCCGCGCCAGCAGCACCTCCCGGCCGTCGGCACGCTGCGCGCGCGAACAGGCCAGGGCCTCTGCCGCGCCGGTCTCCACCGCCATCCGGAACGTCAGCGCATCCGTCAGCCTGGCCGCGTTCTCCCGGGCGAGCCGGGCAGCCTCAGCCTCGCTCGGGGCCGGCGGCTGGTACGTGACGAACGTGCCGCCGAAGCGGCCTCGCCGCGACTCCACGTAGCCTGCCTGCTGCAGTTCGTGGAGCGCCTCCCGCAAGGTGAGCCTGCTGATGCCCAGCCGGGCCGCGAGTTCCCGTTCCGCCTGGAACCGCTCGCCCGGCGCGACCAGGCCCAGCTTGATCATGGCAAGCAGCCGCTCCACGGTCTCCTCGAAGGCATTCCCGGTCCGCACCGGACCCAGCAGCGCGGGTACCACTTCGGCGCCGGCGGGCTGCGTGCCGGAGTTAACAGGAAGTTTTCGCCCGGACCTTGACATGATGCGCGATCTTACCCACATTGGTCTGTTAATGAACCATTAGGACGGATGCCACTCAGCGCAGAGGCCAGGACGGCATCAACGACCAGCGGACGGAAGGAGTCCCGATGGCCGTATCTGAGGGCGCTAGCGAGCTGCAGCTCAGCGAGGACGAGAAGCGTCTTCACGAGCTGGGCTACGCCCAAGAGCTCCGCCGGCACATGTCCGGCTTTTCCAACTTCGCCGTCTCCTTTACTATCATCTCGATCCTGTCCGGCTGCCTCACTCTCTACGGGTACGGCATGAACACCGGCGGCCCGGTGCTTATCACCTGGGGCTGGCCGGTTGTCGGGCTGATGACGCTGTTCGTCGGCCTCGCCATGGCCGAGGTCTGCTCGTCCTTCCCCACCGCGGGCGGGCTCTACTACTGGTCGGCGAAGCTGGCACCAAACAACCCCGGCGCGTGGTCCTGGTTCACCGGCTGGTTCAACTTCCTCGGCCAGGTGGCGATCACCGCCGGCATCGACTTCGGCGCCGCCTTCTTCCTCAACGCTCTGCTCGACGTGCAGTGGGGGTTCGACACCCGGCCGTGGCACACGATCGTGCTGTTCGCCGCGATCCTGCTGCTGCACGGCGTGCTGAACTCCTTCGGGGTGCGGCTGATCGCGGTGCTTAACAACGTATCGGTCTGGTGGCATATCGTCGGCGTCCTCATCATCGTCAGCGTGCTGGCGTTCGTGCCGTCCAAGCACCAGTCGGCGTCGTTCGTGTTCACCCACTTCGTCAACAACACCGGCTGGCACTCCACCCTCTACGTGCTGCTGCTCGGCCTGCTGCTCGCCCAGTACACGTTCACCGGGTACGACGCGTCGGCGCACATGACAGAAGAGACCAAGTCCGCGGCGGTCTCCGGGCCGCGCGGCATCGTCATGTCCATCCTGGTCTCCCTGGTCGCCGGCTGGATCCTGCTGATCGGCGTGACCTTCGCCATCCAGAGCTACACCTCCGAGGTCGGGGCGACCGTGCCGCCCGCGCAGATCTTCGTCGACGCGATCGGTGCCACCGGCGGCAAGCTGCTGCTCCTGGTCGCGATCGGCGCGCAGCTATTCTGCGGGATGTCGTCGGTCACCGCGAACTCCCGGATGATCTACGCGTTCTCCCGGGACGGGGCGCTGCCGGGATCGTCGCTCTGGCACCGCATCAACGTGCGGACCCGGACGCCCACCAACGCGATCTGGCTCGCGGTGGCCGGGGCGCTGATCCTGGGCCTGCCCTATCTGTGGAACAGCACCGCGTACGCGGCGGTCACCTCCATCGCGACGATCGGGCTGTACGTCGCGTACGTAACGCCCACGTTCCTGCGGCTGCGGCTTGGCTCGTCGTTCCAGCGCGGCCCATGGCACCTGGGGCGCTGGTCGCGGCCGATCGGGATCATCGCGGTGACCTGGGTGGTCATCATCACGGTGCTGTTCATGCTGCCCACCGCGTCCCCGATTACCTGGGACAACTTCAACTACACGGTGATCGCCGTGGTGGCGGTGGTCGGCTTCGCCGGGGTCTACTGGCTGGTGTCGGCCCGCAAGTGGTTCACCGGCCCCAAGGTCCAGGGCACGATCGAGGAACTCGAAGCCATCGAGCAGGAACTGAAGGAAATCTAAGGGGAGTCACGTGCCCAACCCAACTCCGGCCGCGCGGCGCGGGATGCTGTCGCTCGACCAGCTGCGAGAGCTCGTGGCGGAGGGATCGATCGACACGGTCGTGCTCGCGTTCACCGACATGCAGGGGCGGCTGCAGGGGAAGCGGCTGTCCGCCGAGTTCTTCCTCGCCGAGGTGGCCGAGAACCACGCGGAAGGCTGCAACTACCTGCTCGCGGTAGATGTCGAAATGAACACAGTGGACGGGTACGCGATGTCCTCCTGGGAGCGCGGGTACGGGGACTTCGTCCTCGTACCCGACCTCTCCACCTTGCGCCTGATGCCGTGGCACGAGGGAACCGCCCTCCTCCTCGCCGACCTGGCCTGGGAGGACGGGAGCCCGGTGGTCGCCTCGCCGCGGCAGATCCTCAAGGCCCAGACCGGCCGGCTGGCGGCGCGCGGGTGGACGGCTTTCGCCGGCACCGAGCTTGAGTTCCTGGTCTTCACCGATACCTACGAGCAGGCCCAGGCGAAGGCGTACCGCGACCTGACCCCGGCTAACGCGTACAACATCGACTACTCGATCCTCGGCACCTCCCGGGTGGAGCCGCTCATGCGCCGGATCCGGGTCGGCATGGCCGGCGCCGGACTGTACGTCGAGTCGTCCAAGGGCGAGTGCAACCTCGGCCAGCACGAGATCGCGTTCCGCTACGCCGACGCGGTCACGACCTGCGACAACCACTCGATCTACAAGACCGGCGCGAAAGAGATCGCCGCCCAGGAGGGCATGAGCCTCACCTTCATGGCCAAGCCCAACCAGCGCGAAGGCAACTCCTGCCACGTCCACCTGTCGCTGCGCGACGGGCAGGGCAACCCGGTGCTGGCCGGCGACGGCGCGCACGGGCTGTCGCGGCTTGGCGAGCACTTCCTGGCCGGCCAGCTGGCGGCGCTGGCCGAGATGTCGCTCTTGCTCGCCCCGAACATCAACTCCTACAAGCGGTACGTGCAGGGCAGCTTCGCCCCGACCGCGATCCGCTGGGGCGTGGACAACCGCACTTGTGCCTACCGGCTGGTCGGGCACGGCCTGGCGCTGCGGGCAGAGAACCGGGTACCGGGCGGCGACGTCAACCCCTACCTCGCGATCGCGGCGATGATCGCAGGCGGCCTTGACGGCATCGAGAAGGAACTGCCGCTTGAGCCCGCATTCGAGGGCAACGCCTACGCCGATCCCGGGCCGCGGGTGCCCGCCACCCTCCGGGACGCGCTGACGGCGTGGGAAAAGAGCGAGCTGGCCAGGACGGCGTTCGGCAATGACGTGGTCGAGCACTACGCCAACAACGCCCGGGTGGAGCTCGCCGCCTTCGACTCGGCGGTCACCGACTGGGAGCTGCGGCGCAGCTTCGAGCGGCTGTAGTTTCCGGTGCCCGGCGTTACCGACAAGGAGTTTCGCATGTCCGCGTTCACGGTCCTGAACCCGGCGACCGCAGAACCGGTCGCCTCGGTACCGGGGACCTCGGCCGGGGAAACCGACGAGGCCGTCACCCGCGCAGCCGCGGCACTGCCGGCCTGGCGGGCGGTCGCACCCGGCGACCGGGCCAGGCTGCTGCGCAGGTTCGCCGCCGCGGTCGACGGCGATATCGACCACCTGGCCACGCTGGAGGTCCAGGGCGCCGGCCACACCATCAGCAACGCCCGCTGGGAGGCGGGCAACGTCCGGGACGTGCTGAACTACTACTCGGCGGCGCCGGAGCGGCTGTTCGGGCGGCAGATCCCCGTTCCCGGCGGGCTCGACGTCACGTTCAAGGAGCCGGTGGGGGTGGTCGGCCTCATCGTGCCGTGGAACTTCCCCATGCCGATCCTGGGCTGGGGGCTGGGGCCCGCGCTGGCCGCGGGGAACCCCGTGATCGCCAAGCCCGCCGAGCTCACCCCGCTGACCGCGCTCCGGATCGCGGAACTGGCGCTGGAGGCCGGGATCCCGGAAGGCGTCTTCCAGGTGCTGCCGGGCAAGGGCTCGGTGGTGGGCCAGCGGCTGGTGGACCACCCCGCGGTACGCAAGATCGTGTTCACCGGCTCCACCGAGGTCGGCCAGCAGATCATGACTGGCTGCGCCCGCCAGGTGAAGCGGGTCACCCTGGAACTCGGCGGCAAGAGCGCCAACGTCATCTTCGCCGACGCCGACCTGGAGAAGGCCGCCGCCAGCGCGCCCTACGGCGTGTTCGACAACGCGGGCCAGGACTGCTGCGCCCGGTCCCGGATCCTCGTCCAGCGCAGTGTGTTCGACCGGTTCATGGAACTGCTCGAGCCCGCGGTCAAAGGCGTCGCGGTCGGTGACCCGGGCCAGGACAGCACCGAGATGGGACCGCTGATCTCCGCTGCCCACCGGGAACGGGTCGCCGCCTACGTGCCCGGCGGCGCGCCCGTCGCGTTCCGGGGCAGCGCCCCGGAAGGACCGGGATTCTGGTACCCGCCGACCGTGCTCGCACCAGTCGCCAGGGACGACCGGGCCTGGACCGAGGAGATCTTCGGCCCGGTGGTCGCGGTCGCGCCGTTCGATGACGAGGCGGACGCCATCGCGCTGGCCAACGACACGCCCTACGGGCTGTCCGGGTCCATCTGGACCAGGGACGTGGGCCGCGCGATCCGGGTGGCACGGGCGGTGGAGACTGGAAACCTGTCGGTGAACTCGCACTCGTCGGTGCGGTACTGGACTCCGTTCGGCGGGTTCAAGCAGTCCGGACTCGGCCGGGAACTCGGGCCTGACGCCCTCGACGCGTTCACCGAGACCAAGAACGTGTTCATCTCAACCGAGAACTGAGGAGAATTGCATGCAGCGCCTGCAAGACCGGGTGGCCGTGATCACTGGTGCCGCGAGCGGTATCGGGCTGGCCGCAGCGCACCGGCTGGTCGCGGAAGGCGCCCGGGTGGTAGTGGCCGATGTCGACGAGCGGGCTGGCAAGGAGGCCGCGGACGCGGTCGGCGGCATGTTCGTTAAGACGGACGTCACGAGCGACGACGACGTGCAGCACCTGTACGAGTCGGCGCACGGCCAGTACGGGCGCATCGACATCGCGTTCAACAACGCGGGCATTTCTCCGCCCGACGACGACTCGATCCTCAGTACCGGTCTGGAGGCCTGGCGCCGGGTACAGGAGGTCAACCTGACCTCTGTGTACCTGTGCTGCAAGCACGTGATCCCGTACATGCAGCGCCAGGGCGCGGGTTCGGTCATCAACACGGCCTCCTTCGTGGCCGTGATGGGCGCCGCCACCTCGCAGATCTCCTACACCGCCTCCAAGGGCGGGGTGCTGGCCATGAGCCGTGAGCTTGGCGTGCAGTTCGCGCGCGAGGGAATCCGGGTGAACGCGCTCTGCCCGGGGCCGGTTAACACCCCCTTGCTGCAGGAACTCTTCGCCAAGGACCCGGAGCGGGCGGCCCGGCGGCTGGTGCACATCCCGATGGGCCGCTTCGCCGAGGCCGACGAGATCGCCGCCGCAGTGGCGTTCCTGGCCAGCGACGACGCCTCGTTCATCACCGCGTCCGCCTTCCTGGTGGACGGCGGCATTTCCGGCGCCTACGTCACCCCGCTGTGAAGCCGGTCATCGGGCTGAGCACTTACGCCGAGCCGGCCCGGTGGGCGGCCTGGCGGGCGCCCGCGGCGCTGCTACCGCTCAACTACGCCGACCAGGTAGCGGCCGCGGGCGGAACGCCGGTGCTGCTGCCGCCGGTCCCGGGGATCGCCGCCGCGGTTGGCCGGCTGGACGCACTGGTGCTCACCGGCGGCGGGGACATCGACCCCGCCAGCTACGGGGCGGCGGCGCACCCGCGCACCGGCGCGGTCAGCGCCGAGCGCGACCGAGCGGAACTGGACCTGCTGGCCGCGGCGCTGGCGGCCGGGCTGCCCGTGCTCGGCATCTGCCGCGGCCTGCAACTGCTCAACATCGCGCGGGGCGGCACCCTCCACCAGCACCTAGCCGACCTAGGGCCGGCCGCCGGCCGCGGCCATACCCCGCAGCCTGGCACCTTCGGCAGCCACCAGGTACGGGTCGCGGCAGGCAGCATGCTGGCCGGCATCCTGCAGGCAGACATCCCGCTCGCAGTGCCTACCGCCCACCATCAGGCGATCGACCGGCTGGGGGCAGGCCTGACCGCCACTGCCTGGGCGGCGGACGGGATAATCGAAGCGGCCGAGCTGACCGGCGGGGAGCATCATCCGTTCGTGCTTGCCGTCCAGTGGCACCCGGAGGCAAGTGACGATCTGCGGCTGTTCCAGGCGCTGGTCGCGGCGGCGCGGAGCGCTGCGCCTTCGGCGACGCCAGCGCTGGCAGGCCGTCGGGTTCGCGTGCGTCGGTGACCTGCCCGCCGTCGAAGTCAACGACGTCATGAGGAGCCAGGCCTGCCCGGCAGGCCTGTCGATGAGGGGCGGCTGGTCACCCGAGCGCATGTGGCAGGCCGTCGAGGCCGATGGCGCCACGGTGGACGTCGTGTACGGCGAGGCAGGGTCCAAGCGGGCTTGATCAGAAAGGGCGTGCCGCGTTCGGCTCACACCCCTTCCGCGCCGGAGCCGGCCAGCCGCGCCCGGAGGAGCTTCTTGTCGAACTTGCCGACGCTGGTGACGGGGATCTTGTCGATGGCCTCGATCCGGTCGGGCAGTTGCCACCGTGCCCAGCCGAGCGACTCCAGGTGGGCGCGCACCGCGTCCCGGGTGACCGGGTCGGCCCCGGCCGTCACGACGAAGGCCAGCGGGCGCTCCTGCCATTTGGGGTCGGGAACCGCCACGACGGCCGCCGCGGCGACTTCCGGCATGGCCATGATGTCGGCCTCCATGTCGACCGAGGAGATCCACTCACCGCCCGACTTGATGAGGTCCTTGGACCTGTCGGCGATGACGAAGTAGCCCTCGGGAGAGCCGATCGCCACGTCGCCGGTGCAGAACCAGCCGTCCCCGGCGAACTGCTCCGCCCCGACACCCTTCCAGTAGCCGTCGGCGACCCAGGGGCCGCGGACATAGAGGTCGCCCATGCTGACCCCGTCGAAGGGGACCTCCGCGCCGTCGGCGTCACGGATGGAAACGTCGATACCGGGGATCGGCAGGCCCGCCTGCGTGCGCACCCGCGTGGTGAGCCGTTCGGCTCCCCACTCGCGCATGGCGTGCGTCGGCCAGGCGATGCTGGCCAGCGGCGAGGTCTCGGTCATCCCCCACGCCTGGACGATCTCGATGCCGAAGTCGCGCAGGTACCGCTCGATGAGTGCGCGCGGCGGCTGGCTGCCGCCGCAGAAGATGTGCCGCAGCGCGGACAGCGGGCGCTGCCTGCTGGTGAGTTCCTCGGCGAGGGCGAGCCAGACCGTGGGCACGCCCGCGGTAACGGTCACCTGCTCCTGCTCGCACATGTCGGCCAGCGCCGCCGCGTCCAGCGGCCCGGCGAGGAAGACCTGCTTGGCGCCCACCGCGACGGACGCGTGCGGCATTCCCCACGCGTTCGCGTGGAACATCGGGACCACCGGTAGCGTGCAGTCCCGCGGACCGATGCCCATGCCCGCACCGGAGCTGACCGCGAACGAGTGCAGCACCGTGGAGCGGTGCGTGTACACCACCCCCTTGGGGCGGCCCGTGGTGCCGGACGTGTAGCAGATACCCAGCGGCGCACGCTCGTCGATCTCCTTGCGCAGATAGCAGCCGGGCTCGCCGCCGATCAGCTCCTCGTAACTGATTACCCGGGGCAGCGAGCTGTCCGGCACCGTGTGGTCGAAGACAACGACGTGCCGTACGCCGCGCAGGTCGGCCTCCGGTACCTGCTCAAGCAGCGGCAGAAGGTCGGCGTCGACGAATATCGCGCAGTCATCGGCGTCCGCGATGATCCAGCCGAGCTCGGCAGGCGACTGCCTCACGTTGAGCGTGTGCAGCACGCGCCCGGTGCAGGGCACACCGAAGTAGCACTCGAGGTGACGGTAGCTGTTCCAGGCGAGTGTCGCCACCCGCTCCCCTGCCGACAGGCCGAGCCGGTCCAGGGAGTGCATCAGCTGCTGGGACCTGCGGGCGAAGTCCGCGTAGGTGTAACGGTGCACGTCGCCGGTTCCGAGGCGGGTGACCACCTCGGTTCCGGCGAAGTGCGTGCCCGCATGGCTGAACAGCAGCCACGCGGTGAGCGGTGCATCCGTCATCGCCATAGGTAAGGCATTCTCCGTTCACGGGGTTGTGTCGCTGACGCCATCGCTTACCGAGTGCGGCGACCCGTGCCCGCCACGTTCGGCGACGCCCAGGTGAACCCGCACCTCCTCGCTGACGGCGAGTTCGGCCGCCGGGGCCTCGTGCTCGATGCGTCCCTTGCTGAGGATGTATCCGCGGTCGGCTAGGTGCAGTGCGAACAGGCTGTTCTGCTCGCTCAGCAGGATGCTCATCCGTTCGGCTTTGATCAGCTCGATCCACTGCCGCATCTGGCCAACGATCACCGGGGCGAGTCCTTCGGTCGGCTCATCGAGCAGCAGCAGCTTCGGGCGCGCCAGCAGCGCCCGCGCCAGCTTGAGCATCTGCTGCTCGCCGCCGGAAAGGAAGCCGGCCCGCCGGGCGGCGAGTTCCGCCAGCCGGGGAAACGTGCCGACCACCCGGTCCAGTGTCCACGGCGGCAGCTGTGCAGCGTCCTCGCCGCGCGCCGGTCTGCGGGCGTCGCGCAAGGCGAGCTCGAGGTTTTGCAGGACGGTGAGCGAACTGAAGCACCGCCTGCCGCTGGGCACGTACGCCACCCGGGCCCGGGCGATGCGGTGCGGCGCCAGCCGCGAGACGTCCGTGCCGTCCAGCAGCACCCGTCCGCGCCGCAGCGGGGTGAGCCCGGTGATGGTCCGCATGGTCGTGGTCTTGCCGGCCCCGTTGCGGCCGAGCAGGGCCACCACCTCGCCCTCGCCCACAGTGAGCGAGATCCCCTGGATGACGTGGCTCTCCCCGTAGTAGGTATGCACGTCCTGCAGGACCAGCCTCATTCCCCGCCTCCCAGGTAAACCTCGGCTACCTGCGGGTCTGCCTGGACCTCGGCGGGCGACCCGTGGCATATCACGCGGCCTCGGTGGAGCACGGTCACCTCGTCTGAGACGCAGAAAACGATGTCCATGTCATGCTCAGACAGCACGACGGTCAGGCCCCGTGCCCGCGCGAGGCCGGTCACCAGATCGACCATCCGGCCGGTCTCGGCGGGCGACATGCCCGCGGTTGGCTCGTCAAGGAGCAGCAGCCGGGGACGCGTCGCCAGCGCCAGCGTGACCTCAAGGACCCGCTGGTCACCGTGGGAGAGCGTCTGGGCCTGCGCGTCCATGGCCTGCGCCAGCCCGACCTCATCCAGCATCTCCATTGCTTCCACGGTGACTTTGTCCTGGCGCGCTGAGACGAAGTCCCAGCTTCGGTGGTGCCGAGCCAGAATCGCGACCTGCACCGACTCGAGCACGGTCATCTTGGGGAAGACATTCGTGATCTGGAATGACTGTGTCAGGCCGCGGCGGCTGACGACATAGGGCCGGGCTCCGCTCAGTTCCCTGCCGCCGAATCGGATCGACCCGCTGGTCGGCCGGTGCACCCCGGTAAGCAGCCGGAACAGCGTAGTCTTGCCCGCGCCGTTGGGACCGATGACGGAGTGGATCGTCCCGGGCCGGACCGCGAGATCGACGCCGCCGACGGCGGTGAAACCGCCGAAGGCCTTGGTCAGCCCGCGGACCTCAAGCAGCGGCTGCGTACTCATTACCGCACCGCCGTCTCGGGCCGGCCATCAGGCTTCGTGTCTTGCCCGCCGCTAGCCCGGGCCGCAGCCGCGGCCCGGGAGGTGGCCGGGGCCAGGCCCGGCCAGCGGCGCGCCAGGAGGCGCCTGCCGCGGTTGAGCAGTCCGGCCACCCCGTCAGGGGCAGCCAGGATGATCACCAGCAGCACGGCGCCGAACACCAGCTGCGAGTCGGAGAAACTCGCGAGCAGCACGTCGCGGGCCTGCTCGTAAATCAGCGCCCCGAGCGCGGGACCGAGGAACATGTACTGGCCGCCGAGCACCGCCATGAATATCGGGTATCCGGACTCGGTCCAGCTGAACAGGTTCGGGTTCGCGGACTGGCCCCAGACCACGTAGAGCACTCCGGCCAGCGCGCAGAAGAATCCGGAGAACGTGAACGCCAGCAGCTGGTGCAGGAAGACGTTGACGCCAAGCGCCTCGGCTCGCTCCCGGTTCTCCCGGATCGCCCTGAGCGTCATCCCGAACGGGGAGCGGGTGATCTGCCACAGCACGAGCAGGCCGATGGCAGCGACCGCCAGGGTAAACCAGTACGCGTTGCCTGGATTGAGCAGGAAACCCGGCAGCATAGGCCCGAACACGCCGTCAGCCCCGCCGGTGAACGACTCCTGCTGCTGCACGATGACGTAAAGCAACTGCGACACCGCCAGCGTCAACAGCGCGAAATACAGCTGCCTGGTGCGCAGCGCAAGCAGTCCGACGGCAAGCGCGGCCACGCCGCCGACGACCGGCGCAACCACCAGGGTGACCCAGAACGACGCGTTCAGGTGCATCCAGGCGAGGGCGACCGTGTAGGCACCGATCCCGTAAAAGGCACCCTGGCCGAATGACACAAGGCCGCCGTACCCGATGAGCAGGTTGGTGGCACAGGCGAACAGCGCGAGCCCGACCGCATCCTGGACGTTGAGCAGCGCGGCGGTGGACAGCACCCGAGGTCCGAGCGCCAGCACAACGATGAGCGCGATGACCCCGGCAGGCACGCGCAGGCTGGCCGGTTTCCTGAGAATAGTTGTCATCTCAGCGCTCCGCCGTCCCCAGCAGGCCCCACGGGCGAAGCGCGAGCACCGCGATCATCGCCAGGTATATGAAGGCCGGCTCCCAGGTGGGCGCCCACAAGACACCCACGGTGTTGAACAACGCGATGACGAGCGCGCCGATCGCGGCGCCGGCGACCGACCCGAGCCCGCCGATCACCGAGACGATGAACGCGGAGATGATGATGCTCGCGTCCAGCCCCGGCGCGACCGACTCCAGCGGTGCGGCAAGGACACCGGCGAGGGCGGCAAGCAGGGTCCCGATGACGAAGACGGTGGTGAACAGCAGCGGCACGTTGGTGCCCGCGCTCGCGAGCAGTTCGCGGTCCTCGACCGCCGCCCGGATCCGCCAGCCCAGGGTCGTCCGCTGCAGCAGTGCCCACAGCGCCAGGCCGACGCCGGCCGCGGCCCCTATCGCGAACAGGTCGTAGACGGGGAACTCACCGCCGCCCAGGGTGATCGAGCCCGCGAGGGCGGACGGGACAGGGACGCTGCGCGCCGCGCTTCCCCACAGCCGGAGCATGATGTCTCCGAAGATCAGGAACAGCGCGTAGGTGACCACCAGCTGGGCGAGGTGATCCTTGCCGTAGACCCGGCGGAGCACGGAGATCTCCGTGACTCCGCCGAGGACGGCAACGGCGAACGGTACGGCAAGCAGCGCCAGCCAGAAGCGCCAGCCGCCAGCCGCGCCGCCCACCAGGGTCGTCGCGGCGAAAGCGCCGAAGGCGTAGAAGCTTCCATGGGCGATGTTGATGATCCTCAGGGCGCCGAACACCAGCGTCAGACCTGCCGCCGCGATGAACAGGGCGCTCGCCTCGGTCAGCGCGCTGAGGAACGTGATCAGGTAATGACTCATCTGCTACGAGCAGGGCTCGATCAGCTGAGACGGACTGGGGCTGAGCACATCCGCGTTCCACAGCCGTATGCCGTACGTGGCGTTCACCGCGGACGCGACCGTGCCTGTTTCCTCTGGCACCTCCGCCTGATGGTCGCAGGAGCGGATGGTAATGTCGCCACGGACCGTCGGGACCGTCGCTCCGCTCAGCGCGGCCACCACGCCGTCCGCGCTGAAGCTGCCGGCTTGCTTGACGCCGTATGCCCACGCCTGCGCCGCGGAGTACCCGGTGATCGCGAACTCCGAGGGGTAACTGCCGTAAGCGGCCTTGTAGGCGGTGACGAAGGCCTGCATCTGGCTGCTGTCGTCGGTCCAGAACGGCGCGCGGTCCCATGCGATCGCGCCGGCCGGGGCCTGCGCGCCGAGCGCCTGGAGAACCTCCACATCGTACATGGCACCCACCTTCGTCTTGCTGAACAGGCCGAGGCCTAGACCCTGCTTGGTCAGCGTCACCAGGTCCGCGCCGTACTCACCGACGAACACGTACTGCGGGCTGGATGTCAGGATTGCCGACAGCTGCGAGGTGAACGAGGTGGCGCCCAGTGCCGGCGTCTGCTGGTCGGTAACCGTATAGCTGACGCCGTCTTTCTTCAGGTCTGCCAGGAACGCCGCTACGGTGTCCAGCCCGAAGTCGTAGTTGGGGGTGATTGTCGCGATCCTGACAGGCCCGTGCCCTATCTCCCTGGCGAAGGCCAGGGCCGCCGCGGCCGGCTCCATGTCGGTATTCGGCGAGAGTTCAAAGGCATACTTGTTGAACGTCTTCGTGGTAAGGCCGACGTCATTCGCGATGTGGAAGAAGATAGGGACGTGGTACTGGCCGGCGATCTGTTCCTGTGCGGCGGCCACGCCGCTTGACACCGAGCCGAACAGCGCGACCACGTGGTCATT
>Ga0335072_10007198_pt1 | contig 16225 bp, 16 predicted proteins | sample Lox_Sample_21_FD_206725 | JGI IMG/M metagenome (GOLD analysis project Ga0335072, IMG submission 206725) | Soil microbial communities from Loxahatchee National Wildlife Refuge, Florida, United States - Lox_Sample_2.1 | ecosystem: Environmental > Terrestrial > Soil > Wetlands | place: USA...
GCTTAAGCTCAGCATCGTGCTGATTGGAGAGAGGGGGGGAAATAATTTTTACCCTCTTTTCTAGGCCCGAGACCATCAAGCATTTGTCAAACGTGAATGTATTGCCGTCCCGGGTCCAGATGATTGGCTGAGGTGTTGTAGCCACGTTCAAATTGTCCCATATGCCCCATTATGGTTACAGGGGAAGGGAGGAAAATGATTCGCTATTGCTGGGTACGGCATTCAACAGAACACACGGAATGAAAAGTCTACCAAAACAATTTTGGCTAACAGAAAGCTAGCTTTATTAGAGACATCTATATCGACATCTTTTAATATTTGTTCTTGATCAACCAGTGCCTATCCCTCCAAAGAGCTAGCCATATACATTTCGTGCCAACAAACAATCAGAAGCCTTTACATCATACACGATATACTCCCAAGCACCTTTACGAAGACAGATCCATAATCATCGGGATTCCTTCTCTCGACTGATTCCCCTCTGAAACTGGCCTCTATTATTTCCGCCTCTTAAAATGGAAGCTCAATATTGATACCAAGTTGGTTTTTGCTTCCTTAATGTTGGTACACGTCGCTGCCTGGCACTTCATATGCGTTGACCGGGAAAGGTCCTCCTGCCATATTGGCACTCATCTCCGCACGACCTTCAACTCCTGGTGCAACATGGGCCGGGGCCGGGCCCGGGGCCGGGGCGCCCATGTTACTTGCGAATGTCGAAGATGGACTGTGGGGTGCTTCACCTGGCGTGCCTAGTTCTGATGCTTGGTGGGTTGAAACAGGGCTGGTAGTCTCGCCACGGTCCGGGAATGCAGCGCTCAGGTGAGACTGCGAATTTGGCGAGGGTTGAGTTGCGTTAGATACTACTGAGTAGTGCTGGTTTGGAGCTTGGTTCTGATAATAGGCTTGATTCGGAATCTGTTGCTGGGGTTGACCATAGCTGCCTTGAACTTCGGCCATGTTGGGATACGGTTGTTGCTGCGTCTGAGGTGGATGTTGTGGTTGCTGGTATTGTTGATCTGGTGGCTGAGGCATATATTGTTGTTGAGGTGGAAATGGTTGCTGCTCTTGCATTTGGGGTGGATATTGAGTCTGCGCTGAGACCCACTGCGCAGCCAGAGCAGTCTCTTCCGCAGTTCCAGCAGGTTTGCCTCCATTCGCAGCGGCATAAGCCGCATTGTTTCCATCTTGTGGTGGCATATATGTTGGAGGAACTCCATTGTTGGCACTGGCAGTGTCGTCCTTCTTCTTGGCGTATTTTATGATAAAAAATATCGCAAGAGCAATGATAGCTAGACCAGCTATTCCGCCGACGACTCCACCGACTATGGCACCAATTGGAGTTCCGGAAGAGGAAGAGGAAGAGGAAGAGGAAGAGGAAGAAGCCGGTGCGGCACTGCTTGTAGGAGCAGTTGTCGTAGGGGCACCACCGTTACGACCAGTACTTCGACCTGCAGCAGAACTTTGGCCTCCCGACCCGGCAGAGCTAGATGATTGGGAAGGGGCTGCAGAACTAGCAGATGGGTTTAAGCCCAATGGTACTCCCGTAGCTCCGGAGGTTGCTGCTGCGGAAGTTACCGTGACAGTAAGAGGAGAAAAGACGCGGCCATCATCTTCACCGATGTAGGTGGTGTCGGCTGTCTGCCAAGTGGTGACTGGGAGATCATTACAGAAGTAATCTTGGACATCCTGGTTAGGAAACCGAACGCCATTGCAGTAAGGTGCAGTTCCAGCAGTGCTAATGCCAGTTAGCTTTGACGAACAGTGCCAAGTAAAGGGAGTTATAATTGCACTGAATTCTAGGCAATAATACGAACGATGGAATAAGATACTTACCATTTGAGAATATAAGTATTCCCTTCACAGTCGCTGTCACAAATAGAACTAGAGTAGTACTCCACTGAGTTAATGCACGTGGTTCTTATACCGCAGTAGGATTGTGCTATATTGCAGCAGCCAATGAAGCCGTAAGTGGTTGATGTTCCAGGAAAGAAAAAGCACGTATTAGTTAGGGCATCGCAGTAATAGGCGTCATCTGTACAAAAACTTATTAGCACACGTTCTCGTAACAACATTGGTGAACAAGTACCTTCAAGTCCACTAATATATCCACATGTGTTGTCAGGAGCTATCAAATCAGTCATGACGTCTTGACGTCGGAAAAGATCTGGATGAACCTTGGGAGCGGCGGTGGGCTCAGGTGGGAAAACGAGGTCTCCTGCTTCTGCCTGAGAGGTAGCTTGCGGACCTCTAAAAGCCAGAGCAGATGCCTGAGCCGAGAGGACGGCCACGCACAATATTAAAGTTAACATTTTGGCGCGTCGGTGAGTTGACAATGTCAATTACAACAACAGTGGTGGTTAAGAAGAGAAACAAAGAAGAGGAAAGAAGGCGTTCAGCAGTAGATAACTGGCAGGGAAAGGCTGAGGACGGGAGCGGAATGCGGAATTGGGAAGAAAAAGGAAGGGTTCACGGAGCATCGGCGGCCAGACCCGCGTGACAGCAGAGAGTGAGTAACACAGCGGCAGAGGTGCTTCTAGATCCCCATTTTTCCTTCTTCCTTTGCTCAGCTTCAAGGCCTAGACAGGAAGCAGCACACGGCAAAGGAAGACTTTAGCACATGGATCTAGGCAGTAAATGGTTTATTGAGGCGCAGCCAAAGCCTCATGAATCGACAAGTCAGCATTGACCATTCACTGCAGGAGTATAAAACATGATAGTCGATTGCCCTATCAGATGAAGGCCGAACATGAACATGTCGCGTAATTGGCATTAATGATCCACTGTGGCTGCAGAGCTGAACATTGCTTTGGGCCTGGTGCAGTCGGGATCAACAGACGGCACCCCAGTTACACGAGCCATGTAGCTGGCGAGTAGCCAATCATACACGAGTCCAGCCGAATGGATAGCATTGAATGGCCGCCAGGGGTAAAGCGTGATTCCTTTAAGAGGCAAAACAGGATTGGGGCTGACAGGGCTGCAGAGGCTACAGCAAGAAGATGGGCTGATACTCTACAGTACCCTTCTGTTGTCTCTCTGGACAGTAGCTCCCTATCTACTGTGCTATCTGGCTCTGCTCATGCTCGGGTATGTAGGTAATTACTATTCATTGATTAAAAAGGCAGTGATTATCGAAATGCCTGATAACTTGTCCATCAGCCGGATTGAAATCAGCCCGATCACACGCCATGGGTATGTGATGCTCGGACCAGTGCTGATTCTGGTGGAGATTGCGATGGAACAGGGCTGCGAAATAAGGCTCTTTCGATTACGCTAGGGGTTCACAGATCACGTGCATTCGCGATACACTGACGCGATGAACCCCACCATAAGGTAAGTAGATCTACTCGAATCAACCGTCCCAAATGCCTCCATGACAGACCTCTCCATCGTCTTGCCTGGATTTGCAACTCAGCAATATGCCCGCCTCATCCCATCTCTGGAGAAGAATCTCGTCACTACAACGGATCTCATTACCCTCGATGCTGTCGACATAGCCAAGCGCGCGCAACTACCTCTGCTCGATGTGAAGAGGCTTTGCAGTGCAGTCTTGCGAGAGCTGCAATGCGATCTCGGTATCGGACAGGCCATTGACACAGGAGATGAATCCGAACAAAGTCCATCGGCCCTAAGGATGACTGGGGATAAAGTCATTGAATTATGGGACACTATCAGTACCTTAGATGATGCTATTGATAACGTATTGGGTGGTGGCATACCCACTAGATATATTACAGAGATTACGGGCGAGAGGTTGGTTTAGTTGAGATACTATCTGTTCATATCTGATCGTCATCAGTGGCGCCGGCAAGACACAATTCCTTCTCGGTCTTCTACTTGCGACACAGCTACCTCCACCCCATGGCCTCTCTAGGTCAGCGCTCTACATCTCCACAGAATCAGCCCTACCTACGACTCGGCTTTCGCAGATGCTATCAACACACCCTATTTTGGTATCCGCTAATCCAAAGCCGTCACTAGATCGCATCATAAGTATCGCGACTCCAGATCTCGAATCTCAGGACCATATCCTTCGATATCAGCTACCAGTCGCGGTTCGACGGCATAGAATAGGTCTGGTGGTCTTAGACTCAGTTGCTGCCAACTACAGAGCGGAGTTTGAGCGACCTGGCGCAAGCAAAAATGGAGCAAATATGGCCAAGAGGTTAGCTCAACTCCCTACTGGAAAGGAGCTCTATGCTAAACTAAGGTAGATCTTCCGAGTTAGCGAAACTAGGGCAACTACTCCGCGACCTTGCCCGCACCGAAAACATAGCCGTTGTCGTCGCAAACCAAGTAGCTGACCGCTTCACTGGGAGCAAATATGGCAACAGCGGACTCCTCCAGCAAACCCAAAACAGTCCCCTTGCTTACAGGAGCGGCGGTACAGGCACATCCACACCGCATCATCCACCATCCCCAATGCCAGCGCCGCCATCAAGCGACTTCACAATCCCACCGACGCCAGCACCCAAGGGTGGAAGCATAGACCTGATGACCTTCGACCACCAACAGCGCTGGTTCACCGGCTGGGGCGACGACCCCCTCGCCGAAGATCTGAAAACGCCCAGTCTGGGCTTGATCTGGACCACACAAATAGCATGTCGAATAGCACTGATCAAATCGCCCGTCTACACCGAAGGAGAAACAGGCGAGGAGCGGGTATTGAAGAGATGGAGGCGCTGGGTGAAGGTCGTGTTTGCGCCTTGGACGGCGCCGAGTGGTGCGGGTGTTGAAGGGGCGGTAGAGTTCCACATCACGGGTGCCGGTATTAAGGCCATTGACCTAGAGGCGCAAGACAGGTAAATGACACTTAATATTAAAAAAAAAATAAGAAAAAAAAACAGGGGGGGCCATCACCCTCTCCCTCCTCTACCATGCTGCTGCTTTGCTCCCAAATCCCCAACCCAACCAGTTTCCCTTCCCCAACTACTCACCGCCGCTCCCACCTTTCCACATACCAAGTACAAGATCAAGGACTTTCCAGCCGTGGTCGTTACACACAACACCATCACGCTCGAAAAGTGCAATGAAAGCTTCGCCTACAGTTCCTCTTCCAAAATAGCTACACACACATGACTTTCACGCCAAGACTCCGTTCTCAACAGCACCCGAGGCGCCGCAAACGGGCCAACGGTCTTGGCATCGCTGGTGGCGTATAATTCCCCCCCTTACTGATACCGCAGACGCCAAGCACCCCGCTCAGGGCCCACAAAGCATGCCACTGTACGATTGCGGCGTGAGAGGTTAAAAAGATCCCCAAAAAAAAAAAAAAAATCTCACATGATGGTGCTATGGTGGTGTGCAAGTGAGGACGTTAGACTTTAGCTCCGGGAGTGGCATATATATATATATATAGGCAACGCAGGTCGGGTGTGGTAGAGCTTAAATTCAAGTCAAGAAAGTCAAAGCGGGGTCAAGACTCATAATGCATCAATTCGTTGTATGATATGGTATCTTTGCTCTAATCATACACTTTTTTGTGTTGTGTTCAATGGGTGGCGGGACAGATTCCCCCCCACAAAAAAAAGGTTTTCCCGCAAGCCCCCCTTCCCAAAAGGTTTTTCTATATGTACAATGAATGTAAAAAGGTCAGCTCCTAGGCCGAGATTTCCCGTTACTGCTAGATTGCTCGCGCCTAAGCATCGGCAATCAGGGGGGAGATGGCTGAAGAGGTGTAGTCCAAAAAGGTGCTGCCGAGCTCGCTGAGGCTGTCGCCAGTGACGAGTACACCGTCCGTGACCATGAAATAAGCATAGCCCGCAACGTAAGGCTGGGCGTCAAGCCATGGGAGGACGACTTGCAAGAACTCGTTCTGTTGGTCTGTTGTACCTGAGCCGGCGAATTCGGTGATCCAAACGGGGAGGTTGCTCATTGAGTAGGCTTGTTCGACGTGTGACTTGAAGTACGCGTAGTTCGTGGCGCTATCATACCAGTGGATGTTCACGAAGTCGATGGTGCAGCCGGAGCAGTTGCCGATGAAGTTTTGCATGTATTGCAGGCCCATTTGCCCGCCGCCGTTAGTCACGGCTGGAGCACCAAGTTTAGCTTTGCCGGCGAAAGGCTGCATGTATTGCTGGTATGCCGAAACGGCAGTTTGGATGTCCATGTTGGCTTGGGTGTCGAGATCGGGCTCATTGAAAGAGAAAAGGTGACCGGTGCCGGAAGCTATAGCAGCGGATGCGTCGGCTGCCCAAGGACCAGTGAAGCTCGGGCTATTACTCCATAAGGTTGGGATATATTCGAGACCAGAGGCCACGCCTGATCCTGTCTCACCCCAGTTATACGCCCATGACACTTCGGAGTTGCCGCCCGTGAATAGTTGGGTGAGGGAGGCATCATTAAAGGCTAGACCGCGTTTCTTAGACGAATATGAGGACCCTGAATTGGTAACAGTGTTTGAGGACGAGGCTGGAGATGTAGAAGCAGCAGGAGCAACGGCGGCGGCAGGGGTGTTAGCTGGTACCACAACTGTAGCCATTGTGGTTGGGACAGCAGCTGGTGGAGTTGAGGTTGTCGTGGGCTGCTGAATGAACTCGGCTCTAGTAAGGGGTGCGGAGCTGCTTGATGGAGCAGAGGAAGTAGCAGCTGGGGCGTAGGTATCTGTAACAGACGAGCCAACAGGCGAGGCAACATACGAAGGGACTGTTGATGGTGAGGTGGTTGAAGCCGCTGGCGATGGCATACCCGGAGGGTATTCCACACCAATAGTCTGTCCACCAGGCCAGTCAACCGTAACATAGACAGTCTCCGTCTCGGTTTCGATCACGTCGTCAGTCACCGTCACATCTATCTGCGTCCGCTTGCGGTGAAATTGTTCATGTCGTCCATGAACGGCAGCAAGGACATCATTGACCAGCAAAGAGACCAACACGGCCGAGGCAGATGATGCTCGGACACGCATATTGTTAGTTGGTCGAGTGTCTTTGGTGTATGATCGTGTGTAACAGGAGAAAAGGTTTTCAGTGAATATGAATCGATGTTAAGTGGCAGCGAAGCAGTGAGCAGTTTTTGAATGTAATGAACGTGAAGTGAATTGGACAGGATCAACCTTCAACGAGAATCCCCGATCTCGAGTCCAAAGAAGAAATCGCAAATGCGAATGCGAAAGAACGTAATGAGCGTGGTGCTGAAAATCAAGCGTTGGGTGAGAGAGAAAAGCTCCTACATTGGACGGGGGTTACGTGTTGATATACCAGACTCACCAAGGGGCTAAGTGAATAAGTGAATGGTCCATGCTGGGTGATGCGCGTACGAGGGGCGGCATGTGGAGCCTTACGGGAGCAATTCAGCTGTAGTGCTGGAGTGTGAGTAGGCGCACAGGGAGGTAGGGGAGTAGCAGCAGTAGTAGAATGCACGACGTTTCAACGACGATGGGCTGTGTGGTGTTGCTGTTGGGACTGGCCCCTCCTTCCAAACCGGCGCCAGCAAGCTTTTCCATCCCAACTCCCCCTAGCTGAACCGCTAAGATAACTCGATAGAGAATTCCAGCAGATCGGCTCAGGGATGCTGCCGCCATATGTTTGCAAGCTAGGCCAGATCCACCAGTTGGCGTGTCGTTGTTTGACAGCTGTGCAGCTGGCAGTCCGCTCCGCCTGTGATTCGGCGTCGTGCGCCGCCCCTTAAACAATTTCGCTTAAGCAAAGCTGGCTGTCGCGCCCATACCACTATTGGCAATCCCCCGTTGCGTACCTGCATCGAGGCGCTTTTTTACTGCTCGCTTGGCCTTTAGTCTGTTTGATATTTATGGATTCATTGGACTTGATATTCCCGGGATGAAAGGACCAGTGGGTCCAGCAGGCGGGTTCCAGGGGAGGGACCGGCGTACCGCTGCGATCCATGAAAGACGGGATGACGGGCTTCTCAACAGCTTCCCAAGCAAGGCAGGATCTGTCTTAATCTTATCGTCTGATGTCAAATCATGTGATGGTTACAGAAAATGTGGCCTCAATATGATTCAGATGTGATGTGGATATTGACTCACAATATTTGGGCCTGCTTCAGTGGCCAGTTTCGAGATACTCACTCATACTTGGCCTTGACCCTGCGCTCGGTGGAAACTTTCTCTCAGCTTTGACGCAGCAAAACAGGAATACAGGTCACCGAGGATGTGAAGCGACAACGACGTGGCACCACAACTCGCCTCCGGTCAAGTCACGTGTTGTGCCTAGCAGGAGCAAATCGGATCAAAGTGACGCGTGGAGGCCTTTGCCCAAGTAGAAAGAAAAAGGCTGCTATGGGGGAATAGGATTTAAGTTCTGAAAGCTGGACTTCCCAGAAGATGAACAGTGCAGACGTATGGACTGAGACCATACTCAAGAAAGGACTCTATATCAGGACGTCGGGACTTGTGGGCTAACTATCTACAATTCCAATCACCAGGATCCAAATCCAAATCTAAAGCTGTTCTCTACATGGGGGGGCAAAGCGTGCGTGACTGCCAAGAAATGGTGTTCAACCTGCAGCAGGAGCACCTGCAGGGATTAGGGCCATAATTAGGTCGTTTCTATCGTTTCGTTTCCTGTTGTTATAGCACTTGCTGTTGAGAGTAAGGGAGCTCTGTTTAAAGTCACTGCTACCGCACAGTCTGGTATATAAGCCCCCCTTACACTATAAGACCAGTTCTTTTGTTGGATTTCGTGGCCAAGGGTACCTATAAGATCTAAGATTAACAGTAGTGTTTTGGGTTGGGGGGAAATTGAGTAAATATGGAGTATTTTGCGTGCGGCGGAGGTCGGTAAAATATATCAATTCTGCACCTAAATGCCCACTTTAGTGTATCATTTGCCGGATGGAGGGCGGTAGTAGTACTATTCTGGTTATAAGGCCCCTATTTTATAAGACCAGTCTCAAACCTGCTGAAAAGTCAAAGCTCGGACCAAAACGAGGATCTTAACTCATATCTCCCACATTATTACCACGAGGCAGTCTACCTTATATCAAGCAGTAGAGGGTTGGTGTCTTGGAATTTAGCTCTCGTTCTTGAGACTTGTTTGCTACCGTGCCTGACGAAGTCTTACATCAACACTTAAATGTCTATCTCAAGCAGGTGCCTCTGGTTACTTACTCTTTGCAAATGAATCATCCTCTCTCCTAAGGCTGCTACTGTACGCTCATGCGGATCTTATAACCAAAACTGACCCCTTACTCTCCTGCTTTCAGCAGCACTCCTAAAGATACCTCCTTTCGCCGTCCGGTGACCCTCTCTCACAAGCCCTATCAAAATCTGAACGCCAACGCCAACGCCATCGATCACCTGAGTTGTCGCGTCCTTTGTCCCAACAACCTCTTCGCACCGGATCTTCATCTCTGTCATCCCTGCACATCCCAAAGTAACACAATCCGCACCCCTCTCCTCCACCAACCTCCTCGCTGCCTCCGAGACAAGCCCCAGAACTTTCTCCCTTGGTTCAGTCTTTAATTCCAAAACCCCCAAATTAGTAGACTCACAGCCTACTGAGAAGGCTTCAAGTCCATAATAACGAATAGCATCCTCATGCATGATCTTGCTCCTCCCTCCCGTAGCTACAATCCCAAGCCGCCCGCCCAGCATCCGCGCAGAATAAAGAGCGGCTTCCATGATGCCAATCACGGGGCCCGAGACTTCTTCTCGGAGGGCAGAGATGAGGGGATGTGCGGAGAAACAGGCTACGAGAAAGGCATCGTAGTGAGTTGCTATAGGTGCAACTGCGCGGATTGCGGCGGCTGCCGAGAGGACACCGTCTAGGTGACCTTCAATAGCTGAAGGGGTAGGGTAGGGAGATGTGAACCCTGTGACGGTGCAGTGGGGTGGTAATGTAGTCTCTAGTGAGTGAAGGCATGCATCTGTCATTGAGGATGTGCCATTTGGATTTATGAGGAGGATATTGATGGCTTTTGTTGAGGATCCCGTGACTGAAGGGAGAGGTGGAGACATGATAAGAGATATGCAATATACTGAAAGAGACTTTTTGCAAGGAGAGTTCAACAATTCAGAATGAGATGTAGATGCGGAAGATTGATAGAGAACTATTTACTACTGTATTTTCCTATTCAGGACAACATGATAATGAGACTAAATGGAAGTCTTAACCTGGCAGTGCCAGGCCAGTACTTGATAATCGACGGGCGTCATTGGCCGTCCCAGGTTATTGGCTTTCGGATATGGTGCCGAATAGCACTGCATCGGTCTACTCATGTGAGAGACTACTCCGCAGGGAGTAATCTTGGGGAAAGCAGAGAAGACATTCCTTCACAATTGATTCGACAGTCTTAGCAATCTTAGTTGACTATATCGGCTGAGTGAGAGCAAAAGAAGAAATTCATTGCGTTTCTCAATCCATCCACAGTGCGTCGCAATCACTTTACCTCCAGTACGGAGGCTGAAGCTCGGGCCAGCGATAACGATAAAGTCCCCAGACATGGACTCGTTTGATCAGGCTGGCCTATCTCCCTCGACTTTTTTTAATGGCTTAGGCCTTTCTCCACAACCTGTCCTGCAGCTCGGTCCTAGGAAATACAAGTCTAGGAAGGAACGGCCTTGTGATTTCTGCAGGAGGAGACAGGTTTCGTGCAAGATTGATGTTGCGCCGCCATGTCAGCTTTGTCAGAATCATGGGCGCGATTGCACCTTCGTAGAGAGACCCAAGAAGAAGAGGAGACCTAATAATTCGGTGGGAGATGGCAGGAATGTGACACTTCTTGGTGAGTTCTGGCTTAGACTAGGAAATCTTTTTTTGGGGTGGTTCTCTGCGTCCTTTTTGAATTTATACTCTATAAGAGAAAGTCCCTCATGCTAATATAATTTCGGCTCCATCAGATCCCGCTCTTACTCTCGATCACTCGAATGGTCATACGAATAATGGGTTTATGCCTCAGTATGATGAAAGTCTATTTGATGGATCATTAGGACACGAGCACTACCTTCAACAACAATCGCCAACTCAAATTGGACAACAAGGTCTCGATCAAGATATCTCACCAGAATTCAGTAGCAGATCCTCAAATATTTCCAATGGCTTGAATGGGGAAAGACCACTTGATTCGCGGTCATCCCGCTCGGCTCGATTTATAGGGGAGACTGGGGAGTCAAACCCATACCTCCTACGGCACTACCACTATGACGAATTTGACGAATGCACAGTATCAAAACTAACATATCGTCGCATTAAACGTATCTCACAGCTAGCGGACGACCCTTCTAGAAATAAAGGAGAGCCCCCCGTGGTTTTTATGCTGGCAGATGACAGCCTCGCTCAAAAAGGAGAGCCTAGGATCGAAGAGGATGTTCTAGCAAAGGCTAGGCATGATATAGCTTCTATGTTTACTGAGGAAGAAGCCATTCGCCTAATTGGACTCTATTTCCGCTTTGTCAACCCCTATTTTCCTATAGTGTCCAGATCTGAATTGTCACTATGCGGAGAACCGGTGCCTATCGAGGCTATAAACGCGATACCGCTATCCTTACTATCAGCGCTATATGCTACTGCTTTACCATTTATGTTGTACGACGACTTGCTTGCAACAACGTTAGTACATTCTCCACCTCCGCCTCATCAACTTTATCGTATGTCTTGGCTTGCAGTTACGCAAGAATTACACACTCCTCGTTTGGCTACCCTGCAAGCATGTCTTCTGCTACTACAAAGGGCTCCTACGAATAGATATACCACTGATACGCCATGGAAGACAAGCCTGGTCGGTTGGACGGTGAGTCTAGCACAGATACTAGGCCTGACGAGGGAATGTGGAGACTGGATTAGCATTCCAAGCTGGGAAATATCCCTTCGGAAACGGCTTTGGTATGGGGTTTATATCATGGACAAATGGGCATCTCTAGGTGCTGGTATGCCCAGCCACATCAGAAATGAAGATTTTGATGTCCTCCTATTGACGCCATCGGACTGCGAGACGTCCAACGACATCCACGATCACAACTCATCTTCAATGGGTCTACCAGGGCCATTCGACGCTGATTCGCACTTTCGTCTCCTTGCAGAACTGACTATAATCCTAAATGATATCATGGATGCCTACTATTCTGTTAAGGCCAGCCAGCGCACCTCGAAAGATTTCGGTTTATCACTCGAGTTAGCGCGACCTCTAAGATCCCGCCTAAAATCATGGAACGACTCGCTGCCCCCAGAGCTATCCCTCCGGAATCCAGAGCGTGTAGATGCAAGAGGGATGACGAGGCTTAGTGGGAATCCGTCCCTATCGCTGGCTTATATTGTGGCGACTATGACTTTATTCAGAGCATTGCTACGGCCTTTGGAGAACAGGACCATGGTATCGTTGGAAGTCGTCTTGCAGTGAGGGCAGGTGCGAAGGAGTGTGCCAAAGAAGTTGTTGAGTTCGCTGAAAATCTGGGAAGAGGAGCATTAGATGCGTTCTGGCACAGCTGTCCGTATTTTTTACTAATTCCTCCAAGTCATTACTGACAAATCTCAGGGTCTCGAGCCAATTTTGCCATCGCATCATCATTTTTGATGCAACTACTTCTCACCTCAGAAACGGCAGCCGAGTCGGCGGAGATTAATGACCTTGTGGCTCGTTGGAGATGGGCTATGAGGATTGGAAGTGGGAGTGCGGGAAGTGGTCTCATGAGCTTGGGACTTTTGAGGCTCGATGGTCTGCTCTTGGAAAATGGGAATTCACAGCAGCCAGGGGACCAGGCGAGAAGGGCGGGGACGTCAATATCTACGTAGTTGAATATAGGTATCTTATAATTTTGTATATCTGAATCATTCTATACTAATAGGTTTACGAAGCTAATAGCTCGGTCCAATTGCAGAATTGGAAGGCGCGAGAAATCGAACTCATAAGCCCCTACAGGCGGAATGGAGAAAGTTTGCTGCGATGTATGAGGAGAGACTTGTCCTTAGTGTGTATTTCGTCTTCATTACGCTTAAATCAAGCTCCAGCAAGCAAACATTCAAGGCTATGGTCCGAACAGCAGACATACTATGCTGCTTGGATCTACAGACTTTGTACCCGAGCTTGCGGGGGAATGAAATCTCACGACAAGAACAGGTGTGACGACGAAAGCAAAGTGTTGTCAACTTATTACAGCGAAGATTGAGCATTCGGGGGAGGTAAATGACTAGACTAAGGGCTCGAGGCAAGATCCCATCGAGTTGAATCGATCTTGTGTAGGAGCAGTTTGTATATCCTACTATATTATCTAAGATTATAATGCACTTAACTTGCCCTATGCAGAATTTTGAATTGAGGACAAATGTAGGATAAAAGAGGGCCAATCTAGAAATACCTAATTCTCACAACAATTTCGGTTCCACAACACCTGTCTGCTCTGTAATCAGCCCATACTGCTCCACCCTCCTATGCTGCTCAAAATTAAACACCTTCTCCTTCCCCTGCCTGCAATCTTCCAGATCAATTTCCGCAACGACAAGCTCGTCTCCTTTCCCCTTCGCCTCCGCAATGACATGCCCCTCCGGATCCGTGATGCAACTCCCAGCAATGAGGTCGTGCTTCCCGTCTTCCAAGCCCGCTTTCGCAGCGCTGATCGAGAAACAGCTGTTCATATAGCTGTTCGCTTGCATCACTAGCTTGTGGTGAAAGAGTGCTTCCTTTTCAGCCTCTTCGCGCGTCATGGGCTTCCGTGTCCCCCATAAGTCGGGCGCCCAGCCTACCGTGTTATAGCCACAGAGGATTAGCTCGACGCCTTGGAGACCGTAACAACGCCAGGCTTCGGGCCAGCGGCGGTCATTGCAGATAATCATGCCCATGATGGGATCGCCTCTGCCCTCTGTGTTACTATCCCCTGCCGCCCCCTTTTTGGCTGTTGAGGAAAGTAAATCCGGTCCTCTGAAGGCTTTGAATCCAAGGTTTCCAGGATTGAAATACCGCTTTTCGAGTTGGTTGACGGCATCTGGGTTAGGAAACGGTTCTTTGGTGCCCGGGAGGTGGACCTTGCGGTACTTGGAGATTATTTTTCCCTCTTTGGCGGAGTAATATATGGAGGTGTTGTAGCCTTTGCCATCGGCTGCTCGCTCTGCATACCCCACGGAAATGTCAACGCCTAGCTCCATTGCCTTCTCAAATAGGAGCTTGGTGTTAGGAGAATGGGGCAAGTCATTGTCGTGCTCGAAGAATGAGTCTAGCTCTTTTTGGTCTGCGATCAGGTGCCGTGGAAAGAAAGTTACGAATGCTACTTCGGGGAAGAGAAGGATTTGAACTCCCTGTGCGGCTGCGGATTCTAGCAGGGCGATCATCCGTTGCACGGTTTCTTCACGCCTGGAAGTGAGATGGACGGGGCCAAGCTGAGCAGCGGCTACTCTCAGAATACGTCCCATGCTGAGCGATACCTTGGGAACGTGACTATACTTTCTAGGAGGGGAAATTTGAAAACTACAAGAGACAGGAGTCAACTCGTTGAAGTTGAAGTGCACCTACATGCATCACAGCCCTAGATGCGTGGCATATCATTTGGGCATTTCTTACGCTTTGAATCATAGTCTTTGGACTAAGCAGATACCACCAAGGGATCTTCTCGCCCACGTTGTCGTTATCAGAGGTGCTTGATCCTTTGTTGCGCGACGGGCGAATAAAATACCGACAACGAGTGCTCATGCGATACTGAGATACGAATTATGACATCCCTGACTGTAACAATATAATCGTTGGTGACCCTTTTCCTCCATTGGACTTCATGATTTGTCTTTTCTTATTCTCTTCCACTGCATAGAGTCTGCCAATGCCATGTCTACTTTGCAGTGGCTTTAGTTGATCGTGGTGTTCGATCTCATTCTGACGAACGGTTTGATTGTGAGTTTCTTCAGGATTCTATTCTTTTGAGCTATGCTGCTTAGATAAGCGGATGAAACTTCTTTAGCATTAAATTAAGTCTATTGAAACATTGATGGTAGTTATGTGAAATTGTCGCGCAAAGAGGTGGGCATGAATGATATAGTGTCATCTTCAAACCCGATTTGAAAGAGCTCTATGTTATATGTAGAACTACTCCTGTTAAATTTCCCTTTTTTTATTACATTCATCGTCTTTAACACCTCATCAGGTAACCGCAGTCGAAGTCCTTCCGCTCGGTGTTGAAATGGGGTCAAAGATGGCAAGATTTCATGTCTTGGAATCTCCTTGAGGGGACGTTCTAAGTAGCATATATCACACCTGGCGGCGTCGACTCGCATGTATACTTTGCCTAGGCTAATAGTCCAACCGGTGATAACTAGGAAACTAGTTCTCGATCAGCGATAGCTAGAAGGAACACCACAGTTATAGCCTTTGCCAATCAGGAGAAACACCATCCGTCTGTGCTCCCCATTATCGAGGAATACCATAAGCTCTCCCAGGATCAGTCTTACTGCGACTGTGACTACCATTTGATCCTCACGAGCTCCACTCCAACTATTCGGCAGGACGAGATGCACAAGTTGATTGAGATGGGAATCACCTCGGTCAAGCTTTACGTAACCTGTGATCCCATGAAACTCGGTGATTACGACCTTCTATTTGTCATGAAGTCTGATCACTGGCTTTACGATCATGGTATGTTGATTTGTATCGCCCAATTCTATCTTCCCTGCATCAAATAAGTACGCAAATAAAATACGAAGGAAACATAAAGACCTTATTACTTGATACAGAGCTAATCTTGAGAGTCATGAGAAAATTAAGCATTTCTGACATCCAACAGGTCCACGCCGAAAACAGCAACATAATAAACCTCATCACCACCCGCCTTGCAGCTGCCGGCCACAACACCCCTTTCTTCCACTCCATCTCCCGTCCACAGATTGCTGAAAGCGGAGCCACCTACCGCATCATCTCCCTCGCCACCCTAATCGATGCATCCATCCTGATTGTGCACATGTCCTCTGGCATCACCGCCGAAAGGCCCAAACCCGGTTGCTCCCCATCCACGCCGAGACTTGCTCACAATACCTCTTCCTCCTCTCAGAAAGCATGAAAGACTCTCCCCATGACGAGTTCGAAGGGGCGAAATGCGTCTACAGCCCCCCGTTAAGACATGACGCGTAGGACCTGGAAGCTATCTGGCGAGACGTGGCCAATGGGACCTTCATGACGTTCTCGAGCGACCATGCGCTGAGCATGTACGACCCCGGCTGAAAGAAACTAGGGCTCATGGCAGATGGGAGGATGAGCTATAAGCACATCCCTAACGGCTTGCCAGGGGTGGAGACAAGGCTGCCATTGCTGTTCAGTTTGGCGGGCGAAGACAAGGACTCCAAGTTGTCCCTTGCCCGGT
>Ga0335072_10007201_pt1 | contig 16219 bp, 9 predicted proteins | sample Lox_Sample_21_FD_206725 | JGI IMG/M metagenome (GOLD analysis project Ga0335072, IMG submission 206725) | Soil microbial communities from Loxahatchee National Wildlife Refuge, Florida, United States - Lox_Sample_2.1 | ecosystem: Environmental > Terrestrial > Soil > Wetlands | place: USA: Florida...
GTACTGCAGGTAAAGCGAGATGTCCGACATTACCGTCACAGGGACCGGTGCTGCCACGAGCGTCTGCCACGGCGTCGGGTCCTCGGTCAGGCACACGTTGTTGGACAGGAAGGTGGTCGGCGGAACGAAGGTGTCAAGCAAGGGCCACGACGACACTGGCAGCTTGATTCTCTTGTATGCCGGGTTGACTACCATCCCCCACGGATCGGGCTTGCCGTTCAGCCACGCCCGCGCCTCAGGGTCGGCGTTGATGTAAGACGTCAGCGCCCACATGGCGTCGGAACCGCCGGACATCGCCAGCAGCGTCGACGCGGATACCCCAGCCAGGTCGCCGATATCTCCCCAGAGCGGATTCTTCGCTATACCTGGGTTCAGTGCCTTGAACTCCGGATCGTCGGTAATGTTCTGCGGATTGGGCTTGTGGGTGGCGGGATTCTGAAGCGCCGTGTCGTACGTCCCTACCCCCCCGGCGGAGTAAGACTCGGTTAGTAGCTTGGCGAGCAGACGCGCATCCAGTCGAACGGTCGCCGTGTATTGCTGGCCGTATTTGTTAATGATGTCGAACACGATGGCAAAGCCGGTCACAGCGGTTGGTGCCTGAACCACATGGCGGGTGAACGGCGTCGGTGGCGAGGCGCCCTGGAACGCGGCATCGATGGATCCGCTCTCAAGGAGGGTCTTGGCCTCGGGCTCGCCGGTAAAGACATGCTCCAGCGAGAACAGCTTCGAGTTCAGGCAGAAGTGCGGCTCCCACTGCTCCGTCGCCCCGGCGAGAAAGTAAGAACCGAAGATCTGCACGTCCGTTTGCGAGCTAACTAGTTTGCAGACGTTCGACGGTGGGGCGAACGTGAGCGGAGCGACGATCCGGTTTCGCCAGTTCGACGCGCTCCACCACAGTTCACCACTGACCGGAAGAATCTGCTGAAAATTTGTAGCGTTTACTTCACCTGACGGATTGAGGTCCGGATTCCCGGCCCCGAAGTAACCAGCCTGGGAGCACTCGGCGAGGGCGGCAGCCTGAGCGGCAGGCGTAGGCGGCCGGTCCGCTGGCGGCAGGCTGGCGCCGGCCGGGTCGCAGCTGATGCCCATGATCGGGATGATCACCAGCGAGCACGCCACCGTGTCCGAGCAGCCCAGCGAGGCGTTTGTCTCCGCGGTAGTGATGGTGAAACTTGCTGAGCCGTCACCCTTCAAGTTACTGACACCGTATGTGGTGTTGCTTGGCGACAGAGCGTTTTCCAGGTTGGAGGCTTCTGGCGGCAGTCCCGCGCAGCCTTGCGGGCCGTAGTCGTACTGCACCCCGTCCGCGGCAATGAACGGTACCCAGTGCTGGGTGCCGCCCGCGAATTGCTCGCATGCCGCGGGTAGCGGATTCGGCACCCCGACATCCGCCGCGCGGTCCGCGGCAGACGCGTACAGGTCCAGTCGGTATGGCGGGAAGGCTGCCGCGTTCGGATCTTGCAGGCTGCTGCCAAGCTGGACGCGTTCAGGGGGCGACTGGGTCCAGCATGTCTCCGGCGAGATCACATCCTTGCCTGAAGTTGCCGCGGCCTTGCCGCGGCACATCATGATCACGACGGGATACTCCTCCAGCGCCCCGAAGGTGGAGGTCGCCTGAGGGACGATGCCGCCGGTCGGATGTGCACCCGTCCACGAGACGCTGATCTCCTGACGGTCCCGCAGATCCTGGGTCTGGCTGACCGACACCGAGACGGTGCGGGTGTCTACGACCTGGGTAACGCCGTTGACGAGGTTGACCCGGCTGATCTTCTCGGTCTTTGTGAACGCCGCACGCGCAGCTGTTTCCGTCGCAGGAGACACGATCCGAGTCTGGGCGGCAACTGCGCCGTCGCTTGCGGCGCCAGGTGCGATGACTAGCCCCACCAGCGCGGCGACCGCAGCGACCGGTGCCAGTCCTGCACCGCGATGTTTCTTCAGCCTGGTACTCATGCCGCGCCGCCGCGAGGTGGCTGGGCCGCGTCCCGCTGTTGTCGCCGCCGGGCGACGATGGCCGGGATCAATAGCAGCAGCAGGAGCTCGAACGCCGCCAGCACCGCGAGCACCACGCCGATGCTGCTGTTGTCGGACTCCGCGAGGCTGGCAGGTGAGCCGGCGAGTGCGCCTGTGTTGTTGCTACCTGAGCTCGTTGCCGCGCCCGCCACGCCTGGGCTGCTGGCGCCCGCCGAGGCCCCCGGCGATGGGCTGGTCGAACTCCCGGTCGAGCTGGCCGGGCTACTCGACTCAGACGGCGGAGTGGTAGAGCCACCCGCCGGCGCAGGCGGCTTGCCGTTCTTTCCCGGGTTGCCGGTCGAGCCGACCCCGCTGCTTCCCTCGCATGGTCCCTGGCCCGCCTTGTCGCACGAGGGTGGTTCCGGCGCGATCTTGGCGAGGAAGTTTCCGTCCGGATGACCGGCCCAGAACGTCGGGTTGTCACAGTCCTTGGCGATATTCAGCTGACCAATCTGGACGGCCTTGTCCGCCGTGTGCAGCTTGTACATCTGCTCGAAGCTCGCCTGAGCAAGGTTAATGGGAAGTGGCGAGTATCCGGTGGGTCCCATCTCTGCCTGGCCCCCGCATACCGACCAGTCGATGAAGTCGGCCAGTGTCTGCGCCCTCGGGGCCGCCGTTTTCCCCAGCCGCGGGTCATTCGCGGAGGTCGGAATGAGCATATAGGAGTACGACGACATCGCGTAAGCGCGCTTATCGGGGTTGGTGTAGACGTTGCCGAGCTTCTGCAGCAGGTAGTCAGGCGAGCTCTTGTCCATATTGATCTGCGCCTTGGTGAGAGCGACCGCGACGTTGTACTGCGTCGGCGCGGTGAAATAACCCGCCGTGTTTTCCAGCAGGGCAACCGGCCACCCATCCGTGCATCCAGTGCATTGCTCGCCCTTGGCGTAGGAGTATTCGTCGTACCCGATAGCGCCGTTGCCGGCGGCCGACGTGATGAAGTCAATGATGCCGTCTGAGCCAGGCTCCGCCCTCTCGGCGCCTTGCCGCGGGAAGTACTCGGTTGACACGGAGGTGCCGGAGAACTGGTGCCAGAGGGCAGGGTAGAGCGCGGCGAGGTAGGCGGTGAACTGCGCGCTCCCCCCCGAGCCCTCAGAATCCACGATCGGGATGATCGGCAGATCGGGCAAGTGGTGCGCCGGGAGGTCCGGAAAGCCGTTGTTGTCCTTGGTGATCTCAGGGTTGTCCCAGTTAGTGATCTGGAGGGTGAAGATCTTTGCGATGGTCTCGCCCGACAGCCGCAGGTTCGTCACGAGCTTGCCACCCACCCGGATCTGGTATGGGAACGAGGTCCCGCCCGCGACGATCGGCAGGTAGGCGAAAGCCCGACAATCAGCCAAGGGGTTCCATTTCTGGCAGTTCGTGTCGTTGCTGCCCGTCGATGCGTCGACGCCCTGGTAGCCGATGTCACTGACCGCGAAGTCGGTGGTGTCGAAGGTGAACTGGCTGCGTCCCGTCGCCGAGCCGAGCCCGTCGTACACGACCTGCAGGTTCTGTCGGGCCTGTACGTCCGAGATCCACTGGTTGATCGCGTTCTCAGCCCAGGTCGATCCTGAGCCCTCGATTTGCGCAGTGGCAGCTGAAGCGGCAGACGGCGCGGCGGCAGTAGCACCCGCAGGTTGCGCGGCGGTCAGCGGGATGGCGCAGAGCGCAACCAGGGCGGCAAGGGCAAACAGGCGGCGCATGGTGAATCCTCGCAGTGCGTGAAATGCCAGCGGGGCGGGGCAAGCGGGCCTCTTCATCGGCCGGCCGCCCTGGGGCGGGCGATGTATTTGGCAACGCCGAAGAGGATCAGCACCAGCACGACAAGGACGATGCCGGCGCCGAAGCCCCGTTCGATGAACCGCGGCTCCCCGCTTCGCACACCGGTAAGGATGTAGAGCGGAAGTGAGTTCATCGGGTTGACGAACGGGTTGCCATTCATGAACACCGAGGGAGCGGAGCAGATCAGGACGGGCGCGGTCTCGCCGATGGCCCGGGCCATCCCCAGGATGACCGCCTGCGCTAGACCAGGGGCTGCAGTCGGGATGACGACGCGCCAGATCGTCCGCCATTGCGACGCACCGAGCGCGAGGCTCGCTTCGCGAAGGCCACCAGGCACGACGCGCAGGGCGACGTCCGACGCCCGCGCGATGATCGGCAGCATCATCACGGTCAGAGCCATGGCTGCAGCGAATCCGCTGATCTGGAAACCAAGGCTAATGATAAGGACCGCGTAGATGAACAGCCCGGCAAGGATGTCGGGCAGCGCGGTCATGGCCTCGACCACAGTCCGGACGACAGTAGCGAACCGACCGCCTACCTCGACCATGAAAACCGCCGTGCCGATGCCGAGCGGCAGCGAGATCGCCGTCGCGATGCCAAGCTCGATCAGCGAGCCCACGATCGCGTTGAGGACCCCGCCCTGAGTTAGTGGCGCTGTTGGGCTGCCCTTCGACTCTGGCTGAGTCAGGAAGCTCAGATGGTGCACAGCGGGCCAGCCCTTGACGACGATGTACACCACCGTCGAGACCAGCGCCAAAGCCACGAGACTCGCAGCGCCGGTAATGACTGCGGTCCAAAGCCGGTCGATGACGATCGGCGCGCTGTGCACCAGCGCGGTAACTGTGGCGAACATCGCTACGTAGGCGACGTACCAGCAGATGACGAAGCCGACCACGCCGCTGAACGGGAGGATCTGGGTGTAGAGCAGCCAGGTGAGCGCCAGCGATCCGATCAGCGACCCGGCGAGCGTCAGCCGGTAGTCGGTGGACATCGCCGTCACGGCACGGGGGCGATCGGATGGCTCGGCGGGGGCCCCGACTGCTGCGCCCATGTGCACCTGCGGCGGCCCGGCGCTCGCGAGGTTCGTCATGGCGATCAGATTTCCGTGGCTGAACCGCTGCGGCTGCGGTTGACGATGATCGCCGCCAGCGTGTTGACAATGAGAGTGATGACGAACAGCACGAAGCCTGCCGCGAGCAACGCGGACAGCTGAATATGCGAGACGTCTCCCCAGAAGTTCGCTATCAGCCACGAAATCGTGGCTCCGCCCGCCTCCAGCGGTCGCACTCTGATGTCGAAACTCTCGGTAAGGATGAGCAGTACCGCGATTGTCTCGCCAAGCGCGCGGCCGAGGGCCAGCATCGTACCCCCGACGATGCCGCCGCGGCCGAATGGAATCACGACCGTTCGGATCATCCCCCAGCGGGTCGATCCGAGTGCGTAAGCCGCTTCGCGCTCCCCGATCGGGGCCTGCTGGAACACGCCGCACATGACCGCGCAGCCGATCGGGACAACCATCATCGACACAACGACGCCGGCAATGAACGGCGATTGCGTGTAGGCGGCCAGGAAGAATTCCGCTGCGCGCGGGTTGCCGCCCGGGACGTGGAAGATCGGAATCCAGCCGAGATACTCGTCGAGCCATCTCGAGACGTAAAGCGCGCGCGGCGCGATCAGCAGCAGGCCCCACAAACCGTAGATGATGCTCGGGATCGCGGCCATGAGGTCGACAGCGGCCGACAGCGCGCCGCGAAGCCACACCGGCGCGAATTCGCTGATGTACAGCGCGGTGAGTAGCGCCAGCGGGAAGGAAATTATCAGCGCAATGAGCGCGACCTCGACCGTGCCGAGCAATCCCGCTGCGATCCCGATCAGGTTGATCCCGGGGACAAACTGGTTCTCGGTAAGAAAGCGCCAGCCGTACGCGTGCAGGGTAGGAACGAGCTGGTAGCCAAGGAAGATCCCGATCGCACTCGTGATGACGAGGACCAGCGCGGCGATCACCCTGGCGTTGGCGCGGAAGATGACATCCGTGAGGCTGAGTGACTTGCGGAGCGAGCGCGGCGCATCATCGTCCGGCTGGGGCGATGGAGCGGGAGGCTGTAGGTCGATGAGCGTCGTCACCCGAATCGCCCATGCACATAGTCGGCGGTCCGCGGGTCCCGCGGATTCTCGAAAATGTCCTTTGTGGATCCCGCTTCGACGATCTGGCCGGGCGTGCCCTGCTCGGCGAGGAAGAACGCGCACTGCTGCGATACCCGCGCCGCCTGCTGCATGTTGTGGGTGACGATCACGATCGTGACCTGGTCACGCAGCGTCCCTATGGTTTCCTCGATCCGCCGGGTGGACGTGGGATCGAGCGCGGAGCACGGCTCGTCCATCAACAGCACATCCGGGCTGACGGCCAGCGACCGGGCGATGCACAGCCGCTGCTGCTGGCCGCCGGACAGAGATCCGCCGGCGTCGCCGAGACGATTCTTGACCTCATCCCACAGACCACCGCGCTGAAGGCAGTTCTCGATCAGCTCGGCTTGCGCGCGGCGGCTGATCCTCGTGCCGGTCAGCTTCAGGCCTGCGATCACGTTTTCGCCGATGCTCATGGCAGGGAACGGGTTCGGCTTCTGGAACACCATTCCGATACGTTTCCTGGTCACAGTGACCGGGGTGTCGGCTGCGTAGATGTCCGCCCCGTTGAGACTCACCTGGCCGGCCAGTTTCGCGGACGGCACCAGCTCGTGCATCCGGTTGAGTATCCGCAGGAACGTCGACTTTCCGCAGCCAGACGGGCCGATCAGGGCGGTGACGGCGCCCGGAGGCATCGATAGCGAGACGCGCTCGAGCACCTTGTGCGTACCGAACCAGGCGGAGACGCGGTCAGCGTCCAGACGCGCCCCAGTCGGATTAGCCGAGTACCCCTCCGAGTCCGCGAGGTCAATCGCCGGCGTGACGACGGTGTTCACGATCTCTCCTTCGGTCACGATGACGTGCCCGCGGCTCGGTCAGCACACATATGGCCGACGGCTGTCAGAGTCGCTCGTCGCGGCGTGCCGCCGCCGCCTAGCCGGAAGCATCGCACCTGCTCGTACACCGAAAGGAAAGAGAAGGTGGCCATTTGGTTAACGATGGAAAAGGGATTGCCTGCCCTAATACGGGCCGAAACCGGCGTCGCCATATACAGTGGTAGACCTCCCACCGGTATGGCCACCCCCTCTGCTGGGCCCATTCACAGGGCAAGGGGCCGCTTGCGCACACGCCAAGGCAGCCCCCACATTTCTCAAAGCGACTGCAGCATACAAACGCCGCAGGTGGGCTGGCTAGACGACTAATCAGATTAATTTAGAATGCAATAGGATGCAGTATTCAGCAACCTGCCGTTCACCAATCAGAAACCTTTGCCCGCCCTCGTCTGTGGTCGGCCATTGACGGCCGGGTGCGGGCGGGCATTGTGACGTCCCATTAGTAACGATGGCGCGCTTACTGCCGCGGCAGGCTGACAAGCGGGTCTGTGCTGGGGTCCGGCAGTCGGTCACTGCAGCCTGCATAGCTTTCACTGCACGTGCCCGGCGAAACCCGTTCGCCGACGGCCGGCAGTCAGGTACTGAAGCGGGACCTACCGCGCGTCCGCGAGATCCGGCTCCGGCGGGGCCCCCAGGTCGGCTTCGCCAGACCGCCACTCCGCGTAAGCCAGCGCCAGCAGATTGGGCACCAGATCAGTCGACCTGCGGGCGACCCACGCCGTCCCCTTGGTGGCCATCCAGGCGAACTGCTCCGCCTTGGTTGGCGGCTGGTTCGTCGGCTCTGCGCCAGGCGCCTCGGCGACCGGCATACCAGCCTCGGTGAGCAGCGCGTAGAACCGGCGCGCGATCAAGCGGTGCCCGCGCTCGCTGGGATGCAGCCGGTCGACCGCCCACATCCGCGGGTCGAAGGCATCCTCATCGGTGGCGGCGTCGTAGTGCAAGGTGCCGAACCGCTCGGCTAGCCCGTCCATGACCTCGTTAATCTGCTGCGCCCTGCGGGCCAGTGGCCGGGCCAGCAACCCCGGCATCCCGAGCATCTGGCCCGGATCAGGCAGGCGCATGGTAAGCACCTCGGCGCCGCACGCTCGCAGCGCGCCAATGGTGTGCGCGGCGGAGTTGGCAATTCTGTCGGTGTCGAAGTTGGGCCGCAGCGTGTCATTGATGCCGATGACGACGCTTGCGACGTCCGGCCGCAGTTGTAGCGCCGCAGGCAGTTGGTCGCGTTCCACATCGGCCCACAGAGCCCCGTTCCCGGCCAGGATGTGAAGGTCCGGATCGATGAGGCTGTCCGCGAGCAGGGCAGCCCACCCCCGCCAGCCGCGCCTGCCTTTACCGCGCCCGTGCTCGCCCGGCGCGGGCGGCAACCGGATCGGGTCGCCGATGCCGAGCGTTATCGAGTCGCCGAGCGCGACGTAGGTCGTCATGCTGCCACCGCTTCCCGCTCCGCCGAGCCAGTCGCTTCCAGCACGTCAGCGTAATGCCCGATGAGCTCATCACACATCACCGGCCACGTCCGGCCCAGCACCATCTGCCGGCCGGCTACGCCCTGCGCCGCCCGCAGGGTGGGGTTCGAGGCGAGGGTCGAGACCGCGTCGGCTAGCGCAGCCGCGCTGCCGGGCGTGACCAGGAACCCGGTCGTGCCGTCGCGCACCAGGTCCAGCGGGCCGCCCGCCGCGGGCGCCACCACCGGCAGGCCGCTGGCCGCTGCCTCCTGCAGGGTCTGGCCGAAGGTGTCGTGCGGGCCGGCGTGCACGAATACGTCCAGGCTGGCGTAGATTCGCGCCAGTTCCTCACCGGTATGCTGGCCAAGAAAAAGGGCCGTCGGAACGGCCCTGCGGATCGCGGCCTCAGCGGGCCCGGTGCCCACTATGACCAGCCGCACGCCGGGAAGAGCTCCGACCCCGGCGAGCAAGTCCACCCGTTTCTCGGTGGCAAGCCGGCCGACGTAGCCGACCAGGAGCTCACCGCCGGGCGCAAGCTCGGCTCGCAACTGCGCGCTGCGCTTGGCCGGGTCGAACCGCTTGCAATCCACCCCGCGAGCCCAGACGGCAACCCGCTCTACGCCGTGGTCAAGCAGGTCGGTCGCGCTCGCAGTGCATGGCGCGAGGGTGCGGTCGACGGCATTGTGAATCCTGCGCAACCACGACCAGGCAACTTTCTGGCCCAGGGGTCCGGTGTGGTAGGCGCGGGCGTAGGCGGGCAGGTCCGTCGCGTAGACCGCGACCATCGGCAACTGCAGCTCTAGTGCTGCCGAGCAGGCCCTGGCGCCGAGCACGAACGGCCCTGCCAGGTGCACCAGGTCGGCATTGTGCGAGGCCAGGGCCTCCTTCACGCGGGAGCCAGGCAACCCGACCCGGAAGCCCCGGTACACCGGGATGCCCACGGATGGCACGCGGGCGATGGGAAAGTCATAGCCGCGATCCGGCAACGGCACGCCGCTGGCCGGCTCGGGCGCTATCACGAGTGGCTGGTGGCCCCTGGAGAGCAGGTGCTCGGCAACGCGCACCGCGGTGTGGGCCACGCCGTTGACGTCAGGCGGGAATGACTCTGTGACATAAGCAATTCGCACGCTCACACCGTCGGGCATGTTCATGCCGGAAACGTACGCCACGCCGTGACGTCCGGGCGAACTGTAAGTGACATCTCAGTGAGTCGGACCGGCTTCGTCTGCATGCGCACAAACCAACCTTAATCGACATCGTGCCCCAGTTCACCATGCCGGGAACGAGCAAGTCCCGCACCCGGATTTCGGCCGGACGCGGGACCTGCGTTACTGGGCTGGCTTAGCCGGCCAGGCCGTGGCGCCTGAAGTCCAGCGCGAGCTTGTCCAGGTTCGGCACGCCGAGCCCGGAGCCTGGGTTGTAGATAGCCTTCGCGGTGCCGGTGTAGTACAGGTTGTCGTTGTTCGCGCTCGCCGAGTCCAGTGGCGTGAACGGCGTCCAGCTAGGCACGGCGGCGAACCGGTACATGGCCGGGTTCCAGAATCCGGTCCGGTGGTGCAGGTAGGAATCGATCACTGCGGCCGAGCCGTTCAGTTGCGGCGCCACGAAACTGGTGCCGCCCCAGCCGTCCTCCGTCCCGCCGCCACCAGGCCACCTGCTGAAGTACTCCTCGTAGCCGGTGTACGGATCGGCATCCGCCACGACGTCCGGCACGGCCCGCCCGCCCGCGCCAGAGAACGTCCCTGAGTGCACTTTCGGAGGCTTGGCCGAACCGCTCTTTTGATCCCAGGCGGTCCAGGTCGTCGGCAGACAGAGGTCCGACCCGGTCACCGGCGGGCACGTTACCGGACTGCTGGTGGATCCGAACTCCTCGCATGCGCCGGTATCGGTCTGGCAGTCTGGATACCACTCGTACGGCACGTAGCGGTAGTCGTCGATGTTCTTGATCTTGCTCTGGTACGCCGGCTGCTTCTCGACGACGCTGTAACCGCCGCCGCCCCCGCCGGCGTAGTACGGATCCTCGACGAACGGCGGCTCTGTCGTGAAGAACGTGCTGCTGCTCGGATTCGGGTTGCCGAATAGGGCGAAATAGGGGAACAGGTAATCCCAGCCCCAGGTGCGCTGCGTGCTGATGTTCACGGTGTCGGCGTAGTCGCCGTACTGGTCGTAGAGCGCGATCTTGCCGCGATTGGTCGTGCCTCCTCCGGCCGTGATCCACGGGCTGTCAGCCGGGTTGTCGACCGAGAGTTCGGTGTAGGCGGTCGGGTAATCCTCAGCGTCGTCATAGGCGCCGGAGTCGCCAGCGGCGTCGAAGGCGCTCTGGCCCTGTGCGGCCATCTCGAGGCCAGCCTCATCGAAGATGCCGCCGTAGGTCGCCGCCTCGGTCTTGTCCGCCGCGATCGCCTCGTTCATGATCTCCGACTCGCCCCAGCTAGTCGAGATCGTTTGCGCCACGTTCTGGCTGGCCGCCCCGAACCACGCGTCCGCGGAGCCGTAGTCGGTGTTCGGGGCCTGGTACACGACGATATCCGCGTTCCGGGCGATCGCTCCGGACTGCTCGACGTCCAGGGTGGTCTCGCTGGAACCGGCGGCATAACTCACCGCGCCGGATCCGCCGTCGACATTGTCGAGCTTGATGCGGTTAGCCTTCGTCTTGATCTTGAGGATCTTGGACCAGAAGTGGGTGGCGTTCGACGGGTTGATGCTGGCGTACGTGATGATGCCGATGGTCTGGTGGTTCCCTGTGGCACCAGCGGAGTACAGCGGCTTCAGTCCGTACTGCTGGGCAAAGTTTCCCGGCGTCCGGTTGCCCAACTGGTAGCCCGCGCGGGTGGTGCGTTCTTCAGGGGTGGGCGTGTGCACTGCGTCACTGCTGGCAACCGGGTAGTCGGTCAGCCCGAGGATGGCGTAGACGAACCCAGCGAGGCTCTTCGGCAGCAGTGGCTCGTCTGTCGTCCCGTGGAACGTCACGGCAGGGCGCGCAGGCTGGTTCCCGCGGGCCGGGATAGCCTTGGTCGTGTAATTACTCTCGGTAACCGAGAGCGCTTTGTTGAACCTCCTGGCGGTCCCGGTGACGCTGACGTCGAGCCGGTCCGCATACGCCGTCGGCTTAAGGCCGAATCCGCGCAGGTACTTCTCAAGCGCCTCGACGTGGGCCTTGGTCTGGCCGTAGCGACTGGCAAATGTCCCTACCTTCAGGAAACCGCCGGGCATCCCCTTCTCGACGTCAGACTCGAGGGTGCTTTCCTGACGGAGCTTGAGCACGAACGAAACCGTCTCCTTCGTGCTGCCGTTGATCGGCTTCGGGAACACCGAGTGCCCGACTAGCCCGGCGACACTGAGCGCTTGCGGCACCGCGACCTTGCCGGCGCTCGGGCCTGTCGTTGCGCTCGCAGGCACTACCGCGGAGAGCAAAAGCAGCGATCCGGCTGCACCGGTCGCGAGCATTGCCCCAACGCGCAGCCGTGTAGAGCGGGTTGCAGGCTTCAAGGTTTGATCCTCCCGTGTGAGAGCCACAAGGGCACTCTGCCGTCCTATCCCGAACCGAGCCAGCAGTTTTGTTGAATTTGCGGATAACTGCTTAACCCGGAGTGCGGCGATGCAGGAGTTACGACGCGACCGCGAGCTATGTGAGGTATGTCACATCGCGAGCGCGCCCGGCCGCCGTGCGGCTACGCCAGCTGCGTCTTGTCGGCGACCGCATGCCGCCGGGGAGCTGGTCGCGCGCTCGAGCGGCCAGGACCGCGGCGACGTCGCGGCGGCGCGCCAGCCGGCCGCGGCCGTGCGTCGCGAGGCGGCGGCGGTGGCGGCAAGGGCGTGCCAGTGGTCGCGATTTCCCGAACGACAGGATGACCGGTTGTGACCTGATGCCTGGCGGATTCGACCCCAGCCGCAGCGTGCAGCCGCTCGATTTCGCGGACCTGCTCGCGTAGCGCCAGCGTCACCACGAGCCCGGTAGCGCCCGCCCTCGCGGTCCGGCCGGACCGGTGCAGATAGCCCTTGTGGTCGTTGGGCGGATCGAAGTGCACTACGAGCTCCACTCCGTCCACGTGAATGCCTCTGGCTGCCACGTCGGTCGCGACCAGTACCCGCGGATGGCCGGCCGTGAACGCGTCCAGCGCTCGCTGTCGCTGGTTCTGCGTCCGGTCCCCGTGGATCGCTGCAGAGGGCACCCCTGCCCGGTCGAGTTGCCGCGCCAGCCGATCGGCCCCGTGCTTAGTGCGGACGAAGAACAACGTGCGAGCCGGCCGGCTGGCCAGCTCGGCAGCCACCGCGAGCTTCTCCTCGGAGTCCAGCACCAGGACCGAATGCTCCGCCGTGCTGCCCGCCACGATCTCCGGCGTGACCGCGTGCAGCGCGGGTTCCACCAGGTACGACCGCACCAAGGCATCGACGCCGCGGTCGAGGGTGGCAGAGAAGAGCAAGCGCTGTCCACCTGCCGGAGTCTCGTCCAGGATCCTGGTGACCGATGGCAGGAAGCCCAGGTCAGCCATGTGGTCAGCCTCATCGAGCACGGTGATCTTGATATCGCTGAGCCGGCAGGCGCCGCGCTCCAGCAGATCGATGAGTCGCCCTGGGGTGGCGACCACGATGTCCACCCCGCCGGCGATGCGATTGATCTGCCGCCCGATCGGGACCCCGCCGTAGACAGTGGTGACGCTGACGCCCAGACTGCGGCCGAGCGGCGTCAGCACGGCAGCGACCTGCTGCGCGAGCTCGCGAGTCGGGACCAGAATCAGGCCGCGCGGCGAGCGGCCCGCTGCCCGGTCCGGCAACGCGGCGAGGCGGCTGAGCATCGGCAGCCCGAAGGCGAGGGTCTTGCCGGATCCGGTTTCGGCCCGGCCCAGCACGTCCCTGCCAGCCAGCGCGTCGGGTAGCGCACGGGCCTGGATCGCGAAAGGCGCCCGGATCTCACGCGCGGCAAGCGCTGACACAAGGCGAGGGTCAAGGCCAAGTTCGGCGAAGCTCGCGACAGGCTGCGGCAGTGCGGCAGCGGCGGCGAGCGCCTGGTCGAGCTGAGACTTGGCGTCCTCCGCCCGCGGAGTACGGCCGCCGGAAGCCGGCCCCTGTCCCTTGGCCGAACGCTGGCCCTTAGCCGAACGCTGGCCCTTAGCCGAACGCTGGCCACTGGCGGAGTGACGCTGCGGCTTGGCAGGGTGGTGCGCGGGCGCGCGGCGGCGCCCGGAGGTGGAAGGCATTAGCTGCCAGGCTCCAATCGGTAATCCTGGGCCGCGTCATGTCAAGAGTCGACGACAGCGGCGAAACTCAGGTTCACCGAGAAGCGGACAGCTCACATAGCGACCGCGCGAGCTGCGCCTTGAAGGCACACGGCACCCGCGAAATGATGCAACATGCACCACTAGTGCTCAACATTATCAGTGCTGCAGTTGTTCCTGGTACAGGTGGTCATCGCACCGCTGGCGGCTGCTGTCAGCGCAGCAGCAGGCGGGCGGCCAGTTCCAGGTGTGATGCCACGTCGTTCGCCGATGCCCGCCTGGTCACCCAGGCCACCAGGTTGGAGAGCCAGACATCCCCGATGACCCTGGCGATGGCGCGCTCGTCGGAGGTCGGCTCACCGTCGTGCATCGCCTTGGTGAGCATGTCCTCCATGAGTTTTGCGACTGTGTTGACCTCGGCGGCAGCGCTCGGGTCCGCGAACATGAACGCCCTGGTCATGGCCTCGGTGAGCATTGGCTCCCGCTGCATGGACCTGGTGACCCGGCCGAGCACGTAGAGCATCCGCTCATACGGAGCGTCGCCGGGCAGCGGTGACCGGTCCAGCCTCTCCTGGGCGCGCTCGAACTCGCGGGCCAGGCCGGATACCAGCAGATGGATCTTGGACGGGAAATAGCGATACAGCGTGCCGAGCGCCACGTCAGCACGCTCTGCCACAGCTCGCATTTGCACGGCGTCGTAGCCGCCTTTGGAGGCAAGCGCGAGTGTCGCGTCCAGGATCCGCTTGCGCCGCTCACGCTGAGCTGCCGAGCCGAGATCGGCGTCTGCGGCACCCGGCGTGCCCGGCCGTTCGGCGTCGCTGCTACGTGTTCTCGGCGTTGCCATCGCGGCCTTTCGTGCTCGTGCATGCGGCTTCCCGGCGCCTTGGGCCCCCTTGCCCGTCCCGCAGACAGGTGCATCCCGGCGCCTCGGCGACTGCCGCTCGCGTTTCCTGCCTGCGTGAAGCCTAGCAACGCGAGCCCCCCGGGCCTGGCCCGGAGAGCTCGCCTCCCTTCCACGGCCCATCCCCGCGGGGCGCCCGCGCGGGGCGCCTGGGGACGGTGGCCCCGCGAAGCTGTAACGTGTTCTAATTTTGACTGCTAGCGGATGAGGAGGAGCAGTTGCCGATCGCAAGTACGGACGAGCAGCTTGCACTCCAGGCCTCAATCCGCGAATGGGCGAAACGGGCCGCGGTAATCGACGTCGTTCGGGGTCTGGAACCCGGCGCCGACGGCAACCACGGCGTGGCCACTGCGCTGGGTGACGGGCCCACTGCAGAACGCTGGGCGAGTCTGGCCGAGCTCGGCGTGTTCGGTATCGGACTGCCAGCCGGCGCGGGCGGAGCAGATGGCAGCACGGCCGACCTCGCCGCCGCGCTGGCTCAGCTCACCGAGGCCTTGGTGCCCGGTCCGGTGCTGCCAACCCAGATTGCCGCTCTGGTGCTTCGCAGCGGCCTGGAGCACGAACCGGCGCAGGCCGCGCTGCGATCGCTAGCAGCGGGTGAGATCTCGATCGCCGTGGCGCTGGACGGTGGATCCGTGGCAGCGAGCAGGCGGCCGGGTGGCTCGGTAGTGCTGGCTGGCAGCGTCGGCCCGGTGCTCGGCGCCGGCAGCACGACGCACCTCCTCCTCGCGGCCTCGGCGAGCGCGGCCGGGGACTTCGCCGGTGGCAGTCCCGCCGGCGAGGTTCGCGGCAGGACCCGCGGCGACAGCGCCAGCGAAGACAATGACCATCGGACCAGCCCGAGCGCAGACACGACCCGCGGCGACAGCGCCAGCGAAAGCCGCGAACTTATCTGGTGCCTCCTGGCATCCGATCAACCTGGCATCTCCCTGACCCAGCGGGCGCCCGCCGACTTCTCCCGCGCAGTGGCCGACATCGCGCTAGACGGTGTCGCTCCGAGGCCGGATCAGGTGCTGACCGGGATCAGCATCGGGATGGTCCGGGATCGAGCTGCCACGCTGTTCGCGGTCGAGGCCGCAGCGGTAGCAAGCTGGTGCGCCCGCACCGCGGCCGAATATGCAGTCGTCAGACAGCAGTTCGGCCGGCCCATCGGCGCGTTCCAGGCTGTCAAGCACTTGTGCGCAGGCATGCTCTGCCGGGCCGAGACCGCCAGCGCCCTTGCCTGGGACGCGGCTCGCGCGGTCGATGACGCGCCCGGCCAGCTACCGCTGATCGCGGCGGCCGCCGCGGCAGTCAACCTCGATGCCGCAGTCGACACGGCCAAGGACTGCATTCAGGTGCTCGGTGGCATCGGTTTCACCTGGGAGCATGACGCGCACCTTTATCTGCGCCGCGCGCTGGCACTGCGCCAGTTGCTCGGCGGCAGCGCGCCCTGGCGGGACCGGGCTGCGCGGCTTGCACTGTCCGGAATGCGCCGCCAGTTGCTGCTAGACGACGCGGAGACCACCGGGGCGCTAGCAGCCGTCAAACGGGAGGCTGCACAGCTGGCCGCCAGGATCGGCGGGCTGGCCATGACACAGCAACGGCTTGCGCTAGCGGACTCCGGCTACGCGGCCCCGGCCTGGCCTCCGCCGTACGGACTGGCAGCTTCTCCGGGCGCGCTGCTGGTCATCGACGGCGAACTCGGCAAAGCCGGCATCAGCCGGCCGGACCTCGTCATTGGCGGCTGGGCCATCCCCGCAATCCTTTCTCACGGCACAACGGCACAGGCCGAAAGGTTCGCCGGCCCCACGCTGCGCGGCGAGCTGAGCTGGTGCCAGCTCTTTAGCGAGCCAGAGGCTGGCTCGGACCTGGCCTCGCTCCGGACCAGGG
>Ga0335072_10007202_pt1 | contig 16219 bp, 16 predicted proteins | sample Lox_Sample_21_FD_206725 | JGI IMG/M metagenome (GOLD analysis project Ga0335072, IMG submission 206725) | Soil microbial communities from Loxahatchee National Wildlife Refuge, Florida, United States - Lox_Sample_2.1 | ecosystem: Environmental > Terrestrial > Soil > Wetlands | place: USA...
CGACCCGCCTGTGCGGCGCGGCACACGCCATCCGGCAACGCATCGGCGAGGTTCGCTTCAAGGTCTGGGACGCCGGCTACGAAGCGACGGTGGCGGCACTGCGAGATGCCTTGGGCGAAAAGGATTTTGAATCTGCGTGGGCGGAGGGTGCGGCCCTGTCGGTCGAGGAGGCGATCGCCTACGCTCAGCGCGGCCGCGGCGAACGTAAACGACCCACCAGCGGCTGGGGCGCGCTCACCCCCACCGAGCGCGACGTCGTCCGCCTGGTCAGCGAGGGGCTCGCCAACAAGGGCATCGCGGCCCGGCTTTTCGTTTCACCGCGCACCGTGCAAACCCACCTCACCCACGTCTACACCAAACTCGGACTCAACTCGCGCGTGCAACTCGTCCAAGAAGCAGCCCGCCACACTTAACCCCTACGGCGGCCAAGCCTTTCAACCGGGTCGGTTTGTCGGTCCGGCTGAAAACTATCGGTGTTGCATCGAGCTCGCCCACCCTGCATCGCAGCCTCGGGTGTTATCAGATCGCAAGGTGCGTCACCGTTCTAACCGCTTCGAGCGGGCTGATAAGTGGGTGCAGTTGGCGGTATCTGACTGAGCCCGAAACCTATGAACAGCAGAAACAATCCCCACAGGAAATATTCAGTAGTTAATCATTCCCGCGCAAGGTGTACTGCGTAGCCTAGCAATGGAATTGAAATCAAATCGGCACGATAATTGACTCCAGCTTGCGTCGGTTGAGCCGTCAATACTGTTGTCGCCGAATATTTTTGGGGGACTGCGCAGCTCTAACTTTTGGTGCTGCAGAACTTTGGCCATTATCCGAAAGCGGCGAAGCATTGCCTGGGGGCGGGGGAGCGGTTAGTTGTGAGATTGCTACTAGGGTTAGCCGGAGTTTCAGCCATGATTGGCCTTGCCGTGCCAGCGTATGGCGCCCCCGCTCCTCCTCCCACGGGTGACGACACAGGCTTCCTCGCCGCTCTGCACCAGGTCGGCATCTCCTATCCCAGCCCGGATCAAGCCATCACGGCCGGTAAGGCGGTGTGCACGTGCCTGAACAACGGCGAGTCGGGCCTGGGGTTGGTCCACGACGTGAAAACCCACAATCCAGGTTTCGACATGGACAGCGCGTCCGATTTCGCCCTGGTAGCAGCGAAATTCTACTGCCCCCAACAACTCTCCAAGCGCTAAGCGGGACCGACGCCTGTTGCTCCTCGGTCCGCACCGGCATGGTGGTCTGACCTAGTCTTCAATACGGCTGACAAACCGGACGAAGGGCATGTGTTGCCCTACCGCGCGAAAGTCGGCGTCGGATCCATCGACGGAGAATCCGAGCACGCGGGGCAGCAGGTATTTGGCGGCCCCGCGATGCCGTGATGCATACCGCGTAAAAATGTTTGCTGCCTCCTCCTTGTCGAGCGGTACAGCCGTCACGCGCATCGTTCGCGTCCCCACTTGGATGGTGATGGCGGGGGTGTGCAGAATGTTGCGATACCACGCGGCGCCGGGTCCCCAGCCCGAGGCGACGACATAGCTGTCGTCGTCATGCTCAACGACCTCAAGGACGGTTTGTCGGGACTTGCCGGAGACGCGGCCTACGTGATTGAGGAGCAGAAGTCGGCTACCGAACAGCCAGCCGAGCCTGAGCCGATAAAGGTAGATCGGCGTCCGAAACAAGAACCGAGTTAATCCAGTCGGCGGTTGAATGTTCTTGACAATCTTCACGATTGGTTACCTCCTTCCATGTGCGGACGGGGTGCCCGGTCAGCGACCGAACAGAAACGTCCATTGTTGGGTGCGTTTGGTCATCGGAGGCGCTGCTCTCCGATTGTGCGTGCGGCCGGAGTTGCGGCGGTCTGGATAGCGGAAACCGCCTCCGGCCTAAGTCCAGGCAACACAGTCCGAGGCACGGCGGGGGTGCCGAGCCGCCCGGCCAGCCACGGCAATACAGTGGCGAACGCTTGGGTTGCGAATGGCCAATCGTGTCTGCCCGGTTGGGTCACCACGGCGCAGCGGATGCCGTGCGCACTGCCCAATGTGCATAACGAGTTGGCAGCGAAGTCTTGACCCTCGGGATTGGCGACGGGGTCATGAGCGCCCACCTCTACGGCGCCGGAACCGGCCGCTGTGAGGTGGAGATGCTCGGACTGACTCATGCCGGGGATGTCAAACCAACCGTATACGCCGCGGTAACGACCGTGTCTGCTGATTACGGTGGCGGGGTCGAACGCGCTGTACGCGTCAGGGTGACCGCCGAAGAGCGCGGTGATCGTCTGTGCCTTGGTACCGGTGTTGGGGCCCGCATCGCCGGCGATGTCGACAAAGGCGCTGAACAGGTCCGGATGCATGACGGTCATGTCCAGCGCACAGGTGCCGCCCATGGACCAGCCGACGACGCCCCAATTAGCCCGGTCGGCGCTGACCCGAAAGTCGGTGATCATATACGGGACAATGTCTTTGGTCAGATGGTCGGCGGCGTTGCCGCGAGGCCCGTTGACGCATTCGGTGTCGTTGTCGAACGCACCGGTGGCATCGGCGAACACTAGTACCGGCGCGTAGCCGCCGTGCGCGGAGGCGAAATCGTCGATGGTGTGTATCGCGTGGCCGGTACGCAGCCAGTCGGCGGGGGTATTGAGCGCGGGACCGATCATCATCACCGTCGGCAACCGGGGTGCCGGGTTGCTGGCAAACCAGGCCGGCGGCAGGTACACGAGCTCGCCTCGGTGATTGAACTGTGACGCGTCGGCAGGGGTGGTTACCGACACGACGACACCCTTGACTGGCCGCGGCCCGCTCATCTGCATCGCCGTCGCCCGGTCGGTCTGGTCGGGCAGCGGGCCTGCGGTGAGCTGGTTCCACGCGGTGTACACGGTCGGGAAATAACCTACCCAGAGATTGACCGCGAGGGCGGCGCACAGCACACACAGCACTACCGCCGATACGGCCGCACCACGCCGCCACCACCGCGCGCCACGCCAGCCCAGCACCACTACGCCGAGCGCCAGTCCGGTCGCGGCGATCCAGATCCACAGCAGCGCCGGCGGGGGATCACCGGCTACCCCCAATGAGTCGATATAACAGTGCCCCCATCCCGCCAACACCGCCCCGCCGATTGCCGTCACCGGCAGGCATATCAGCCGCCAGCGCCGTGTTCGCCAGCCGATCGCACACACGAGTACCACGGCGGTGATCGCCTGGGCCCCTATCGGTAGCCAGCCGCGAATCAACGACAGCTGCGCGATGTAGTCGCTCATGGGTCGGCCTAGGAATCCACATCTGCGTGGGCGAGGGCCCCGCCACTGGCCGCAGTCGCGCTACCGGCGGTCATCGGCCTCCCTTTCCCGCGAGGGGTGACCCGCGGTCAGCGCCGCATGACCGAGACACCCATCAGCATCATAGCTGACTGCAACTATTGCATAGTGCAAGCCTGTTTCGGCCGCCATGTGCTCTGGGGAGTTACGCGGAAATACGAATAACACTCTAAACTGACAATGACAGTGAACACTGACGACGATTAGGATCGGAATGTGGCGACCTTCAGCCTCGGCCGGCTTGCCGAGATCAGTGGTGTAGCTCCCCGTACCATCCGCTACTACCAGTCCATCGGTCTGCTTCCCAAGCCGGATCATGCCGGCAAACACGCGGTCTATACCACCGAACATGTCGCGCGGCTGGAGGATATAGCCAAGATGCGCGACCAGGGCCTGCAGCTTGATGCGATCCGTGGGGTATTTGCCAGCGCCGACTACAAGCCGGACACCGACACCGACTGGCGCAGATGGTTTACTCCACGCAGCCGTGACGACAACGATCAGATCGTCGATGACGCCCAGTTGTCAGAACTCCTCGGTGATCGCCGCGAGGAGATCATCGACGATCTGGTATCGGCCGGCTACCTGCATCCCCGAGAGGGAAACGGCTGGGAGGTGCCGAGCCTGCCGGCCCTCAACGGCGCCCTGCTCCTCTACGACATCGGTACAGACGTCGCGGTAGCTGCATCGATTTACAAACTTATCCAGTCGCGCATCGCCGGCCTTGCCGACGAAGTGGTGGACACCATTGCCGGCGCTGCAGGCGACGGGTACGCGGGTGCACCAACCGACCTCGCGCAGTTTCTGGACCAGTTCCGCGCCGCCGCATGGGAAGTCGCGGGACGAACCTTCGCCGCCGAAATCGATCGCGCCATCACCGCGCTGTCTCGCTGAGATCCCGTGCCCGCGTCAATGCCCGTCATCACGCTCTGTCTACATTGTCAGTAATAACTGTTATTGACAGTGTGGACTGCTAACATTACGCTGAGCGCATTCCACGCCACCCAAGGAGTTCACAATGGCCCAAAACCTCGACGGGAAAATCGTCGCGATCACCGGCGGTGCCCGTGGCATTGGCGCTGCAATGGCACGCGCGTTTCGCGCCTCCGGAGCCCGCGTCGCCATCGGTGACATCGACGCCGACACCGTGGCAACGACTGCAGCCGAGATCGGCCCTGGCGTTGTCGGGCGGCGGCTGGACGTCACGGACCACGCCTGCTTCACCGCCTTCCTTGACGATGTCGAACAGACACTCGGTCCGATCGACGTTCTGATCAACAACGCCGGCATCATGCCGGTCACCGCCTTCGAAAAGGAATCGGCGGAAAGCACGGAGCGGCAGATCGCGATCAACCTCGCCGCGGTGATCTTCGGCACCCGCGAAGCCGTGCGGCGGATGGTGCCGCGCCGGCATGGGCATATCGTCAATGTCTCCTCGGCCGCGGGCCGCATCGGATTCGCGTACCTCGCGACATACTGCGCGACCAAATTCGGCGTCGTCGGATTGACCGAGGCCCTGCGCGGCGAACTGCGCGGCACCGGCGTAGCGGCATCGCTGGTGATGCCCGGCGTTGTGCGGACCGAGCTGGCCGCGGGATTGCCTGACTATCGGCCACTGCCGGCGGTGACGCCCGAACAGGTCGCGGCGGCCGTGGTCCGCACCGTCGAACGTGGCTACGGAGATGTTTACTTGCCTACCCGGCTCACTTGGGGACACCGGCTGCTGCGGCTGCTGCCCACGCGTTCGAGTGAGTGGCTGCTACATGTCACCAAGGCCGACCAGCTGATGGCCGGCGCCGCGCACTCTCCCGAACGCAACGCCTACAACGCACGAATCCACCAGCACCACTGACCAATTCACACCTCCCGAGCAGTCAAAGGCCATCCAATATGTCCAGCACTACCCAGCCACAGCAGAACGGGCTAGCCAGCACCCAGCTAACGGTGACCTGCCCGGCGACCGGCGACACCGTGGGCTCTGTTCCGGTGCACTCATCGGCGGACGTCGCCGCCACGGCGACGAGACTAAGAGCGTCTCAGCCACGGTGGGCCGCGATTGGTCCGCGCGGTCGCGCGGAATGGCTTGGCAAGTGGCGGGATTGGATCTTCGACCACGCCGACGAACTGCTGTCGTTGGTGCAACAAGAGTCGGGGAAATCGTGGGGTGATGCCAACATCGAGATCCTGGCCGGCACCCAAACCATCAATTACTGGTCAGACAACGCCGCGGCGTTTCTGGCCGACGAGTCGGTCAGGCCCAGCGGCCTGGCCAACCTCGCCAAGAAGTTGGTGGTCAGCTACCACCCGTATGAGCTGGTGGGCGTCATCACGCCGTGGAACTATCCACTGGCCATGCCGCTGCTGGACATCCCGGCCGCGTTGATGGCCGGGTGCGCGGTGGTGTCCAAGCCCTCGGAGGTGACACCGTTGGCCTGGCAGCGCGCCGTCCAGGGCTGGAAAGACATCGGCGCCCCAGACGTTTTGGATGTGGTCACCGGCGCCGGCGAGACAGGTGCCGCGGTGGTCGCAGCGGTCGACATGGTGATGTTCACCGGCTCAGTGGCCACCGGGCGCCGCATCGCGGTCCAGGCCGCGGAACGACTGATCCCCTGCAGCCTCGAGTTGGGCGGCAAGGATGCGATGATTGTGTGCGCCGACGCCGACATCGACCGTGCGGTCGACGGCGCGGTCTGGGGCGGGTTTTTCAACGCCGGGCAGACGTGCATCTCCGTCGAACGGGTGTATGTCGAAGCCGCCGTCTACGACGCGTTCGTCGACAAGCTCGTCGCCCGCACCGAAACCTTGCGCCAAGGAATGGATGCCGACCGCGATTACTCCGTCGACATCGGCGCGATGGCCACCGAGCAACAACTGAAAATCGTTGCCGCACATGTCCAGGACGCAGTTTCGAAAGGCGCCACGGTGCTCACCGGCGGTAAGGCTGCCGATGACGGCCTGTTCTACCGCCCGACGGTTCTCGTGGACGTTGATCATTCGATGGCCTGCATGCGCGAGGAGACCTTCGGTCCGACCTTGCCGGTCATGAAAGTTGACAGTGCCCGGCAAGCCGTCGATCTGGCCAACGATTCGGTCTATGGCCTGTCCGGGAGCGTGTGGACCTCCGACAAGGCCAAGGGCATGGATCTGGCCGCGAAGCTCAAGGCAGGTTCGGTCAACGTCAACAACGTGATGATGAATGTCTTTCAGTTCCCCGTTCCAATGGGCGGCTGGTCTGAGTCCGGGATAGGCGCACGGAGCGGCGGCGCGGTGGGCATCCGCAAGTACTGCAAGACCAAAAGCGTTGTGGCCGACCGCGTGGCGCCGAAGAAAGAACTCTTCTGGTACCCCTACACACCCCGGAGGGGACGTGTGCAAGCACTCGCCGCGCGAATACTCGGCGCCAAAGACTGGCGCCGCCGCCTCGACCGCTGAGGGTGGGGGCAATTGAATTCGCCGCTCTCAATGAACCCGAGAGGCGATGCGAGACTTCATGCAGCGGGGTCTGGCGGTCGCGGCCAAACGCGCCATTGAGCGTCAGAGCAAGGTCACAGCCGATCTCCCTCTTGGAGATTAAGTAAATCTGTGTTAAGTTCATGGGCATACTCACCGTTGAGAGGATTGTTATGACCACTGACGTTCACGTGGCCGGCGTAGGAATGATCCCATTCACCAAGCCCGGTAAAAGTGCTGCCTATTCTGAAATGGGCGAACTGGCGGCTCGCGCGGCCATCGCCGATGCGGGCGTCGACTACACCCAGGTCCAGCAGGCGTACGTCGGATATGTATATGGTGATTCAACGTCTGGTCAGTCGGCCCTGTACGGCCTAGGACAGACCGGCATCCCCATCGTCAATGTGAACAACAACTGCTCGACGGGTTCGTCGGCGCTGTGGCTGGCGCGCCAGGCGGTCGCGAGCGGCACCGTCGACTGCGCGTTGGCGCTCGGATTCGAACAGATGGTGCCCGGCGCGCTGGGCAGCGTGTACACGGATCGCCCGAGCGCGATGGCCCGGTTCGAGTCGGCGCGCGACGAACTGCAGGAATTCGATCCGCAGGCGCCGATGGCCGCGCAATTCTTCGGTGGCGCCGGGCAGGCCTACATCGAGGAGTTCGGCATCGACCCGGCGGTATTCGCCGAGATCTCGGTCAAGGCGCGCAAACATGCCGCCAATAACCCGTTCGCGGTGTTCCGCGACCCGGTCACTGTCGAGCAGGTGCTGGACTCGCCGAGGATCTACGGTCCGCTGACCCGGTTGCAGTGCTGCCCACCCACCTGCGGTGCGGCCGCCGCGGTCGTGTGCAGCGCCGAGTTCGCCCGCAAGCACAACTTGAAGGCCGACGTCGTGATCGCTGCGCAGAGCCTGACCACCGATCCGGAGACCACCTTCACCGGTCGCGATATGCGCAAGGTGATCGGTGCCGACATGGCCACCGCCGCCGCTGGCAACGTGTACGAAACCGCCGGTGTGTCGCCAGAGGACATCCGTGTGGTCGAGTTGCACGACTGCTTCACCACCAACGAGTTCCTCACCTACGAGACGCTGGGCCTGACCCCGGCGGGTACCGCAGAAAAGTTCATCCGCGATGGCGACAACACCTACGGCGGTCGTGTCGTTACCAATCCTTCCGGCGGCCTGCTCTCCAAGGGCCACCCGCTCGGCGCCACCGGACTGGCCCAGTGCACAGAATTGGTGTGGCAGTTGCGCGGCCAGGCCGGCGCACGCCAGGTCGAGGGTGTCAACGTCGCACTCCAGCACAACCTCGGGCTCGGTGGCGCCTGCGTCGTCACGCTTTACAAAAAGGTCGACGCGCGATGAGTACCGACCGCTCATTCATCGGCCGGGAGTTTGACGGCGCGTCGCTGCTCGTAACCCGCAGTCGGCTAAGGAATTTCGCGAAGGCTACCGGCCAGCACGACCCGATTTACACAGACGTGGACACGGCCAAGCAAGCCGGGCACCGCGACCTGCCGGTGCCGCCGACCTTCTTCTTCGGCATCGAGCTCGAGGCGCCGGATCCGTTCGCGTTTGTCAGCGAACTCGGCGTGGACCTGCGCACCGTTCTGCACGGAGAGCAGGCGTTCGAGTACACGCAAATGGCTTACGCCGGCGACGAATTGACCGCGACGAGCCGCATCGCCGACATCTACGAGAAGAAGGGTGGGCTGCTGGAGTTCATCGTGCGCGAGTCCACCGTGACCAACCAGGACGGCGCCGTGGTCGCGGTGCTGCGCAGCTCGACGGTCGTGCAGAATCGACCCGGGAAGGACAACCGATGACCACGTTCGCTCCCGAGGTCGGCGCCGAGTTGGCGGCCCTGCAGATCGACCCGATATCGCGGACCACGCTGGGGCTGTTCGCGGGCGCCTCCGGCGATCACAACCCGATTCACATCGACATCGACGTCGCAAAATCGGCCGGGCTCGACGATGTGTTCGCGCACGGCATGCTCTCGATGGCCTACCTGGCCCGGCTCCTGACGAATATTGCTCCGCAGCAACAGCTTCGCTCGTACAAGGTGCGGTTCGCCTCGATCACCCCGGTGCACGGCCGCCCGACCTGTACGGGCACCGTCGCCTCGATCGACGAGGTGGACGGCGAGCGGCGCGCGACGCTTGACCTGAAGGTCGCCCTCGCCGACGGCACTGTCACGCTGCTGGGTAGCGCGGTCATTGCGCTGGACTGAACAACACCAAACCTGAGAAAGGACAGCAAAATGGGAAAACTTGATGGCAAGACCGCCATCGTGAGCGGCTCGGGCCGCGGCATCGGACGCTCGATCGCACTGAAGCTGGCCGCCGAGGGCGCCAACGTAGTGGTCAACGATCTCGACGCCGACCCGGCCAAGGGGGTCGTCGAGGAGATCATCAAAGCCGGCGGCAACGCTGTGATCTGTGCGGGCAGTGTCACCGCGGAGGGCTTCGGCGAGCGGTTCGTCGGAACCGCGACCAGTGAGTTCGGTGGGTTGGACATCATCATCAACAACGCTGGCTACACCTGGGACTCGGTAATCCAGAAGATGGGCGACGACCAGTGGGACGCCATCCTGGACGTGCATCTCAAGGCCCCGTTCCACATCCTGCGGGCCGCCCAGCCGGTGATCAGCAAGGCAGCCAAGGCCGAGAAGGAAGCCGGTACGCCCTTGCACCGCAAGGTCGTCAACATCTCCTCGGTGGCCGGCCTATACGGTAACGCGGGGCAGGTGAACTACTCGTCGGCCAAGGCGGCCATCATCGGCATGACCCGCACCATGGCCAAGGAGTGGGGCCGCTACAACGTGAACGTCAACGCGGTGGCGTTCGGGTTCATCGAGACCCGTTTGACATCGGCTGCCGCGGACGGCAACTCGACCATCGACATCGAGGGCCGGGAGATCAAGGTGGGCGTCAATCCGGGCCTGCTGGCGGCCGCACAAATGATGATCCCGCTCGGGCGTGCCGGCACCCCGGACGAGGCGGCGGGCTCGGTGGTGATGCTGACCTACCCGGAGGCGGACTACGTCAGCGGCCAGATCCTGGTCGCCGGCGGTGGATTCGAGGCCTGATCGGCGATGAGTACCTCCTACACCAGTGGCTGGCGCGACGACGAGGTCGCGGCCCTTGGGGAGCTCGCAGACAAGTTCTTCGCCAAAATGGTTGTGCCACAACGGGACCGATTCGACGCGCAACAGCACGTCGACCGGGAGGTGTGGCTGGAGGCCGGCAGGCTCGGCCTGCTGTGCTGCTCGATCCCCGAGCAGTACGGCGGAGGTGGTGGCAGCTTCGCGCATGACCTGGCAGTCCTGGAGGCCCAGTCGCGCGCGCTCGACAGCGGCTGGGGCAATGCGGTGCACAGCGGTATCGTCGCGCATTACCTGCTGGCCTACGGCACCGAAGAACAGCGCAAACGCTGGCTGCCGAAAATGGCCCGTGGCGAGATGATCGCCGCGATCGCGATGACCGAGCCCGGTACGGGCTCCGACTTGAAGAACATCAAGACAACCGCGCTTCGCGACGGCGACGAGTACGTCATCAACGGCGCGAAGACTTTCATCTCCAACGGCTCGTTGTGCGACCTGACCGTGGTGGTAGCCAAGACCGACCCCAAGGCGGGCGCCAAGGGCGTGTCGCTGATCGTCGCCGAAACCGCCGATCTACCCGGGTTCACCCGCGGCCGGATCCTGGACAAGGTGGGCCAGCACGGTGCCGACACCTCGGAGTTGTTCTTCGAAAACGTGCGGGTACCGGTCGACAGCCTGCTGGGCGGTGTCGAGGGTAAGGGCTTCGGGCAGTTGATGACCCAGCTCGCCCAGGAGCGGCTCACCATCGGTGTCAGCGCGGTGGTCGCGATGGAGGTCGCGGTCGCCGAGACCGTCGCTTACACCAAGTCGCGCAACGCATTCGACCAAACGATCTTCGACTTCCAAAACACGAAGTTCACCCTGGCCGAGTGCCAGACCCAGGCGCATGTGGCGCGGGTGTTCCTCGATTCGTGCATCGAGCGGCACCTGCGCGGCGAGCTCGACGCGACAACGGCCGCAATGGCCAAATGGTGGCTCACCGAACAGCAATGTCAGGTCATCGACCGCTGCCTGCAACTGTTCGGCGGCTATGGCTATATGCGCGAGTATCCGATCGCGCGCATGTACGAAGACGCGCGCGTGCAAAAGATCTATGGCGGCGCCAACGAAGTCATGAAGGGCATCATTGCCAGGTCTCTCTAAGCAACTGACCGAAAGCTATCCTTAACCTTCGTTTACATCCCACCGGAGGCGGCATGTCTGTTCCCGCGGCGACGGTCCGCCGGCGTCCAAAGGATCGCAAAGACCAGATCGTGGAGGCCGCCCGGCAACTGATCGCTGAGCGCGGCTACCCCAATGTGTCGATGGCCGAGATCGCCGACACCGTCGGCATCACCGCCGGGGCGCTGTATCGCCACTTCTCGAACAAGGCGGTGCTGCTCGGCGCGGTGATCGACAAGAGCTTCGACGAGGTAACCGCATCTACACGCCAACTCGACGCGGGCTTGGAGGATGTGTTGACAATGGCGTGCGAGCAGGTGGTGACCAGGCGTGACGTCGGTGCGCTCTGGTGGCGCGAGTCGCGTCACCTGGAGCCGGACGTGTTCGCCCGGTTACAAACGCGGCTGCGCGACAACAACCGCACCTACCAGACCCTGATCCAAGCCGAGCGTCCCGCTCTGTCGAGTCCGCGCGCGCAGCGGCTGGCTTGGGGAGTGCAGTCGATCCTGGCCAGCCCCAGCTTCCACGGGTCCAAACTGCCGCATGCGGAATTTGTTGCACTGCTGTCGGCGGCGTGTCGGGAAGTGTGCGCGGTAAACCTCAGTGCCGCGCCTCCGCCGCCCCCGCGTCGAAGGCGAAGCGGTCACCTCGAGCCGGTGTGCAAGCGTGAGATCCTGCTGACCCATGCCGTGAAGTTGTTCGAACGCAATGGTTTCGAGGCGACTTCGCTCAATGACATCGGGACCGCAGCGGGAGTGACCGGCCCGAACCTCTACAGCTATTTCGAGAGCAAGGCCGACCTCCTCGAAACGGCGCTGACACGCGGCGTGAGTGCGCTGTGGCTGCTGATCAACAGGGTGCTACGAGACAATGACGAGCCCGCCGACGCACTTCGCGATCTGGTGCGGGGATACCTCCAACTCGCGCTGGAGCGAACCATTTTGACATCGACGCTGCTGTCCGGGCAGCAGAACGTTGATGATGACGCTCGGGCTCGGCAGCGGGAGTACATTGCCGAGTGGGTTGCGCTCTTGCGGGCGTCGAGGCCGGGTCTGGACGAGACGTCGGCGCGGGTGTCTGTGCACACCGCGCTTGCGGTGATTCACATCATGGCCCAGATCGGACAGGATCAGGACGATACCGAGTTCGCCGACGACGTGGCGGCGATGGCCAGCGCGGTGCTGCTCGGCAATCCCTGACGTGCAAGGCCGGGATGCGGAAGAAGTGGTTAAGTCAACACCGGTTAAGTAACCGCGCTGGCTGACGACCTACCGGCCAGCCGCGCGCGGCACCGTCAAGCGTCGTGCCGGCTCGAGCCCAACGCGGGGTGCGGACGCCACCGTCTAGTTATTTGCAATATGGATGCCTTACGCTGAGCCGGCCAGCTTTCCCAAATCCACTGCGTAACCGAGGCCTTGCGTACTAAGTAAATATCAATTAAGCTATCGTCAATTGCTCGCCAGAGCACCGAAAGGCTGTTCAAGGGATTCCGTCCATGTACCTCACCCAACCGCTGCACCGCAACCGCCAGCAGAAGCCGAATGACATCGCCACCATCTGTGGCGAGCGGACGTTTACCCACGCCGAGTTCTACGACCGGGTGGCCCGCCTTGCCGGCGGACTGCGCGCCAGCGGTGCCGAGCCGGGCGACCGGATCGCCATTCTGGCATTGAACTCCGACCGGTATTTCGAGTTCATTCATGCGATCGCGTGGGCGGATGCGGTTATGGTGCCGGTCAACATCCGATGGAGCGCAAAGGAAATCGCCTACTCGCTCGTGGAGGCGGGCGTGCGGATTCTCGCGGTGGACGACGCGTTCCTGTCCTTGCTGGGCGCGGTCCGCGAATTGACACCCGGGCTCGAAACGATCTTGCACTGCGGCGACGCACCCACGCCCGACGGCATGCTGTCCTACGAAGCTCTTGTCGCAGAGTCGGATCCGCTTCCGGATGCACATCGGCGCGGCGACGCGCTGGCCGGCATCTTCTATACCGGTGGCACCACGGGCTTCCCGAAAGGGGTGATGCTCAGCCACCGCAACCTGTTCGCTTCGGCGATGGGTTGTGCGGCGGCTGGCACTGTGACCGCCAATGGCCGGGTTCTGCATGCCGCGCCGATGTTTCACTTGGCCGATCTCGGTTTAGCGGTGATTCATTCGGCGTTGGGCGGTTCGCACGTGTTCATCCCGTCGTTCGAACCGGTGGCGACCATGGCCGCGATCGGCCAGCACGGGATTACCGATGTGCTCCTGGTGCCGACGATGATCCAGATGATCGCCGACCATCCGCGGCGGGCCGAGTTCGACCTATCTAGCTTGCGGCAGCTGACCTACGGGGCGTCGCCGATCTCCGAGGCCCTTATCGATCGCGCGCGCAAGGCATTTCCGGCCGCCGAATTTGCCCAGGCGTACGGCATGACGGAACTGGCCCCGGCGGCCACCATCCTGCGCGACGAGCACCACGCGGATCCGGCGCTGCGGCGCTCCGCGGGGAAGCCGGCCCCACACGTTTTGGTCAAGATCACGGATGAGGCCGGCGACGAGGTGCCCCGCGGCACTGTGGGCGAGATCGTCGTGTCCGGCGAGAATGTGATGCTCGGCTACTGGAACAAACCCGAGGAGACGGCGGCCGCGGTCCGTGACGGCTGGATGCACACCGGCGACGGCGGCTACATGGACGAGAACGGATTCGTGTTCATCGCCGACCGGATCAAGGACATGATCATCTCCGGCGGTGAGAACGTGTACTCGGTCGAGGTGGAGAACGCCATCGCCAAGCACCCGGCGGTCACCCAGTGTGCGGTCATCGGCGTCCCCGACCCCCAGTGGGGCGAGCGCGTGCACGCCGTCGTCAGCATCTCCGATGAGAGCACGCTGGAGCTCGAGGAACTGCGCGAGCACTGTAAGAAGGAGATCGCTGGGTACAAGGTGCCGCGCAGCATGGAGATCGTCGACGAGTTCCCGCTCTCCGCCGCGGGCAAGATCCTCAAAGCCGAACTGCGCAAACGGAATACCGGATAGAAAGCGACGGTAACTCTACGCCAATGCCTGAGCACACCGACTGCGGAGACATTCGGGTCCAGTTGCGCGAGGACCGTGTCGGGGTTATCGCGTTCAACCGGCCCGAAAGACTCAATGCCGTCACCGGCCAGACGTTCGCCGATCTCGAACGCGCGTTGCGCCGGCTAGGCGACCGCACCGATTGCGGAGCGGTCGTCATCACCGGCAGCGGTCGAGCGTTCTGTGCCGGGATGGACTTGGACACGCCATCGGGCAACGGTGAACAGGCCACGGTCCAGGCCGCGTATGGGGCTTTGCGCAGCGGGGTCGCAGCCGTCATCGCACTTCGTGAGATACCGCAGCCGGTGATCGCCGCGGTGCATGGCCACGCAGTGGGCGTGGGATTCGCATTCGCCGCCGCGGCCGACATCCGAATCTGCGCTCCCGATGCACAGTTCAGCGCACCATTCCTGAAGATTGGGATGTCGGTCGGCGACCTCGGCCTATCCTGGCTGCTGCCACGGCTTATCGGGGCGGGTTCGGCGAGCGAGGTCTTCTATGCCAGCGGCAAGATCGACGCCGCGGACGCCCAGCGGCTCGGGCTTGCCCAGCGCGTCGTCGACGACCCGTTGAGCGCGGCGGTGGAACTCGCCGCCGATATTGCCGCCCGGCCCCCTCTCGCGGTCAAGATGTCCAAGGAGCTCCTCAATGCCAGCATCGGCGCCGGTGGTCTGCGCGAACACCTGGAGCTGGAAATGCGTTCGCAGGTGATCGGCTTGCTGACTCTCGAGCACCAAGAGGCCGCGCGGAGATTCCGGGAGCGCAGGGATCCTGGGGGCACAGACTAGGCGGTCGTGACGTCGTTTGTGGCCTGCGGGGCGCCGTTTTCGGCATTGCGACATTTTGTACCGAGAAATGCAGAGTCTGCGAAGTCGCTGTGCCGCACCTGGTTTTAGGACGCCCAAGAATCCTTGAAGGATTCGCAGAGGGCTGGGCGCAACTCTTTGGGTGTCAACAGACAACACAACCAAGGAGTGACACCACAATGATCAACCGCATCCGCACTATCCTCCGCGTCGCCGCCGGTAGCGCGCTACTGGCCTGGGTCCTCGGACTGGCTACCGTCGGAGTCGCCAGCACGGCGAACGCCGCTGTCTGCGTGGAGCAGTACAGCGACGGCAGCTACTTCTACTACTACTGCTAGTTCAGCGGGCAGCGTTGAGAGGTTTCTTGGCCGTGCGACGACGCGGCAAGGGGCCGGCGGGTCGGGCCTAACCGGTCGTGGCCCGGCCCGCCACGGGTCGAAGAACGGCTAGGCGATAGCCGCAATTGCGCCATTTGACGTCATCGATGCCCACCAGCACCACGATGACCGGAAGCTATCGACGTTGCGTGCCCAGTACACGGCGTGTGCGTGCGCCCCGGGGTGCTTGGAAAAATGCGATGTATTCGTTTGGGGCCCAACGTCTCCGGTGAAACCCGATCCGAATCTAGGTGAAGCCGTGACCGGCTCGCGGCGCCGTCTCTTCGCGATGAAGTGCACTTGAAGGTTGTGCGCTCAGGCGAAGTCGCAACCGGGGTTCGGTGCGCTGTCGGAGGTGGGGGCGCCTGCCGGGTCCACGTACGTCACGTCCAGGACCACCGGTGTCGTGCCGAGATTCCGTGCGATGTGAACGTGATCAGGCCCGGCGGGGTCGGTGATCGGTGCTCCGGCATCGTAGACGCCGTCTTGGCGGCAGTCAGACTCGTAGTGGGTGAGCACACCGGACCTGACGATGCCGTAGATCTCACCCTGGTGGGTGTGCCAGCCCGTGCTTCCGTTCGGGGCGATCGTGATCTCGCTGACGATGTAGTCCTTGCCGTTCACGGTTTGCTTTGACAAGGTGACTGCGCTGACCCCGATGGGCGGGGTCGCGTGTGCGGTGGCCGGCGTCGCGATCGCCATGGTCGGTGCGACAACGGCCGACAGTGCCACACATCCCGCGTGCCATGTCCTCACTGAATTCCTTCGCCGTCGGCTCACTTGAGCGCCGAAATCAACTTTTCAAGCGTGCCCCAGGAAGTGGCTTCCGTCTTGTCGAAGGTAAAGTAGCTGAATCCATGGGCAGATAAACCGGTATTTGCATGGTCAAAGCAGGGGTTCGAGTCCCCTTAGCTCCACTAGAAAACCCGCGATTGCTCGGCCGCCTCGG
>Ga0335072_10007203_pt1 | contig 16218 bp, 18 predicted proteins | sample Lox_Sample_21_FD_206725 | JGI IMG/M metagenome (GOLD analysis project Ga0335072, IMG submission 206725) | Soil microbial communities from Loxahatchee National Wildlife Refuge, Florida, United States - Lox_Sample_2.1 | ecosystem: Environmental > Terrestrial > Soil > Wetlands | place: USA...
TTTCCGCAGCCCACCACAGCGGCGTCCGACCATATCTATCTTTGGAGTCCACTGCGACATCATCATATTCCAACATACTTGCTAACAACTCTTGAAGATTAAAACGCGCTGCAAAGTGCAGCCCTGTTGTCTGCATTTCCTGGCTATATCCAGGATATTGCTGTGTTGGTATTAACATCGCCTGATTGGAAGCAGAAACCAAGGACTCGTTCTTAAGGAACGGAAGAGCTACCTCCTCCACCTTCACTTGGACTTCGCGAACGTGATTCGCCCAATGACTAGCAGCATAGCTTAAAAATACGTTTTGTGCCAGCCTATCCTCAAATTCATTATCATTAGGAGAGCAGCCACTTGCAAAATTCTTGAATGATAGGTAAGTAAGACATATTATTGCAATATCAATTGGACCGTTAGGGACCCAAGTTGGCAGGATGCGCTCAAAATACTCCTAGGTAGTATAGTGAACCAGCCGGATAATATTGTTTTCTGGATTAGCTGTTATTAAGCCTGTGCAAGCTGAGATCATTAAATCAACGCTAGGAAGGTTCGTCTCATCTAGTTCCTGATCGCCAGTTTCAACAGCTAGAGCATGTTGAAGCTCTTGTATAATAAGTGGTCTTTGAGCATATGTGATCCAGGACAAGACCCTTTTTGCTAAATTAGAAAGCCCTTGTGGTTGGCTATCAATCCTAGTTACTGCTTCTCTGTATGCTTGATCTAAAACCTCTAAACCTCTTGGAAGCCTTTGTAAGGCAGACTTAATAGCCGCCTGTGTTGTCTCCTCTATAAGCAAGTCTAGAAATAGTCGAGCAAGGAGAAACCGGTATAAGAGTTTAACATTATTTTTAGGGTTAGAGACGTGTTAGAACTGCTTACATCCCATTAACAGCTTGAGTAATACTTTCTATAATAAGTTGTGTTAAGCTCAGATCTTCTAGGGCATAACTAAGCAGTTGTGGCATTTGTCCTTTTAAATATTGTTCTACGTCGTCATTGCTAGCTCGAATTTCTTGACGAATGTTATTACTAAAGCTTTGCTTGATTTTATGGATTAAACGCGAAGTTGCCATCAGCTTTATGTTAGACTGAGTTTGTAAGTAGCGAATTCCAGATAATAGCGTCATACGGGTGCCATCGTCATCCCTGCATTCATTTAGAGCATTAATAACAATAAATACCTGAGAGCAGCTTTTGACGACAGTGAGAAGTGATGTAGAGATTTCATCAAATGACGGCCGCGTTTTACGGTTAACGTGATAGTTGTATAGAGTCTAAATGGATTCAGGGATCTGCTGTTCTTCCTGGACAAGCTGTTTTAGTAGAGAAGAGAGTAAATTAGTAGCTCGCTGCTCTTTACGCCTCTTATAGTTGCAGTATAGAAACGCTATACCTGTTTCACGACCTAGAAGGGTCTCCTTTGGAAAGGTCTTCCATAGATGATCAACTACAATTAATGCTATTATAGTCTTTCCAGAACCGGGAATCCCAGGACAGAACAAAGTTTTTTGAGTGCCATTCAGCTATTCGTAGAACTTAGGAGAATTTAGCAACCACAACCCTGTTCCTGTTTGGCGTCTATTAAGGAAGTCGCTGTATTGTGCTGCGTAATCGACTGGAGTGAGCCAGCGAAGAACGTCCTGACGATAATTATCTAAAATAAAATTAAGTAAATTTCTTAAACGTATTACTACAAAGAAGTCAAAACACACCTTCTTGATCGGACTTGAGAGCTTCTTTTATAGTAGTCAATTTATCTCGAATTATACTTATCACAGCAACTGCAGCAGGTGCTTCGTCAACTTCACTGGCCGGAATCATGCCAAGAAGCTCTTTTGCATATGCAGCTGATGTTGTAGCAGCGTACCTTTGCCAGCGCTTGTTCTTGTGGGAATCTGCGTAGTCACAGATCCCTCGTATAACAAGGCATGGCAAATTATCCCACAGACCAGCTGCCTCCATTTCCAAACAGATGGCATCAAACCCCTTTTTAAGTCGATCTCTGGTAAACGCATCCTTAATCACTTGATTGCCAGACGCGATGATGCCGTAGTGAATGAATGGAACCCCAGTATCTCGGTCTTCTCGATAAGTTGCCTTGTTGACATTGCAAGATTCGCATGTGTTGTCATCGCCTACGTGAACATACTTAGGTTGATATAACCGATCATTCAATGAGCCCTGATGTGAGTAGGCGGCCTGCATCCTAGGATATTTCTTGAACATCTCCGCAAGAAGCTGGGGAATCTTGCTCCCTATTAATTCATGTTCTGCTTGAAGAGTGGCAACCGCTTTAAGCAGCATCCAAGGTGGCTTGTTCAATACACCAGTGCGCATAAATTGGCCTTCTTTGAAATCGTATTGTACTACTCCTCCAAATGTCTTTCCTGGCTTGCTGACGACGACATCACCAAGTCGAATATCACACCCTTCACTAGGAACTCCGCTCCCAATACCAACCATCAGACAAATTCTTATTGATCCAAAGCTAGAGAGCATCCGGGCTGCGACAGTATGCAGAGGTGGTACCATACACTCCAGCTGAGAGACAAGCGATGACAATATTGTGTTGCCCTATGCGACCTAAGTGATATGCGTTCTGGTCTGACATATGCTGCTCTTGTGGTCTCCCATGTAATTCGTCCAACATAGCCCTCGCGGCGGCCATTTCTAAAGGAAGGGCACAAATCCATCCTATTGTGTATTCTTGATTTTAAAGAGGAGTTGAGAGGGCCATAGCGCCAGAACTGTGTCGTGGGAGTAGGAGCAGGCTCAACTTATGCAGGGAAAACTGAGCAGAGTATCTCACGGCTGTGGAATTCGAAGTCTTACGTCGTTTGCTTAGAGGGGGGCTGATTGACAGTAGATCTTGACAGGGCGTTAGGTACTATTTACAAGACTAGCATGACTTGAGGGAACCAGATTAGCATGCGCTCTTTGACCGGTATGCAACGTGGATGCATGTTATTGGAGAGTGAAAAATCCAAGCTGAGTTCGGTGCGACGAGATTGGCACCAGATAGGGGCTGCGATAAGCCTGGATCTTACATAAACAAGAAGAATAGCGTGACCGATTGAATTGTACTGACTTACCGTTATGCTAGCGGCTTGCCGCCCTCTGTTGAGTCAGCTGATCTGGGCAATACTCGAAATCCCGCTTAAAAGCTCACCCCTACAATGGGTGAAGAGATTTGTATCAAGCGTCTCTCAACCATAAGGCTCTACGCACTAAAATCTCACACGACATACTGCTGGCACTAAAACAAACTTGGCTAGTCATGAGCCGCTAGACCAATTCAGGCTAGCGGCACCATCTTTGACCGGAAAAGAAAGGGACCCCAAGATAATTGGCTGCTGAGTACACATATTTACCTTTGCAGGAAGATCACATGCCCTGCTGCTGCAACAAAATTTTCACCTTTCTCTCCGAATTTATACATAAGAGCTCTCCTTGAGCTCTAGCTTGTTTGCGAAGAAAGACGGCTCGTGGAAGCTCGATATTGCAAGCATGTCGGCTGTGAATGCTGTGATACGCCGGAGCCATACCAAGTCAAAACATGGCTGCCAAACCTGCCAAGCCCGCCATGTCAAATGTGACGAGTTTCGACCTCATTGGTAAGTTTCCTCAAGGTCAGACGAAGCGATGTGATATACGGAAATAGTAGATATATATTACAATCCCAATCCCAATTCCATCCCAAACGCTAATCCGGAGAGCATTTCATCACTTGAACTCCACTCTATTATGCCAGACTAGAAAATAGCAGTCTATATAACACCACCCAAAAAGTCTCATATTCGTGCAAGGATCGTACATCAAATATATACGACGAAGAGGAAGCAACGCCAAACAACCCGCTCAAATGCATTATTGAATGAACCAGCCGCATGAAGCACGATTACTATCGCCAAAGTGTGGTGAAGAATCGACAGGTCTCGTGAAATCATATCATATCGTACTCGCATTGGAATATCGTAGCTTCGTATCACCGTGGAAGTAATTGATTGAAATTAAGGCTCCTCAGTGGGTTCGTTCAACCTATCGCTTAGTCTGACAGGAAGAGCAGAAGCAAGTCGAATCTTGATCCAAAGAGTCTGGATCCAAAGTGCCGCTGCCGTCGATAGAGTGATGATCCCCGCGATGCCAGGTAAGGCGAGGGGTGATTGATGTAGCCAAATCAAGATACCCAGGGTAAGGACGACTGTCAGTCCAACAAGCCTGTTCTCCGTCAGCAGCTGCTAAGCACCATTGACGTAGTGCATGCTTACCATTCTCGTCTTCTGTCACTCATAGTTGCAGGGGTGCCTTCTGCCATGTAACTATAATAAAAGAAACCCCAGAGGCCTAAAGCGCTAATATCACACCGTATATTAGCAAATGCGGTCTTCGTTTCGTTCGAACTTCACCATAAGACAGAATAGAAATAGGGGAACATACATAGCTCGGAGGAGCTGCATCCAAGAAGAACCAGTTGGCGTGTTGGTATTGCCAAATAGTTGTTCACCGCAAATAAAGCTCAGAGCAGCGCTGCACAAGAGGGGTTTTGAGGAGAAAGTGTCCCCCCCTTCTCGTCCTCGGGCACTCCGCTGTGTTGAGTTTATGACTCTGCGGAACCATGATCGGGATTGTGGATTGCCCGTGGTCGCGGGTAGTGGCAGGCCATTTCCCTGTTCCGTTCCTCTCCACCTCATGCGTTCCCACAACAAGTCCAGTAATCGCCGCGGCCACTGTGAGCGTGGGGAGTCGTTTCTCGCTTGTTCGGGATTCTGCAACGCAACTGCAGCCAGTCTTTGTCGTGTTGAAGCTGTAGCCATGCTTCCGAAGTGGCGGCAAGAGACGAGAAGAAAAGTGTGATGTTGTGTCGGCCTACAATAGGGCTCGTTGGAGTCTCTGTGTGTATCTTTCCTAACTCAACGAAAGCGTGGTGTGGGTTGAGGGCTTGTAATAGCCTTGTGGGCTTTTCGAAGTGACAATGAGTTCTCCGGTATGAACTTGAGCCCTGCATGTTATTGAGCGATTAGCATGTTTCTAAGAAGCTGTGATCGATTTCTGACATTTGATCAGGTCGAGGGAGGATGAGTGAGAACTCACTGGCTGAGAATTATCCCAACTCAAAAGAGATCCTCTTCACGCAAATCAATCCTTGCAAATTAGCATACACTAGTAAGCCCAAGTCAATTGATATTAACAAATCGGTCGAAGAAGGTCGATTCGATGTTGGTCTTGGACGTGTCGAACTGTCTTCCTCCCAATTACTTTCTTGAAATTGTTGATCGCACTATGTGACAACAAAGTCCAAGAGACAGACGAAAACGAAAACTCTCGCAAGAACAACAATAATTTAAAGGTGGAAAAATTTGAATCTGAATCTAAGGATTGAAGGGGAATGAGACTGCCAATGTCCTTTGATCTGGCCTACGCAGCTCGCATAGGATTAGCGGGCGTTGTCATAGCAACGGTGCCGACCCAGCCATAAAAGTCGAAGGCCGAGGGCTGCGCGGATTGGGTCCACCACCACTCGTTCCTCGTGGTGGGTAAAAGCGACTTTTCCCATTTTCGCCACCCAACCCCCCCATTTATTCCTATGCTCTATACACGCTTGTAAATAGCATTTGTACTTGTAAATCAATACAATCACCATCTTACATTATGTCTGAAGCTACAAAAGACCTTGAGCAACGTTTGAAAGATGCTGAGTATTATCATGCAAATGATTGCTCTATACGGGAAGCTGCTCGTCAATTTGACCTTAAAAACCACAAGACGCTATCGAATCGAATATTCAACAAACATGCATCAGCTTCCCAATCAGGCGGCAAGAATAAAGTCCTTTCCCCAGCTCAAGAAGCTGTTATTTTAGCCTATGGCCGGAGCCAAGCTTATGCTGGCTGGCCATGCGACTGAGAGTTAGTTAGGGCTGCCGTCGAGCATGTACGAAACCAAGGTCGAGATCCCAACGATGTACCACTGCCTGCGCCGTCAAAAACGTGGGTTAAGAACTTCATGAGAGCTCATAAGGATTTTCATATTATTAAGTGGAAACCAATGGACTGGAAGAGAAGAGCTGCACAAGATAAGGGTTCCGTTATTTAGTGGTTCAAAGACTATGAAGCTCTTATTAAAAAATACAACATTAGAGCTTAGGATCTATGGAATTTTAATGAATCTAGCTTCCGTTTGGCTTGTCCGAACGGAATAGAGGTGTGGGTTCTTATGGAAATCAAAGAGGTTAGTTCATAGCTCTTAAAAGAGAAGGCCTTTAATAAGGCCTTGTTATCAATTAAAGTCTTAGTCGAACAAGCATTTAGACAGACATAGAAGCTGTAAACGTATAATGCCTTTAAAAAGGCGTTAACAGCTAGCTGGCAGCTAATTAGAGTCTTCTTTCTTATAGCAGTTCTACTTACAAACTACTATATATGTCTACAAGGTATATTGTTAACAGGAAACAGATTTCCTGTTAATCTGTTATTAATTAAAGAATATCTAACTATCTAGCTAAGTATTAAACCTCCTCCCTCTCTCTATTAGCTCGAGAATCCTACTAACATTATTATTTACAGTTTAAAGATCCTCCTTTAGCCCCCCAACCTCCTCCTTAAGCTTTATAACGCTTAATTAGCTTTTAGAAAGCTCTTTTTTAAGCTCGATAACCTCTTTTAATAAGGCTTCTATCTTACTAAGCCTACTATTATAATAGTCCTTTGTGAAACCTATAAAGGCTTCTACAAATCTTAACTCCCTCTCATCTTTCCTGCCGTTTGAGCTATGCTGTCTCTTTTATAGTTGAGTAGCACTCAATTGAGCTTTTAAGTGTGATCTTAAGAGTAGGGTTGTAGAGGCTGAAGACTGGTGTTACAAACCGCGATCGTCCTTTACGGGCCGATATTCTATTTTACCGGACCGTCCCGGGCCCCTCGCGGTCTGTAAGGACCTACTAACAGGCTACGCCTGTTCGGGCCTGTTATATAACCCGTTTTCCTTATATATACTGCTTCGCGCACTATAAATTAGCTTCAACATTATTATCCTTACTTATTATATACATTATACACATATTCAAGCTCTAGCTGTAGCAACTAGCCTCTTATGCTTAGTATGCTTGCAAGGAGCACTGTTGTTGTTGTTGTTGTTGTTGTTGTAGAAGGGGCTGGCTCTAGTAAGGGGGCTAGCTTTAAGGAGAGGGACTAAGTGTTAGAAAGAGGTAATAGAGACTGTCGTTTAATTAGCTGTTAGCATTGTCTCTTGTGCTAAGTAAGAGATGCTGCTGTCTCCTAGTCGGCTTTGCTACAAGCATCCTCAAGCTTTACAGCCTTAGCCTTTATAGCATTAACGAATAAGATCTATTCGTTAACAGCTTGTGTATAGGAGTCTTCTGTGTCTTGTTTGCTAAACTCAAGTTCTTCAAGGAACTTCTTTTAAGCCCTAACACAGGCGCTAACAACACAGCTAAGTGTTGTGTGCTTACAGCCTGTTAACTCGAAGAAACAATTGCTAATAGTCTTCCAGAAAACCTTTACTGTCGCTCTACCAAACTTGTCTCTGTTGTCAACACAGATTTAGAGAAGGATTGTCTTCTCTGCCTTAGTGAGCCCCCTCCCCCCCTTTCCCTTACTAATTGCCTCCTCTTTCTCTTTGTTCTCCCCCCCTATATCAGCTGCTAACTCCTCGTTATTAGGGTCGCTTTCGGTGCTTTTGCGGGGGGTATTAGTGCCCAGAATTCGTCGACCCTGGATTTAGAAGGCTTGGGAAGGAGGAGCTGGGGTCAGAGTAGTTGAAGGGGGAGTAGGGGCTGGCTGGCCCTGTGAATAACAGCTCCTAGCAAGCTGGGAGCTGTTATTAAGAGGAGTTCGTCGTCTGGCAGCTGCTAGCTGCAAAGTACTTTGAAATGCCTGCCATGGAGCATTCTCCATGGCAGCTATTACAGAATTATACTTAGTAGCAGCAATTACAATACACTACAGTCCGGCCTGGTTAAGACGATGTAATTCATCCCTGTCACAAATATCGTCTTAGAGAGGTATCGTTTTAGAGTATTTATAGTAATAGATTACGTAAACCATCTATCTAGGGTTGTTTGCCTTCGTGATAATACTAGTAGCAACTCCAAATCACCTTCCAGACGCTCTATAGCCCTTAAATGAGATGTATTAAGATCATCCTGAGTCTCTGTGAAATCAATTAGAACTTGGAGAGCTTCATGAGCAGCTTGTATAGTATATGTAGGCCGTTCAGGCTGCTGCTCTATCTCGTCATCATCTTGACTGTTACAGAGACCTGTAGATTCTTCAATAAACTCTTATATAACCTCATCCATAATCTGCTCTTCAGTTTGTGTGTGCTGGGCCTCCACTTCTACCTCCTCAATTGGATTTAGGAAATTTGAAAGCTCTATTGCATCTGTAATTCGCCCAGCTTGTTTAACATGATCATAGAGTTTAGAAATATTTGTGTTATCAATAATCCGTAGGGTATTTGTTTCTGGAGTTGGTGGTTTGTTAAAGAAGGTGCTCTTATAAAAGCAATTTGAGATAGTTGAAGATGAAAGGTGTAAATACCAAGCCCGCAGTGACCAGCGAATAGCTAGGTGTACATTCATTAAAGACATAGGATTTCGTTCGTTTTCGTATTCGCAAAGCATAAAAGAAAGCTACTGTTAACAGTATTGTGCTTTGAAAGCTTAGATAATGCCTTGATTAAGAGGTTGGTATCGAGCTGTTAAGTTTGGAGGGAGGAAGAGGATTCTGACATTTGAAGGTGGCAGACATTCCTTAACAGCTGCTTCATAAACGCTAAAGTTGTTCATTGTAAGAAGGATCTTTTGCTCTGCTCTAACGTGTAAATAAAAAGCTCTTAGCTATTAGGACATAATCTCTGTATTCATCTAAGCCTTTGAATTCCATCTCCACTCGCCACCTATTGCTAAGACACTAACATTTCAAAGAGCTCGTAGCGTTTTTGCTTTTCCTATAAACTAAGGCCTTATCCGCTCTGATCTAGTAGCGTTTGAACATAAGTTAATTGTTATTCGTGCCTTCTCTTTCTTAACGCCAAGTTGTAGCTCAATTAGCAGCCCACAAGATAGCGACAACTTCCAAAACAGCCCAAGCTCATCCATATTGAATATATCCTCCTCTTTATACTGTGATATATGTTAAAATGGGCAGGTTATTGGGTGGTTCATGTATATATTAAAGCTATTGAATGTTATCTGGCCTTAATACATAAAAACTTGTCTTGAACTGTTGTTCTAGAGATCCCTTCTTCATGTTGATTGTGTTTATGCCCGACGTTGGTGCCAAGCCTGCCAACGCATCTATCTAGATCCACCAATCCCAGCGATCCACCAATTGTCCCACAACTTTAACAATATAACCTTTCTATTCTCCACCATCTCCTCCTCTGCGTCTGCACCAACTAACGCTGCTTCACCGTGTCGGACTCGTAATTTGATGTGATTCCGCTTTTTGACACCTTCCAGCCATCTGTTGCTAAAAGCTGGCATTGGGAGCCTATTGTAACAAGGCAATTAATGCCAAATAAGCTTTGCTTTTGCAATTAGCAATTCTCTAGAGGTTGATCCACCTTGTCGTTCAATTCGTCGTTGCCATTCAATAAGGACTTTCTCGAGCTCCAGCTATTAGCCATGCTTTTGCTTTAATGCTGAAAGAGCCGATCCAGTTAGATTGTCAAGATTGCTGTATTGATTTGAAAGAGACTCTGAGACTGTCGATTGGCTTAGCTGATAGTTGAATTGTTAGTAAAACCAGTCACTAGCTTGCTTTTAGGTCGGCTGTGGGTGTTGTTGATAAAGCCCATTTTCGTAGGGCAATTTGCTGCTTAATAGTAATAGCCTGCTTTCTACCCATTCTAGCTCTTTTACTGCAAAAATCACAGAAATCTCAAGCATGTCACTGTACTTTCTAAGATGATATATCGTAATATCGTTATTATTATGGTGATTTAATTGGTACGGCCGTAAATTATCGTCTTAGCCAGTATATCGTCTTATGCAAGATCGTCTTAGCAAGGCCGGACTGTATTACGACTTCTAGGAGGTGTGGGAACGTGAAAACTGGGTTTTACGCTATGCCTATTCTACTACTACTAACTACTTTAAGAGCTGTTTTCAGCCGACAGCCAGCTGTCAGCTGGAAACAGCTCGATTCCAAAAAAGGAAGCGTCGCCGACGGTGGCGTCGACGGCGTGGTGGCGAATTGCCATTTACGGAGCTGCAATTTCCGTGCAGCTGCTGCGAAATCACTCTATTAAGACACCAATATTAGACTACACCAATTTGGCATCCTGAAACACTAGATTGGGGGTCCGCGCATGTCCTAGAGGACACATAGACAGACATAGGCAGACAGAGATCATCAATATACTCACATTCACTACGCGCAATAGAGGTCTTTTGGTGACTTGGATTTAAAATATGCAGCTGGATTAATCAGGCAAGTCACTAAGCCCGGAAAGTGTAGTGTGTTTTGACTGCCATTTTGGTATTAGCGGTGAAATCTGGAAGTTGTCCGAAAAATCATGTGATGGAGTGTAGTCTCATTCAAAAGTAATGTTCATTGGACTTAGAAGCATCCATTATTCCTCTTCTAGCAACTTTTGAGATCGATTCTTAAGTCTGGGTGGGATTTAATTAAATCCATCACGGTTCAAACGTCAGCCGAGAAAGGAAATATACTATGGTAGCCAGGGTAAATGTTTTGACACGCTAAACCAAAACCAGATAGAACCTCATAGAAAATAACCCTTGTCAGTCAAAATATTTACCCTAGCTACCAAAGTAAACATGCCAAGACACCTAAAAACGCCACCGCTAAACCTCTTCCAACTTAAATCCTGGCTCCAAAAGACCTCTAATACCCAGATGAACATTGTCGTGTGCTGTATCTTAATGGTACACTGTATCCGAGTGCGTCTCGTGTCACGTGTCCACCCGCGGTGGTGAAGCTTCCTATAGCAGCAGATAATAAAAACCGAGTTACTCTTAATCTTCGGAAATCATGCAACATCAAATTCAAGCTGTAAGCGTGAAAAATCTCCTACCTTAAGGCTCATAGGGAACTCTCACGTGCCTCGGCCTTTGAGCGCGTTGGTTCTCCTGCCAACGAGACGCGACTTATGTTTATTGCTCCTGGCCAGCGCGTTTGGTACAACCTTCCTACTGATTGAAGCATCAAGGAGAAGTCAATCTATCATCAGATCAGAAAACAGTACTTCCTGCCGAGCTGCTTTCAACTCGCATATCCCAACAAGATCATCACAATGAACAACTCCTTTCAAGATCTGAGCTTCATTCCTGCCTACATATTGGCATTTCTATCCGCTCAGTACGCCCTGGCTAAGAATCCTACAGTACAGCTCTGACCAGTCTCCCCATCCTCAAAAGCCTCATGTTGATGTTCCTCGCAGATTGCCGACCAACTTTTCACCTCTACAACATCCCTCTTTAGATATTGCAACAAAAGTCGCACAACAACCACACTCGAACTATGGCGCATTCCCGACTTAGTGATGATTCCGATCTGTCTCGTATTAGCAACATCCATATCATCCATCGTACGACATCTTGAGCTTGACCGAATCTACTCCTCGTTTATGCTCATTGCGTTGTCTGGGACTATAGGTCTGGGTTGGGCATTTGAGCTTACGGCGGACTTGGTGGTATTTGGACTGTTGCCGTTGTTGGTAGTCACTGCCCTGCTGGTGACTAGACTGGCGCAGAATATCGGAGGCCCAAGAAGAAATCAAAAGGAAGAGCAGAAGCCTTTGACGGAGAAGGCTTGAGTGCATGGGCATGGCTGGCGCAAGGGTGTATGATAAGGTACAATGGCCCGGAAGAAAATGGGCCACGGAAGGGATGATAAAGGCCCACAGAGCAGACCACGGATTAGAAGAGGCAAGCATGCTGGGATTTACATGGAGAATAAGCAGCATGTAAGCTTTAAATTGCGGTGACATGAATTTCCTCTTGCAGGTCAGGACTGCGTAGGACGAACGATAGTAGCTGTGACATATGACCGTCTAGATATCTCTGCACATCTTCACCACTAGCACGGATCTCTAATAAAACTCTGCCTTCAAACTCTTTCATGACCTCTGGGATGAATCGTGAAGTCGCAAAGAAGCTTGCTCCTGTCTTCGCCTGAAGGTTGAAGATCTCTGATAGGAACCTCTTGCAACCGCCATCGGAAACTCGACATTCGTCTAGCGCGTCGATAATGATGAATATCCTAGAATAATCAGTGGTGACAGCATCCAATACTTTTAAAATATCGCTTGGTGGGGGCCTAGGCTCGTCCTTGTAGCGCTCATAAAGACTTTTAACGCTTTCAGGTACCGATGGCTGTCCCTGGACTAACTGTCTAAGCAGACTTGAAAGTAAATCAGTAGGCTTCTGGTTATCCTGACTTTGGAAGTTGCAATGTAGGTAAGCGATGCCGACACTGGCGTCATTTTGAAACTTAGTGCATAGATGGTCGACAACAATAGCTGTAATCATCGTCTTGCCTGCTCCCAGAATACCTGGGCAGAACAAAGTCTGCTTACTTGTGTTGAGCCACGCCTTGAACTCATCCGAATTCAGCAGCCATTGGCCCGTTCCTTCTTGTCGCCGACCGATAAAGTCACTCACTCTGCTGAGTAGCACAGTCGACCGGTGAGAGCCAATCGATGATAACTCGACGGCCTCGATTATCTTGGTGGTGTACCAACTTAACTACACTGTCTCTAATAAGGCGACCATTGAACGCATTTAAGAGAGTGATATTGGCGACGATGCGGCTCCGAAGCTCCTTTATGTCTTCCAGCTCAAATTTCAGTCTCTTCCACACCCTTCGCGCTTCCCTGCTAAAGGTTTTAGGGTTGGAATCCAACTCTTAATACTGTTCCAAGGTTTCGTTCAGTTTATTAAGTACGTTGCGACATCCGCCGGCGATGTCATGCAGCTCTGTCTTCTGTTGGCTGGTGAGCCCTCATTCTAGTAGGACGACTTCGACATCTTGAAGGACAATCGAGAGACTTCTAACCCTGTGAAAATGAACAATCAGTATCGGTTAATTAGCTGCTTGGACTACTCACTCATCGGAAATGTACTTGAATTGGCTCGGAGCATTGACAAATTCCTTCCGAATCTTGTTGGCAAGCTCGATTACTGTGATGAAGCCGCCTACACTGAAGCCAAAGCTCATCGTGACCTGGAACGCAGAGCAGTTTTATCTATTTGCTGCTTCGGAGATCAACAACTGTGCGAGGGGTACACAAGATAATCCGGTCGGCGTTACAGCTTGCATACACTCTCAGCGATCACTTAATAGCTGTAGGGCTAGAAAATCTGCACGTCAAGATTGGAAGTCTAATTAGAGAGATAGCGTCTCATGGCTTCTATGGAGATATAGGGACTGACATTTCCCACTACGCTCTTCTCTTTGGATCCAGTGTCTGAGGGCGTACAGCTAACAGGCTGATGAGAACAAGCCGGGCTTAGTTTGTGTATAGGGATAATTGATGGGATTGTATAGTTAAGATTATAAAAACTAAGGTATAGACTTTTAAATTCCTAGTATGACCTTTTCTTATAACGCAGTGTTTCTGTCCTTCAGCTTGGTAGAATAGCGCACCTGCAGCGACCCCGTGCTCCTCCTTGAAAAGGAACGTTGAATGTCTTCCCACGACCAGCCTCTCCTCTCCTTTAAATCTACCAACTTCGTGTCCTCCTCCTCTATGAATCAAGGGTGCTTGCTCTAAGGCAGCGCATTCTCGGCTCGAGCACAAGCGCTAAAAGGCTGAGTACGCCGAGCAGATATCTCTATGGAATAGAATAACAGTGAAATTACATCATCGCCGAGTGCATTCCTTCTCTCAACTCTCCATCCCAACTCTGCCGCCTCACTTCTGCTTCCAAGGTCGGCCACGCCGCTTTTTTGGCTCTTCCTCACCCCAAGCATAAGGCAGCCCAGCAGCTGGCCGGCGGCGTTTTAGAGGCCTCTTCCTACCTCCAGTCGCACTCCTATCATTCGCTGTGAACGTATCCACCGGCTCCTTGGCTCCGGCCAGTTCAGATTCGGGCATCTACGTGTCCTTTTATTGCACCTGATAGTGCCTCTTACAACCAACCATTTTCTGATTTTGCGGATTCCCTATTAGTAATTGGGATCTGTAATTGGAGCAGCTGATTGAGGTCCTTTAAGGCTGTTGGTACAATCCTATCTCTGCTTCTAGTCTTAAGGATGCAGTAACAATTCTTAAGAAAATGTGAGATAGTATACGACTTTTAACGCGATAGTCTTTAGTGTAAAGTAACTATAAATAGGGATCTCTTCGCTCTCTTGACTAACGACCTATAGAACTACTGTAGTACTAGTATTGCATCTAACTATATCTTCCATAGTGGAAATCCATGGAGTCTATCAAATAACATTAATAATATCGCCATGCAAACCTGTCCTCAGAAAATTAAGACTCATGGCACCATGAATATATGCCTCTCCCATAGAAGTATATTCTCCTTCGCTAACAGGTCTCAAAACCAGCGGTGCTCTCCCTCCTTTCACGATCCACACCTCATCTCCAGCTCGACAACATGCGGATCCGAGACCTAGAAACCCTCCCTGGCCAACAAAAAGGGAACGACTTTTACAAACCTCCTGAGCACGCATAAGAAAGTAGGCGGTTCTAAACGTGTCAGTATCAGTTAATCCGAGATTCTTCTTTCTCGGCAGAATCTCAACGAGGGTAGGGAATGGGGGAAAGTCTTCAAAATTCTCCTTGACGTTATCAACATTTTGAGCCCACCCTGAATCTCTGCTTTCATTGGGCGGAGTTTCATTTAAAAGAACACGCTTCCCTAAGACCACAAGTACCCAGTCATAGAATGCCTAGCCCCAGCCCTCCTCCACTGGTGATATACTATCGCCGACCCCATGACAGTTAATGATCATAGTTCGCCAAACGGCATCCATGACTTTTTGACTAGTCCATGCGTAGAGGGGACCTGGCAGGATGGTCGCAATAGAAAGGGCATGATCTGCCGTCGGCTCCTTTGCAAATTTAAGCGGATTACTCCCCAAGCTCGAGATGACCGTTAATTTTCTGCCGATGAGGACCAGTTTGTTATTGATTGTATAAAATAATGAAGACGGATTATTTGGCTCATTTGTGACAAAGCTTTCCTCTTCGACCTTCCTAGTAGGTTTATATCCAGTGGGTATTTTATATCCGTCTGAAAAGTCTACAACCTATAAGGCCAGGGATGCCATGCGAGGAGGCAGAGTAGGAGCCGAGTCCACAATTCTAATCAGCCCTAAAACATCCAGAGAGCTGCTATGCCGCAGAATGATAGAGGTGAGCTAGGTATACGTGTCGACCTGAGCACGTAACAATAATGTCAGCCTACTATTATTTAAGCGAGCAGATAGACGTGTGGACCCACCAGGTAAGTTCCGACCACCAACAATTACCTAGCACGTTTTTTCAAGTAAGCAGTTTTTACCCTAGACAAAATTAGCAAGCTACATAAATAATTATTATAAACGCCTATACAAATAAAATATATCACCACAGACATAAGCTAAGGCAATAATATAAAGTAAACTACAAGATAGTAAGGATCAAAAAAGAAAGGTGGCTGAGATAAAGTGGTAACTAGTTGCAAACTAGTTTCTAACTAGTTGATTACTACAATGCACTACAGTCATCAACTGCGCTTAGTGAAGGTACACTGGAAATTTAGTGATAATGCCTTGTAGTTTAAGGACACTCCACTAATCTTTAGCCAAGATTGTCGCTATGCTAATATATAGTGTAACTAGCAAGGTTGATGACCTTTAAGACAGACCTTTATAAAAGAGAGCAATAAGGAAGGTGTTACAGACCTAGCAGCTAGCTTACAAGTAGCCCTTACAAGCCGACGTTGACTTGTAAGTTGTAACGACCTGTATATTATTAGACTTTAAGCGCAATGCTCATTCTCTTCTTCTTTTCTCTTTTCTATAGCTTTAGATTCCTATATTTAGAACTGCCAATTATACAAGTTGTCACCCATATCATGCGTGACTCATGCCTTGATTGATTGAGTTTGTAACAATAAACAGAGACTTATTATGGAGCAGTTGGCGACCGCTTTGCAACTAGTTTGCAACTAGTTGTAAACTGATTGCCAAATAGTTATAAGCTAGCTGAGAATGCAAAGCATAGCGCTTATAGCAA
>Ga0335072_10007205_pt1 | contig 16215 bp, 13 predicted proteins | sample Lox_Sample_21_FD_206725 | JGI IMG/M metagenome (GOLD analysis project Ga0335072, IMG submission 206725) | Soil microbial communities from Loxahatchee National Wildlife Refuge, Florida, United States - Lox_Sample_2.1 | ecosystem: Environmental > Terrestrial > Soil > Wetlands | place: USA...
CGACTTCACCACCAAGGACCGCATCGACCGCGGTTACGTGCTCCTGGTCAAGGCCGGGGACCGTCTCGCAGGGGCGATCCTGCAGACCCAGGTGGTCGGCCTGCAGGATTATCCGGAACGGATCCGTCACAACCGCAGGGACGGCAAGGTCTACGGTGTGGTGCCGAACCGCACCCAGTGGCGGGACGGCCGTCAGCAGGAGAGCGCGTTCGAGGGCCGCGACCCGGCGGTGCTCGTGCTTGGGGCGGGACACAATGGCCTGGCCATCGCGGCGCGGCTCGGCGCGCTCGACGTGCCGACGCTGGTCATCGACAAGGAGCAGCGCGTCGGCGACACCTGGCGCAAGCGGTACGCGTCGCTCGCCCTGCACAGCACCGTCTACGGCGACCACCTCCCGTACCTGTCGCTCCCGCCGACCTGGACGGCGCACACGCCGAAGGACAAGTTCGCGGACTGGCTGGAGTCCTACGCAACGCTGATGGACCTCAACGTCTGGACCGCCACGACATTCCTCAACGGCCGCTACGACGACCGGGCACAGCGCTGGACGATCCAGGTCAGGCGGGGTGACGGTTCGATCAGGGAGCTTCACCCGCGGCACTTCGTCGTGGCCGGCGGCCTGTACGGGTCCCCGAAGATCCCCGTGATCAAGGGCATGGAAACCTTCACCGGCGTCGCGGCGCACTCGGACGAGTTCCAGAACGGCGCCGACTTCGCGGGCCGGCGTGCCCTGGTTATTGGGGCCGGGGTAAGCGGCCACGAACTCGCGCACGAGCTCTACGAGCAGGGCGCGGACGTCACGCTGCTGCAGCGGAGCTCGACGTACGTCATCACCTACGACACCTACCACCGGTGTTTCTCGACGCTGTTCACCGAGGACATGCCGTACTCGCCGGACTTCGCCGACCAGATGGCCTACGCTCTGCCGCCCGAGCGGTCGGACGAATCGAACAAGCGGCTGACCAGCCTGGCCGCCGAGGCGGACAGGGACCTGCTCGACGCGCTCCAGGCGCGCGGATTCGCGATCAACTTCGGTCCGGGCGGTGGCGGCATCCTGGCCGCCATCACGTCCGGCATGGACTCCTACCAGATCGACATCGGCGCATCCTCGCTCATCGCGGACGGCTCGGTCAGCCTCAAGCATGGCGTCGAGGTCGCCCAGGTCGACGGCGGCTCCGTGACGTTCACGGACGGCTCGGTGCTCGGCGACGTCGCGCTCATCGTGTTCGCGACGGGCTATCACCAGTTCTGGGGCCACATCAAGCCGGCCCTCGGGGCGGTGGGCGAGCGGTTCGACAAGGTGTACGGACGCGCAGAGGACGGCGAGTATGCGAACACCTGGCGCCGGTCCGCGCAGCCGGGAATCTGGTTCGGTACCGGGTTCATCAGGATGACGCGTTTCTACACGACGTTCATGGCCTTGCTGATCAAGGCGATCGAGGAGGGCATCGAGCCGTACGACCCGCAGGATCCGCGCTGATGCCCGCCATCGACGTGACCAGGCGCATCGAGCCGGGGACGGTGGCCGTCCTGGACCGGCTGACCCGCTGGGACCTGACGAGCATCGAGACGATCCGGAGCTCATACGCGGCCGCCGGCGCACCGCCGGCCCCCGCGGACCCGCGGGTCACCCGCTCCGATGCGGTCATCGCGGGAGCCGGCGGGCGGCCGGATGTCCGGGTCCGCTGGTACCGCCCGGCCGGCTCCGGCCCGTCTGGCCCGCTCGGTTGCCTGGTGTGGCTGCACGGCGGCGGGTACATCATGGGCACCCTGGACGAGAACGACGGCCGGCTGGACCGGATGGTCGTCGAGCTCGGCTGCGCGGTGGTCTCCGTCGACTGGCGGCTCTCTCCGGAACACCCGTACCCGGAAGGACTGGACGACGCGGACACCGTGTGGCGCGCCCTCACCGGCGACCCAGCCGTCGATCCGGCCCGGCTGGCCGTGGGCGGCGCGAGCGCGGGCGCGGGCCTGGCGGCCGCGTTGTGCCTGCGGCTGCGGGATACCGGGCAGCCGCAGCCGGCCCTGCAACTGCTGATTTACCCCATGCTCGACGACCGTGAGGTGACGGCGTCGATCCAGGCGAGCGAGGATCCCGGGCACTGGGGACTGTGGCACCTGGCGGCCAACCGGATGTGCTGGCAGGCGTACCTTGGATCGCTCTGCGGCGGTGACGTGCCGCCCACGGCGGCGCCGGCGCGCGCTGAAGAGCTGTCCGGGCTCGCCCCGGCCTTCCTCGGCGTCGGCGACGTGGACGCGTTCCTCGATGAGAACCTCGACTACGCGGCGCGCCTGTCGCGCTCGGGCGTGCCTACCGAACTGCATGTATACCCCGGCGTCATCCACGGCGGGTTCGGCGCGCCACCGAGTACCCCGCGCACCGTGCAGTTCCTGCGCGATATCTACGCGGCGCTCGCCCCGGTGCTCGGTGGCGGCCATTGACTCGGGTCCGGCGGCACGTCAAAATTTACATGGGTACCAGACTATCGGATTACCGTGCATATGCCGGAACGAAGTGAGGCAGCACCGTGTTCAAGGAGTTCCTCGTCTCAGGCGATTCGCACATCATTGAGCCGGCCGACCTCTTCAGGACCAGGCTGCCCAGGCACCTGCGTGACAAGGCCCTCTGGGAAGAGGAGTTCACCCTCGAAGAGCCTCTGGTGAAGGGCGGCCACACGCAGTTCAAGAAGCTGCACACGATCGGCTTCGACGGCTGGACGATCTCCAAGTACCGGCAGTTCGGCGGGCCCACCCCGGACGGCGAGCCCGAGCACATCATCAGGGACATGGACTTCGATGGCGTCGATGCCGCCGTGATGTTCCCCAACCTGTCGCTGTTCGTCTTGTTCACCGACGACCATGAGCTGTCGATGGCGCACGCCCGCGTGTACAACGACTTCGTCGTGGAGCGGTACCTCCCGTACAAGGCCCGGATGCGCCCGACGGCGGTCATCCCCCTCACGGACATCCCCGACGCGGTCGCCGAGATCGAGCGGACGTCGGGCATGGGGCTGCAAGCCATCCTGCTGCCGGAGATCCCGCCCATGCCCTACTGGTCGCGGGAGTACGACCCGGTGTGGGCGGCCGCACAGGCGCACCGGATGCCGGTCTTCATTCACGTCGCCACCGGCGGGGTGAACGTCAGGGAAGAGAAATCCAAGACCGCGACGACCGTCAAGGCCCTCATGACGGCCGTCAACATGGGCAAGGGGCAGCTGACCGACGGCATGGTGTCGAGCCGGACGATGGGCGGCGGGAACACGGGAGCGGCCAGTCCGCAGCGCATCATCGCCGACCTCGTCAGCGGCGGTGTCTGCGAGCGGTTCGGTGACCTTCACTTCAACCTGGTCGAGTTCAGCGCCGGGTGGCTGGTCTCCTACATCGGCTTCATGGACAGGTCCTGGCGGACCGGGATCGGCCAGGATCCCGACTGGTGGCTGGGGTTCTGGGATGACACCCGTCCGCCGCAGGACCAGCCGGCCATGGGCCGCCTGTTCGCCGTCAACGCGAAGTGGCCGTGGCCGCTCAAGCCCAGCGAGTACGTCCAGCGCCAGATCCACGTGCAGTTCGCGGACGATCCGGTGGCGGTCAAGGCCCGGCACATCACCGGGCTGTCGACGATCATGTGGGGCAACGACTATCCCCACGCCGAGGGCACCTTCCGCAGCAGCGCTGAGTGCATCGCGGAGAACTTCGAAGGGGTCGGCGACGAGGACCGCGCGGCCATCCTCGGCGGCACGCTGGCCGGCATCGTCGGCTTCGACACCCGCAAGAAGCTGGCTACGGCCTGATGGCCAGGAGCTTCGACCGGGATCCGATCCTGGCGGCGTACCACCTGTGGATCGAGAACGGGTGGGAGGACTGCGCCGACGGACTGGCCGCGGTGACGTCGATCATCCGGGTGCGTCAGGTGCTGACCAAGCGGGCCGATCAGATCCTCGCCCCGATCGAGCTCACCTTCTCCCGATACGAGGTGCTGGTTCACCTGTACTTCAACGACGGGGAACTGCCCCTGGCCCAGCTCGGCAAGCGGCTCCAGATCCATCAGACGAGCATCACGAGCCTGGTCGACAAGCTCGAGGCCCAGGACCTCATCAGGCGCGTGCCGCACCCGACCGACCGCCGGAGCACGATCGCGAAGCTGACCCCGGCGGGACAGCAGCTGGTCACCAAAGCGATCAAGCGGCTGAACTCTGACCTGTTCCGGGACATCGGCCTCACCAGCGACGAGGTGCAGGGGCTCTTCACCCTGCTCACGAAGATGCGCCGCTCCTGGGGCGACCTCGATGTCCCCTCACCCGCACAGAGCTAGAAGGAGGCGCGAGTGGCGAAGCGATGGGTGCGACGTCCCCCGGGCTCGACCTGGGGTGACTGGGGCGACGACGACGAGCTCGGGCGCATCAACCTCCTCACGTCACAGAAGGTCCTGCAGGGTGCTGCGGAGGTGCAGGCCGGTATCACCTTCTCCCTGAGCCTGCCGCTCGACTTCCCGGGCGGATCCGCACTGAACCAGCGGCGGTACCCGCCGATCCTGCGGCCGACCGAAGACCTCCAGTACAAGCCGGACACCTTCTACAACGTCATCGCGAAGGACTCGATCCACCCGTCCTACATCGACGTCTGGTCCGACGACGTCGTGACGCTCTGGCTGCAGTACTCCACACAGTGGGACGCGCTCGTCCACCAGGGCGCCCTGTTCGACGCCGACGGCGACGGGGTTCCCGAGCCGGTCTACTACAACGGCTTCAAGGCGGGCGAGGACATCGTCGGGCCGGAGCCGGACGCCAAGGGCGACGGCAGCGGCAGCCTCAGCTTCGCCCGCCACCTCGGTCTGGAACACATGGCCGCGCACGGCGTCCAGGGCCGCGGCGTGCTGATCGACGTGGCGCACCATCTCGGCTACACGCCCGAGTGGAGGCCGGTGGACATGAAGACCCTCAGGGAGATCATGGCGGCGGACAACGTCGTGGTCGAGCCCGGCGACATGGTCCTCATCCACACCGGGTTCGCGACCCAGGTTCTTGCCTGGGAGCGTAACCCGGACGCCTCGAAGATCCAGGCGATGTACCCGTACCTCGACGGTGAGGACGAGGAGGTGCTCGCGTGGATCACCGAGTCCCAGATGTCGGCGCTGATCGCGGACAACTACGCGGTCGAAGGCTGGCCGGCGCCGAGCACCGAGCCACACACCCTGATCCCGGTCCACCACCTGTGCCTGTTCAAGCTCGGCATCCCGCTCGGCGAACTGTGGTACCTGAACGACCTGGCGCGGTGGCTGCGCGCGAACAACCGGAGCCGCTTCCTGCTGACGGCGCCGCCACTTCGGCTGCCAGGCGTCGCGGGCAGCCCGCTCACGCCGGTCGCCACAGTCTGACCGCGCCGCTGTCGTGGACACCGCAGCCGAAACGTTCGCAGGCGCCGTCGCGGGCATGCGCGACACCATCGCGGCCTATGCCATGGCCGTGGACGACGGCCGGACCGAGGACATCGTCATGACGTTCTGCGCGGACGGATCCGCCGAGATCCCTGGCTTCGAGGTGGCCGTGGGGCACGACGCTCTCCACGCCATGTACGCACGTATGAAGCCGCGGCGGCCGTCGCGGCACGTTGTCGTCAACACCCGCGTGACGGACTGGGACGGGCACTGGGCCACGGCGATCAGCGACCTCATCGTGCTCGGCCAGGATGGCCCCGGCTGGGCCATCCAGCTGGTGGGCCGGTACTGCGACCGGTTCCATTACGTCGACGGCGGGTGGCGATTCCACGCGCGGAAGCTGGAGTTCTGATGGGCGACGCGAGCCGGGTGGTAGCGATTCTCGGAGCCGGCGGAACGCTCGGCGCCGCCATATCCCGGCAGCTCGCCGGCGAGCCCCGGACGGATCTCGTGCTGAGCGACATGGACGAGCCTGCCCTGCGCGCGACCGCGGACGGCCTGCCGGGCCGGGTAGAGACCTTGCTGGCCGACGTCAGCGACTTCGCTGCGGTCGAGGCCGTCGTCAAGCGTGCGGTGGATGGCTTCGGGCGGCTCGACGTCCTGATCAGCAACGCCGGGGTCCTGTCGCCCAATGGCAGGATCCACAACCTCGCCGCCGAGGACTGGGAACGGGCGTTTCGCGTCAACGTGCTGGGGCCGGTCAACGGCATCCGCGCGGCCATCCCGGTGATGCGCGCGCAGAAGTCCGGGTCGATCATCCTGACCGCCTCGGTCGCTGGCCTGACGGCGTGGACGCACTCGTCTCCCTACTGCGTGACGAAAGCCGGGGTTATCCAGCTCGCGAAGGTGGCGGCGGTTGAGTACGCGCGCGATGGCGTTCGCGTCAACTGCGTCTGCCCGGGAACGTTCGTGTCCGCGATGCACGCCGGGCTTCCCGCCGAGGCGCTCGAGGCCATAGCGGCCAGGCATCCGCTCGGGCTTGGCTCAGCCGACGACCTTGTCGGCGCGTACTCCTACCTGGCCAGTGACGCTTCACGCTGGACGACCGGCTCGGCGATCGTTGTCGACGGTGGCTACGCGGCACCCTGAAAGCGGCGGCAGACATGGCATCACCCGAGTCGCACACCGACGTTGTGATCGTGGGTGCCGGCGTCCTGGGCATCTACCAGCTCTATGTCGCCACCACGGCGGGATATTCGGTGCGGATGCTGGAGCAAGGCGGCGGCGTGGGCGGCACTTGGTACTGGAACCGGTATCCCGGGTGCCGGTTCGACTCCGAGAGCTACACCTATGGCTATCTGTTCTCGGAGGAGCTGTGGCAGGAGTGGACCTGGTCGGAGGAGTTCGCCGCGCAGCCGGAGACCGAACGGTACCTGAACTACGTGGTCGATAAGTTCGGCCTGCGGCGGCACATCCGGTTCGACAGCAGGGTGGTTTCCGCTATCTGGGACGAGGAGCCGGCGTCCTGGTCAATCCGGACGGCGGACGGGTTCGAGATCCAGGCGCGGTACCTGATCGCCGCGACCGGCGTCCTGTCGGTGCCCCAGTTTCCCGACGTGCCGGGGCGCGAGGATTTCGCGGGCGGGGCTTACCACACGGGCCTGTGGCCGAAGGAGCCCGTGGACTTCGAGGGCAAGCGGGTCGCCATCGTCGGCACCGGCTCCAGCGGAGTCCAGATCGCGCCGCTGATCGCGGACGACGTCGAGTCGGTGACGATCTACCAGCGCACGCCGTCGTGGTGCACCCCGTTGAACAATCACCCGATCGAGGCGGAGCAGCAGGCCTACCTCAAGGCGAATTTCGAGTCGATCCGAGATGAGCTGGACGAGTCGATCACCGGGTTCCTGCACAAGCCGCACGACCGGAAGACCTTCGATGACCCGGAAGAGCAGCGGCTGGCGTTCTACGAGACGATCTGGAACAGCCCGGGATTCTCGAAGCTGACCGCGAATTACAAAGACCTGATGTTCAGCGAGGAGGCGAACGCACAGTGGTGCGCCTTCCTTGAGGAAAAGATCCGCGGGATGGTCAAGGACCCGGTGACCGCGGACAAGCTCATTCCCACCGACCACCTCTACGCCGGCCTGCGTCCGCCGTTCGTGACCAACTACTACGAGATGTTCAACAAGCCGAACGTATCGCTCGTGTCGTTGCGGGAAACGCCCATCGTCAAGGTCACCGAGACCGGGATCGAGACATCGGACGGATTGCGCGAGTTCGACCTGATCGTCTGGGCGACCGGCTTCGATTTCGGCACGGGCGCGATGCTGCGCATGGGCATCGTCGGCGCCGACGGCCTGAGGCTCAATGACCGCTGGGCGGACGGTCCGCTGACGTATCTGGGGATCATGACCCACGGATTCCCGAACCTCTTCTTTCCCGGCGGCCCGCACGGCGCCTCCGGCAACAACCCGCGCTACGGCGCGCGCCAGATCGACTTCGTGCAGAACGTGATCGACTACGCCCGCGAGCGCGGATTCCGGCGGATCGAGGTCCCCGCGCAGGACGAAGCCTCCTGGATGGCGATGATCGAGAAGCTCAGGCCGTTCTCCAGCTTCCAGGAGCGGGGCCAGTACTACGGCGGCAACACGCCAGGCAAGGCGAAGCGGTTCCTGCTCAACCCGGGCGGGCGTCCCAAGCTGGACGAATTCATGGCCAGGACCATCGCGAGCGGCTACGAGGGCTACCTGAGGTGAGCGGATGAGCGGATTTCGTCTCGACGGGCGGGTCGCGGCGGTGACCGGTGCCGGCCGCGGGATCGGTCGCGCGTACGCGGAACTGCTCGGGCAGCTGGGCGCGAAGGTCGTGGTGAACGACCGGGGCGGGTCCACGCTCGGGGTGGGGAGCGACCGGGGTCCGGCCGACGAGGTCGTGGCGCGGATCCGGGCTGCCGGGGGCGCGGCGGTCGCGAACTACGGCGACGTGTCCACGGCCGACGGCGGCCGCTCGGTTGTCGAGGCCGCCGTGGGGGAGTTCGGCCGCATCGACATCCTGGTGAACAACGCCGGCAACATGGTGTGGGGCGCACTGCCCGAGGCGACGATCGAGACGATCGAGGCACATTGGGCCGTGCACGTGCGGGGCTCGTTCAACACCTGCTTTGCGGCGTGGCCGTACCTGCTGAAGCAGAACTACGGCCGGGTGGTGCTGACGACGTCGGTGGGGATATTCGGGCTTCCCGACAACCTCGGCTACGCGACCGCGAAGGCGTCCTTGATCGGGATGGCCAAGAGCATGACCGCCGGCCGCGGCGAGGCCAACATCATGATCAACTGCATCGCGCCGAACGCGATGACCCGGCTCGCGGCCCGCCCCGGCGACGCGCCGGCGAAGGCCGATCCGGAGCCGGCGCCACTGATGGATCCCGCGCTGGTGGCTCCCATGGTCGCTTATCTGTCGCACGATTCCTGCGACGTCAGCGGCGAGGTGTTCGTGGCGGGAGCGGGCCGGTTCGCGCGCTTGTTCGTGGGGGTGACCGCGGGATACCTGCACCCCGGCCCGGGGGACGTGACCGTCGATGACGTCGCGGCGAACTGGGCGACGATCAACGACCCGGCCGGCTACTACGTGCCGGGCACGCTGATGGACTGGGCCGGCCACTACCTGGTCCACCTCAGAAGCTGACGAGTTCCGCGACCGCGCGCTCGATGTCGTGCCGGTCCGGCAGCCACTGCTTTTCCAGGCTCGGCGCGTACGGCGAGGGGGTCGGCGGCGGGGCCACCCGCCGCACCGGCGCGTCGAGCATCCAGAACCCCTCCCACGCGGCGAGCGCGGCGAGCTCGGCTCCGATGCCGAAGTCGGTGACCCCCTCGTGGGCGATGAGCAGCCGGCTGGTCCGGGACAGGGACTCCAGTACCGTCTGCTTGTCCAGTGGCGCCACCGTCCGCAGATCGATCACCTCGGCGCTGATCCCGCGGTGCGCGAGGGCCTCCGCCGCCGCCACGCTCTCACGGACCATGCGGGAGACGCTCACGATCGTCGCGTCCCTGCCCGGCCGGACGATCTTCGCCTTCCCGATGGGGAGGATGTGATCGGCGGGCGGCCTCGGGCCCTTGGCCCCGTAGAGCTGCCTGTTCTCGATGAACACGACCGGGTTCGGGTCGCGGATCGCGGCGCGCAGCAGGCCGTAGGTGTCCGCCGGGGTCGACGGCATGACCACGGTAAGCCCCGGGATGTGGGCCAGGATCGCCTCCAGGCTCTGCGAGTGCTGGCTGCCCGAGGACCGGCCGCCGCCGAACTGCGTCCTGATCGTCAGCGCCATGCGCGCCTTCCCGCCGGTCATGAACCGCAGCTTGGCCGCCTGGTTGAGGATCTGGTCGAAGCAGACGCCAAGGAAATCCAGGTACATGAGCTCCACGACCGGCCGCATGCCCGCCATGGCGGCGCCGACGCCGAGCCCGGTCACCGCGGTCTCGGAGATCGGTGTGTCCAGCAGGCGGTGCGGCCACCGGTCGTACAGCCCGCGGGTGAGCGCGAACACGTTGCCGCCCTTGCCGACGTCGACGCCCGCGAGGAACACGTCAGGATCGCTGGCGAGCTCGTGCTCAAGCGCCAGCCGGACGGCGTCCATCGTCCGGAACACCTCGGCCTCCCCGTCGGCCTCCCCGACGGCCTCTCCGTCAACGGCCGGCTCCTCCGGGTCTGCGACCGAGGGCCGCGGTGCGTACACGCACGCACGCGCCGCGGCGAAGTCCGGTTCCGGCGCTTCTCGGGCCGCGGTGACGGCGGCCTCGATCCGGGAGCCGATCTCGGCGTCGATCTGATCCAGCGCGGGGCTGTCGACGCCGCGCCTGGCGAGCCGCGCACGTGCCACCGCGACCGGATCACGGTCGGCCTGCCATTGCGCCAGCTCGCCGGCGGAGCGGTAGCGCTCCGGGTCTCCCTCGTAGTGGCCATGCCATCGGTAGGTCTGCGCTTCCACGAAGACCGGCCCGGCTCCGTCGCGTATCCGGCGGACGATCTGCGACATCGCGACGGCGACGGCCTCGACGTCGTTGCCGTCGGCGAACACGAACTCAAGCCCGTACCCGGCGGCGCGCGTGCGCAGCGGGACGGGGTGCTGGTCGGCGGCCGGCGAGAACTCGGCGTATCCGTTGTTCTCGCAGAACAAGACCATCGGCAGCTTCCACAGCGCCGCCAGGTTGGCCGCCTCGTGGAAGGCGCCTTGCGCGACCGCGCCGTCACCGAAGAATGACACGACCACGTCGCGCTGATCCCTGAGGCGGGCGGTCAGCGCGGCGCCGGCGGCGATCGGCACCCCGGCGGCCACGATCCCGTTGGCCCCGAAAATCCCCAGGTCCGGGTCGGCGATGTGCATCGACCCGCCCAGGCCCTTGTTCGTCCCGGTGGCCCGGGCGAAGAGCTCGGCCATCATGGGTTCGGGCGGCAGGCCCTTGGCCAGGCAGTGACCGTGGCCCCGGTGGCTGGACGTGATCACGTCGGTCTCGGCGAGCGGCCAGCAGGCGCCCACCGCCGACGCCTCCTGGCCGATCGACAGGTGGACGAACCCCGGGATCTCGCCGTCGCGGTAGAGGTCGCTGACCCGCTCCTCGAACGCGCGGATCAGTGCCATCCGCCGGTAGGTTTCCAGCAGGTCGGCCGTTGGCAGCTCGGCGGTCACGTCAGCCCTCGCGAAGCCGGCGCTTGAGCACCTTGCCGGAGGGCGTACGCGGCAGCACGTCGAGGAACACGATGTCCTTGGGGGTCTTGAAGCCAGCCAGCCTCGCCCGACAATGAGCGATCAGCGCCGCCGCGTCGACGTCCTGGCCCGGCTTCACGACAATGAACGCGCGCGGGACCTCTCCCCACCTCGGGTCCGGCGTGCCGACCACGGCCGCCTCGAGGACCGCGTCGTGCTCGTAGAGGACCCGCTCGACCTCCGAGGACGCTACGTTCTCACCGCCGGAGACGATCATGTCCTTCTTGCGGTCGTCGACGTAGAGGTACCCGTCCTGGTCGAGATGCCCGATGTCCCCGGTACGGAACCATCCGTCTGGCGTGAACGCTGCCGCCGTGGCCTCCGGGTTGTTCCAGTAACCGGAGACGACCTTCGGCCCGCGCAACAGGATCTCGCCGGGATGGTCGGCCCCGGCCTCCATGTCGTCCGGGCCCAGTATCTTGAGGTCGAGGTTCAGCACGGGCTTGCCCACCGAGCCGATCTTGGACAGCGTGTGCGCCCGGTCGTTGAACGTATCGCCCGACACGGTCTCGGTCAGCCCGTAGGCGTCGGCGAACCGGGCGTTGGGGAAGGCCGACAGCAGACGCTCGATGAGCACGACGGGCATCTTCTCCCCGCCGCCGATGATGAAGCGGATGCTGGAGGTATCGAAGCCGCCAAGCTCGGGCGCCTGCAGGATCGCGTTGACCATCGCGGGCGCCAGCCAGACGTTGGTCGGCTTATCCCTCTCTATCGCCCTGAGCAGGTCCGGCACATCGAAACGGGGCAGGATCACCAGGCTGCCGCTCACCCACCAGGTGCCGATGCCCGGCAGGTCGAACGCTCCGACGTGGTACATCGGCCCGACCATGGCTGTCCGGTCCGCGGCAGTGATGCCGAACTCCGCCACCTGCGCGATCGTCTTCCAGTAGAAGTTCCCGTAGGTGATCGGAACGCCCTTGGGATGCGCCGTCGTCCCCGAGCTGTACATGAGGCGATGCAGATCTGCCTCGCCGACCTCGACCGCGGGCACGACGGCACCGCGCTGCCCGGCGAGGAACTCCTCGTAGCTCAGCTCGCCCTCCCCGACCGTAACAACGGTCCACGGCGACGTCATGCGCTCGCCGATGGCAGCGACCGGCGCGGCGAAGGCCGGCTCGGTCACGACGGCGACCGCGCCCGCGTGGCGGACGATGTATTCCAGCTCGGGCTCGGCGAGCCGCACATTGAGCGGCAGGAAGGCCGCTCCGATGCGGTTGGCGGCCAGCACGGTCTCGAGGAACTCCGGGCGGTTGCCGAGCAGCACCGCCACGATGTCGCCCTTCGTAACCCCGGCCGCCGCGAACGCGGCGGCCAGCGCGCTGACTCGTTCGAGCAGCTCCCGATGCGTCAGCCTGGCGTCGCGGAAGAGCACCGCGTCGGTGTCGGGGAAGCGGTCGGCGTTGCGGTCCAGGGACCGGGCGAGGTTGAACATGGCGTTGCTAGCAGCCGAGGTCCCGGGCGATGACGAGATGCTGGATCTCGTTGGTCCCCTCGCCGATCTCGAGCACCTTCGCGTCGCAGTAGAAGCGGGCGACCGGGCTCTCCAGCATGTATCCGGCACCGCCGAAGATCTGCACCGCCTCGCTGGCCACCGATGTCGCGACCCGGCTCGCCTTGAGCTTGGCCATGGCAGCCTCCTTCCTGAACGGCTGGCCGGCATCGCGAAGCGAGGCCGCGTAGTAGGTCAGCCACCTGGCGGCCTCGATCTCCGTCGCCATGTCGGCGAGCTTGAACTGGATCGCCTGGAAGCTCGACAGCTTCGCCCCGAACTGCTCGCGCTCCCGCGCGTAATCCAGAGCCAGCTGCAGCGCCCCCCGGGCGAGGCCCACCGAGAGCGCGGCGATGGAGATCCGCCCCACCTCAAGCGCGCCAAGGAACTGCTGCAGGCCGGATCCGGGCTCGCCAACGACCTGGTCGTCGGGGACCCAGACATCGTCGAAGAACAGATCCCGGGTATCCAGGCCCCTCCAGCCGATCCCGCGGAGCTTCGGTCCGGTGGTATACCCTCGCGTCCCGCGCTCGACGATGAAGCTGCCGAAGCAGGGCCGGCCGTCAGCGTCCTCACCGATACGGGCGAGGACCGTCACCCCGAAACTCAGGTCGGTGCCCGCGTTCGATATGAAGGCCTTCTGCCCGTTCAGCACCCAGCCGCCTGACACGCGCCTAGCCCTCGTCCGAAGGGAGCGCACATCCGAACCCGCCCCCGGCTCGGTCAGGCCGAACGCACCGAGTGCTTTTCCCTCGGCCAGCGGCTTGAGCCAGCGCTCACGCTGGTCGTCTGAGCCGAACAGCAGCAGGGGAAGGCTTCCGATCGTGGAGTGAGCCTGCCAGGCCGCGGCTACCGACGGATCGACGGCCGCCAGCGCCTCGAGCAGGCCCACGAAAGCCACCGTGGACGCGCCGATCCCGCCCCACTGCTCGGGCACGAGCAATCCGAGCAACCCCAGCTTGCCCAGCCCGGCTAGCAGCTCGACAGGGCACCGTTCCTCGTGCCAGGCTTGCGGCGCGATCGCAGCGACCTCGCGTTCCGCGTACGCGCGACCCAGCTCCACCAATTCGCGTTCGAGCTCAGTGAGTGTGAAGTCCATCTGCCCTCTCACGTCGACTGCTCAGGAGCTGGAAATCATATTCTCTTCCTAGCAGACTCAAATTATCGTACGCTAGCGGACCGGCTGCTGTCCGAGTCGATCGCTCGACGTCTGCCTGCAACAGCCACGCTGAGAGTGATCGAACGACGCCAGCAACCCCCTGTTCGCAGCACTGGCTTCCCTGCCGGGTTAAGGCTGATACGTGAATACGCCCGCGGCATCCGCCTGACCTCGCTGGCCAGCGTGCCCGGGTACGACTCGGTCAGCCGGCGAAGCCCCGGGCGCAGAATTCCCAGACCTCGTCGGCGCTGAGCGGGTTCGCGTCTTCATCGTCAGGGGCGTCGCTGGACTGCGCGATGAACATGACGGTCTGCATGGTCAGGGCGGCCGCCCGGCGCGGCTCGCTGCCGCGGCGCAGTTCGCCAGCGGCCTCGGCCTCGGTCATCAGCTCGGTCAGCAGCCCGAGCAGCGGGGCGTGGGCGACCCGCACCTCGGCCGGGTGGGACAGCAGCAGCTGCGGGGCGAAGTCGGTGAAAAGCGGCCGCCGGGCGGCCGGGTCAGGCCGGGAAAGCTCGAAGAGCAACTCGACGGCGACCTTGAGCCGGTCCAGGGGATCGGACTGGCCGGACGCGGCCGCGCGAATCTGGTCGGTGGCCCGGCGCAGGGCGTCTTCGAACAGCGCGAGCAGCAGCTCATGCTTGCCGTCGAAATGCTGGTAGAAACTGCGCAGCGACTGGCGCGAGCGGTCCACGACCTCCTGCACGGTGAAGTCGGTGTTGCCCTTCGCCGTCATGATCGCCTGGGCCGCGTCGAGGAACCGCTGCACCCTCTGCTCGGCCCGCAGCTTCGCGGCCCGGGTGGACCGCTCGACCGCCCGCTGCTTCCAGGCAGGCTCCGCGGTCTCAGCGCTCGCGAGCGAATTAGTCCTCGCCATATGGAGAACCCTACTGCACGTTTCTGGTATGGGGGCTACCGGCGCCGCGGAGCGTCCACCCGGCGGGCTGAGATCACTGTTTTCATCATTAGGCATGCGACTCCTGCTCACTACTCGCTCCGGGGTATCCCACCTCAGAGGTGAACGAGCCGAGGGGCGGACCCGTGCGCTGTCAGGACCGCCCCGGCCTGGCAGGTTAGTTCCGCCGCGCTGCCGAGCAGGCCGTCCAGGACGACCGCCCGCCGGACATGCCGGTGCAGCCCATGCTCGGCGGTGAACCCGATCCCGCCCAGGACCTGCTGGCAGTGGCGGGCCGCCACCAGCGCCGCCTGCCCGGCCGCCGCCTTGGCCAGCAGCGAGCCGAGGCCGTCCTCCGCGGCGAGCAGGGTCGCCTCGGCGCCCTCCAGGGCCACGAGGGTCTCGGCCAGGCGGTGCCTGACGGCCTGGAACGAGGCGATTCGCCGGCCGAACTGGACCCGGTCCACGGCATGGCCCCTGGCCAGCGAGAGCATGGCCCGGCCGGTGCCGGTCAGCCACCAGCCCAGGGCCCGGCGGCCAGCGGCCAGCGGCAGCTGCTCTCCCGCGGGGACCTGGTGCAGCGGCAGCTCGTCGTCCAGGGCCGTGCCCGGGGGGTCGCCCCCCCTGGGGCTAGCGCGTTCCCAGAGGACCCAGCGGCCGCCCGCGTAGGGCAGCGGCACGGTGCCGCCCACGGGCCGCCCCGCCGCGTGCAGCAGCACGTCGTTGATCAGCGGTGCCTGAGCGCCGGTCTCGCCGAGCAGCCGGAAGGTCATCGGGATCGCGACGTCCGGCCACTCGGCCAGCAGTTCCGGCCAGCCGAGCCCGGTGAGCGCCGAGTCGAGATCGCGGCCGGACGACGCCGTCATCGTCGCGGCGAGCGTCTCGGCGAGCAGATCGCGTTCGGCAGCGTCCATGGTCACTCTCTCCCCAGGTCGAGCAGTCGGCGGGCGATGATGTTGCGCTGGATCTCGGCGGTGCCGCCGTAGATGGTCGCCGCCCGCGCGTACAGGTACTCGGCCCGCCACGGCGACTCGGTGAGCTCGATCACGCCGGGCAGCCGGTCCCGGGCGGTCTCGTACAGCTGCTGCTCGGCGGAGGCCAGCAGCACCTTGTCGATGGACGTTTCCGGGCCCAGCCCGGCCCCGTCGGCGAGCCGCCGCTGGGTGGCATGGGAGCGGCAGCGGGCGATATGCAGCGCCAGGTAAGCCCGGCCGAGGTCGGCCTCGGTGCCCGCCCGAGCGGACTCGGCCGTCTGCGCCAGCAGCCGGTCCAGCCGCGTGTAGAGGTAGGCGATCCGGTGCCAGAAGCAGGTCGATCGCTCGTGCGGGAGCAGGTCCATGGCCAGGCGCCAGCCGTCGCCGGGGTGGCCGAGCATCCGCTCGCCGGGAACGATCACGTCGTCGAGGAACACCTCAGCGAACTCGTCGACGCCGTGCATCGTGCGCAGCGGCCGGACGCTTATCCCCGGGGTGTCCATGTCCACGAAGAACGCGGTGATGCCGCCGTGGCCAGTGGCGATGCGGGTGAGCAGCACGCAGCGCGC
>Ga0335072_10007207_pt1 | contig 16210 bp, 11 predicted proteins | sample Lox_Sample_21_FD_206725 | JGI IMG/M metagenome (GOLD analysis project Ga0335072, IMG submission 206725) | Soil microbial communities from Loxahatchee National Wildlife Refuge, Florida, United States - Lox_Sample_2.1 | ecosystem: Environmental > Terrestrial > Soil > Wetlands | place: USA...
AACTTCAGCGAAGTCGACAATCGCGACGTTTCCTCCATTCGCAGCAGCATGTTTTCCATTAGGCAGGCTTGGGTACGTTTGGATTACGCCGCCAGCGACAAAACGGATCTCTATTTCGAGGGTGGACAGGACTGGACACTCTTCGGGTCGAGTGCGCTGCCCAATCTGCTGGAAACCACAGCATTGGGCTACTGGTACGGCGATATCTACGAGCGCTCTCCGCAATTCCAAATTGGATTGGTGCAGAAGCTGGGTGGTACCGCGAATCTCAAACTTTCCCCCACATTCGCGATCATGATGCCGTCGAGCGGCGAACTCGAAAAACTTGGGTCGCTGGGTCTGCAGGGCCAAATTGCACAGGCCGAACGCGAAGGCGCCGATTCAGGTCGTCCGGAGTTGGAAGGCAGATTGGCATTGCAATTCCAGCTCGACAAAGCGCCAGCGGTCGCTCCTGCGCAACTCATCTTCTCGGGGGTTGAGGGCCGGCGCACCTCCGTGGTCCCTAACTCTTCCTATTGCACAAACGCGGCAACCTGCGGGGCGGGTCTTACCCCGGCCAATTACGTAGCTGCCTTTCCCAACGGCTTTACCGCTTCCAGCAATATCTGGGGATTGCAAGGCGCGCTGCAACTGCCGACACGATGGTTCACTCTGGTAGTAAGCGCATATCACGGCGCCGACTTGCGTTTCTTCTTCGGCGGCCAAGTCGATTCCTACGCCACCGACACAAATGGCCTGACCAATATCGTTGGCGGGGCGAACTCCACCTTCACTGGTTATAACCCGGGCTTCTCCACGCTCGATGGCGGCCCACTCGCCGCCGCCGGCGGTGCCGTACTCGGAACGAATGCGCGTGGACAAGTGGTTGTAGCGCCACAGCGAAGCATTCGTGCCTATGGCGGATTTATCAATCTCGGGTTCCCGCTCTCTCGATGGTTTAATGCGAATCCGAAAGGCCGCAATGCAGGCTGGCAACTTTACCTGCACATGGGCAAGGATCAGGTAAACCATTATGACCTCGATTATGCCGGTTTCTCGGCCAACGCCAACACGTTGGCCCCGTTGCCGCTCTCGATGGGCAAGCTCTCAGCCGCAACTCTGTATTACAAGCTGAATCCCAACATTGCATTCGGCTTTGAGCAGTCTATTTACGCCACTCGCATGAAAGATGGCCTTCCCTTGTACACCATTGCCGGGAAACCATCGAACGAGTGGCAGGATCACCGCAGCGAGTTCGGCCCGATCTTCACGTTCTGAGGATCGATCAAGCTGCGGTTATGTTGCGGCCTCATAGTCAAGAGATGAGGGGTGGACTGCAGTTCGGTCTGCTTCTGTCCTCAACCTTCGGAAACGGAGATGAAGTGCGCGAGACGATTAATAAGGAGCTGAAGATGCACAGATCCGCACCGCCCATTTCAGCAACCGCCTCTGGAACTCGGGACGACAATACTCGAACACGTTGGACATGTGCGTATTTCAGGCATCAGCTCAAAAGGCTCGTCTTGCCGGCGTGTTTCCTCTTCGTTGCCATGTTCGCGCAGGCCGCGGTGCGTGGGACGATGCGCATCACCGTTCTCGACTCAGAAACGCACTCTGTGGCTCTGGACACAAGCGGCGTACCCAAGAATTGCGATGGCGTCAGCTTCGACGCGTATTGCTTTAACAGCAAAATGACCGAAGTGACGAACACTCTGTTGGTGCAGGAAGGAGATCGGCCTCCATTCCGAATCACCTGCAGCGTGGACACAAAGTGGTCGCGGTGCGCCCCGCTACTCAAGGGCGAAAGCTTCGCCGCCAGAAAAGAGAAGCGCGGGATTATCGTGTACTTCGCCGATGACGCGGGCAAACTGCGCAAGCAGTTCTATGCCTACGTGGGCGGAGAACCGCTAAGCCAGGAGGAAGCTGCTGCACCCCCTGCTTCGCCTGCCAGCATCGCGAAGCCTGCAGCACTTTCGGCTACGAGTACGGCTGGGACTTCGCCTGCGGTAAAGAATTCCAGTGCATCGCGAGAGATGGTGAAGTGCACCTTCAGTTCGAATCCGGGAGGAGCCGAGATCAGTCTCGATGGGCAATACGTTGGCAGTACGCCTTCACAGATCAGCCTCGACCCTGGCAAACACGAACTAGAGGTATCGATGCCGGGATTTGTCTCGTGGAAGCGGGAACTGGCCATATCTCCCGGATCGGAACTGACAATTAATGCAGTGCTGGAGAAGACTCCATAACGTTTTGAAACAAAATCAAGTTTGCAGGATGCCGTAACGTTCGCAAGAAGTACACGGACCGCCGACACGACAAGGCATTGGCGGTCCGGGGCGCTTATTCATGTTGTGAAGGAGGAAACTGTGGCGAATGCAAATGCTTCATCCGATCAAGGAATGAGTCGTTGGTGGCACGTGTTCGGCGGGGTCTTGATGAACCTGGCTTTGGGCTCACTTTATGGTTGGAGCGTATTTGTGGCGCCACTGGAAAAAGAGTTCCATTGGAAGCGCGCCGATACGTCCAACGTTTTCATCATCGCTGTGGCGGTTTTCGCGCTGTCGTTCATTGTGGGCGGGAAGCTGCAGGATAAGCTCGGCCCCTTTAAAGTTTCCCTGGCCGGCGCAATCCTTGTGAGCTCGGGGTTTTTCCTGTGCGCCTACGCTGACAGCATTAACAAATTCTTTTTCTTCTTCGGAGTGCTGGGAGGATTGGGCAATGGGTTCGGGTATGCGACGCCGATCCCGGTCATGTCGAAATGGTTTCCGGACAAACGCGGACTGGCCGTGGGACTGGCGGTGGGCGGCTACGGGGCCGGATCCGCGATTTTCGGACCTCTGGCGGCAAGTTACCTGATCCCGAACTTTGGCTGGCGCTCGACCTTTCAAGTGCTGGGCGTGATCTTCTTTGTGATGACACTGATTGGCGCATTTCTGCTGAAGAATCCACCAGTGGGATACAAACCCGCAGGTTGGACCCCGGCTCCTGCGGCAAAAGCGGTCGCCACCACTTACGAATTCACTCCGGCCGCAGTACTGCGCACGCCGACCTTTTATCTCATGTGGGTTGGGTATGCGCTTGGCTGCGCGGCCGGTCTCATGGTAATCAGCCAGCTGGTCCCGTTTGCAAAGAGTGTCGGTATACCGAGTGCAGCCCTTGCCTCGTTTGGTCTCGTCGTAGGAGCGGTGGGCAATGCGTCCGGTCGTATTCTCTCCGGCTGGATGTCGGACCACCTCGGACGCATCAACGTGTTGCGCCTGATGATTGGCATTTCTATGATTGCAATGCCCATTCTGTATTACGTGGGGGGGAACGTGGTGGCCCTGTTCGTGACGCTTTTCGTGGTTTACTGGTGTTATGGAACGCAGCTGACGGTAAATGCCGCATCGGCGGCGGATTTCTGGGGCACCAAGAACGTGGGCATTAACTATGGAATGCTATTCACCGCCTGGGGAGTGGCGGGTCTGCTGGGTGGCAGGATTGGTGGTCTGCTCTATGACAGGTACAAGAACTACCAGATGGCTTTCTTCACGGCTGCATTTCTCGCTGCCGTGGCGCTCATCTGCGAACTGGCGGTCAAACGCCCGACCGCACCCGAAGGAGTCACGCTCGGAACAAAATCGACCGCCGCAGCTTAGAGCATGAAGGGTTGAAGAGCCGCCACAAGTGAGAGAGCAGCGAGACATTTGTCTATAACCGTAGGCCCTGAGACAATGAGCATCCTTAAACGAGTAACGGGGCGACACGGCACAAATTCAGAACACGAGGAACAACGATATGGCCACACTTCCCAAGCAACCACAGCAAGCAGTGAGCACCAGCGAAGCACAAATCGCAGTGCATTGGCAGGAGGAAGAATATTACTATCCATCCTCAAAGTTTATCGGTCAGGCGAATCTCAGCGACCCTGATATCGTTGCCCGTTTCAGCGAGGACAAATTCCCGGAATGCTTCCGCGAGTACGCTGACATGTTGAGCTGGGATCAATACTGGCATACCACGCTTGACACCAGCGATCCTCCGTTCTGGAAGTGGTTCGTAGGCGGCAAGCTCAACGCATCCTACAACTGCGTCGACCGTCATCTCGCTAACTACAAGAACAAGGCCGCGTTGATTTTTGTTCCGGAACCAGAGAGCGAGCCGTCTATTGCAGTAACCTATCGCGAACTCTATGTGCGGGTGAACGAGTTTGCCGCGTTGTTGCGCGACTTTTGCGGCCTCAAGACCGGAGATCGCGTCACCATTCACATGCCGATGGTTCCCGAACTGCCAATTACCATGCTCGCTTGCGCTCGCCTGGGGATCATTCACTCGGTCGTATTCGGCGGCTTCAGCGGAGAGGCTTGCGGCCTGCGCGTAGCTGATTCCAGCAGCCATGTCCTGATCACGATGGATGGTTACTACCGCAATGGCAAGCTGCTCGATCACAAAGCCAATGCCGACATTGCGCTCGAAGTTTCGGCCAAGGAAGGACACAAATTGGATAAGGTCCTGGTTTGGAGGCGACATTCCGGCGAGAATGCTTCCGCGTCGCCCTTTCTGAAGGGCCGGGATTTCTGGATTGACGAACTTCTGCCGAACTATTCGGGCGAAATCGTGGCGCCAATTCCCATGGATGCGGAAGCACCGCTGTTCTTGATGTATACCAGCGGCAGCACGGGCAAACCCAAGGGGTGCCAGCATCGCACGGGCGGGTACCTGGCCTACGTGACCGGCACCTCCAAATACATTCAGGACATTCATCCCGAGGATGTTTATTGGTGCATGGCCGACATTGGCTGGATCACGGGCCACTCCTACATTGTGTACGGTCCGCTGGCTCTGGCAGCCACCAGCGTCATCTATGAAGGCGTTCCCACTTATCCAGATGCGGGTAGAGTGTGGCGAATTGCCGAACGGCTGGGCGTGAATATATTCCACACGTCACCCACGGCGATTCGCATGTTGCGCAAGGCGGGCCACGATGAACCGGCCAAATACAACTATCACTTCAAGCACATGACCACCGTGGGAGAGCCAATCGAACCTGAGGTGTGGCGCTGGTATTTCGAGACCGTCGGCAAGCGGGAAGCGGTTATCGTCGACACCTGGTGGCAAACCGAAAACGGCGGCTTCCTGTGCAGTACGAAACCGGCGCTCGATCCGATGAAGCCGGGCAGCGCGGGCCCTGGGATGCCTGGGATTTTCCCAGAAATCCTGGACGAAATGGGAGAAGTTGTTGCAGCGGGCTCGGGAAGAGCAGGCAACATCTGTATTCGCAATCCCTGGCCCGGCATTATGCAGACGATTTGGGGCGACCGCGAGCGCTTCGTGAACCAGTATTACAGAAAGTATTGTAAAGATCCCAAGAGCAAGAGATGGCAGGATTGGCCGTATTTCGCGGCAGATGGGGCGGTGCTTGCAGTGGATGGATATTTTCGCATCCTGGGACGCGTGGATGATGTCATCAATGTGGCCGGCCACCGCTTGGGCACGAAGGAAATCGAGTCCGCATGTCTAACGGTTCCTGAGGTGGCAGAAGCAGCGGTTGTCCCCGTGGTTGATGAAATCAAGGGCCGGGTGCCGGAAGTCTACATTTCTTTGCAGCCTGGAATTCAACCCAGCCAAGCCATTGTGGACAACGTCAACAAGGCGATCGAAACCATGATTGGCAAGATTGCTCGGCCGAAGCACATCCACATCGTTCCCGACATGCCGAAGACGCGCTCGGGAAAACTCATGCGCCGTATCCTGGCTTCCATTTCAAACCGGATGAATACCGGTGACATCACTACGTTAGCGAACCCAGATGTAGTCGAAAAAGTCCGGGAATTGGTGCAAGGGAGTGAGCCGGTCGCGGTTGCCGACGGACCGGATGACGTAAAGCAGTTCGGGAAAGAGGAATAGCGCCTGCAGTACAAAGTTGGCGAGGAGCAAGCCGTGGGCAAGAACTTTGTTGCGGTTTGCTCCTTGATTTCTGCTCAGACGAGTCGGCGGCGGGTGAGGATGATTAGCGGCTGTCGCTTTTTAGATCTCCAGCGACTCGATGACGGCCGACACGTAGAGAGTTCATACACCATGAGGATTGATCCACCAAAAGGGCGTACCCGATCATCGATCGAGCCATATTTCTGTTTGTCACCGAGTGGCGACGCTTGTCTGAGCATAAATCGGTCCGGCGCTCCGGGAGGGTGGATCTGCAACAGCGCGAATGTATGCAATCAATGCTTGTATGTCCGACTTGCTGAGCGTATTCCCCCACGCAGGCATGAGCGCTGATTTCTGCAGTGCTGGTCCGCCATTCGTGATGATGGCAGTTAGATCGGCGTCGCTCATCTTGTTCAGCGTGTCGCCTTCGTCGAATGGGTGCGGCTTCACTTCAAGGTTGTCATAGTTCGAGACGCGCTCGACCGTCGATTCCGGATTATGGCAGCGATCACAGTATTGGTCGTTCAGGCGGCGACCCAGAGTTTGCTGATAGCCAAGCGCGATCTCCTCCAGCTTGAGTTCGACTCTCTTATGCGACTTGTCGAGCGTTGAAGCCGCAATCTGGTATCGCCCGGCCATGCCACCCAGTGAAACGTTCGTGGTCGCTTGTCCGCTGGAGTCCGTGAGGGCGACGGCGGGATCGAAACTGACTCCCGGTGCCGCGGTAAACTCGACCAGAGCTCCAGTCACAGCACTTCCCTGCTCATCGTTCACCTGGACAATTATCGGCTGCGCCAGCAGATCCCCGGTTTGAGTGACTTGCTTGCCACCACTTGATTCGACGATCGCTGCGCCAAACGCTGTTGGTTTGGGCGCAGTCGCTGAGTGGCTCTTACGAGAGCAGGAACTTCCCAATAAGGCAAAGACCGCAAGGATGACGGCTTGAGCTTTCATTTTTGGGCGACCTCCTGTTTGCCCTCACCTTTCTGCGAAATAAGGAACGCGGTGAGCGCACGGGCGTCCTCGTCGCTCATCGCACGGCTCGGCTCGATCGTGCCTGGTCGAAGTGACTGAGGATTTTTCATCCACTGGTAAATCCATGCTGGCGTCAGTCGCGATCCGACGTGGGTCAGCGTCGGACCGATGTAGCCCTTATCAGTTTTCGGATCGACAATGTGGCAGCCCTGACAGGAGTACTTGCCGTAGAAGAGCTGCTTGCCGAGTTCGATTTGCCCGGGCGAATATCCGCTAAGCGGCATCGAATCGCGATCGATTGCCGGGCTCTGATAAACGGTCATGATGTAATCGGTAAGTTCGTTGACCTCATTGTCAGTCAGGTTGAATCGTGGCATCCGGCGGATCAGCGCCGGACGCAACGTGCCCGGATTCTTGAAGAACTGCACCAGCCAGTCGTGCTGCACCGAGCTGCCTTCCCAGGTCAGATCCGGAGCCATGTCGCCTCCGTGGCCGTTGATGCGATGGCAACTAAAGCAGGCGAGATCTGTCATCAGTTTTCCGGCCTTTCCTGCCGGCTGATAGTTCGACTCGAGCACGGTGGATAAGACCAGTGACGACGGCAGTGTCAACGAACGATCGTTGAAGCTGAGCAAGGCTGTCGTCAGCGCGTCGATCTGCTGGGGAGTAAATGTGTATTGAGGCATCTTCAGCCCCGGGGAGAAGGCGCGGGGATTTTTGATCTTGCCTGCAATGTATTCCGGCAGAGTATGTTGCATCCCGGGCAAAAAAATGAGTTGGGCGATCGGTTTGCTGCCAATACGGCTGAGCTCCGGCGCAAAGTTTTCCGGTTTCTTGACGCCGGCGATTTCATGGCACGAGGCGCAGCCGTAATCGGAGACCAGGCGCTTGCCGCGTGCGATCTGCTCCGACGTTGGCGGTTCTAAGTGGACGTTGGCGAGCAGATCGGAATCTGTTTTCGCCAGCAGGAATCCAGAGAGTATCGCCACTTGCGCGTCGTTGAACCGGTAATGCGGCATTCGTGTCTCGGTATCGTAAGCACGCGGATTCTGCAGCCATCCCTGCAACCATTCGGGCTTGACCTTGCTTCCCACACGAGTAAGTTCCGGCCCGACATCGCCGCCCACCACGTTGCCCGCGGCGTTCTGCACGGCATGGCAAGAGGCACAGAAGGATTCTCCGTATAGGCTCGCTCCGGCAGCCGGGTCGGCCGATGCCTTAGCCGACGGCGCAGCGCTATCACCAGGGATCGGAGTGCTATTGGCGATCAGAAACGCCGATATATCGCGCGCCGCGTCGTCGCTGAGCTTGAAGTTGGGCATGGTCGAAGTCGTGGCATACGCTTGCGGATCCTTGAGCCATGCGAAGATCCACTCGCGGGTAGTTTTGTCGGCGATATGCGACAGGGATGGCGGATCATCCGTCGCTTTCATCGTGCTACCGTCAGGCAAATTCACCGTGTGGCAGTGTACGCAGCCTTGCCGCGCTAGGAGATAACGGCCTAGATTTAACCGCGGCGTTCCGGGCAGCGGTCCTCCATGGCATTGCCCACAGGAGGACTCAATGTACTTCGCGGGGAGAATTGGTTGCTCCCAGGCCAATGTGCTGTTGTGTGCCTCGGCGACAGTGGTTGCGGCTCCCTGCCCGCGGTGGCAGATGGTGCATCCGAACTGATCGAGTTTGTGGGGAATTACGGGATGTTTGCGATAAGGCTGCGTGGCCACATCTGTCAGGGCTTCGTTAAGTCCCACATGGCAACTGGTGCAGCGATCGACCACATCGAGACCTGGCAGCCAGATCTGCCGGATTCCTGGCTGAAAATGGCGGTGCAACGTGTTGGCGTCACTGCGATTGCGAATCATCCTCAGGTAGCCGTGTTGATAATGCCGCCATTCGCTGAAGAAATTTTTCGCCGGGGCGATTGCTATCGACAAGAGGAAAATCACACTGACCGCGCCAAAAGCCCGCACGCTGTCTCCGAAAAGCCTTTGCCAGAGCGATGCAAGTTTTTCCTTCATGACCGCCGCATCCTTATCATCTTTATGACCCCTGCCATGGCCAGACCCAAGACCAGCCCGGGCCGCGGAAGAAAGTACCGATGGCCGTGAGCACCACCAATTCGAACAGGAACCATGTCATCACCCAATAAGAAAGAGGTCTTGCCGCCAAGTAACGCTGGAATGCATTCGGAGACCGTGGAGAACTTTCGGCAGCGAGCAACATCAGTCCGGCCATGATCAGCGTCGGGACCAGAGCCGCGTAGACCTTAAATACGAGGAGAAACAGCGATAGCACACTGGCGACAACATAAAAGATGCGCAGTCGCTTCTTCCGGTCCTTCAGAAAGAGTCCGTCTGCTTCGATGTTGACTTTGAAATACGGAATAACGATGAGTGCCATCACCACAAGGCCCGGGACCAGCACGCCTGCGACCACGGGTGGAAAGTAGTGCAGCATCTCCTGCAGCCCGAGGAAATACCAAGGTGCCTTCGCGGGATTGGGAGTGTGCGAGGGATCCGCGAGGCCTTCGAGCGGCGCGTTGAACATCAGGGCGATCCAGATCAGCAGGGTTGCGAGCGTCATGATTGCCACGACGGCGCGGAACAGCACTTCTGGAAAAGTCTGGATCTGCTCTTCGGATTCAGCCTTCACCTGCGCGGAAGTACGGCGCGTGATGAAGACGATCCGCCGCGGAGACTTTTTGGCGTTGGAGTCGACGCTGGCAATGAAGTCCTTGTTCTCAGACATAATCAGTTCGCCTCCTTCCCGTTGGTCGCTTGACCGTTCTTGTAGCGAACTGTAGCCGGCTCGCTATTGTGCGAGTAGAGGCCGCCGTCCTTGCGGATTCGCCAGAAGTGAATCGCAACGAAGAACATGGCGGTGAGCGGCAGGATCATGCAGTGCAGGACGTAAAACCGCAGCAATGCGTTGGCATTGACCGCATTTCCGCCCAGCAGCAGAAAGTGAATCTTGTCTCCGATTAGCGGCACGGCCGAGGCAATATTGGATCCCACGGTGATGGCCCAGTAAGCCAGTTGATCCCAGGGAAGCAGGTAGCCGGTGTAGCTAAGCAGTAGCGTAATTAGAAGGAGGATGATGCCGATCACCCAGTTGAACTCGCGTGGCGTGCGGTACGCGCCGCGGTAGAACACCTTAAACATGTGAGCGAACACCAGAAAGACCATCGCGTGGGCTGCCCAGCGGTGCAGATTGCGCAGAAATAAACCTGACGAAACTACAAACTGCAAATCCTTTGTATCCGCGTAAGCCTGCGGAACTGACGGGTGATAATAGAGCATCAGAGGAATTCCAGTGGCGACCAGAACCATGAACGTGCCCAGCGTCAGTGTGCCGAGGTACCAGGTCGCGCTGAAGCTCAGCACACGTGTGCGAACTTTGGTCGAGAACAAATGCAGAAATACGTTTTGCTGAATGGCCAGCGCACGCTTCAGCGTGCTTGATCCAGTCCCGCTGCGAAAGATCGAACGCCACACTCTTGTCTGCTGCACTTCGTCGAAATATTGGTCTACGGTCTTTGACATGCTGATTTCCTCGATCTATACCCTCACGAATGAGTCGCGCGCCAAGGCTGGGACATCGGTCGAGCGATCCACCAGTAAGTCGCCGTCCTCGTTGAGCCAGATGCGCTTCCACGGAAGCGGTTTGGGTGCCGGACCCTCGATTTTGTCTCCCGGCTTGTGACCGTCTTCGGCTTGAACATAGAACTTGCTGCCATGGCAGGGACAGGCGATGATGCCCAACTCCTGCTTCCATGCGGTCAGGCAGCCGAGGTGTGTGCAGACGGCGCTCAGCGAGAAATATCCTTCCTGAGAGTGGATAATGTAGATCCCGTTGTTCACGTCGAGTGTCACCGAATCGAGCGGATAGCGGTCGGGATTACCGGCGTTTACCACCGGTGACGGTTCGTAGAGCACGTTCGGCTCGAGATACTGATATGAAAACGCAGCAGTGCCGACTGCCGCGATGCTCAACGATCCCAAACCCAGCTTCGTGAAGAACTGGCGCCGGCTAACTTCGTCTCCCAACGGACCTTTTCTTTCCTCTGCCATGGCTTTGCCATCCTATTTCTGCAATCCGGCACCGATGGATGCGATTGAAATCAATCCAGTCGGCTCCGCCGGAAGCAGGTTGTACGATTCCATCGTGATGGTACCCACCGGGCAACGCATCGCGCACAAGCCGCAGCGGATGCATCGGCTCTCATCTTTAAGCATGGCCGCACCAGCAATTACGCCGAGTTCCTCGGCCTTCACTTCGTCGAACTCCACACCAAAACATTCTTGGTTGTCCCGGATGTGTTGAATGGCTTGCGGTTCGAACGAGATGCGGTCGAGTGAGACCAGTTCGAGACATTTTTCTGGACAGACATCCACGCATCCGCCGCAGAGGATGCACATGCTGCCATCTTCCGAAGTACCTTCGAAGATGGTGTTGACCCAGCAGTGCAGGCAGCGCTGCGCTTCGGCCATTGCCGACGCAGCGTCGTAGCCAATTTCGACTTCAGTCACACCGGTGCGGCGCTCGAGAGGCAGCATCGGAACCGGTTGACGGTTGAGATCGAGGTACCCGAGCGGCATCGAATGGCGATTGAGCAGTTCGACTTCGATGACGGGTTCCCGACGCTTCCCGCCGCTTAGGTATTCGTCGATACCAACCGCGGCACGCTTGCCGTCGCCAACGCTATCGATGATGAGTCGCGGTCCGAAAACACAATCTCCACCGGCGAAGATCCCGGGAGCGGATGTCATCAGCGTCTGTGGATTTACCGCGATCAGTCCCCGCGGGGAAATCTCGATCTTGTCTTCCGGCGTGAAGAAGTCGAGTCGCGGAGCCTGCCCGATGGCCATGATGACAGTGTCACATTCGATCTGGCTTTCACTGTTCTCATAAAACGCGGGATTGAAACGCCGGTTCTCGTCGAAGACCCATCTGGTCTTCAGGGTTTCTAGTGCAGCGACTTTCCCATCCTTGCCGACGATTCGTTTCGGCCCGAATCCGGGATGAATGATGATGCCTTCCTCCTCGGCTTCCTCGATCTCTTCGAGGGCAGCGGGCATCTCGCTGCGCCGCTCCAAACAGACCAGATTAACTTCTCGTGCGCCCATGCGCAGGGCGGACAGCGAGATGTCAACCATTTCTTTGGTCGCGACCGCAGAGACGTTCTCGGCTGAAGGCTCGACGTCTTCCACTCCGCCCGCGTGTTGACGGACGACTTCTCGGGCGGCGGAGCGGGCCACGTCCATGGCAACGTTGCCGCCGCCGATCACGATGACTTTCTTGCCGATGGTGAACTTGTACCCAAGATTCACGTTGAGCAGGAAGTCGATGCCTTTGTGGACGCCGTCGAGATCGACACCTGGGATCGTCAGATCGCGGCTGCGATGCGCGCCGACGGCAATGAGTACGGCGTCAAATCCCTGCTTGCGCAAATCGGAAATCGTAAAATCGCGTCCAGCCGCATGATTGAGCTTCAGCGTAATATCGCCGGTCTCGAGGATTTCGCGGACTTGCGCTTCGACTACGTCCCGTGGCAAGCGATATTCAGGGATGCCCAGATACAGCATCCCGCCGGCAACGGGCGCCGCTTCAAAAATCGTGACCGAATAACCCATCAGCGCCAGATCGTGTGCAGCCGAAAGTCCAACCGGTCCTCCGCCGACGACTGCGACCTTGTAGGGAAGTTTTTTCTGGCCGCGTCCTTCATTGATGTTGATCGGATGCTTCGACTCCGGCCCAAATTGTTCGGTCAGAAATCGCTTGAGCGCACGAATCGAAATTGGCCGGTCCATCTCTCCGCGGCGGCAGGCAGTTTCGCACGGGTGCGCGCAGACTCGCCCGCAGATGCTGGCCAGCGGGTTTGGGTCGCGGGCCAGCCGGTAGGCTTCTTCAAATCGTCCTTCTGCAATCAGCCCGACGTAGCGTCCGGCATTGGTGTGTGCCGGGCAGGCCATCATGCAGGGGAAGTTTGTATGCAGCCAATCCGCGTCAACTTTTTTGTTCTTGAATCGCTTCAGCATTGTTGTTGCGTCCAAAGCTTCAGCATAAGGACCTGAGTGCCTGTTTGATACCGCATGATGCGCGAATCGCGATCGGCCCAGATGAACCGCTCCTGGCGAGTCCTGTCATTTACTTGGTCAGGGTGAAATCTGCTTTTGCGCCGGCAGATACACTGACTGGCTTGGATTGATTCTTGGCGCCTTCATGCCAAACGACCAGCGTGTAACTTCCGTCGGGCACGTCTTTGATTTTGTAATTGCCAGCCTCGTCAGTTTCTGCGAAGTACGGGGTGGGACTGACAATGAGGTACCCTGCCATGTCGGGATGAACGTTGCAGAGCAGCGGCACAACTCCCGCCTTGTCGAACGTGTAGGGACGCTTTTCTCCCTTGGGCCAGGTACCGAGGTTGTGTCCAGCTTTCTTGTCGTTTCCGACTGCAGTCCAGAAGACGTTGTGAGCCACGTTGTCGCTATTTAGAAAGTCGACGGTTGTGCCCTGCTGCACAACCATGATGTGCGGCGAGAACATCAACCCCTTCTGATCCATGACCGGGCGGTCCTTGGGAGCAGAGAAGGTTTTTCCTGCGATGGCATCTACATAAACTACGGACTTGCCCTTCATGCCCGTTACTTTCCCCTCGATGTCTCCCGCCGATGCCACGGCGCAGAGAGCAGCGATTACTAACATCACTACGCATGCGTTGCGTTTCATTTGGCTTGTTCTCCTTTGCATTTCCGATCAGCCATGTCTTTTTCTGCTAGAAAATGAACTTCGCGTCGAGGTAAACCGTGTTGTTCGAGCTGGCATTGCGGCCTGCACCGTCATAGTTCGTGGAGCCGCCATTGAAGCGCGTGTAGGCGGTATATTGCGCAGCGAGCTGCAGATTCTGCCACGGCCAGTAGGAAACATTTGCCATAACCCCTGCTCCCCGCGGATCGCCATTCGCACTGCCGCTGATCGCGGCCTGCGGGAACAACAGAGGATCCACCGTGCCACTTGTGTTGAACCACCCCAGAGTACCGGTGTATTTGTTGCCGATGTGATACTCGGCATTGGCCATCAACGTATTCAGGTGATGTGAGCCTAACGAAGCCGCTCCCTGAACAAGGCTGGCCAGCAGATCGGAGTTTTCGTGGATGAACGTGCCGCGCAGGGACAGGACGTCGGTTCTCACCACAGTGCGGTCGATTTGCGTATCGAAGGCAACGTCGGTGTACTCGTCTTCCACACCTGTCGCCGCACCCGGGCTGGTCCGCACGTGCATCCCATAGGTGCCAAATTCGTATTGCGTCTTGCCGGTCAACTCCTGGAAAGCTGCGCGCCAATAGGGTGCGACACCGCGAATGTTGTAACTAAATCCGGTCCCGTTATTCGGCTGCGGTCCGCCGACGTGCTCCGACCGATAAACCGTGGCGTCCAGGTACCAGTGGTTATCGAACATGGCAAAAGCGCCAACACCTGCCACGTCCTGCGCGAGCGCGCCGTTGACGATTGGTGTGGCCGTGGGCGTAGGTGCGAAGTCACTGGCGATCCAGGGGAATCCCCAGGCCGGCGTACTGTTCCAGAGATCTTCAACTGTCGGATTGTTGTTCAGATCCAAACCATAGACCAGTTCCCTGGCTGCCAACTTTTTCGTGTTGGCATAACGGATGTCGGTGTTGTCGCTGCTGAAGTGGTCATCTCTTGTGTCGTATGTAACCTGAAGGAAGCTGCCAACGTTGCTGGTCCAGGCGCCCGACAGAAACAGCGAGATATCTTGCGGAAGCTCGAAGTTGCCGTTCTGGGTTGTGGTCGACGGAGAGGTGCTGGTGTCCGGCACTGGCGACTTAACGGAGGTGAACGACGCCTCCAGCATGACGGAAAGAGGCAGAGACGCCAGCAGATCGAGAGGCGCACGCTTCTTGCTGCTGTCCGCTTTCACGGTTTTGGTTTCGTCAGCTCGATCCACGTATCCCAGCAATTTGAAGCGTCGTCCAGCCGGGTTCAGTTCCGGAGGAGCGTAGTGACAGCCGCTGCACGGGAGGCCGGTTTGACGCGCATAGCTTGGGACAGCCTCGGCCTCAGGCGGATTCACAGTCGTGAAAAACAGTAAAACCACAACTGCAACTATCGTCAGTAAGAAAACCATGACCATCCTCATCTGGCTTCTCCTTTGCATTTCTCGGACCCCCGCTACGCCAAGGCACTTTTCCACCGTTCTTTCCTCAAGAACTATGCTGCTGCGAGTACGAGCCTGCAGCAGCGTCTCGAAATCGGACTTCTAAGTTTGAATTGGTGAGGCTTTGCTGCCTTCTAGTCTTGTCTCAAGATGGGCGAGATAGTATCCACAAGAGGGGTAGCTCTGCAGGGTGAGGAATCACACCCCCGCGTGATTTGAATCACTAAGAGATTCGGCGATGCTCCGGTAGGTAATGGAAGGTGTTTCACAGATACTCGACACAGGAAATGGCCCGTAGTCCAGGCCAATTGATGAACTGAGCGCTGTCGTCTACCAACTCTGCTGATCTCAAATCCTCGCACGGAATAAATGACACGGGAAAGAGCAGATGCTCGGTGTCACAAATCCTAATGATTCAAATCACAATGGCTGTGAAATTCCTTGCGTGACTTCGCTCATGGATTGTTGCAAGCAAATCGGGAACGCAACATTTCCGCAATTTGGTAGTCGGTCACGGTCTTAACTTACGCCATCGTGCTCGACACTGACCTAGATCTTGTATGCTGTCGCGATAACGAGAACGATTGGTAAGTAAAGGACTGAAGCATGAATCAGCCGGCTGGCTGCCAATCGGGAACGAGTCTTCATGAGACTAACAGCGTGATAGAGCAGAAACAGTCCTGCCAGACCGATGCTGATGATGGCGAGCGGACCTGCCCGCGATGCCAACAAAAGCGTGGTCATTATTAGTAGCAGAGACGTTCCAACAATCTCTTTGCGTGTAAAACTTCCGTCACCATCAAAGTCCGGCAACATGTTGTAACCCGCGCGGCTGTAGTCGTCGCGATACATGAGTGCGATGGCCAGGAAGTGCGGAAACTGCCACAGGAAGACCACGAGAAAGAGGAACCACGCACGGGCGTCAACACCGATCGATGCTCCTGCTCCTGCCCATCCAATCAAAGCTGGCATCGCGCCTGGAATCGCACCCAACAGCGTGCACATCGAAGTTTTTCGCTTAAGAGGTGTATAGATAAGAAGATAAGAAAGCAAGGTAGTGATCGCGAGCGCAGAGGCTAGCCTATTTACCGTGATTGCAAGAAATAGGCCGCCGGCTATGCTGAGCATCATGCCAAACCAGAATGCCTCTCTCGGAGTTACCCGTCCCGAAGG
>Ga0335072_10007208_pt1 | contig 16209 bp, 15 predicted proteins | sample Lox_Sample_21_FD_206725 | JGI IMG/M metagenome (GOLD analysis project Ga0335072, IMG submission 206725) | Soil microbial communities from Loxahatchee National Wildlife Refuge, Florida, United States - Lox_Sample_2.1 | ecosystem: Environmental > Terrestrial > Soil > Wetlands | place: USA...
TCTCTACTATTTGAATGACATTTTTGCCGCCGCTGGATTCACCAAAGTGTCCGGCGAACTCGGCCCCGTCGCCGTCGGCGCTATGAATCTCTTCGCCACGCTTCTCGCAATGACGGTCATCGACAAGTTGGGCCGCAAGACGCTGCTCTTGATCGGCTCCGTCGGCCTGGTGGGATGCTTGTCGGGCTTGGCGGGAATTTTTCTGACGCACAGCCACCAAAAGTATCTGCTGTGGCTTTTGATCGCCTACATCGCGTTTTTCGCTATTTCGCAAGGCGCTGTGATTTGGGTCTACATCGGCGAAGTGTTTCCAAACCGCGTCCGTGCCAAGGGGCAGAGCGTTGGGAGTTCCTCTCACTGGATCATGAACGCCACCGTTTCCTGGATTTTTCCCGTGCTCTTTGCCCGCTCTCACGGAATCCCGTTCGTCGTCTTTGCATTCATGATGGTGGTGCAATTCTTCGTGGTGCTTTTCTTTTATCCGGAGACAAAGGGATACACTCTCGAAGAGATGCAGCACCGCCTCGGCATCGAGTAATCAGTCTGGGATTGCCATGCTAACCGCGACCATAGGAACTTATCGATGAGCGCGGCTCGCACACTCACTCTCGGCGTGGACATAGGCGGAACAAAAGTGGCCGCCGGTCTCGTGAACCCCGAGGGCGCGATTCTTTTTCAGACGCGCGTCGCCATGCCCGCGCGCGAAAGCGCCGCTGCGGGATTCGCCGCGGTGCAATCCGCGATTGAAGCCGTTTTCGCCGCGCGGCCAAATGCGCGCTCCGATCTAACCGGCATTGGAATCTGCGCGCCTGGTCCTCTCGATCCCCTCAGCGGGGTGATCCTCAATCCTCCCAACGTGCCCTGCTGGCGCAATTTTCCGCTCGCTGCCGAAGTGCAACGAGTGTTCGGATTTTCCGCGCGAGTGGACAATGACGGAAATGCCGCCGCGCTCGCCGAAGCCATCTGGGGCGCCGGCGTCGGCTATCGCAACGTTTTCTACGCCACGCTGGGCACCGGCATCGGCACCGGCATCGTTTTCGATCGCAAAATTTATCACGGCCGCACCGGAAGCGCCGCCGAAGGCGGCCACGTCACCATCGACTACCGCGGACCGCAATGCGGTTGCGGAAAACGGGGCTGCATAGAAGCCTTGTGCTCCGGCCCGGCCATCGCCCGCCGCGCACGCGAACGGCTCCTGCACCCGCAACCCTCCGAGTCGTTCAGTTCGGAATCACGAAGTCCCGAATCGCAAAGTTCCGAATCGCAATCCACGAAATCACGCCGTGCCGAACCAGGCGAGCCCGGAGGTAAAATCCTTGCACTGGCCGAGGACAATCCGGATGCCGTAAACGCGGAACTTGTCGCCGAAGCCTATCGCCAGGGCGATCCCCTAGCCGCCGAAGTCCTCCGCGAAACCGCCGATTTGCTCGCAGTCTGGGCTGGAAACGTCATCGACTTGCTCGAACCGGATGTCTTCATTTTTGGCGGTGGTCTCTCGCAACTCATGAGCGGCTTCTTCCCCCGCATCCGCGAACAGTTGCAAAATTGCTGCGTCAACCAGCGCTTCGACGAAATTCCCCTGCTCCTCGCAAAATACGGCTCCGACGCCGGAATCGCCGGCGCCGCCGCCCTCTGCCGAAGTTGAAGAAACCGCTCCCGAAGCTTTTCGCAATGAGGAAGATGGACTCCCGGAAATTGCGCACCGGGTTCCACTCGTCACGGCCGGCCAATTTCGGAAGTGGTACCCTTGTCCAGTGCGCTGGCCTTAAAAAGAGGAAAAACCACGCCTGCGTCGCCCGCCCTCTTGAACAATAAGCGTTTCGTTCCTCTGCCGACGCAAGAAAATTGGCGAGGCCCGTTCTAACGACAGGAGGTTCGAATGCGAGTTCGTCTAGTAGGCGTTTTTGGGGCTTTGTACCTGCTTTTGACCCCTTTTTCATTAGCTAGGCAAAGTGTCTCGGACGATTCTATCGTCCATGGCACGATCAACATCGCCCTGGGAAACGAAAACGGCTTGGTGGTGCTCACAGACAGCATGATTTCGGTTGGGGGGCGGCCGCATCCGGAGCTGCCTGGGCAGAAATTGTTCAAGTTGGATGACCGGACGGTATGCGCCATCGCTGGCTTTGCCTCAGGGGCAGCCGTCTCGAGTAAAGCCGCCCCCACCCAGAGGGTAATTCCTGACTTAAACACAAGCACGAGCGCGATCATTCACGAGTATGTCTCACAGTCGGCACTACAGTCCCCTCAGAGCATAGCTGAGAGAACGCGGGCCCTTTCGTTTCTGATGGGCATTCACTTGTCGGCCCTCGCAAATGTTCGAGATGCTCTTGACAATCCCACACCAATCGACGGCTACCGCTTTCAGCTTATCGTCGCTGGCTATGACATCGACAACAAACCAAAAATCGGCAGGATCACGCTACGGATGAAAAATGACAAAGGTAGCTTCGTGTCAGAGATAGAAGAGGCTTCTATCTCGAACGTGGGTGACCACCTGACTTGGCAGTTAAACGGAATTCCTGAAATCGCATTGCAGCTGCTCCAACATCCTGAGTCGAAACCAAAAGATGCGGCGCTTATTGAGTATTCAGATTCTCTCAGGAAGGACCACGGTCAATCTCTCACTGTCGATCAGATGGTAGACCTGGCGAGGCGGTTGGAGTACTACACCGCGCAGGCTCATCCGGAAGTGGGAGGGCCGAACCAAATCGCGATTTTCAGGAAGCAACCCTTCGTCAGCATCGACCAGCAAAAATTTCCAGAACCGCCAAGGTCAGTCGTCAATTTCAGCCTGGTCGTGGTCTCAAAGTTCAGTTATTCGAGTATCGCTATAGCAAAAGGGGTGCACACTGTTTTTGTTAGGTGTTCATGGACCGGGATGCAGAGAGAACTTGACGGTAACTACTTCATCGCAAATGATTTCACAAAATCCTTTCTCTTATACGACGGAGGAACAGTGAACCTTGGAGATACAAACCGAGTGACAGATTCAGTGCTGGTCCTTGGACCGCATGTCAAACCTGGCGACGATACCGTACGCCGACTCGCCAAATCTTTTGCATGGTCGAGAATAGTGCGATTAGTGCCGAAAACCACCCCTTAGGAAACGCACTCCCGGTTGGGAAAGCTCGGGGACGTTTTCTAATACTCTGGAGCGCCGTATGTACTTCGGGCCGCGACCAGCATGTTCTATGAATGCGGAAACGTTTCGTCTGTCCCCGAATTTCCCGTGCCCTAATTTCCCATGGATATTTTCTGGATCGGAGTGATGGCTAGATTCTGCGCCATTGTGTCTAGGCTGTCGCTCCACTGGCCGTTCCATTCGACTTCGTAGATGACGGAAGGGCCGAGGGGTGAGCCGCCGGAGAATGCCTGGAGCTCGTACCTTATGGCTTGATTGGGTCCAAGCAGGCCCTTGAAGTCATTCGCATAGCTGTACAGTACAGGCTCGAAGAGTCCCGCGTGTTCGGTGATGCGTCCGAAGTCGATCACGTGCTCGCCGGAGAGGTCGACGACGATTGGTGTGAGTTCGGCCGGTGCCCAGACAAATTGCGGCGGAACAGGTATGGGTGCTGCGCGGAACTCCTGGTCACCTTCGCGGAGGTAAATCGTGGTGAGGATGACGCGGCAGTTTCGTGCAACCGCCCAGCGTCGCGTATTTGTCGCTTTGAGGTGGTAGTAGATTACTCGCCGCCCGTCCGTGAACCTCGTCAGTGTCGCCCGTGGATTATGGAGCTCGATTTCGACGTGGGGCGCTGCTAGCCATGAGCGAAGCCAATCGCCCCAGATCGCGGCCACGGCGACTGCAAGCGTCCCGACGGCGGTCAGTGCCGTGAAGATCATGTCGATCGAGTGCGAGGTAGGGAGCATCGGGCTCGAAGTGCCGGACCAAACCCACCAGAGCGTGCAGCCGAGCGCCAGCACCAGGAGCGCGACTTTTGCCCGGCGGATAGTTTCCAGAGCTTGCGAAGACTTGACCCAGTCCTGGACAGGTAGCACGGCAACGAGTGCCGTGAGTGTGAAAGCGAGTTTCACCGGAAGGCCTGGCTTGGTGCCGTAGGCGAAGGTGAGCGCGACGAGGAGGTAGTACGCCTTCGTGTTTAGATCTCTAAGCCGGCGTTTGATGTTCTCGGTGTCCATCCTAACCCCTTTGGGTGCAAGTCTGAGTCCATACAGCTTTGGATGCAGCTGTCGTATTAAGCCATGAAGCTATAGCGGAATGGAAGTGAGCATAAAACCTGAAAACCTGGACAAAACCTAGGGACAGGAACCTGTGAAAAAATTGGCTCGCGGAGACTCGGCTTGAAACCTGGGGAGAGACGGGACGTGCCCCTAGCTAATCACCAATAAACCGTCTCACCAAACTCCCAATTTCTCGCCAACCATCTCAATCCATTCCACTTCCCGCGTCTCATTTCGAAAACTAAGCACCCAGTACTGTACCTTGACAGTAATCCTTTTCCATGCTATCATTCCGTATGATCGTAACGCTCCACCCGCTGGTCTCCCTCCCCATCCTCCACCACTCCGTCGCTTGTCCACTTCCTCTCCACGAACCCCGCGTCTCTGCGCGCCCCATCACTTCCCTCTCCTCTCGCATGCTCCCTCCACCCTGCTCCGGCGCACCCAGCGTACAAAAATGTGCAGAAAGTGTGCAAATAAACCCTTATTTTTCAACTCGTTACAAATTTCCTATCTCCCATCTCCTTTCCTTTGAAGCTCTTACAAAGGCGATAATATACTAGGCTAACCAAGGTGTGCTAGGCTGAGATGCCGTGACAGGGAAGCTTGTTGTTTTTCTATTTTTGTTCGCTTATCATGGCCTAGAGGAGCGGGATGGCAATGGCTACTTCATGGATAGAGCAAAAGGCAGAAGAGTACAAACGGAAAGAAGAGATTTTGCAGTTTGAAGCAGAAGCGAGACGACATCAATTCGCTGTCATTCAGTCAAGATGGCAAGAGGTTAAACGTGATCTAGAAAAGGTCGTGCGCGATACCGTGGCGGAATGGAATGCTGCTCTTCCTCAAGAAGAAAATAGGATTGATGTCGTTGAGAGCACCCCAAGAGAATTCCGAATCCATAAGAAGCATTATCCTGGCGGGGTCATTGTTGTCACTTTCAATCCGGTGGCGCATTGCTTTCAATGCGAGCTTATGAAACTTCGGCCCGGACAAGTCTCAGCGTCTCCGAATTGCAAGATATTTAGCTTACGCATGGCGGATGACGATTCTATCTACATCACAGATGATGGAAATGCGCACGTGTCCGCAGGACAAATCGCTAAGCTATTTATTGAATCTCTCGCTTAAAACTCGATAGTCGCACCTCTATAAATTTATCTCGGTAGTGGACTTCAAATCGGAATAATCATTTAACGCTTCCCGAAGTTCCCTCAAAAAAACTACGGTATCAGCAAAGTAGTTTGGAAAGGCCTTTTTCAGGTCCACTATTTTATCCACCGAAACCAAGACGGAACTGCGGTCCGGATTATCTCGGTCCTCTTCCTCGACAGCAGCATAGGCAGCATTTGCTTCTATGATGTATGGAGGTCCGAACGGAGTAATTTTCAACGTTCTTTGACTGATATCAACCGTCAATAGAAAATGCGCGCCGTGTAAAGGATTGGCAGCATCGATAGCGGTGATCCATCCTGCCAATAGATGTGGCACTTTCAGAGTCTTCCAAAGTATTTTCAGTTCCTCGATATGTTCAATGTCAGAAGTAGGCGTTTCAGGAACGGCTGGTCTTTTCTCTTTTTTGGCGAAGATTGCACTGGCGAGCGCAAAAAATCTGCTCCACTGTTTGCTTCCTTGACCAATTTTTAGTTTTTCATTTGAGAACAAATCAACGGTTTCCACGGCAGTAGCCCAAGCGTGCTGAAGTGTTGACCGGATTTGAATTTCTATTCTCTGACCGAGCCAACTTGCGTGAACCGGATTCTTTGAATGATATTGCACAGCCATGTGAATACCGCGATAGCCGTCTGGTTTTGGTCTTTCGATGTAATCGTAAAGCCGTGGCTTGAACGGACCACCTTTAACGAAAGTTGTCTCAAGCCTAGCGACCAAACGTGGAACTTCTTCGATGCCCCAAAGGACTGCACGACATCCAGCAATGTCATTCATCTGAACCAAATCCATTTTTCCTTTTTGCCGCCGTAACTTTAGCGCGATAGATTCCATGCGTTTCAGTCGTGCTGAGGTAAGCGCATAGCGGTTAACAAGTCGTGCATTCCGTGTCAGCAGAGTGTGAATTACACGCAAGGGGTAACTATGAGAGGCTCTCCACTCATTCACAATTTGATAGGCTTCGACGGCATCCACATTGGCTGTCAATCTACCGGAGATAATTTCTCCGGCCCGGTTGACTTGTTTTTTGCTCAATTTGGCGGCTGTCAATGCTTGCTCCGCTCCAGATGGCTCGATTCCCAAATCAGCTATGGGAAATTCTTCTATTTGGTAAGACACTACGGCCTTTCCGTCGTAGTCGTGATACACTACAACTACTAATGCGAAAAGGCATCACATCGCGTCATCCTAAACCTTCCGCCAAGAATGAGCAGGATGAGTATGCGACGTTCGAGAACGCACTAAAAACAGTTCTAAAGGTCTCCCACACCGAAATGAAGAAGCGCATCACTCGCGCTTCTTCGGTCCGCGCTTCCAACGCGAAGGATTAGGCGGTCGTTTCCTGCACCTTGCCAGTGACCTCCGCAAAAGTCAGCCGCTTTCCCGCAATCTGCGATAAGGCTTTCTGGAATCTCTCGCCATCGTTCGCCAGTTCCCGGTTATTGTAACGATAGACTTGCTCATCCAAGTACCGGAACAGGTGGAAAGGCTCGACGCTGATGTAGGTGCCCTTGAGTTGGCGCTTCGTCAGGCTCCAGAAATTCTCTAGACCGTTTGTGTGTACGCGACCATCAACGTATTTCTCCGCGTGGTCTACAACGGCGTGTTTGAAGTCTTGGTGTTTCAGCCTGTCATACGATGCGAGATTATCGGAATAGATCGCAGAGTGCGCTTTGACGTTCCTGCGAATCTCCGCTTCCACGACGTGTCTGCGCCGCGAAGGAATCACGGTAGCGCGAACTTCTCCTCCGCGTTCAAGAATCCCCATGACGGCTGTCTTGTCCTTGCTGCCAGTCGAAGAGATTCTGCGCTCGTGTTTTTCATAGTGCATATTGCGAGCCTTGCCGCCAACGAAAGTCTCATCCACTTCCACTTCCTTGCCGGAGCCGCCCAACTTAACGAGAGAGCGATTCTGCAAGGCCAAGCGGAGACGGTGCATTACAAACCACGCCGACTTCTGAGTGATTCCGAGATCGCGGCCTACCTCATAGGAGCTAATTCCGTTCTTGCAGTTGACCAGCATCCAAAGAGCGATGAGCCATTTGTCCAGCGTAATCGGGCTATCCTCGAAAATCGTTCCGACTTTGACGGAGAACTGTTTGCCACATTTCTTACACTTCCAGCGTTTCTGTGTGGCGAGGTAGTAGTGTTCGGTGTTGGCGCAATCTTCTTTCGGGCAGATCGGGCCATTTGGCCAGCGGAGAGCCGCAACCGTGTCAATGCAGACCTGCTCATCGCTAAAGTAGCGGATTGCTTCTTGGAGTGTTTTGGGCTTCATGGCCTATTCCCTCTACCCAAATCATCCCATACTTCCTTTGGTTAGTCAAGTATATTATTGCCCTTACAAAATGCCAAGGGGTGTTTTCCCCGCACCGGCGCAGTTCCTTCGCCTTCCCAGCACGCCGGGCACACATCCGACACGCAGGAATTGCCGCAAATCCATTCGTTTCATGCTTTTACTTCATAACTTGCGGACACCCCGGGGTGGGGGGATACGCCGCTCATCCCTCCGCCGATTCCCGCCTGCCCCTAGCCTTCGGGTCGCCATTCCCTGCCGGCCGCGCATCCAACTGCCAGAGTCAGGTGCCAACGCCAAGACGACAAGGAGCACAACGATGAAACCGAAGGCGAAAACTTCGAGAGCCAAAGAAAAATCGGCCAAAGAACTCCCCATTGCAAAAAGTGGCGCATTCCGGATTGGCGGGGACATGCCGGTCTGGCGCCTCGGATTCGGCGCGATGCGCATCACCGGCAAGGGTGTTTGGGGCCCGCCACAGGATCATGCCGAATCCATTCGGGTCCTTCGTCGCGCCGTGGAACTCGGCATCAATTTTATCGACACGGCGGATTCGTATGGTCCTGAAGTCAGCGAACGGCTGATTGCCGAGGCCTTGCATCCCTATCCGAAGGGGTTGGCGATTGCGACCAAAGCGGGATTTGACCGCCCAGGCCCCGATCAGTGGACGATGAATGGACGGCCCGAGCATTTGCGCGAAGCGTGCGATGGCAGCATGAGGCGCTTGAAGCTCGAGCGCATCGACTTGTTTCAATTGCATCGCATAGATCCGAAATTCCCGGCGGAAGACCAGCTTGGCACTCTCAAAGATTTGCAAGCGCAAGGAAAAATCAGGCACATCGGGCTTTCCGAAGTTTCCGTCGCGCAAATCGAACACGCACGCAAAATTGTGCCGATTGTATCCGTCCAGAACCGTTACAGCCTCACGGACCGGGCAGCCGAAGATGTTCTCGAATATTGCGAGCACGAAAACATCGGATTCATTCCGTGGTTCCCGCTGGCAGCCGGAGAATTGTCCGCCTCTGGCGGAAAACTCGCGCGAACGGCAGCAGAAATGAAGATCACCACTTCTCAGTTGGCTCTCGCGTGGCTTCTGTGGCGCTCGCCGGTGATGCTGCCGATTCCCGGAACGTCCCGCGTCAGCCATCTGGAAGAAAATGTCGCGACTGCCGCGATCAAAGTGGACGACGCCGCGGTGCGCGAATTGGGCAAGCTCGCAAAATCAGCCTAACCGCGGGTAGTGTTTTATTTTGGAGTGCGGGAGCCCTGCTCCCGCTTTCGAGAATTATGAGGCGCAAAGGGCTTGCGCTTTTCCGTCCGCCACGCGCGCGCAACAATCGGCCTTGTCTTTTGGTTAGCGACTCGTGAATGCGCAACCGAAAATACGACACAATTTAATGGCGCCCTCGATTTCCGGAGCGGAATCGGAAAACTTTCGGCGCCTCTCGTGTTTTCATGGCGCGAGTTTCAGGCTGCGATTTTTCTTGCTCCGGGAAGATTCTGTGCCAAGGACTCGGCGCCTAAGTTGCCACAATCGAAGCGTCAGGGCCAACAGCCCCGGCGCTCGGTGGATTGCTTCCGCGGCGCTTCCGCCAATCTCTCTAATTCCAAGAGGTGATGTGCAAACCGACGGCTCCTCCCAAAATGTCAACGCACACCTGCTGCCCGCCGCCGGGCGCGACAGCGCACCATTCGGTGACTTTTGCGCCGGTGAACTGGTCGAGCCGATCGTTCTGTTGGGAGGCCCAGCTTGACGGCGCGAGAACTTGGAAGCGTGAGACAAGACTGCGGAATTGCGCGTCAGCGGCGGAGTCGGAGCTTTCCGGCCAATAGCAACTGTACTGCGTGCCGACCTCCGTGGAATGAGGCCTGGCCGCTCCGTTAACGGAGCAGTCTTGAGCGCCCGAAAGTTTGAAAGTGGCGCCGGACGTCCCGCCGCCGTTCGTCCTCGATGGGCTGATCTGGGCGAAATCGCTTAGGCGAGCTTCAAACGCTTTCTTTAGTCCCTGGCACAACTCGTCACAACTGACGGGAATGCTGGGCGGCGCGGAACTCGATGGCGATCCGGGGGGAGGGTTCACCAAATACGGCGAGGAGAGCGAGCTCATCCAAAAATAAACCTTGGCCATGCCGTCGTTTAGCTTCGTGACTTGCAGATGGAGCGGGCACTGGCCGATGTACGGCCCCTCTGTCGCCGGGGCCACACAATCCGGAGGCCCTGCGTCGACAAAATGGTCGGCAATGGGCGAGTTAATTCTGAATTGCCACTCCGGCTGGAGAGCGCGAAGGGATGCCAGGGCATTGATGTACCACGTTTCCGCGCTGTCGTACGGAACTTCGCCGTAACAAATGTAGAGCGCGACATCATTGGCCCAGGCCGTCGTTTGGCAAGGAATTCTCGCTCCGATGATCGAGACATCGGGGGCGGCGATCAGGTTCTGGCGATATCCCCTATAGTCGGTTACCGCGTTATAGAGGATGTTATAAAGATTTTGACAAAGCTGGCCTCTGCACTGTGCGAAGGCAGAGATGGGGAAAAAGCAAAAACAAAAAAGGGAAAATGCGAGGAGCTTTTTTACGTTCATTGGAGACCGCCTGCATGAAGTTGGCTTAAATCGAATCAAGCGTGGGCGGAGGTGGGTTCGTCCCAGCAAGAAAATCGTGCCTCTCGCAATTAAGAATGTCAATACGGGTTGTTGGTTGTCTGGGACCGAACAAGCTTTTGGGCAGAAAACGCCCGAGTGAGGCAAAAATGGCCGGCGCAGGCCTCCGGGGGAAGCGACGGTAGAATAGAATCCGGGGCGCGATGGCGGACAAACCGCAAATCCGGGTAGGCACATCCGCGTTTACGGCGGCGGGGTGGGAGGGCAGCTTCTACCCTGCCGGAATGCGGCCGTCCGAGTATTTGAGCTACTACGCGACGAAATTCGACACCGTCGAAGTAGATAGCACTTTTTACAGAACGCCGGCGCTGTCCACCGTGCAAGGGTGGTACGCGAAAACGCCGCCAGGATTTGTGTTCGCTGCTAAAGTGCCGCAAGTGATCACGCATGAAAAAGTGCTGATGGAGTGCGACGAAGATCTGGGGAACTTCTTGAAGACGATGGATGCATTGCGCGAAAAACTCGGCCCGCTGCTTTTTCAGTTTGGATATTTCAACAAATCTGCCTTCAAGAGCGGGAAGGAATTTCTGGCGCGGCTTGCGCCGTTTTTGAAAAAGCTGCCGAAGAGTTACAAATTTGCGGTGGAGATTCGGAACAAGTATTGGCTGGATACGCGGTTCGCGGACTTGTTGCGCGAAAATGGCGTCGCGCTTGCAGTTATCGATCAATCGTGGGTGCCGAGGCCGTGGGAGATGACGGCGAAATTCGATTGGATTACCGCGGATTTTACTTATATTCGCTGGCTGGGCGACCGCAAGGGAATCGAGGAGCAAACAAAGACGTGGGAAAAGACGATCGTCGACCGGAGCGCCGAGATGGAGCACTGGGTGAAGTTATTTAGGGAATTTGTGGCGCGAAATATAAAAATATTTGCATACGCGAACAATCACTACGCGGGACACGGCCCAGCGACGGTGAATCTATTCTGGGAATTGTGGGACAAGAGAAAGTAGAAATGGGGCGCGGGCGAGATGGGGTCCTGCCGAATACCGCGCGCCGCGCAAATCTCCGCTGTCAGACGGATGCCTGCACGATTTTCACTGTTCCGGGAAAACCGGAGCCAACAGGTGGTTGATGGCACCGGGCGCATCCCGCAGTTTGACGTAGAGGAGCGTGCCGTTCGGGCGCGGGACGGAGATCGAAGTGCCCACAAAACCCTCCGAGACGACCACGGGCGAAGTGAACTTCTCATCGGACGAAAGCGAATCGATCAGGAAAAGGTCGGAACCCTCAAGCTGGCAGGATTTTGTTACGTCCTCGGGGCAGACAATCCGCGTGATTTTTGGCAAGCGAACCAGACGTACCAGGGGCAGCCAATCGCTCTTTCCGCCTTTTCCATCGAGGGCGCGAAAACGAAGCTCGCCGAAAACCGACTCGCCGAAACTCTTTGCGGGATTGAGCTCGGCGCGAGCCGTGGTGTCGTCCTGCAAAATCAAGCCGCCATCAGCGAATCCGAGCTGGACGCTGGCGCTATCATCGGCAGTGGCGATTTCGAGCTTCATCGAGCGGCTGAACTTCGTGGCGTTCTTTACAAAAAAAGTGAGCGTGCCATTGATGGGCAAATCGTTGGGGTCGCCCAGCCGCAGAAAAGCCAGCGGATCTCCGGATGGCGCGGGAACCACGTCCTTGTCGAGCAAGGTGATGTGAGGACGCGGCGGCTCGATGTCGCCCTTCAAATCCAGAGTCCTCCCATCGCTCAAGGAGACTTTAGCCGTCTGCTCGGAAGCAGGCTTCAAAACGGAAGTATCTCCCTGGGCTTTGAGAGTCAGGTCATCAGCAGGGTCTGTCGCTTCGGCGGGCAAGAAGCGAACGCCATCGAGTTTTAACGACGAAACCTGTTCCAGATGAGAGCCGGAGAGACTCAGCGTGGTGTCTCCGGAAAAGTAGCTAAAGGTTTCGAGCTTGATGTCATTGGAATAAGCGCGCAGAGGAATCGTTTCGGCTTGAGGAAAACCGAACTGCTGGATTTCGAGCGATACTTGGCCCGGCTTCGCGCTCTCCAGTGGCAATTGCAGCTCGATCTCGCCGGCTTTATCCGCTTTCCAAGTCAGCGGTTTGGATGGATCAGAAGCCAGAGTAATTTTTTCGCTGCACCCAGCCTCGCGGGAGAGCAGATGCACGGTGTCGGCTTTGCCGACAAGCAACTCGTCCTGGTCCGCGGGCCGCAGTTTCCAGTTGCCGGGTTGCGAGGCGCTCAACAATTGAAAAACGGGCCCCTCAAAGCTGTCAAAGCCCCATATCCCTTTGAGTCTTGCTTTGCCCTCGATTCCGAGCGGAATGCTTTTGGACCCTTGCAGAACCAGGCCTCCGCGCTGCGCGTCTCCAGTAACCGGAAGTTCGATCGACTTGCCTGCGCCATCCTTCATCTGCAGCTTCAGATTTCTGCCAAAACCGGTGGAAAAAAGAAGCGGAGCGCCGTCGACAGGAAGAACGAAGGCGGAATCCTGCAAGCAATGCGTTTTTTCTAGATCGGGAGCGATCAGGACCGGAAGATGCGAAGCACCGATTGGCGGCAGCCCGATGACCATGACTGATTTTGGATCATGAAAGGAGGGCGGGTTATTCAGCTTCAGGCCGACGTGATCGCCATCCAAGACGGAAATCGCCGGAATGTACTGATACTTGGCGGTATGAAGGTTGCTGAATATTTTCACCATGTCCACTACCGCGCCGACATAAGGGCTGTAGGCGCCTCCGCCAGCCATTCTGGTGGAACTGATCTGGCCGACCAGGTCGGTGTTCGCGCCTGAAGTAAGCTCGGCAACCATGGATTGCGTGCTGCCGTCATCGAGCACGAGGTTGTTGGAGTTCTGCGTCAGGCACTCAGCTTGCTGGTCTGGCGGCTTTTCAAAGCAGTCATCGTCGATTTTAATTTTGAGACTCTTCGCAAGCAGCGGCGCCTCTTTGTGCAAATCGTTGGGGTCGTTCGCGGCAATTTTCTGAATTGCCGCCAAATACATGTCCAAACGAGTGCGTTGTAAGTTGGCTTGTTGGAGATCCTGCACGGCGCGGACAAAGGTGCCCGGCCTGCCGCGAACGGCGCCACGCAAGGTCGTAAAATCGCCGCCAGTGACGGGAGCAAGGAGTAAGAGAGCCTGCTCAGCGCCCTTGGGAATCGTGAGCGTGAGGCCCTTGCTTTGCACGGGATCGGTCCAGGTTTCGGCTTTGGTGAACCACTCGACAGGCGGCGGATTGGTGGCTCCCCGCAGGAAGCTGACGATCAGCAAGTAGTGCACGGTCTGGCCGGCGGGAAAAGCGGGCTCAATCCAAAGCTTGTCGCCATCCAAGAGATTGGGGACTTGGCCGATGTCGAGAGTTTGTTTGCCCCGGGTCACACGCACGCGCAGGGCTGGGCCGTCCAAATCAAAGTTCGCTCCGTCGGCGAAAAGGAAAAGAGGAAAAACAAGCAAGGCCGCAACAGCAGCCACGGAGAAATAGCGTCGCTTAGTCATGGTCTATATTGTAGGCGCTGCGCCTACTTGAGAAAAAGACGCTTTTCGTATCTAAAATAGTTGTCTCCAAAAGTGAACGGGGCTTGCGGCCCTAGAAAACGTGTGGGAATGAGTACAACCTCGAAAATCAATGGGTAGACATCAACCCAGCAACTTTGTTTCGCGCGTGCCAGAAGCAACCGAAGCAGGGGTCCTCACACCCGGGACGTGCACTATGCCGCGCTGCACAGCAAGCATGGATGCAGCGACACGTCCATCCACGCCCAGCTTGGAAAATATGTGATTGACGTGCACTTTGACGGTTCCTTCCGTCACGCCTAGGAATTGGCCGATCTCCTTATTGCTCTTCCCTGCCGCGATGAGCTGGAGGACTTCCATTTCGCGGGAGGTAATCTCCGGCGCTTGCATTCGGAGGGCCAGTTTTGAGGCTGCGCTTGCGTGCATCCACGTTTCGCCTCTGCGAACCGCGCGAATGCAATCGCGCAAGGCCTCTCGGCCGGCTTCCTTGGGCAAGTAGCCTTGCGCCCCGGCGCGGAGCGCTCTGTAAACGTCTTCATCGCCTTCGAAGGAGGTAAGGACAATAATCTGGGTGTCCGGAGATTTTTCACGGATGGCAGCGATCGCTTCGGGCGCCTCCATGCCCGGCATACGAAGATCCAAGATAGCGAGCTCCGGAGAGTGAGCGACGATCCCGTCAATTGCATCTGGCCAAGTACCGGCCTCAGCCACAACCAGCAAGCCAGGTTCGTGGTTGATGATGGAGACCAAGCCCTCGCGCACGATGGGGTGATCGTCGGCTATGAGTACGGAAGCGGAATGCGACTTTTTCATGGTCGTCACCTTCAGCCCGTCTCGGCGCCAACAGGAACAACCGCTTGCACTTTGGTTCCCTGGCCCGGTTCACTGTAAATCTGACAGCTTCCTCCAAGGGCCTTGGCGCGCTCGCGCATGCTCGTCAGCCCGAATCGGGCGCCAACGGGCTGGTGGCCGGTTGTGAAACCGAGGCCGTCATCCTCGACCTCGAGTTGAAGCTGCTCTTCGCTGAGAGTCAAATTCACGTTTACCGTGTGGGCTTGGGAATGTTTCACAACATTGCTGAGCGCTTCCTGGCTGATGCGGAGCACGTCCTTCTCGATATTGCTTGGGACACCGCGCACCGATCCACCAAAAGCGAAGGCAACTCGAATGGGAGTTCGCTCGGTGACGTCCTTGGCTAACCGCGCGATAGCTCCGGGTAAATTGCTGCCATGCAAAGCCTGGGGCCGCAAATTCCAAACCGCCTCGCGAGCCTCCGCAAGGCCCTCGCGCGCTAAGAAGGTTGCTTGGCGAATGCACTTCCGTGCCGCAGGATGGCCACCATCGAGAAAGTCTTCGCCAGCTTCCAATTGCAAGACAATGCCCGCCAATTTTTGGGCGACTGTATCGTGGAATTCGCGCGCCATACGGCTGCGTTCCTCGAGCACCGCTTCCTGCTTGATCCTTTGGGCGGCCTGTTCCCGCAAGTGCCTTTCTGCTTGCAGCGTGACCCACGCATAAGCGAGCAGCGCGGAAATGGCGCCGAGCAGAAAATCGTTCAGAAAAGTGTCGGCCGCGGAGATGCCCGATCGAGCGAGGTAAATATCAACGGCCCAACCGACAAGAGAGATGAATGAGCCAAATGCGATACCGATGGCGAGCCTTTTTCGGTGTTCCATGACGTTCCGCCTTCCGCGAGAAGTTTTGTCTCCTGCCTCCGGCGAGGAGAGTTGGTGAACGAGTTGCGGCGGGTTCAGCTGTCTTGGGAAAAGTTGGTCAGGCTTAGGTCTGCGGTTTTGAACATAGCCTCGCTCCTCCCAAGCGTGGCGAGGAAGTTCAACTCGCTTCTGCATAGCAAAGTGACGGGGATTGGCGGCTCGGCAAGCCCGCTTTCTGAAGCATGGATTGTGGGGCCCCGCGGGTTAATCTGTCCGATGAACCGCGTGACGCGCGAACTCCGAACTGGGGCTGCCGTTACTAAGGCGGCTATGACACCCATCCGCTGGCTCATTTTTCCTGTCATATAATCTGCCAAATCACTCTGTACCTCGCGTTAGCGCCAAGTGGGGCGCCCGAGGCATTTTTGGCGAATCAAGTCTCTGAGAGAGGTGATTCTTTTTTCAGCGAGGCTCTCTTTGCCATGCGGCGATCCCGCTGAGTTGTTAAGTCTTCCGGCGGCCACGAAGGCCGAACGGAGAGTGGGTCACGCTCGTATTGCGGTGAAAGCGTTGTCCTGTTTTATTCAGGCGCGCGCTTGACTCCGACAGGTCATTGCCCTCGAAGGCGGGAGCGAACTACGTGAACCGGTCACGGCAGACCTGCCCGAGACAATTTCAATTTTAGTGCGCCGTTCCGAGGGAGTCAAGAAAAACTGAGATTATTTTTGAATTAACCCGGGGAGGCAAAATCAGCTCGCAGCCGGCCCGATTCA
>Ga0335072_10007209_pt1 | contig 16209 bp, 11 predicted proteins | sample Lox_Sample_21_FD_206725 | JGI IMG/M metagenome (GOLD analysis project Ga0335072, IMG submission 206725) | Soil microbial communities from Loxahatchee National Wildlife Refuge, Florida, United States - Lox_Sample_2.1 | ecosystem: Environmental > Terrestrial > Soil > Wetlands | place: USA...
CGACCGCAGGCAATCTCGTCGGATCGCTGCTCGCCTACGGCCTTGGCGCGAGCCGGCTCGTGGAGCGCGTGCCCGTCGCGCGCTCCACGCTTGACCGCTGGGACGGCCTGCTGGCTCGCCACGGCACGCGCGCCGTATTCATCGCGCGGCTGCTGCCGCTCGCGCGCACGTTCGTCTCCCTGCCCGCCGGGGCTCGGCGCATCGAGCTCAGGACGTTCATCGCCCTCACCGCGGCGGGCTGCGCGCTGTGGGCGCTCGCCCTCGTGCTGACCGGCGTGCTCGTCGGCGCCGCTTGGATGACTGTGGACTCCGTAGTAAGGCGCGTGCTGCTGGTGGTCGGGCTGCTTACGCTCGCGCTGACTCTCGTCCGCAAGCGCGTGGAGTAGCCCGACGAACGGTCTCATGCGGTGGTCCTCCGTGCCCTTGCTACGATCCAGGCCAGCCGGGAAACGTCCGCTCTACGGACACCGCGAGGTTGCCGTTAGGAGCGAATCGTTCCCCCGCTATGTCATTAACCTGCGACCGTCCCTCGGGGCGGTCGTTTTCGTTGGGGTCGAAGTCGGGGATCAGCTCGGGGCGTGATTGTGGCGGCGAGCTTGAGGGTTTGCTGGTCGCGGTCGTAGGTGATCTCGACGTCGAAGGCTTGGAAGATCGCGGCGAGCTTCTCCTCGGTGGCGGTCGCGAGCGCGGGGCGCAGGTCGGGCACGGCGTCGAGCATCGCGAGGACTTCGTCGGGGTCGTGGCCAGCGGGGCGCTTGGTCTTGAGTACGTCGAGCGCGCCGGTGACGGCGGCCTTGCGGGCGGTGAGCTCGACGATGCGTTCTGAGGCGAGCGCGACGACTGGATGGCTTGGGTCCTCGTGCTCCTCCAGACGCAGGGCCTGCATGCGCAGCGAGCGGTTGAGCTTTCCCAGCTCCTCTTGCAGGCGCTCGGCCTCGGCGGCGTGCTGCTCCCAGTCGGAGGCGGTCGCGCCGGCGAGTTCGTCGTGCAGCAGGCGCAGGCGGTCCGGGCCGAATACGCGGCGGGATAGGAAGTCGAGCATCGGGTCGAGCAGCTTCTGCTCCTTGACGCCGTGGACCTTGGGGTGGCCTGCGAGCGCTGCGGCTGCGGCGCCGCGACGGTAGACGTACTGGCAGCGGTACCAGTTGGAGCCCTTCTGGTGAGAGCCCTCCATACGGTGTCCGCAGAGCCCGCAGCGCACGCGCCCGCGCAGCGGGTAAAGGCGCCGTGCCTGTGGCTTGACGTGCTTGTGCGCGGCGCGTGGCATTCCCGCCTTCATCGCGCTGGCGTTGCGCTGCGCGCGCTCCTCGACCATTTCGAACAGCTCTCTGGAGATGATCGGCTCGTGTGTGGGCTGGGCGCTCCACACCCACTCGGCGCGGGGGCGGATCTGCGGGCGGCCGGGGCGCTTGTCGTTGCGTCCCCACACGTTGAAGCCGGTGTACTTCGGGTTTCGCAGGATCGCGTTGATCACCGACCGGCTCCAGGTGCGCGGCAGGCCGTTCTCGTCCTTGCGGTTGGGGATCGGCGGCGGGAAGCGTTCGGGGTTGCGGTTGAGCTTCTCGCAGATTTCCCCGAGGCCGAGCAGGCGGACGCAGTAGTCCTCGAAAAGCATCACCACGATCGGGGCGCGCACGGGGTCGATGACGAGCCGGTGCTTGTGCTTGCCTTCGCGGGCCTTGCTCGGGTTGGGGTGAGGGTGCTGCTCGAGTTGGTAGCCATATGGAGCGCGCCCGCCGGTGTGCCAGCCCTGGCGGACTGACTCCTCCATCCCGCGGCGGCTCTTTTCGAGCAGATCGCGCACGTACCACTCGGCGATGCCCTGCTTCACGCGGCGCGTCAGGATCGAGGTGGCGTTGGTGTACAGCGGCTCGTCGGCGGCGAACAGGGGGATGTCGAGGCGCTCCAGTTCCTGCTCGATGCGCGTGGAGTCCGCGGTCATCCGCGAGACGCGGTCGATGCTCTCCACGATCACCGCGTCGAATCCTCCACCTGCGGCGTCGCGGATCAGGTCGGTGATCCCGCCGTCGCGGGGTACGGGCACGTTGAAGCGGGAGGTGTCGGCGCCGTTGCCGCGCAGGTCGAGGTGCTTGCGTCCACTCTCGATGTCCCAGTAGTGCGCGGTGATGCTGTCGCCGCGGGGTTTGAGGATCACCTCGCAGCTCGCGAGCTGGCGCGGGATCGACAGCGACGGGTCCTGCGCGTCCTCGTCGGAGGTGCGGCCGAGGAACGCGAACCTCATGCCCTCTCAGCTCCCCTCTCTATGCCTGCGCCTGCGCCCCGGGAGCCGCATCCCGCTCTGCGGCTTCGCTGGCTGCGCATCGCAGCAGGTCCACGATCACCGCGAGCTGCCGGGCGCGCAACGGATTCGACTCCGGGTCTGGCAGAGGGATGATCCGGATCGTGACCTTGAGCCCGTTGGATACCGACGGTTCGGTCGGGCCAGGGCAGCAGGTCGGACCTCTGGCAGCTCGGCGACGGCTCGCGGGAGGCGAGCAGTCCGGGCGCCTGCGGTAGCGTCGCGGAGCGGCCTGTCGGCGGGGTCGGTTCGATGCGTCCATGTCTACCTCGATCTGGGAGGGATCTCAAGTCCAGCCGCGAGGGCCGGTTCTGGCGTGGTCAGACACGTGTAGCTCCCCTTCGGTGGAAGCGCAAGCTCCGGTTTGTCGGGGATGCTGGGATATGACGGGCTCTTCAGGGAAGCTCTCCGCAGAGCGAGAACGGACGCACGCTCCTGGGGCGTGGTGCTGCTGATGGAGACACCCTACGGACATATAGATGTCGCCGGCCGCGAACCGCGCGAATCCCCCGGCCGGCTCTAGCGATTCGCGCCATCCCCCACCATGCCCGTGAGGAACAAGGTTAGGAAGCACTCAGGAACCAGGTTTGGAAGCAGATAGGAACCCACAATGACGCGCGTCAAAGCCGCGCTCTTGCCTGCCGGCTGTGGGCGGCAGAGAGGCACGCCAGCGCTTCTGGCAGAACGTCAGCGACGCCCGCAACCTCCTCGCCGGCGCGCTGCACTCCAAACGCGGCCACTACACCCTCGACCGGCACGACCTCACGATCGACGCCGACGAGCTGCAGCAGCTCCTCGCCGAGGCCGACGCGACCGACGAGCCGAAGGTGCAGCGCCCCATCCTCGAGCGGGCGCTGCTGCTGTTCCGCGGCGAGCCGCTCGCCGGCTGGGACTACACATGGGCCGAAGAAGAGGTGCGCGCGCTGCGCTCCACCCACACCGAGCTGCTCGAGCGCACCGGCCACGCACGCCTGGTCACCGGCGACGCGCATGGCGCCCTCCAAGCCGCCCAGCAAGGACTCGCGCTCGACAACTACAACGAGGGCCTCTGGCGCCTGGCAATGCAATCCGAGAGCCGCCTCGGCCTGCGCGACTCCATCACCCAGCGCTACCAGCAGCTACGCGACCTGCTCGACGAGCAGCTCGGGCTGCAGCCCGAAAGCGCCACCCGGGCGCTCTACCACGAGCTGCTTGGGCAGCGGTGAGACGCGGCTGCCGAGAGATGTTCCAAATCACGACAGCCGTATGCACTACATGAAGTAGCGCACTGGGTAAGGTCTCGGCCCCAGCTTGCTCATGTGTACGACCGTGTGCGCAAGCGTCGACGCGAAGCCGAGCGTGACTGGAAGGCGGTCATACAGAGCGTCATTGTTCCAGTTCATCTTCGTCAGTCCGAGGACCGCTCCCGCGGTGTCCTCCCAGCCACCGTGGCCGGCATGACGGACGAGCATGAGCGGCTCGGGGATTCCCTTGCCCTCCTTGAAGTACGAACGCCCGCCGGTCGCCTCGGGTGCATCGCCCGCCGTCCACAGCAGCACCTCGGCTGCCCCCAGCGCGAGCATCGTGCCGCGCTCCAGGGGATAGCGCGCTGGAGTACCGCGACGGGTGCTGCCCGGTGCGGGCGGGTCGATACGCACTCCCTTCCACCCAGCGTCCTGCTTGATCTGCAGCAGGTCGACCGTCGCGATGTGCCCCAGAGCGTCAAAGGCGCCCTCGACCTCGTGGGCCTTGAATTCAGTGGTCTTATGCACCAGCACGCGTCTGGGTACGCGGCCGGCGTGGCGTTCCTGGTAGAGGGTGAGGCTACGTGCCATCACGCGCCGCATCTCTGCGCGGGACAGGAACGGGTTTTCTCCGAAGTAGCGGAAGTCGGCGGTCTCGTACGCAACGAACTCAAGGCCGGCGCCATCGGAGTCGAAGACTTGTGAGCAGCAGGTCAGGAAGCGTCTGCCGTCCTCAGCGTGCGGGCGCAGCGCGTACGAGAGGCCGATGTGCGCGGTTTCGGGCTCGGGATCCGCGAGCTTCCAGGGAACGCCGCCCGCCTTGCAGTACAGCGCCACGCCCTGGCGCCAGGCAACGCTGCAACGACAGAAGTACGAGAGGCCACGGTTCTCGCGTACGATCTGGGAAGGCAGGCCGCGCATCGCGAGGTGCGCCTTTAGGTAGTCATGGAGATCGAACGGGTCGGACTCGGGGCCTTCGAAGCCGGCTTGCCACCGATCTGGCAGCAGGATCATCAGGAGGTCGTAGTCACCGCCCGCAGCGCCGAACGCTCGCAGTGCGCGGGTAAGTTCCTCGGCGAGTAGGGTATGCGGCTTGGTGGCTCTTTCGAGTTTCTGATCGAGGTCGGCAGGCAGCTCAACCTGAGCACCGGGATCGTCGGCGCGAACCGCACGTAGTCCGAACACCTTTGAGAAGCCCGGCCAGTCAGGCAGGTAGTTCTTGCGCTCCCTCGGTGGATGGGGTTGCTCGAGTTCACTGATGAAGTGGACAAGGCGGCTCCCTTCGCCGTGAGGTGCGAGCGTTGCGACACGAATCGGGTCGAGTACGGCGTTCAGCAGTGAGCGGCTGTACGGGCCGAACTCAAGCAGCCCGCGCAGGGGATGCGGGCTGCGGTCCTGCTCGCGTTCGGGGTGAAACGCAAGCTGGGGCTCGGGCAGACGTGTGTGGCCGGGAAGCTGTGCGTTCATGCTGCCCTCGATCTGGCGGCGCTGGCGGCCGGAACGTGGCGGGAGAACGCGGTCACCTCGGAGATCACAAACGCGGCGTCGACGCCGTCGACGCCGCCGAATGCGCTGATCCTGCGCAGCGACTTGCCGGTGAGCAGGGTGCTGACCCAAGCAGCGAGCAACTCGTCGGACTGCTGGTTGTAGCGCTTGGCGCGCCGCTCACGGACGAAGTCCATGTCCTTGGCGGGCCGGGGCCCACTGCTCCGGGTGAGCCAGATCGTCGGTTCGACCAGCAGCCACAGTCGATCAAGTCGCCAGTCCATGCGCAGCGCCACAGCCTCCGCCCAGTGCCCGCCAGTCGGCAACTTTCCGACAAGCGACTTTGTGATCGCTCGCACTGCGGCGAGCTCATCGTTGTTTTGCTGCTTCGGGTCCACTAGAAGGACCCACTGGCTGCGGCGCCGGCGCACTAGCAGCGGGCGTTCCCGCGCAAGACCACGAGCCAGCGCCTCTGCGAGCAGCCCGTGCTCGCCGGATTCCCATCCGAGCTTCGTCGCCTCGATCGGATGAAGGTCGGTGCGTGTCGGTTGGTGGTCGATGAGGACGCGGCGGAGCACCTCGTCGGCACCGAACGCCAGTACGCCAGCCTTCGTCCGCGTGACCAGCAGTTCGGAGTCGGCGCCCGCGGCCTTTACCGCCGAGCGCAGATCTTTGATTCCTCCGATCGTGCTCTCGACCAGCCTGCACGTCGACGGGTACTCCACCACTGGCACCGCGTTCGTGCGGATCACCGGCCAGCCGTTCCCGGCAGCGGGGATCGGGGCACTCCCGAGACGTGGCGCGACCTTCTCGGCAGCGTTGAGCAGCTCCTCCGGGATGTCGGGCGTCTGGCGCAGGACATCGCCGAGCAGCTCATCGAAGGTCTCAGCTTCGACGACTGCGGCATCGATACCGGCGGCCGCAGCCTTCTCAATCAGCGCCTGCACGCGCGGGAGCAGCGGCGCATCGCCACGGTGGACCCAGAACAGCCCGCTCGGATACCCGCCGGGTATGGCGGCTGCCTCAAGCGTCTCCACCACCGAATCGTCCCGGCCGCTGTAGCCGACCACAATCAGGCCGTACCGGCGGGAGGCTTCGGCGAGCGCACCCCGCAGCCTGGCGTCTTGTGAGCGCAACTCGTCGCTTGTGTTCTTCAGTCGCTGTGAGTGGAAGTCGCCGTGAAGCTTGACGTGCACCGGCCAACGCTCCTCATTCAACGCCTGGTCTGCCAGGTCAGGATTGTCCAGCGAGACTACGGTGAGCCTGCCGGCGTTGGCGAAGACTGCGGCCGCGCTCGTCTCGATGCAAGAGTCGAAGTTTGTGCTCCACACCGCGCGTGCGCGATCGGCCGCCATGAGCGCGGCGAGAGCTGTGTGACCGAAGCTCGGTGTGGCCCCCTTGACCCTGGCGTCGATGTACCGACGACGATCGACCTCATCCGGGAAGGCGAGCTCGAAATAGTGCGCATACTCGCTCGGATCGCCGGGAGCGGGATGATCGCCCCCCGCAAAGTGGCGTTGGATTCGCTGACGCACGCGGGAGTCGTCGATGTGCTGGCAAGCGGTCAGCGGGACACGTTCCTCCGAGCAGAAGATCGCCCGCTTGAAGTCCCAGATCATCTGCTCGGCTGTCGGCACTCCCGCTGCAGCCGAAGCACCGGCACCCAAAAACCACATCAGCCCAGGGGCACGCGCGCCATGTCGGCGCAGGAAACTGGCGACGTCAAGCTTGTGAACCGGTGTCACGTAGCAGTCTCTAGTTGAACTATCTAGAAGGTGGAGCCCCATATTGACCCCGGCAGCGGACAGACCAAGTGCCAGGAGTTGCTAGGCCGCGGACTTGGCGCTCGACGAGAGCGCGTCCAAGTTGCCGGGAGCCGCGGGGTCGGCAGCTCCAACGAGCAGATAAAGGCCGCTGCGCTGCCCGATAGCGCGAACTCTCGGCGAGCGGCTCACCGTCGCCAGGAAGGTGGCGACCGGATCCTTCCCGCCGACCGTGTAACCAGCGCTCCGCAACAGCCCGTACCAGTGCTTGTAATGCACGGGCTCGCCCGACCCGTGATGCTCGGCCAGGACCTGGACGGCGATCTCCTGAAGACGTTGGCCGCGCAGCCGCTCGTCCAGCTGGTCCAGGCACAACTGCGGATCGAGTCCGAGCACTCGCGCAAGACCGATCAGCGCCTGCTCGTCGCTGTCAGCCTGCGCGCGCGCGTGGTCAGCCAGCGCTTGGAGTCGCTCAGCACGCTCGCGCTGCTGAGCGATGCTTGCTGCCAGCGCCCGGTACTCGGCGCGCACCGCATCGTCGAGTTGGACCGTTTCGCCTGAAGCTTTGCGCATCACATAGACGATCGTAAGCTCCGACGCGGATGACGTCGGGGACCACCTCCGCGGGGACGGTAGACTCGCCCGATCGACCCAGCACCATCAGTCATGTCGGCGTACCACCGTCGCGCTGGGGAGGATCGCGTCACGGAGGTGCTGGCCACGGTGCTCGCTGGTGCCCCAGGCTTGACTAACGCGCTTGCCGAGCGTATCGGGATGCCGGCGGCCGAGCGGTTCGCTATCGCAACGCAGCAACCAGTTGGGCCAGACTGCATCATCGATCTTGAGATCCGAGCGAGCACCGAGACGGGGGCTGCGCTGTGGCTTGTCTGGTCAGAGCATAAGCTGGAAGCCCCGTTTCGTGAGGGGCAGCTTGCGAAGTACGCCGCGGCAATCCGAGATGAGGCGGATGCCGCCTTCAAGCTCATCGCCATCACTCTGAAACAGCCGAACGCTGTGGTCCTGCAGGAAGCCGATAGGCATGACATCGCCCTGCTGCGCTGGTCTGACGTGATCGCGCTGGCGCAAGGCGCTGGCGTTGCCCTTCGGGGGCGTGCATGGCGAACGACATCCTGCACGGAGTGTGATGACGAGATCGCTCGTCGGCTACTCGGCGAGTGGTTGGACTTCTGCGACTATGACGACGTTATGGAGACTCCTGTGGAGCCCCTGACCCCTGACGCCGTTGAGATGCTTCCGGCTGCGGAGCAGGTGATGCTGACAGTAGACCGGCTCACGGAGGGGCGTTCAGCGCCGCGTGCGCTTCACTCGATGCCGGCACAGTCAAGGAACGCGACGATTACTTCTTTGCGGACCCGCCGGCCGATAGTTGGCTAGACACGGAGGGGTGCTTGCTGTACGCGAAGTACGACAGCGATGACTCCTGGACCGTGCAGCCTCAAGGCACTCCAGTCTTCACGGTCGGCATCTTCTGCGAAGGAGAGGATGCCGACAAGCTGCGACAGGACACCGCGCTACAGGAGAGTCTTGACGAGAGCTTCTTTGACGCGAGCGAGGGAAGTGGGCGCAAGGCTTACTTCGATGTCGGCCGGACCATCTGGATGTCGGCGATAGCAGCGACCGAGACACTCGATGAGCAACACAGTGCATTGGAGCGGTTCTTCGAGGCGACGTCGCGGGAGCTCATCGCGCTGAGGGATGGCGGCGTCGCGCCCGACCGCGCTGCCTGACGACGGGTCAGGTCACGCGCGTATGGCGTGCATCTTCACGACGGCGCTGCGCTGCAACGTGCGCCCACGCTGACGCCCGGGCCGTCTTCTACGATCGGACCAATGTTCCCACCCACGCAACTCGATGGCAGGTTCGTCAACTGGATGAACCGGCTCAATGCCGGTGAAGAGTCGCTGCCGAACTGCGAGGGCTCACGCCATCACTACGTGGCGCAGTTCCAGCTGAAGCGATTCCGAGGAGGAGGCAAGCTCTACGAGCTCGACAAGCAGACGGGCGAGGTCAAAGAGACCACCCCGAAGGAGGCTGCGTGGGACAAAGACCTCTACAAGGTCGTCAGCAAGAGCGGTGACCACGACGGGGTGATCGAGGGCTTCTTCTCGCTCGCCGAGACCTTCGCCAAGGAAGCGCTCGATGGCCTGGTACGCAACGGAGAGAATCTGACCGAGCACGACCGCAGTGACCTCGCCTTTCTCGCCGCCATTCAGGAGCAGCGCGCACCGGGATTCCTCGACGAACTCGAAATCGGGATTCGCCAGGCGGAGCTCACAAAGCTCACCGTGGACCTCACGAACGTCAAAGGGAAAAAGCGAACAGAAGCGATCGAAACGCGCGATGCTCTCCTCAACGGCCGGATCTCGTTGGAGTTGCCCCGCCAGGAGGTCCTAGCGCAGGCAACACTCGCCCTCACCGCGACGTGGTTCGCAATCAACTGTCTGCCGTGGACTGTGCTCAAAGCCAAGGCCGGCTACCTCTTCGTCTGCTCCGACCGGCCGCTGACGATGTATGACCCGACGCCACCGTTTCCCTGGTCCGCACCGGCGTGGGAATCGTCGCCGCTCGTGGAAGCGACTCTGCCGCTGGGCCGCGACTTGTGCCTGCGCATCGGTCCTAACCAGCCCAAGCGGCTGTCCGTGAAGGAGACGACGAGACAAGTGGACCGCATCAACCTCCGCACCTACGGCTGGGCGACGCGCTACGTGTACGGGCCTTCGCCCGACCTCCTTGAACGGCTCCAGGAGCGCGCCGACGAGGCGCCGAGGCCGGTCCGGAAACGGCTGGTGATGCTGGAGGACGCCGACCGGGCGGACCCGGACGCAGCCGACAGAAACGCTGCCCGCGGCTGGCCGCGCTACATCGGGCTGGAAGACGACCAGGGCAACAGCCGCCAGGTGTCATACGAAGTCATCGACACCGACGACGATGCTCGCCGATCGGTGTCGCCACGCGCAGCCGCGTGAGAGCTTCGGATCGCAGCGGGCAGCATGCGTACGATGCCCCAGCTTGAGACCATTGGGCTCTGGCTGATCGGGATCGGTAGCGCCGTGGCGATGGTCGGCCTGGTGATCCAGCCGCCGCGCGGGCTAGACGGCACGCCGATGGGCATCGCATCTCGCCGTGCTCGAATCGGCTATGCGGCCTCGGTCGGCGGAGCGGTGTGGACGGCGGTCGGTGGCCTGCTCGTAGCGAGTGAGAACATCCCGGCGTGGGGCTGGTGGGTAGCGCTGACCCTGATCATCATTACTGGGACCGCTTGGCTGGCCGGCGCGTACATCTACCACCGTGACGCACGCAAGCTTCTTGAGGCCGCGAAGAGGGCCAAACATCCAGATCACGACCGGATCGCCAGCTGCACTACACAGGCCGATTGGCAAAGTGCATTGCGCTGGCCATTCGGGACTTTGGGGTAACACCTATCATGCACTGCCGCCTGACAGGATCGCCATCCGATCCGACGGGCATCCATCCTCTTCAGGCCGTCTGCCAGCTTGCGAAACAACGGCCCCGTCACTCTCGCTTCGGCCGGTTGCGCGTATGGCGCTCGACATCGACGAAACGCCGACGACCGGGCAGCGCTCTGCCGCGAGACCGAACCTCCGTGCCAGAGCACTCCCAACTCTGGTCCTCGGCTAGCTCCACCAGCCGGCAGAGCGCGTTGACGAGGCGCATTTGCTCGACGGTGCGGCAGTCGATGTGCAGTAGCTCGGGGTTGCAGACGAGGACAGCGAGGCTGCGGGCGCGGGAGACGGCGACGTTGAGGCGGTTGCGGCTGTAGAGGAACTCGACGTTGCGCGGCACCTCGGCGCCGGAGGAGGTGGCCATCGAAAAGAACACGATGTGCGCCTCCTGGCCCTGGAACTTGTCGACCGTCCCAATCCGCACGCCATCAGGCAGGCGCTCGGCGAGGCAGCGCACCTGCGCGTTGTAGGGCGTGACGACCATGATGTCGTCCATCGCGAGCGGCCGCTGCCCGCCGTCCGCGTCGGTGACGGTGGCGCCCGCCAGGCTGGCGATCGCGTCGGCGATCGCGTCGGCCTCCTCGATGGAGGCGCGGGTGTTGCCCTCGTGGTGGACCTCGATGTAGCGCACGCCCGTTCCGGTGAGGGCGCCGGCCGCGTCGATGCGCTGGTTGGCGCACTCGGGGATAGCGTGCAGGCGGCTTTCGTAAATGATCTCGGACACGAAGTGGCAGACGTCGGGGTGCATGCGGCGGGTGTGGTCCAGAAAGACGCCGTGCTCTGGTGGGATCGTGCCGTGCTCGCCGAGCAGGTGCTCGAGCACCGAGGCGCCGCTGCGATCGGGATGCACGCCCTGTGAGACCTGAGCGAGCTGGAGCGGGTCGCCGAGCAGGATGAGGTTGCGGGCGGCCGTGCCCATGGCGAGGGCGTCGGCGAGTGAGACCTGTCCGGCCTCGTCGCAGATCAGGTAGTCGAGTGCGTCGTCCATGCTCTCGGGGGAGAACAGCCAGGCGGTGCCGGCAAGGAGCTGCACGTCGTCGGGCGGGAACGCGTGTTGGTCTGACTCGTTGGTGATGAGCGAGTGCTCGAGCTCGGAGTGATACTCGGACTCGGGGTTGCCGGCGGAGCTCTTCTTGCGGCCGTGAAAGCTCAAGCGCTGCTCGTGGGCGGTCTTCTCGATCTCGTGCAGGAGGTTGTGGATCGCCTTGTGGCTTGTCGCGGCGATGCCGACCCGCGCCCCGCCGCGTAGGAGACGGATAGCGAGCTGCGCCCCGGTCCAGGTCTTGCCGGACCCCGGTGGCCCCTGGATGAACAGGTATGAGTCACCGAGCCGCTCGGCGAGACGTCCCAGCTGCTCGATCTCAGGCGATCCGTCCTGCAGCGGCGCGCCGCTCCGCACGCCCTCGATCCGTGGCGCGTTGCGTAGGAGCACGTCACGCAGCGCGCGGTATCGATCCTCGCCGTCGATCCCGCAGGCGAGGATCGTGTTCGCCAGGCGTCGCAGTGCCGCCTGCTGCTCGACTGTGTTGTATGGACCGCCGGGGATCAGCGCTGTGGGCAGCGCTTCGCTGTGGCGGCTCTGCGCGCGGCGGATGCGCACGATGCCGGCCGTGTCGTCTATCTCGACAACGCTGACCGGTCGCTCGGTTGCTGGGTCGATCGCCTCCGCGCCAGGCATGAGCTTGTGCTCCTGCTCGGGGAAGCGCAGCGTGTAGATATAGGACCTCTTGTCCGCGAGTAGCTCATGCGTCTCGTCGAGCGTGAGCTGCCCGATCGCCTCCGCGTCCTCGACGAGTTCCTCTGTGCTCATGTCGAGACGCTCGAAATATGCCCACCACACGGGCTTGTCCTCGCGCCGGTGATAGTGCAGCAGCTGAGCCATCAGCCAACGGCCACGCTGCTCGCTGCCCATCGCGGCAACGTCCTCGTCGAGGTCCCCGGTCAGGGCGTCGGCAAGTTGTGCGGCGTCGTCCCGTGCTTGCGCTGCCTGCGGCGAAGGCGCATACGGCTCGGGCGCGGGGCGCCAGGGCACGGCCGTGGCGAAGGATTGCTCGGCCTCTGCGCGTCGCTCAAGCAGCCAGCGGTGCAGCTTCACAGCTGAGAGGCAGTCGGCCTGGTTGTATGCCTCGATCGCCTCCAGCAAGCTCTCCTCGCCGGTCTGCAGCCACTCCTCGAAACGGAGGATCGAGTCGCCGGCGTCGGCGACCTGCTCGTCGCGGGCATCCATGTAGAACGCCTCGACCTGCTTGATCGAATAGCTCGGCTTGGAGAGGCGCAGCGCCTGCCGCGTCACCGTCAGCAGATCGACGAGGACTTCGCCGCGCAGCATTGTGTCGACCTCCTCCTCGCGCGTGCCGTGCCGGCCCATCAATGACTTCAGGGCCGTGCGCTCATACGACCCGTAGTGGTAGACGTGAAGCTCCGGGTCCACCGTCAGGGCATCCATGACGAAGTCGATGAACGCCTCGAACGCCGCCTTCTCCTCACGGCGATCGTGCGCCCAGAACGCACGGAAGACCGGCGTGCCGTTCTCGACGCGGGTCACGCCGAACAGGTATTCGAGCCCCTCACCCTCGTAGAAGGGGTCGCCCTCCATGTCGAAGAACAGATCGCCCTCACGTGGCGCCGGCAACCGCGCAAAGCCACGCTCGGGCTCCGGTGCCAGCAGCTCGTAGACCTGCTCGCCCGTAGAGCGCTCATGCACCTGCAGACGCGCCTGCTCACGCATGCGTTCGAACGCGCCAATGCCGATCCTCCGCGGTCGCGCGGACGGGGTTGCGACAGCCAGCTCGGCGCAGGTCGTGATCCCCGCCTCCGTGAGCCGCACGACCTGGGTACGGCCGATCCCCGCGACCAACGACAGATGATCGTCAGCCTCCCAGCGCGCCTCGCAGTGATCTGAGTAGCCGCATAGCTCACAGTGCGTCACCGGCTGCGGATAGGTGTCCGGGAACGCCTCCGCAAGCCGCTCTTCATAACGGCAGCGCAGGCGCCGGTAGAACGCCGAGAACTCATCCACGCGGAAGCTGTGGCGCTCGCCCGACCCGGATACCACGTGCATCCACTCCGGGGGCCCGCCCTGAACCCGCTCGAGCAGGTCGCTGTACAGGCACAGCTGCACGATGAACCTCGGCCTGGTCGTACGCGCCAGCTTCGTATCCAGGACCTCGTAGCTGTAACCGCCGAACGCCGGTGACGGCGAGGCGACGCGCTCGAGGAAGTCCGCGTACCCCCGCCAGTCGCCATCACGCAGCGCACCCTGATAGATCACGTCGGCGCCCGCGCGCATCGCCTGGATCGTGCGCTCGACGGCCTCATCCAAGGCCCCGAGGCCGCCGGCCACAGCGGGGACGACGGCGACATCGACCTTCTCTGCGCCCAAGCGCTCCAGGTATACCTGCTCGTGCTCGTCCCCCTTCCGAGCCACGAGCAGCGCAGCATCGTCACGCGACAGCTCAATCGTCTCGATGCCGCGCGTTGCTCGCAGATCGAGCGCCGACAGGTGCTCGCACTCCATGAACGCGACAAGGTCGGACGCCGAGAGCAGGAGACCGCCGTCGGTCAGTTGCATAGTGACGACCCGTCAAGCATCCTGGAAGGAGAGGCGACCTCGGGCGACCCTATCCCTATTGCCTGAGACGCAGCTCGCCGCTGGCCGGGTCGTACGTGTAGTTCACAATGGCCTCGTTCTCGATTAGGCCAATCGCTTCATCGATGGTTCTGAACGGTACGGCAAACCACTCTCGCATTTCGGCGACGGTCACACCGTCGCGCTCGAACCATGCGTCGATCCGGGCCGGCGCGAACAGGCGGTGCAGCATCTGCTCTATCTTGCCCTCGACGCCGCGTGGCACGCGATACTCCTCGACGATCTCAACGGGAGCCCCGAGGAACGTCGTCTCAGAGACCGCATGAACGGTTCGTTTGGCGGCGGTCGAGGATGTAGAACCGATCTTGTGCAGCCCCGGTAGCTCCAATACCTGTGGATCGCTGCTGAGCGAGCGCAAGACGTACACGCTCGCCATCGGCGTGTTTGGCTGCAAACCCATCTCTTGGAGAGTCTTGTTGTCGGGCACTGTGACCCGCTTACCACCCTTGTATAGGTTGCGCCCGAGCGAGAGCAGCAGAAGGTCTGCCTCAGTTCCGTTCTCGAAAATGCAGCGCGTACGTGCGTTGTTGCCCTTGTTGCTCTTCGCGAACTCGGGCTCGCCGACGCTGGCGACGTACAGCAAAACTCCGTTGAGCACAAAGAACTTGCCCTGTTCGATCTCGCTCGGGTTCTTGAAGGCCAGTAGCTTTCGTCTGCCGGCGCGCAGGTCCGCATGACAATCGACAAACAGTTGTCGGAAAGCCTCGAAATCCTTTGCGGGCTCCCGCCGCGCGATGGTATCTGGCATTGTCTGCGTCTTGGGCACATGCTGTAGATCGAAGAGGTCGTTCTCCCCGCCGAGGAGTCCAAACGGGTCGTCCGCGATAGCCTCCTCGACCGTCTGCGGTGGCTCCGGCTCCCTCAAAAGCCCCAGCTCGTCAAGTGGCTCGAGCTGACGGCGCTGCTCGTCGTCTGAGCACATGGCTTCAAGTCGCGTCGCGAGCTTGAACTCGGCGATGTTGGTCGAGTCCTTTGCCGGTGGGCGTCCATGCTGTCTGGTGAACTCGGCGATCTCTTCGTAAGCCGAGGCTAGGCGATCTTCGGGCGTTGGCGCTGGCGCCTTCACTGGGAACTCGAGCAGGCCGAACTCATCCTCGCCGAGCATCTGTAGAAGCTCTTCAGCATCCATGTCAGAGGTCCATCGCGCGTCGCTGCTTCTGCAGATACAGCAGTGCCTCGGCCATCCGCTTCTCCTGGGGGTCTTCAGAGCGGATGTTCGGAGGGCTGCCTGTCTTGCGAACGAAGGCGTTGACCTTGGGCCAAAGGATACGCGCCTCCTCGTCAGTGATGTCGATTCGCGTGCTGTCGATGACGTCCTGGACCAGCCGCAACACCTGCTTGGTGATCGACTTGGACAGGATCTCGAACGCTCGCTGGAAAGGGTTGACTGTGTCTATGAGGTCGATGGTGATGTCGTCGATGTTGACGAACTTGCCCGCCATCAAGACAAAGCGCTTGTCGCCCACCTCCTTGATCTCGCCATTCTTGATCACGGCGTCGGTAACAACATGCTGGCGGACCTCCTCGACCTCTTCCTCGCTGATGTCCGGGTAGCGGGTGCGGATGATCTTCGGGATCAGCACCTTGTTCATCACCTCAGGGTCGATGTTTCCCGGCATCGCCTTGAGCATCGTCTGATCTTGCAGGATCTGGGCCTTCAGGTCATTGAGATCCTCCTCGACGATCGAGCGCACGCGGTCCGTGGAGGGCTCCTTGAAGCCCTTGATCTTCAGCTCGCCGACATCCGGAAGATCGTCGTCTGATCTCTTCGTCTTGAACTTGAAATTCGGCGCGATGACCTGCTCCATGAGCAGTGACGCGGTGATCGCCTTCAGCATGTTGTTGACGGCGACCTTGACTTCGCCGTCCGCGGCGTCAGGTTGCGCAATCAGGTTTGTGAACTGCGCGTGCGTCTTGTTAGGGGTGTCGCGCGTGGCCCTGCCGATGATCTGCACGATCTCGGTCAGCGAGCCACGGTAGCCGACGGTGAGGGCGTGCTCGCAGAACGGCCAGTCGAATCCCTCCTTTGCCATCCCGAGAGCGATGATCAGGTCCATGTCGTCGAGCTGCGTCATAGTCCGGAGGTATTCGACTACCTTGGCGCGCTCGCTCGGAACGTCATTGACGAGGTCAGCGACCTTGATGATCTTGCCGTCGGAATTGCGTCTGACGTGGAGTAGGCCGTGTTCGTCAACGTGGTCGACGACTCCAAACGCGTCGATAATTTCGTCGACCTCGCGGTGCTTGTCCTTCGTAGACTCACCGGACTGCACACTCGGGATGTGCAGGATGGTCTTCTTATCGG